>Ga0073934_10003660_pt1 | contig 27685 bp, 27 predicted proteins | sample LarsenN4metaG_FD_76834 | JGI IMG/M metagenome (GOLD analysis project Ga0073934, IMG submission 76834) | Hot spring sediment bacterial and archeal communities from British Columbia, Canada, to study Microbial Dark Matter (Phase II) - Larsen... ... | reverse complement strand
GGTAAGCTGTGCAGATACGACCCTCGACTTGATCGAAGAGTTGCTGATGTCCGGACAGAACATGGAAACGATAAGCAATGATGGCGGTCTTTGACGGCATGGTGCGAGCCCTTCTAAAGTCTGTTATAGATCACATTTATTTCATAAATGTATATAGAGAAATTCCCGGCCGATTCGCTTCAGAATTGGTCCATTTTCGGATGCTTTTTCGGGTATATTTTTGTTAGCCATTTTGGAACAAATAATGGAGCCATCTTTTCTTTTCTCAAGATGGTTACCATCCGCCATCCGGTTGCTCCCGTGGCTACTTCAGAATTTTTTCCATAACATCACAGCAAGAGTCGTTTGTCAGGTTCGAGGTTGGTGATGGGAAATTGTTTTTGGACTTGGGAACCGAATCTTTAAGTTGTTCGACCGGATTAGCCTTATGTGTTGGCTGCAAAGATGACGAATTGTCCCGGCACATGAGGTCGATCACCTGTACCCCCATCTCCGATGCGAGGAAATACTTTAGTGCCTCCTGGGTGAATGCGGCCTGCTTCCGGTTTTTACGTAACAGCGAGAACGCTTCGACGATGACCGGATCATATGTATTAAGCTTGATCGTGTATTGGGGCATGGCAAGCTCACTTTCCGCCGGCAAGCGACAGGAAGCCCCTGGCATTGGCAAACTCGGGTTCGGGAAGGATAACGACCTCGATGTTCTTGGCCGGGAATTCATCCTTGAGCAGTGCGGCGCCACCACCGAACAGCAGCACCCGCTCAAAATCGGCATGCATTCCTACGTGTGCCTGCAGTTCCCCCTGTACATCCCTGATGATGTGCTCAATGTAGGCAACTCCGGCTTCGCGGATCTCTTTGGTGACATCGTGCCGCTCGAAGCCGTACTGGAGATAGCCCTTCTCGATCAGGAATGCTATCTCGACCGGCGTGAAGGTTCCTGATGGAGCAAGGCTCTTGATGCGTGGGAGAAGGAAACTCGTTGCCATCTGATGGACCCCGCGTTTGTTGAGGGTCTTGCCGTGGATGATCTGTTTCCGTTGAGGGGAGAACAACGTGAAGATTATGGTGTTGAATCCGATATCGATGCCGAGCACGTTCCCAGTCGGGCGTTCATCCAGCTTGTCCAGGTAGTCCCTGAGCCCGCCGAGACCCTGGGGGAATATGGTGACTTCCTTGATCGCACCACCGGTCAACGACTTTGCCAGCGCGGGGACCGCTCCACCCGGCCTATGCTGCTCTTGCCAGAAGGAATAAGGGAGGCCGACGGCAAGGAGCAAGTCTCCTTCGGTCGCCGCCACCTTTTGGCAATGTTCGACGAAAACCGGGTAATACCTTACCAGTTCTTCCATTGTTTTCAGATAGGAAGAACCGGATGACAACAGCGATTCTTCCCCTATCAGCAGATTCTCGCCGTTGTAGCTGAAGGCGGAAATTATCCTACCCTGTCGTTCACTGTAAATCCACTTTGCCGATGAAAATCCGAGATCACAAACCAGCACGTCCATGAACGCCTCCTTTTTGGTGCAGATTATGGGGCGATTCAATTCCCCCGCTTATATAATCACGAGGGGGGGAAGGTGAATGGACAACAAATTGGTGCATTTGTTGGTGAAAAGATGCCAATGCCCCGATAATGGCGACAATTATGGACTTGAAACAGTACCCAATAATGGATACTTGAATCACGGCCCCCAAAATGGAACCATTCATGGCGCCATGGATGGCAAACTTGCTATCGAAGCCGACGGGGGTCGATGGTCCCCTTCATGACAAGTCCTTTCAGCCTCCTATGTGCCCTGCCGAGGATGTCACGGACGTTGGCGACTGAACACCCGAGACGCTCGGCAATCTCGTAATTGGAAAGCCTGCCTTCAGCCGAAATCCCCAGGGACATGAGGAGGATTTGCTGTTCCTTCTCGGTAAGGAAATGACAGACCGCGTGATAGATTGCCTCGATGTCGGGCTTCTTTCTCCTTCTCTTCGTGCGCTGCTTCATGGAGATGGAATCGAGATCAACCGAGCAGAGGTGCGAAGGCACAGAGTTCGAACCATTCGAACTGTCGTCGGGATTCGGAGTAAACAGGCTTACCTGCCTGCGGAAGATTTTCCAGAAGGCCGCTTCAAATGCGATGTCCTTTGCTTTGACGCGCAAAGTGGCAATCATCGCTGCCTCGAAAGCTTCCTGCATGTAGTCGCATTCTTCGTACGGCGAAAAGTTGCGATACTTGACAATATTCCCCTTGATGACCGCTTCATTGTTTCTGACCCATTCAACCGCCGCTAAATAATCCATGTCCTCTCCTTGAAAATAAAAAAAGCCGGCCACGGAGACGAACTCCGATGACCGGCTTTGCCATGGCTCTAGGTGCAGAGCCTGGCCGTGCCAGGATGAAATCAGGTATTGGGATTCAGCGGACTAAAATCCGGAGGATGAATTGCCTCGGGCCCGGAATTAGGCGCACTGGTCCCTGTTGCATATTTTTTTGTGCAGTAAAGCCAGTTGCTTAATTTGATTTAGAGGGGGACTTACGTCAGCTTCACGCCAAGGCATGAAGCAATGCGGATAATTTCCACAGGTGAAGCGTTCTTCCTCAGATGGTCTTCAACTCTTCTCCGGATTCTTGCCGTGTCCCACTCGGTGCGAATCTGGATTCCGCATATTTGGATCGAACCGTCCAAAGCTATTGAAACAGCCCGATCCCGGCACGCCTGCTCTATGTCGTTGGTGTCTGGAACACCGTCGACGAGAGCGTACTTGCCCTCTGTACATGTGATTGTCTGCCTTGTCCGCCGCAGATACGAAATGACGGTTTTCATTGCTTCATTCGGGAATAAGCACTTCATCTTTCTTCCTACCGATCAATCGAACGCTTCTTTATTGGTTAAAAAAGGTTAGATAATGGTTAGATGGTTGTGGATAACTCCGTAACTTCCTGTAAGCATTTGTTTTCCAAAAATATGCCAGTCGGTCTAAGGTCAATAGTCTGGTAAGTCAAAGGTCAACAAAAGAGTCGGTCAAAAGTCAGTATCAGTAGGTCAAAGGTCAATACCGGGTCGGTCATAGGTCAATATTCGGTCGGTCAAAGGTCAACACCTCCTTTTAACCACAACCAGGTCCTCCTTGAACTCCCATGTTTCCAGGAAACCGATCTTGCCGAGCAGGTCGAGAGCCTTCTTCAATTCGACCTTGAAATGTTTCGTGGACATTTCTGATCCGCAAAGCTGCACCAGGGTGGCAAGCTTCACCGGGTACGGCTGACGGTGGCTGGCCCAGTAGCCAAAGAGTTTCGAGGCAATGCCATCGGGCAAGGACTTTCTGAGTTCCCAGTTCATTCTCGTCAGGAACTCCTCATCGAACAGAAGCCGCATCTCCTCGCCGACCCAAACCTGCCATCGCGGCAGATTCTCGTTCTGCTCATTTCGGGACCTGAACTTGAGAATCAGGGAGACACTGATGAAGCATCCCAGGCGTTTCGATTGGATCCGTATTGCCGTTGCCTGCATGCGGCTGAAGGAGATGCGGAGCCTCTCGTAGCTTTGTCCCTTGATCGGCCAGCCAATAGTCTTGACAAAGGAGTAAGGGGTGAACTCGACACATTCCCCGAGAGGGAGCTTCTTTATCAGATGCATGAGGTGCAGCCAGACCAGCTCATCGTCCTGACGCAATTCCTCGCCGCGGTAGATGACCTGTCCATCGCCGATCAAGGCAATTTCAATATCCTTCATGAACATGCGCGGCTGCTTACGGTTGCGGCAATTGAACAGGGCCGATCTCAGGATTTCATTCGGCATTGCCCGCTGTCCTTCCGGCCAGTCAGGGAGGTATTTCGGCCTGGAGGCGAGGCTTGCCAGTATCTGCTCAAATGATTCACTGATATTGGATGCGTTGGAATCGAAACGGGAGGAACCGACTATTTGAGGACGGGGCTTATCATGCAACTGACACCTCCTTTGATGACGAAAGAGGGTGCCCGGTATTCATTTGCTCTTCGAGATTCTTTCTGAATAACTGGCGTACAAGATCGCGGCGTATGAAATCCTTCATTCGCCCGAACCCGGCATCCGGACCCGGCAAATTCCTGTACTTGAACGTCATCTCCATAAGTGCATCCATCGACCCTGGCACTTCAGTTGCCAGTATCGGTGGCAGTGTCGATCATTTTGGCTTCTTCCTGTTTCCCCTCCAGCCAGGACTCTACGTCTGCGCGCCGCCAGCGTTTGCAGCCCAGAAGTACCACCGGCTTAGGGAAGTCTTTGTGTCTCCGTATTCTCCAGAGCGTCGCCCTCGATATCTTCATGAATTCCATGAGATCATCCTGTTTCAACAAATCGTTCATCGTCTTGCCTCCGTTCGAAATGTTTCCTGCTATTTAATTAATCACGAGGGGGGGAAGGCAGAAATCTCACCTGCTGTCATGATGGCGTAATAACTTGCTGAAAATTAAAGCAATTATTTTATGTTAACCTTTGGCCTTATATTTCCTCATTCGCATTTTTCAATCCGCAGATAGCGCTCCTCTTAATGCATCGAAAATACCGGTAGTTAGCAAGGTACTGCTCACCTCGATTCAACGTGCGTTCCCCATCGTTCAGGCAAGTTTTTGCGGCTGTTCGCCCAAGTCACCTTCCCCCCTTCGTGATTATCTATGTGAACGAATCATCTCGGAGGTCACATGCTGGGAAAACTTTCCCTTACCGGACTCGCACTGCTCATTCCGATGGCGGTCAATGCCGCAGAAATTCATCAAAAGCCTTTCAGTTATGCCCACGAGGTCGCCCGGGCCCAGGAAAGCGATGCATTCGTGGTCTGCTCGAATTGCCCCGACGATCAGCTCTCGATACTCCCTGCCGCACCTAAACTGGCTTTGCGTTTGAGCTCTGGTGAAGTCCCGCCGGCTCAGACGGTTACCAAACAATCAGAGGCAAAGCCTGCATCAAACCTTGAGAATGGATGTGTCTCATGTCTTTTGGACACGATTCACTTCCCATTCGACAGTGCGGAGATAACGGAAAAGGAGCGATCAAGGCTTGATGGACTCATCCGGAGTCTCCCGGGCAGTGGCACTGTCAACCTGAGTGGCTACACCTGTGATCTTGGCACCTCTTCACACAACATGGGCCTGTCGCTTAGAAGGGCGAGAGGGGTCGCTTCATATCTGAAAGGGAAAGGGATATCCGTGGGGAAGGTGGAAGGCCTGGGCAAGTGCTGTCCGGTGTCCGATGACAGGCATATCAACCGAAGGGTCGAGATAACCACACAGCAAAAGGAGGAGAAGTGAGAATTCTGAAGAGAAAGAAACTCAAGATCGGAGGGCTGATATTGGTCGTAATCATAACGGCTGGTTTTGCCGCCGCTAAAGAAGACTTCAAGACCGAGACTGACAATCTCAAGAAGAACTTTCCGAACCTGCGAGTGGACAGCGTCAAAGAATCACCGATCAAGGGGCTTTTCGAAATTGTTGCCGGGAACCAGGTTTTCTACTTCAGCCCGGACGGGTACCTCATGTTCGGTGAGCTCTGGTCGAAGGACGGGAAGAACCTGACCGCGGAGATGCGGGAAAAGGTTCAAACCGAGAAAGTGAAGAGCATTCCACTGGACAAGGCTCTCAAAATCGGCTCCGGTCCGCGACAGGTCATCGAGTTCACCGATCCCGACTGTCCCTATTGCCGAAAGGTGGACGAATTCCTGGCAAAACGGACAGACGTAACCCGCTACGTATTCTTCTTCCCTCTCAGGCAGATCCATCCCGATGCTGAAAAGAAGGCGCGCTACATCCTGTCGCAGAAAGACAGGGAAAAGGCGTTCCTTCACGTCATCAGCGGGGCATTGGATGGCAAGCCGGTAGTGTTATCCGACAATCAGGGCACTGAGCTGGAAGAGATGGAACAGGTTGCCATGAGTGTCGGAGTCCGCGGCACCCCGGCGCTCTGGATCGACGGTACAGCCATCAATGGAGCGGATATTCCCCGCATAACGGCACTGCTGGATGGGAAGGAGGTGAAACGATGACGGAGCATAGTTAGAGGCAAGAAACTTTTGAACATCGACATCAACCATTCGATCAAGGAGGAGCATGACGTAATGAAGAGTCTACAGATGAAAAAATTCACCCTCATGGCCGCAGTCGCTGCCATCTTCACTTTCTTCGCAACCCAGGCCATGGCGATTACCGCACCGGTAGCCGGTTCATTCGGTTACGAGGCGTACAACTTCCTGGTCACCACCCTTTTGAAGGGGCCGTTCGGCGCTATTTCCGCCATTCTCCTGTTTCTGGTTACGATCCTCCTGTTTGTCCAGCAGAAGATCGTGCCGGCGATCGTCTGTTTGGTGGCGGCAATTGTGCTGATCAACGCAGCAAACATGGTTACGGCTCTCGGAGCTATCTACTGATGCCGACTTTGGGGGGGGATGCTCATCCCCCCCAAAAAGGAATATCCGTATCTCATTATGGCTATCAGGAGCATGTCAAATGAATGAAGTCCGCTATCCCCAATACCTTAACAAGCCGTTCCAGGTCCTTTTTTTCGAGCCGGACGACATGGCTTTCATGGTCGTCGGATACATCCTCGCGCAAAAGTTCGGCGGAATCTTCTGGTCAGTCATCATCCTTCTGCCGTGGGGATATGGCCGTCTGAAGCACAACTACCCGCGAGGCTTGCTGCGGCACACGCTCTATTTTGTCGGCATCGCGCCGCTTAAACGTTATCCGCACTTTTTCCAGAACAAGTTCATCGACTGATCGGAGGCAGCAGTGGAACTAAAGTTGTTTACCAGCAAGGCCGCAAATATCTTCGCGGAAAACCGGATGCTGAAATTCACCATCCTGGTCCTCATGGCGGCAGTACTCATTCTTTCAGTCTGTGTCGTAACAGCAATGAATAAAGAACGGGTGATCCTGGTCCCGCCGGTAATCAACTCAAAAGTGATGATCACCGGTGAACACGCAAACGAAGATTATCTGCGGGAATTCACCCGCTACATCGTGAGTCTTGCGCTCACCTACAACCCCGCCAACGCCAGGAGCCAGTTCAGCGAACTCCTTGCCGTATATGACCCGGCAGGGTTTCCGAACGCCCGGAAGGAATTGTATGAACTGGCCGATAAAATCGAGAATACAAGGGCCTCCAGCGCCTTTCACATACAGTCCATGACAAACAATCCGGAAAAGAATCAGGTCGAGGTGCTGGGGGCAAAAATGACCTATATCGGCGAGATGAAGGCCGATATTGTCCAGGCCTCCTACATCCTCGAATACCGGTTCGACAACGGGAAATTCATTCTCACCCGGCTCTACGAAAAAACTGCCGGAGCAAACAACTCAAATTCAAAGTAAAGGGGGCGCGATGTACAGGGCTCTGATAGTTGCAGCTTTGATGCTGCCTGCAATTGCCAATGCCGCGGAGCGCGGCGCAATGCCGGCCGATCCCGGTGATGCGAAAAAGAAGCTTGCAGCCGTGACCGAAGCGAAGGGGGACGAGGGAAGCCAGGAAGGCGAGTGGCCGACGGTCATTCCTCCCGAGGTGGCAACGAAAATCCGCCTGTCCAGTTCCGACCTGAACCGGATCTCTTGTTCGTCCGAGATCAAGGATGCGCTGACCTCCACCGAAAAGGGGGTCGTCATCAAAATCACCGGGAAGGATGCCTTTGTCAAATTCAAGGTGACGAAACATGGCGACAAGCTGGTCTACTCCACCACTCCGACGGAACTCTACGTTGTTTGTGGCGACGAAACCTACTCCATGGTCGCCGTGCCGCAACGGGTCCCTTCCCAGACTTTCAGGCTTTCATCCGGTAAGGAGCGAAAGATCAAAGACAACGCTGCGCTCTACTCGGGGCTTCCCTTTGAAAAGATGATGCTGAAGGCGATCCAGGATGTCTATACGGAGCAGATCCCCGATTCCTACACCGTTTTGAGAACTGATAAGCGCATCGATACCTTCAAGGAAGTCCGGATGGTGCTGAAACGGATCGTGGAAGTGGAAGGAGAAGGGCTGCGGATCAAGGAATACCTGGTGTCACTGAAAGACGGCCTCAAAGAATTCAGGATGAACGAGAAGCTGTTTATCCGGACCGGGTTGGAGGACAACCCGGTGGCGATCTCGCTTGAGCGCCACATCCTGCGTCCCGGTGACACCATCAGGGCCTTTGTCGTGGAGCAACGGGGCGAGCGGCAAGGCTTCTCCGGCAAGCTGGAATCCGATCTCCCGGTTTTGGAAAACGCGAAACAGGATAGAAAATCTCCTCCCGAAAAAGGCGCGCAGAAAGTCCCGACTGAAAGGCAGGAGGGCGATGATGAAAAATAAGTTCAAGGCTTTCTGGGGCAGGTTGAATTCCAAGCAGCGCCGCAATTTCGTGATGGTAATGGTCGGTTGTGTGCTCATCGGGTTCAGTCTGGTGGGCTATCTCGCCACGAGGGGAAAGACGGCTACGCCTCTGGATACCAAAAAGTCGATGGATCTGGCGCTTGAGCCGAAACTGCTGGAGAAAACCCAGTATCTCGAGACCCAGAAAGAAATAGCCAGGAAAGACGAGGAGAACCGCCAGCTCAAACAGCAGATGGAAACGATAAAGAACGGTGCAGCCGGAACTGGAAGTGTGCCTACACCTGTCGCTTCTGTAACGCCACAATCTGGCCAGCTACCTGTTCCTGGACAACCCCTCCCTGTTGCACAGGGGACCGGATCGCAGGCGATTCCTGGAGCCTCTGCCGCCGGACGGAAAGGCGCGATGGGATCAGGAGCTTTCGCCCCGCCTCCGCCTCCGAGTCTCCCGAAAGGGACTCTCCCTCTGCCGCCACCACCTCCCTTGCCAACAGGGGATCAGACCGGTCAGTCAGCGACGCCTCCTGAAACGGAGATAGGAGATATTTCACTCGTATCGAGTAGCGGCCAGACGAAAACTCCGCAGCCAGAGGATAAAAAAAAAGAGACGACAGCCATGTATTTACCCCCTTCTTTCATGGAGGCGATTCTGCTCAGTGGCTTGGACGCCCCTACTTCATCGGACGCCAAAGGTAATCCGGTTCCGGCTCTGCTGAAGGTTAAAACGCCGGCCTTTCTCCCCAACTCCGTCCGTGCCGACCTGAAGGGTTGCTACGTAATAGCGGACGGCAGAGGAAATCTTGCCACGGAACGGGCGGAACTTCTCCTCGTTTCTCTGTCGTGCCTCGACCGGAAGGGAAGGGCGGTCATCGACCAAAAAGTGAAGGGCTTCGTGGTTGACCAGGATTCGAAGATTGGTCTCAGGGGGCGAGTGGTCGCCAAGATGGGGAGCATGATTGCCCGGTCGATGATTGCCGGTTTCTTCGGTGGAGTGGGCGATGTTGTCAAGTCGTCGGCGACCACCACCGCCATAAGCCCGCTCGGAACAACCCAGACGATCGGAGCCGCCGACCTGGCGAAGGCAGGGGTAGGCAACGGCCTGGCCAACGGGTTCAAGGACATCGAGAAGTTCTATATGGAACTGGCCCACCAGACCATGCCGGTCATTGAAGTTTCCGCGGCAAAGCCCGTAACGCTGGTGATCAGCGAAGGGGTGAATCTGGAAATAAAGAAGCTTCGCAAGGGAGGCGTTAAGTGAAGAAAGCGCTCTACTCAATCATAGCATCAGGTCTTCTGTGCGGTTGTTCCATGATCAATCCGTATCAAAGCGAATTCAGCTGTCCTGACACCTTCAAGGGGAAATGCGCCTCGGTCCGTGAGGTGTACCTGGAGGATGCGGCCGGAAGCCAACAGAACAGTGCGGAACAGTACAAGGCGGAAAAGCCGGTGGCAAGATCCGGCTGCACAACCACGTACAGCGGCATGGAAGGCGAAGGCATGGTTACCACCTGCACCGATGGCGTCCCGGCCGACACTGGCGCCATGTCTGCCGGAAGCGCAACGGCAGCTCTTCCGGTCGCCGGGAACCCGGAAGAGAGGAGCTACAACCAGTACCGGTCCGCGCTGTTCGACAAGTTCAGCGGTCTCCTCAAGGAACCGAAGACCCCGATAGTCGCTCCCCCCAAAGTCATGCGCGTTCTGCTCCTGCCGTACACCGGTCAGGAGAATGAGTTCTACATGCTCCGCTATGTCTATTTCTTCGTGGACAAGCCGCGCTGGATCCTGGGGGATTCCGTCACAGCCGATGGGGAGGAAGAATAGCGTGGGTTTGCTTGCGAAGATATTCGGTGGCGCTGAGGCCGGGCCGGCGATTGACGACATCGTGTCAATGGCGGAGCGGGACAAGCTGGGCATGTTCTTCCCCTGGATCGCCTATGACGAACAGGAGCATTGCTACTTCAATGCCGACGACACGATTGGAATGATGTGGGAGTGCTCACCGCTCTGTTTTGCCGGAGAGACGACGATTACCACCTTGCAGGCGCTGTTCCGGCTGAGCGTTCCGGAGAAGACGGTCATCCAGTTCATCCTTTATGCCGACCCCCATGTAAGGCCGATCCTCGACGACTTCAAGGCGATGAAATCCCGGGATATGAACCTGGTGCGGGAGGTTAACGACAACCTCGCCCGTTTCTACGAAGGGGGGGCTGAAGGGCTGGCGAGTCTCAACGGCATACCGGTCCGAAATTTCCGGGCCTTCTTCACGATCAAGTTTCCGGTGGCTGAAGCGGAAAAGCTCAATCTTGGCGAGATCCGGGGAACGATCCAGGAAACCCTGCAGGGGGCGGGACTCCATCCCGAAAATGTCGATCCGTCATCCCTGCTCGACTGGTTGCGCCGAGTGTTCAATGACGAAGTATCGCTGAACAACGACGCTTATGACGAATCGAAAGAGATCCGCAAGCAGGTATTCTTTTCGACCCCCGTGGAGACGAAATTCTCCCGGATTGAAATCGGGAAGAAATATTTCCGCTGCATCACCCCCCGTGTCTACCCCAAAACCGGGACCATCATCCAGACCAACAAGCTTTTCGGCGGCATCATGGGGCAGCTTACCGATGGGGACCAGATCAGGACGCCGTTTCTCTACAGTATCAACGTCCTGATGAAGAACCAAAAGTCGAAGCTCCATACCAAGTGCAATGTCATCCTGCAACAGAAAGGGGTCGGTTCCTTTGCCCCGTCTCTCGCCCGGAAACAGGAAGAGCACATGTGGGCCGCCGACGAACTGGAGCGGGGAACGCTCTTCCTCAAGGTGATTCCTACGCTCTGGGTCTTTGGCACCGATGAACGGCTCGTGAACGAATCCGTAACCAGGTCGAAGCGGGTCTGGGAGGGGCAGAATTTTGTGATGCAGGAGGACAAGGGAATACTCATGCCGTTGTTCCTGCTGTCGTTGCCGTTCGGCTTTTACGACGTGAAAGGGAATCTGGAAACCCTGGACCGGGATCATGTGATGCCCGTGGACTCTATCGCCGTGACTCTGCCCATCCAAGGGGACTTCGCCGGACTCGGTCGGCCCGCCATGCTTTTTACCGCCCGCAAGGGGCAGCTTTTCGGGCTCGACATCTACCACAAGAAGGGGGTCAACAACCATAACGCCCTCATCTGCGGGACATCGGGAGGCGGCAAGAGCTTTTTCCTCAACTACCTCCTGTTCAACTACTACGCCATGAACGCCAAGATACGGGTGATCGACATCGGGGGGAGCTACAAGAAGATGACCACCCTCTGCGGTGCCCGTTACCTCGACTTCTCGGAAGAATCGCAGGTCTGTCTTAATCCGTTCACCCACATTGTCGATGTGGAACACGACATCCCCACCATCGCGCCGATCGTGGCGCAGATGATCTTTTCTTCCGGCAACAACAGTCCCAGCGAAACGGAGATGACCCTGATCACTCAGGCCGTCCGGTGGGCCTGGGACCAGGAAGGGCCCAATGCTTGTATCGATACGGTCTATGAATACCTGTCCAACTTCGACAATTACTCGTCCGCTGGTGGCGAGATCAGGGAGGCGGCAACGCGGCTGGCCTTCAACATGGCTGACTTTCGTAGCGGCGGCGCCTTCGGAAGGTTCTTCAACGGCAGGAGTACCTTCGACATCTCCAATGACGATTTCGTTGTCCTGGAGCTCGAGCATCTGTTGCCTAAGAAAGCGCTCTTCAAGGTCGTCACACTCCAGGTAATCAATGCAGTCACCATGGATCTGTATCTTTCCGACCGGTCCGACCGTCGCCTGGTCTGCTTCGACGAGGCATGGCAGTTCCTCGGCGAGAGTTCAACCCTAAAACAGGTCATCGAGGAGGGATACAGGAGGGCGAGAAAGTACCACGGCTCATTCACCATCTGCCTGCAGTCGGTCCTCGATACCCTCCGGTTCGGGGCGGTCGGCAACGTCATCCGGGAAAATTCCGCCTTCAAGTTCTACCTGGAATCGACCGCATTCGAGGAGGCGAAGAACCAGGGGGTCTTGGACTATGACGACTTCACCATGCAGATCCTGAAGTCGACCAAGAGCCTGAAGCCGAAATACTCCGAAATTTTCATGGACACGCCGCTGGGGATCGGCGTCGGCAGGCTCACCGTCGATCCCTTTTCCTACTATGCCTTCACTTCCGACGGCGAGGAGATCGCGGAAATCGACATGATGGTGCATGCGGGGATGAGTTATGAGGATGCCATTCGTGAGATGGTCAGAAAATATCGCAGCAACTAGCCTCATTCTTGCCGTAATGGTCGGGAATGCCATTGCCGGAACCTATGACGACGGTAAAACTGCCGGATCGGCGGCGCAATCGGCGCTCTCTCAATTCGGGAGCCGGGATATGGCGAACCGGAACATTTCCCAGCCGATGACGAGCCCGACCACTCTTATGCGGACGGTGGATGGCTCGCAAAGCTTCCAGGCAAATCTCACGGCGCCGGCATCGGCCAAGTTTCTGGAACTCTTCATCCAGCCTGCCGGGACCGGCGATCTGCAGAAGGTGATGATCAGTCAGGACCTCGATACCGATGGCGCGTTCGATTACGTCTATAACCTGCCGCGGCCCGTTTCCGGAGTCTGCGGCAACGGCTACATAGCCTGTGATCTGGCGACATGGAACCACTGTCAGTATTTCAAATGGGCTGCCGGTCCCGACGGGAAAATTGCGGACGTTGCCGCGTCGATTACCGATCTCGGCGGCTGTTACTGTATTAACAGCAGTTGCGGCAGCAATCTCGTCTGGTCCAACAGCTCCGTGATTCTCCATGATCTGGGGGGCGGGGTCGTCAACGCCATTCACAACGGCAATACGGCGCTTACCATCACCAATGTCAGTTACGACCTGACGACCATCGATTACTTCGGCCGCGTAACGGGTAGTACGACCACCGGCGCAAGCTCCGTAAGTTCCCTTGCTTCCTCGCCGACGGTCAGCGCCTTGAGCGGCTACTACACGAACTGGCCGGGTTTGACCCAGGCCAGGGACAATGCCGCCATTGCCCAGTCCACCGATCCGCAAAGCCTCTACTACCAGATCGCCAATTCCGCAGCCTCGTCCCAAGCGAGCGGGAAGTCGAGCGTCTGCACCGTAATGCGTAACAGTTCCGTTCAGACCACAACCCGGACGATCAACGATTCGGGAAGCGGCCGGGCATGCACCGACCATCGCATCTACATCCGGATCCATAAAGTGAGCGATGCCGAATACCAGGTGCAGTACCTGGATACCGCTCCAGGCGGATTGGGGGCCGCGCATCACAATTGCGGCGACAACCCCGGCGGCAACGGCTGGCACACCATTCGGGACGTCGTCATCGCTCCACCCGATCCTAACAGGCTGGAAAAACTGATGCAGGCGAACCTCTCCCTCTCCAGTATCACCGGCCCCGGCTGCAATTCCGGGTCCGGTACGGTCGATGGCATCGTCAACGGCTTCGACAGCCCGGTTTTGACCAGCACCGTTTGTCCTGCGGGCGGGGCTCAATCCCCGACATATAACTGGAGCTACTACTTCCAGGTCAAGGAAGACCAGTATGCCGAAGGGGTAGACAACCAGTGCAGCACCATGGAGAACGACCCCGATTGCCGCCTGCAGAACGAGACGGTTGACGGGGTGCAGACCACGTTGAATTTCAACGCAACCGGGCTGAAACAGCTTCCCAGTTGCAGAAATTTTACCGGACAGGTCGGCACCAATACCATCTGCCGCGACTGGTGGCAGAAGAAGCGCACCTACGTCTGCGGCAGCCAGACCTATGATTTTTCCGCCATCGGCACCAGGTTCGGCACGGTCATCACCTCGACTGCCGATAATGGCGCCAGTCTCGATTTTCAGGACAAGAGACTTTCGGCAGGGGGCTGGACCGACGCAAGCGGCAGCATAGCACTTCCCACCCGCGATCCGTCGCCCAGCTGCGAACAGGCGTGCAAGACGAGAGTCCCGAAGAACGACACCCAGGTCACGGTATCCGGCGACGTCACATCGAACAGAAACCCCGCCACATCCTATGACTTTTTCTACCGGGTCTGTGACCGCAACAATGTCTGCCCTGCAGGCGCCGGGGAAGAGGTCGTCATGGATTGCCAGTGCATCAATGATTTCAACGAGGCGGCAACTATCATTCAGACATTGAGGACTGCCGGGAAAGACACCATCTGTACCACCGGCGCCAAGAAACCTCTGTAGTCGAGGCATGACAGCATGATATTCCGAATCCTATACGGCGCGATCTATTCGCTCTTGATGGTGGCTCTCACCGGCATCCCGCAGACGGCCTCGGCGGTCGTCAGTTGCCAGGACACCATCAATCCGAACACGAGCATTCGCCACAGCGACGCTCTGGTCTCCTTCAAAGAGTACAACGGGAAGACATACGCCATTGCGAAGTCGGCGGCAACCGGCGGCGCCTCGCAGCTGGAAACTTTTTTCGATTTTTCAGCCAACATCACCCGCGCCTATTCCATGACCGGCGATGCCACCGGCTCCCTGAAGAACCTTCTCTCCCTCGGACAGTACGGAGCGGCCATGCCGGTTCGGATCGACAGCGCCGATACCGAAAAGTTCATTCTCACCCAGTTTGGCAAGTATCTGGGAACGGCAGCTTCTCCGCAGAGCACGTATGTCGATGCCTGGAAGGAGTTCGGTACGGGAGGTTTCACCGCATTTGACGGCACAGCTCTTCCCTACACCAATTGGGCGTCTGTCGTTTATACCGGCCAGGATCCTCAGGCGGTCGTCATGGGAGCTGTCGGCAAATGGACAAGCGGACTCGACGGAGTGAGGAGTGCCCAGATCGTACAGTTTGACGGCAAGCTCGATTGCGCCGTTTCAGTGACACCACCCCAGCCGGGTAGTGTTACGCCGCCACCGCCACCGCCTATCGTGACAACACCTCCCGATCTGACCAAGCCGGTCTGCGGCCAAGACCTGAATGGCAACGGCTATGCAGGCGATCCTGGCGAGATCGGCAACTGCACCCAAACGCCCCAAGGGGTGCTCTGTCCCGTGGGGGCCGTTAACTGCGTGGAGAGCTATTCCGCGCCGGTCTGTCCGACGGGTTCCGTATTGAGCCCGGTGCGGGACATGTGCCAGTCGGACGCCACCGTGTCATGCGGAACCGGCTATGCCTATGACGCCTCGATAGACAAATGCGTGGCACAGGTTTCCTGCCCGGACGGCGGCATCTTCAATCCGGCTACCGATCAATGCGAAAAGTTGGTGTTGAACCAGTGCCCCTCCGGCTACACCTATGACAGCACCCTGAGCGCCTGCCGAAAGAGCGTCGTCTGCTCCGGAGGGACGCTGAACCCGGCAAAGGACCGGTGCGAGTTCCCCCTCGTCTGGAACTGTCCGACTGGCTTTACATACAATGCGACCATCGGGAAGTGCGAGGCGACGCCGTATTGCCCTGCCGGTACTGCCTATAATGTCAGCCGCGACCGGTGCGAAGCGTCTCTCGGCAGTTGTCCCGCCGGATACACCTACAACCCGGTTCTCGACAGATGCACCGCTGCGGTTATCTGCCCATCGGGCGGAAGCCTCAATGGGAGCACGGACAAATGCGAGTTTACCAGCTCCGTTTCATGCCCCTCGGCGACAACCTTCAACGCGACCACCGGCAAATGCGAGTCTCCCCCTACATGCGCCTCGACGGGAACGTACAACCAGACCTACGATCTCTGTCTTACTCCATCGCCAGGGAGTACCTGCCCAGCCGGCTACACTTACAGTTCCGCCTATGGCGCCTGCATCGCAAGTCCCTCATGTGTAGGCGGAACATACAGCAGCACCGCCGACCGGTGTGAGAAGTCCCCTTCGTACAGCTGTTCAGACGCCAGCTATGCCTACAATTCCGGGATAGGTCGTTGCGAAAAATCGCCCGTCTGCGGCCAGGGGACATACAACGCCACCTACGACAGATGTCTGCAGGCAATGACGCCCGGATGCCCCAGCGGATATACCTACAGCGCGACCAGGGGCAGGTGCGAGTATCAGCCGCCAACCTGTCCGGGCGGGACATCCTACAATTCTTCAACCAACAAGTGCGAGTGGACAACAAGTTATGCGGCTAGCGGGACTTATTCCTGCCCCAGTGGTGGCACCCTGTCGGGCACATCATGTATTACCACGTCTTCTTCTCCCGGAACAGCTACCTGTAGCGGTTATAGTGGGTTGAGTTCCTGCAGCCTTGGCACTTTTGCAGCGGTGGAACTGCATGGAAGCTCTTGTTATGCAGCCTGTTGGGCACAGTTTGGCTGCTTCCCTTACTTGTACGCATACGCAAGCACGCCATGGCGGTCGGCCTGTTACAATCCGAATGCCCCACTTGGTCCTGTCCGTTACAGTTGTCCAGCCGGCAGTACCGGTACCGGGACTTGTACTAACGGTTACTGTACCGGTTCAACCTGCAATACATCCTCATCGTATGCCGCGACATTGACCTACTCCTGCCCCTCCGGCGGTTCCCTGTCCGGTACCACCTGTTATGTCGCCAACCAGGCCAACCCTACCTGCAGTGGCGGCAGTTTTGACGGAGCCAACGATGTTTGCTGGACCAGTTACATTCCCACCTGTCCGACCGGAACAACGTATGACGCTGCCATCGGCTCGTGTACCGTCGCTCCCACATGTAGCAACGGCCTTCTCGATGGCAACCGGAATGTCTGCTACCAGAGCGCGAACGCAGGCTGCCCAAGCGGTTACACCCTGTCGGGCGCCATCTGCACGGCAACTCCCTTCTGCGCAACCGGAAGTCTGGACGGCTCGATAGATTACTGCAAGGCCCCGGCAACCTGGAACTGCCCCTCCGGTTATTCCTACAGCGCCACGTATGGCCAGTGTTATCAGAACGCCAATTGCGGCGCCGGTTCGTTGAACGGCTCCCTCGATGTCTGCCAGCAGTCCTACTCCCGGACCTGTCCGTCCGGATATACATTGAACGGGACCACCTGTCAGGCCACTCCAACGTGCGCCACCGGCGGAAGCTACAACGCGGCTCTCGACCTCTGCGACGGCGGCTCAAATGTCTGCGCCTCTCCGCTCGCCCTCGACCCCAGCAAGGACAAATGCTACCAGGCAGCAAGCTGTTCCGGTGGAACGCTCAACGTTGCATCCGACAAGTGCGAGGCGGTGGCTACCGTGAATTGCGGTGCATTTACCTGGGACGGCGCGTCCCAGGTCTGCTATTCCCCTCCCGTCTGCAGCCTTGGCGCCTACAATGCCACGGCCAACGAGTGCCGGGCTACGGTCAGCAGAAATTGCGGCACCTACGGCTGGTCATCGACGCAAGGAAAATGCACCCGGCAGATCGTCTGCCCGAAGGACGGAGGATATGCGCTGAGCAACACGGTTGCCTATTCGCCCACTCTCGACAAATGCGCTTCGGACGCCCAGCACACCTGTCCGGCCGGGACCACCTATAACGGCCTCCCTATTGAAAAATGCGAGGCAGTGCCGATCTGCACCGGTGACGGCATCTACAACACGACGGTCCACAGCTGCTTCCTCGGAATAAACACCTGTCCCCTCGGCACCCAGTACAGCTGCATGAACAATCAGGGCACCATGCAGTGCTCGCCCAACCAGTGCTTTACCGCCGGGGCCAGCGGCACCGAAGAAGTTACAACCGTGGACGAGTCAATGATGCAGAACGACGGCCAGCGTGACCAGAACGGAAACTGTCTTGACCAGCTCTATGTCTTCAACGGCAAAGCTTCCCGCTGCCGTCCGCCTGGACTCACCGTGGGCTACATCAATAACTGCTGCGAGAGCGACAGCGTCGGCTCGGACGACATGGGGAGCAATATCTCTACAGTAGCGAATGGCATCCAGACCGCATACGAGGTCGGCCAGGTGGCGTACTATTCGTACCTGGTGGGGAGCGGAGCGGCAACGGTCACCCCTCTGGTCGGCACCACATCGGTAGGAATCGTGACCGCTACTGGCACCACCACGGTCAGCGGCGCCGTGGCCACTGGCGTGTCAACAGCTGCAGCCAGTGGAACAACGGGAGTTGCGGCCATAGGTTCCGGACTGCAGGCATACGTGGGAGCATTGCTGAATCCCGCCACCATTGCCGTTGCTGTTGTCGTCATGGTGGTGATGAAGGTCCTAATGGGGAGCGGCTGCGATCAGGGGGACATCCAGACCGGGATGCAGGCCGCTTCCAAGGATTGCCATTACATCGGCGATTATTGCGAAAAGAAATGGCCAATGGTCGGCTGTGTCCAGAAGGCGAAGAGTTACTGCTGTTTCAACACCAAGATGGCGCGGATCATCCACGAGCAGGGGCGCCCCCAACTGGTTTCATTCGGTGCGGACGGTGGCTGGGGCGTAGCGAGCGCTCCCAACTGCCGCGGCTTCACCCCTGATGAATTCCAATACCTGGATTTCTCCCGGATCGACCTTTCAGAATACTTCGAGGACATTCAGAAAGACCTGAGCACGAAGATCCAGGGGGCGCAGACGACAATCCAGAACAAGGTACAGCAGCATTTCCAGGCGACGACGGGGGGTATTTGATGAAGGCGCTTTTCGTCGCGATGATGGCTGTCCTTGTTGCCTCTTCAGCCAATGCCAAGGAGTTGGGGACAGTCGGGGCGACATACGCAATTGCCGAGAAAGACGCCCTTGTCGAGATCGAGCAGAAGGCGAAGAGCATCGACTGGAGCAAAGTTATAAAGAGGAAGCCGATTGAGGAATACAACGGCCCTGAGGACCGGATGAGCCTTCCTCGCGCCGTCAGGGACAGGAGCTTTCCGGTGGACATGACCTACACCCTGCAGATTGACATCCCGGACGGCAAGGGAGGGGTGCTCTATCCGAAAGGCTACACCTTCAACCCCCTCGATTACATAAACTTCAGCAAGACCATGGTCGTCATCAACGGCAACGATCAGGAACAGGTGAAGTGGTTTGCCGCATCGGAATACAAGGGTCGAGTCGATGTGATGCTCCTCCTCACCGAGGGGCACTACGGCCGACTGGGGAAGAAGCTCGATGTCCCCCTGTTCTATGCGGACTCACAGATCGTTGAGCGGCTGCGACTGGCGGCTGTGCCGTCTGTCGTCAGGCAGGAAGGAAAGGAAATGATGGTGAGAGAGATTGCCGTGCCGCGGGGAGCGCCAGGCAGCCACAAAACCGGCGTACTGCCGACCGGTGGGAGAAACGTGGAATGAAGAAGAAAAAGCGCATCACAAGTGTCTTGGTCATGCTGGCAGCGGCATCCTGGCTGGTCAGCGCGACCGTTGTCCATGCTGCTTTGGCTTGCTCGGGAACGCCGATCAACCCGGTGACGGATATCTGCTGGCAATGCATGTTCCCGGCTCAGATCGGCAGTGTTTCCTTCGGCATGGGTCAGGAGTCTGCGCCGGGTAACATCACCACGCCTGCCTGTGTCTGCCCGGACAGCAAACAGGGGATCATTGCGGGACTCTCGGTCGCTTTCTGGGAACATGCGCGGATGATCGAGACGGTTAAGGACCCGTACTGTTTTCCGATCCTGGGCACCGGCATGACCAACCCGAAGCCCGGGTTTTCCTCCGGGACAGCCAGGGGCCCGGGCCACAATGACAACGAGTATTCGTTCCAGCAGGCGCACTACTACACCTTTCCGGCCTGGTCGATCCTGAAACTCTTCATGGATTTCCCCTGCGCCGAGCAGGGTGGCTTCGATCTCGCCTACATGACCGAGGTGGACCCCATGTGGAATGACGACAGTCTCTCCTTCATCATCAATCCGGAGGCGCTGCTGTTCGGCAATCCCATTTCCCAGATTGCCTGCATAGCGGACAGTGTAGCGGCGACGGTCACCACCCCAATCGATCCCCTGTTCTGGTGCATGGGGTCGTGGGGGTCTTTCTACCCCCTGACTGGCAGCATGAATTCAAGCGAACCGTTGAGCGTCAATGCCGGCTTAGCGGCCAGGATGCTCTTCAAACTGGGGCGAGAGTCGCTACTGTTCGACACCGGCATCAACCAGTGCTCCTCCGGTGGGGTGATCACCCCGATCCTCGTGAAGAGCAACTACCGCCTGCAGATCGTCAAACCGGTTCGCGGCACCGCCTGCAACCCCATCGGCCGTCCGTCACTGATCTGGGGTTCCGCCAAGAATCCGCCCTGGGGGACCGGTACGAATTCACCGGATAATTTTCTCTGGTCAATGACCAGAAGGAGGGTGTGTTGCGTAGGCTACGGGCTCAATTGATCGTTTATCTGCTGCTTGCGACCACCCTGCGGGCATTTGCCGCCGGGAAGTCCGGGTACATCGCTACTCCCGACGCCTGTTACGTGCCGGAAAAGGTGGAAGGTGAAGCTGTCCATCTGAAAAAGGCCGGTGTTTGTGGAGGGCAGCCGGGCCGGGCGTTCGTCGAGACGGAACGGCAGACGTTGAAGGCCTTTGTGGAGGGGAAATTCTGGCAGGAGGTCAGGGTCGAAGAAATGAAGGTACCGGATGTGGCTGCTTCTTTGGCGCAGGCGGACCGGCTGGCGGGGACGGTGACGATTCCGAAGAACCGTTATGAGGATGAGATGAACGCAGTGGCCGGAACGCTCGATTCCTACTACCACTCGGATGAGTTCCAGGGACGGGTCAAAAGTGAGACGGAAAGGATCAAGGCGCAGGTTTTCGGTGAGAACTTCGCCAGATTCTACCCCGATGACATGACAAGTGAACGCAAGGGGAAGCTCACCGAGTCGGAGAGGATTTACGTCTTCATTTCCTCTTCCATGCCCCTGCAGGCGGTGCGCAATTATGCCTCGTCCGTAGCGCGTTTGGGAGACCCCAGGATCGTGATGGTGATGAGGGGATTTGTTAGCGGCATGTCCAGGATTCAGCCGACCATCCGCTTTGTAGCGGATGCACTGAAAAAGCATCCCTCATGTTCTCCGGCGGAGGGCGAATGCGCGATGCTCCAGGCAAATCTCGTCGTCGATCCGCTCCTCTATCGGCGCTACGAGATCGACAGGGTCCCCGCCGTGGTCTTTGCCAGGGGGGTGAAGGCCGGGAATCCTGGCTTAAGCGAAGGTGATAGTAAACACACTGAAGTTGCTGATAGTTTCATAGTTTATGGTGATGCATCACTTGATTACATCCTTCAGTCGATCGGCCGGGAAAGTAGGGCATCATCGCTCAAGGAACTCCTTGCCTCCGGGGAGTAAATACATAGGTACACATCTACGTATCCATGTTGCCGGACGCAGGGCAAAAAGCATAGAGAGGGGAAATCGTGGCAGAGCATGAAAACGAAATTTCACAGACAGCGCTTTCTTCATTGGAGCAAGCGACGACACCAGCAGCAAAAGGAAAGCAGGGGATTCGGGTGCCTGGCATTGTCGTCTGCCTGCTCATATCGGTTGTATCTTCAGCCGCCACTCTGTTCGTTTATGACCACTGGTTGGCGCAGAAGATCGTTGCCGTGGACATGAAAGGATACATCACGCTCCAGAGGTACAAGTACAAGGACGGAAAAATCAACGACGAGGACCTGCGGAAGGCGTTCGACAAGCTGGAACTTGTGATGAATACCATCCCGAAAAACAGGGTGGTCATCATGGCGGATACGGCCATTCGCAATGCCGGAGTCTTCAAACTGGGACACGAGGAAGAGTTGAAGCAATATGAAGAACTACTCAGACGTTCTCTCCAGGGCAGTCCGGCAACTCCGGAACAATAACTGGCGGCTGTTTTTCATACTACTCGCCGTAGCGGTGGCGGGAACCGTGATCCCAGGCAGAATCGGCATAATACTCACCCCATCCCTTGCCCATCGAATTTATTGGGTGAGCAAAGAACCGGAACATGTCGGGCGGGGGGATTATGTCTATTTCGAGGATGCCGAGCTCGCCCGGAAGGTCGGTAAACCCGAACACCCGAATATCTTCAAGGTCATCAGGTGCGATGAAGGTGATACCCTGACCGTGGATGCCGGGAAGCGGTTTTTCTGCAACGGTGAGCTCCTGGGTGTTGCGAAGGATTATTCGCTCAAGGGTGAGAAGATGCAGTCCTTCGCCTTCAACGGGAAGATCCCCAAGGGCTTCATGTTCGTCATGGGCGAGCATAATGACAGTTACGATTCCCGGTACTTCGGCCTCAAGGAAAAGAGCCGGGTCCGGGCCAAACTTCATCCAATTTTTTGAGAGAAAACACCATGCCTATCGAGAAACTGAATCCGCTCCATTACATGCGGGCGTCAGACTACACGGGATTCTGGCAGAAGCTGTTTGCGACCGTATTATACGGCTTCTGGGGAAGATTCTTTTTCATCTCGCTCGTCCTTTTGGCCTTCTGGGTCGGGGTGAGACAGAGAAATCCGACGCTGGCCGCAATCTGCCTCTTCCTGGCGGCGGTCGTGGCCTATGGGGGCGGCGTAATGAACCTGATCAGGTCCCTGATCTAAAGGAGGAGCAGATGTCACGAAGCGGCAGCAGCAATAACAGCCCGGATATGATGCCCATCCCCCAGGGGAATGAGATTCACCCACGGGGGCTCCTGGAGGCGATCTCCTACATCGACCAGAATTTTGCGAATGAGTTGGGTGGGTGCATGATCAACGCCCGGTTCCTGACGACGAAACAGCGGCTGGAGTTCATGGAGGTGGGCTTTCGCAGCGCCTTTGCCTCCGGCCTCGTCACGGCGCTCCTTACTCCTGTCGCCATCGGGGTGATCGAGCAGTACATCCCGATGTTCGGCGATGCGAACCCGTCCATTTTCGACAAGTTCAGCGCGTTTCTTCTGGCCCTCGGCTTTTCTCTAGGGTACGCGATCTTCATGGCGAAGACCGCCACCTGCTACATCGGCAAGTACACTCGGGCGATGATCGCGAACCTGATGGGGGGGATGGCGTTCGGGGCGATTCTGAAGGCATTGGTCGCCTTCATCGCCTTCCACTTCATCTACTTCAAGATCCTCTCCGACGATCATGTCGTCTGGGTAGCGTCCAAACTCTATCACGCGAGGTTGTCGGAGAAGACAGTCGCCGGCATCTTCAACTGGGTGCAGGGATTCAAGACTGTCTTTCTGACCTCGGCGTACTTTGTCCTCGTGACGACCGCGATTTTCATTCTGATCCCGGTTATCACCATGATCTACGCCCATTTTCGGAACAAGAAACTCATTGCGGCGGGGTATGTCAATGTTGATGTGCACGATAAATGAGTTGGAATCGCCATGAAAGTTAAGTCTCTCATATTCGCAGCCTTGCTCCTGATCATCCTCCTGCCGTCCGCCGCCCTGGCGGTCGACTTCGACTACTATGTCTACGGCGGGTTCGATGCGGTCGTCAACGCCTTCAACAAGCTGGCCCTGGTATTCGGCGACAATGGCTACAAGTCCTTTTACGCGTTTTCCATCGCTGCCGGGATCTTCTTCGGCTGCATCACCGTTGCCGCCAGAATCCTGGGGGCGGGAAACGGCTCTCCGATGTCATGGATAGTCCCGGCCGTGGTGGGGATCGGCATCTACCTCTCCCTGGCCGTTCCCAAGGGGACCCTTCATATCTATGATCCCGTCTACAACAAGAACCAGGCCATTGGAGGCATACCGGCCGGGGTGGTGGCGGTCGCCGGGGTCCTGAACTCTGTTGAGCGAGGGCTGGTGGATATCGTCACTACGGCAGGCGATCCCATGAGTTATCAGAGCCAGGCCGGCGGCAAAGGTTTCCTGGGGCTTTACCAGATTACAAGCCTTCCCCTGTCGGCGATCAACAGCAACATCGACACCTCTATGCGAAACTATATCAAGGATTGCGTCAGCTATGAGATCATGCGTCCGGGGACGACGCTGACCGTCGATGCCCTGCGGAAAACTTCCACCGACTTCACACCCCTCCTTGCCCAGGCGCAAAACCCTTCGATCTATACCGTCTACTATAATTCGACCACGCCGAATGGGCAGTCCATGACCTGTACCAACGCCTGGACGAACATCAGCGCCCAGCTTACGCCGGCAAGCCTTTCGAACAACATCACGGCCGTCTGCTCGGCCCTTGGCTATGACCCGACGAATGCCGCCTCACTCACCCAATGCAAGGCGGTGCTGAACAACGTGAATACCGGCGCCGGGCTCGGCGCGGCATCCGTTGAGGATTTCGTGAAGCAGGCGTACATCTCCCAACGCCTCGACGAAATATTCCGCAGCGGAAACGCGACCGGTGCCACCAACTATCAGTTCCTGCTTAACGCCTCGGGCTCGATGAAGGCCGCCAACGAATGGCTTCCGGTACTGAGAGCGGTCCTCACGGCGGTAGCTGTTGGTCTGATCCCGTTCCTGGCGCTGTTCATCCCGACTCCCATCATTGGTAAGGCGGTCGGAGCCATCTTCGGGTTCTTCGTCTGGCTGACCGCCTGGGGTGTGGTCGATGCCATCATTCACCAGTTCGCCATCGATTATGCCAACAGCACCTATCAACTCGTGCGCCAGAACAATCTGGGAATGGACGCCTTCTACTTCTTCCCCGACCAGACCACGAAGATCCTCGGTATGTTCGGGACCCTGCGGATGAGCGGCATGATGCTGGCGACGGTATTGACCGGAATGCTGGTCAAGTTCGGTGGTCACGCCATGGCGATGATGGCCGGCTCCCTCTCGGGGCAGATCCAGTCGGCCGGCAGCCGGGCCGCTCACGAGGTGGAGGACCCTGCCGGCAGGGCCTCATCGATCCAGCGCAACTCCTCGGCAATGCCGACCCAGGCCTGGGGGAACGAGCACAGCTTCTGGGCCAGGGGGAATAAGTCCTACCTCGACATGACATCCAAGACGATGGCCTCAAATGACCTTATTGGCGGTTTCGGCATGGACGGGGCATCTCGAATGATGGCCGATGGGAGCGTCGGCAAGTCGATCGGCTTTGGCGGCAAAGGTGCCGCGATGCGGGAGGCTGGTCTGGCCAGGTCGTACGGCCTCAGTATTTTTGATGGGAAAGCAGGGATGGCGCAGTCCGGTGCACTCCGCGATATCATCGACAAGAACTATGGCGGGGATCTGAACAAACATGCGCAGATGAAAGTGGCGAATGACGCCGCGCTGGGGCGGGTTTTCGGGAATGCGGGCAATTATCAGGATTTCCTGGAGAAGAACCTGGACAAGAACGTCGGCCAGATCGATGGCGAAGTGAAAGCCTATGAGGGCGCCCAGTCGCTCGGCTTCCAGGGGAACTGGCGACAGTTCAACGCGTTCCGCTCTGAGATGCAGTCCCTTGGAGACTACACGAATGCCGCGGCGGTCAACCAGGTAGCGTCGAAGTACGGGCTCAGCTCAGGTCAGGCGCTGCAGATGAAGGCGCAATTCCAGAATGCGAAGCAGTTTTCCGAATCCAGCGAGATGTCCGGCAAACTGGGCGGACCGATCAACGCCGGCACCGAAATGGGGAAGGTTGTCGCCGCGGAAAGCGCCGGGAAAGTTCAGGGGATCTATATGTCCGGGGGGTACGACCATTACCAGACCATGGCTTCCCATGACGTGTCGGGAAGGGGTGCCCGGTATGACCTGGTCAGAGGAGCTGCCGATCAGATGGTCGGCAAGATTGCGCCTCAACTGAAAAACGATCCGGAGATGTATCAGGGCGGAAAGCTGACCGACAAGGGATTCGCGCAGATGCAGAAGGCGATGGAGGGGCAAAACATTACCTTCACGACGCCGGACGGCAGGCAGACGATGAACGTCGGGATGGACGGTAACGTGGTGAACTCTACCGAACAAGGGGTTGTGGCTTCCGGTGACAAGGCCCGGGGCGAGGCCTTGAAGCAGGAACTGAAGGCTGGCGGCTTTGGTAAGAATGCCGTCGCGGAAGTCGACAGGATGATGAAGAGCGGCAAGGGCTTCTCGTATGAGTTCGCCAAGGACAGGAACGGAAAGGTCGAGTCGTTTTCGATAAACCGCGGCGGTGATGTCAGCAGAAAGGATATGGCAACATTCCGCACCGGCAGAGATTCAGAAAGCATTGACAGAAATTTGAGAACCGTTGATAAGGGGCTGAGGGAAACGGTAGGCAGTTATATCAAGACTGGCTACGAGAACCAGTCGCTGAATGTGTCGAGGAAGTCCGGCAGCTACATGATCCAGGCCGGCGGCAAGCAGATGATGGTCAATGGCGACTGGTATTACGCCAAGAACGATAAAACCGGCAAGATGGAGGTGGTGGGAGGATCGTTCTCCAACGGCCTCGACGGCAATGTGCTGATGTACGCCAAGGACAAGGATGGCAACCTGCATTACTCGCAGGTGCAGGGGAAGATGGACAAGAGCGGCAATCTGGTCGCCGGCAGGCGTTCCGAGATTTCCGAAGATCAGTTTGTCCAGATGTCGCAGCAGGGAGCGGCGGTGGTCAGCACCAGGTCAGGCGGCGGGATTACCGGGAGTATCCATGCTGATGGCGGGGTCAAGGCGGATTATTCAAACCGACAAACAGTTGGTACATCGGTCAGCTCAGTACAGGATCTTGCCGGTAGCGCTGCAAGCAGCGATTTTGTCGAAGGTCGTTCTATCAACGCGGGGACTGCGGCAACCACGATAGCTGTTGGTAGAGGTGCACTGCACGAAACCTCCGGTTTGATAGGAGACGCGGCAACGGTTGCCAGGCCTTTGACAGCCTCAATGGAAAAGAACGCCGCAAAACATGAAGCTGAAACACGCATGGCAGAGCAGGCAGCTAGGACGACAGAAACACGCGTTGAAAGGGATCTGCAAAGAACAGGGAGAATCCTTCAGCATCAGAGCAAGAATTCTCCACTGCCGAAAGGTGGTGGCCCGCAGCCCTACAAAGGCCCGAGGAGGTAATTTTGTTGAACAAGATTCTCTTGGTATCAGACGGTATAATCGTTTTGGTGGCAGATACATTCACTCTGACTGACGATCATGAATCGGCAATTTCATTGTATGTTCAGGAACACGGGGCTGATTTGAGGATTTCAAACAGTGTGATCTGTCTTCCGGTGACGGTGCTTGAGCATTTGGAGCAGGCTGAAGGTACGAATGTCTATTTTTACCAATCATCTCCATACGCCGCTGTCGCTGCATATGTCGGAAGTGTTGATATAAGTCGCGATGAACTCCTCAAAATAAAAGGGGCATGGGAGTATTCCTATGCCTCTTCGTAAGCTATCACTCCAATTATCAGAAATGTCTTCTGAAAAATCCCCAGTACCAATTCCACCATGACCCACCGAAGAGAGATGTTTTTGGATAATATTCGGTACTTGTGTATGCATACTTTATGTTTTCGATCAAAGATTTTCCGCTGAGAATCCCACGGTAGAATCGGGTATGTACCCGGTTCATGAGCATCCAGGGAAACGAAATTGCCGCCAACCCAAGGGTC
>Ga0073934_10003657_pt1 | contig 27695 bp, 31 predicted proteins | sample LarsenN4metaG_FD_76834 | JGI IMG/M metagenome (GOLD analysis project Ga0073934, IMG submission 76834) | Hot spring sediment bacterial and archeal communities from British Columbia, Canada, to study Microbial Dark Matter (Phase II) - Larsen... ... | reverse complement strand
AGCGCAGTAGGCGGCGGCGTTGGCGATCGCGCGCTCGCCGAGCACGGACGTGACGTTGATGATGCGGCCGCCACGTGCCTGCTTGAGCATCTCTTTGCCGACGGCGCGGCAGGCGTGGAACGCGCCGGCGAGGTTGACCTGCATCACGCGGTTGAACTCGATGTCGGTCGTGGAGTCGGCGCTCTTGCCGAGGAAGAGGTCGGGCGCGTTGACGAGGATGTCGATGCCGTCCATGTCCTTCGCGACCTGGCGCACCATCACCTGCACACCGGTGCCGAGGGTGACGTCCGTGGCGACAGTCCACGACTTGCGGCCCATCTTCGTCAGCTCGCGCTGCACGCTCTTGGCGCGCATGACTTCATCGCCGGCGTCGGACATCGACGACACGGTGACGTCGGCGCCCGCTTCGCCAAGCGCGAGCGCGATCGCGCGGCCCGCAGGGTTGCCCGCGCCGATAACGAGCGCGCGCTTGCCCGTAAGATCGAACGCGTCGGTCGACAGACGGACGTCGCCCCACTCGTTCTTCACTGCGCGCCTCCGAGCGGCACGTCCGGCGCGAATCCCATGGGCGCGAGCCCGCCGGCGAGCCCGCCGCCGTCGATGACAATGCCCTGGCCGGTCACGTAGCTCGAGGCGTCCGACGCGAGATAGACCGCAAGCGGGCCCAGCTCCCACGCCTCCCCGAGGCGCTGCGCCGGGATGTAGCGCCCGCGCGTCTGCGCGAAGATCTGCTCCTGCTCGTTGCGGGCGGGCGCCTGCCGCACGAATCCCGGGATGATGCAGTTCACCCGGATGTTGTGCTTCTGCAGCATCGTCGAGAGGGATTTCGTGAGGGCGATGACGCCGGCCTTCGCGGCGCCGTAGCCGAAGCTCATCGGGTAGGCGCGCATGGCGGTGCCGGAGGCGACGTTGATGATGACGCCCCCGTGGCCTTCGGCGACCATCTGCTTCGACGCGGCGCGCGCGCAGTAGAAGGCGCTCGAGAGGTTGACGTCGAGCGTGTCGTGCCAGTCGTCATCGTTGACGTCCCACAGCTCGGCGTTGGCGCCGCGCATGTCGCCGATGCCGGCGTTCGAGAGCATGATGTCGAGGCGGCCGAATTCGTCGGCAGCGCGCTTGATCAGCGCGTCGCACTGTGCGGAGTCGCGCACGTCCGTCGGCTGCGCGACGGCGCGGCGTCCGATCGCCTCGATGTCGGCCTTCGTGCGTTCGATCTGCTCGAGCGTGCGGGCGGCGCAGACGACATCGGCGCCGGCTTCGGCGAGCGCGAGCGCCATCTGGCGGCCGAGGCCGCGCCCTGCGCCGGTGACGATGGCGACTTTGCCATCCAGCCGCAGACGTTCGAGCACCATGCCGGAAGGTTACAGGTGACACGTGTCAGGTGACAGGTGCTCAAGCGGCAGTGGGAAGTGGGCGGTCGGAAGTCGGAGGTCGGGGTCGGAGATCAGGAGTGCGTTAGTCGGCCGTGTACCCGCTCAGCGCGGCGGCCACCCCTTTGAGCTGGGCGCAGTGAATCTCCTCGTGGTTCGCCATGCCCCAGACGCGCTCGTGGAGCGACAACCGCCACTCGCCCTTGTCAACGCGGACGAGCGCGACGCGCTCCCACGCTTCGGGGGCGATGCTTTCGAGCACAGCGAGGAGGTCGCCGCGCTGCTGCGCGAAGGCCGCGAGCGACTCGGCGAATGCCAGCCGGTCGTAGCGGGCCTTCTTCATACGCGCGCGAGGCGAGACGTGTCGCCACTGCGGGGTGTCTTCGTTGAGGATCCGGGTGATGTGTTCGCCGTACACATCGGCTGCGGCGCGCATGTGCCAGAGGATCTCGTTCGCTGACCAGCCACCCGGGGCCGGCGACGTCATGAGTCGAGCGGCCGAGAGTCGCCGTCCGACCGCCTCGACCCGCGCGATGGTGTCGGAGAGCGAGCGGACGAGCGTCGCGGGTTCGGCATTGCGGTCCCACAGGCGCACGATCGTACGCCACACCGGGGGCTGGCCGCCAGCAGTCAGGCCGCGCCCCGGCTAAGACGCGCCGGAAGCCGGACGCGGGAGGTCCGGTAGGATTCCGGCGCGATGCCGGTTGCCGCGCTAATGCTGGTCCTGGGCGCAGCCGTGTTCCACGCCTCGTGGAACTACGCGGCAAAGGGCGCACGCGGCGGGCTCGGTTTCGCCGCGGCTACGGTGGCGTGCTCGGTGCTGCTCTTCCTGCCGCTGACAGTCGCGCTCCTGATCTTGCTGCGCGACGAGCTGGCGCCGGCGATGCTCGGGCTGATGATCGTGAGCGGCGTCTTCCACACGCTGTACTTCCACGTGCTCACCGAGGGCTACCGCCGGGGCGACCTCTCGGTGGTGTATCCGCTGTCTCGCGGCACGGGGCCGATCTTCACGATCGTCGGGGCGGTGACCCTGCTGGACGAGCGGCCGGAGCCGCTTGCGCTCACGGGCGTGGCGCTGATCATCGCCGGCGTCATCTTCATCTCGTTGCCGCGCGACGTGGACGCGCACCGCGCCTGGCCGTCGATCGGGTTCGCGCTGGCGACGGGCGCTTGCATCGCCACGTACTCGCTGTGGGACAAGAACGCCGTCGACGACGTGCCGCCCGTGCTCTACGGCCTTGGCATCGACGTGGCGCGCATGTTCGTGCTGGCTCCGGTGCTGCTCGCTTCGGCGACGGTCAGGAGCGATGCGCTCGACGCGTGGACGGCGCACAGGCGGGCGACGCTGATCGTCGGCGCGTTGACGCCGGCGGCGTACCTGCTGGTGCTCGTCGCGTTCACGCTGGCTCCGGTGAGCTACGTGGCGCCGGCGCGCGAGGTGAGCATCCTCTTCGGCGCGGCGCTGGGGCTTGGCGTGCTGGGCGAGGGCTTCGCCATGCAGCGAATGAGCGGTGCGGCAGCGATCGTCGCCGGGCTGGTCGCGCTATCGCTGGCCTGATCAGCCTGCCGCACTGGCTGCGAGCGTTGCGGCGTTGCAACCTTCGTGCCGCGCTCGGTCGCCCCTGCGCAATCGTTCGCTCAGTACGCTGGGCGAGACGCGACCAGACATGATGCCGGCATACGGGAGGAACAGATGAGCACGTTCAGCGACGTCCAGCACCAGGCCCAGGAGCGGAGCAGGGAGGCGGTGAGACAGGCGGAGGAGATGCCGGCCTCGCTGTATTTCGCGGCGGTGATCGGGTCGATCGGCCTGTCGGCGCTGCTGTTCCTGATGGGGAAGCGAAACCTGGGCATCTTCGTCGGGCTGTGGCCGCCCACGATCCTGAACATGGCGCTCTTCGCCAAGCAGATGCGCCCTTCGCGCGACGTGGATGAGGGGATGGAGCGGACGCAGGAAGGGATGCGGCGCGTCGAGAGCTACTCGGCGTAACGCATGCGCGGAACCGCTCACGGCGTGCGGACGCGCCCGCGACAGCGGGCGCGTTTTGGATCGCGCAGGTCACGCCGCGATGAGACCTTCACCGTATTGGACGTCCGGCGTATGCTCGCGCTGGCGGGGCTACGAAAGGACGCATTGTGGCCGACTACAGCTTCGAGCGTGAATCACGCACGCCCTTCTCCGAGACCTACGCGATCGATGTCGACGGCGCCACCGTCGGCCGCGTCGACATCCACTTCACGTCGTCCGGCGTCGTCCACGCGACGCTGTGCGTGCCCGCCGACTTCGACGAGGCGGACATCGAGGACCTGATCGGCGAGGTCGACGAGCGGCTTGTGCTCACCGCCGACCCGTACCGCGACGACTTTCGTGTGACGGTGTGGCGCGGCGAGCACGCCGGCCTGTTCTCGGAAGAGAGCGCGGAGGAAGAGGGCGACACGAACGGCGCGGGGCCGCACGGGTAGCCGTCAGCGGCCGGCGGCCTGGGCGGGGAAGCTCGGGCGTTCGGCGCGCGCGCGGGCGTAGTCTGCGTCGCGGTCGGCTCGCTGGATGCGTATCGCCGTGTCGATGGTGCGGAGCTGCGGGAAGAGCGCCCAGCCCGCCGCGACCGAGAGGATCAGCAACGCACCGCCGGCAGCGACGACGGCGGGCGTGCCGAACTGCGTCGCCAGCGCGGCGGCGGGCACCGCGCCGAACGGCATCAGGCCGAACGACATCATCATCACGCTCATCACGCGGCCGCGCACGTTGTCCGGGATGATCGACGTGATGACCGTGTTGTTCACCGTCATGAACACCATCTGCGACAGACCGACGGCCGCGAGCATGGGCAGCGCGAGGCCAAAGTACGGCGAGAGCGCGAACGCCACGAGGAAGCCCCCTCCGACCATTGCCGAACCGACCATAAGGCGCCCCTTGTGCGGGTAGGCGTCCATGTTCGCGACGATAAGCCCGCCGATGAGGCCGCCGACACCGGCCATCGCCTGCATGAGGCCGAAGCCGAAGGCGCCGACGTGCCAGACGTCGTCGGCGAAGACGGGCAGCAGCGTCTGGTAGGGCATCGCAAAGATCATCGGGACGGTGCCGAGCAGCAGCAGGCCGAGCACGAGGCGGTTACGGCGAATGAAGCGGAAGCCCTCGGTGAAGTCGGAGAAGAACGTCACCTTCACGTCGCGGGCCTCCGGCGGCATCTTCGGCAGGCCGAAGCTGAAGAGGACGGACACCGCATACATGCCCGTCAGCACGGCGAAGCCGCCGCCGATGCCAATCGGGCCGACGAGAAGGCCGCCGAGCGCGGGCGCGATGATGCGCGTCGCGTTCATCGCGCTCGAGCCGAGCGACATGGCGTTCATCAGCAGGTCGCGCGGGACAAGGTTGGGGATCGCCGCCTGGCGGGCCGGCATGTTGAACGAGAACGCGATGCCGGAGAGCGTCGAGAGCACCATCAGGTGCCAGAACTGCACGACGTCCATGGTGATCAGCACCGTGTTGAGCGCGTTGAGCGCGCAGACAGTCGCCTGCGCCCAGATCATCAACGAGCGACGGTCGACGCGATCGGCGATGACGCCCCCGATCGGCGCGATGACGAGCATGGGCAGGGCGACGCTGAGCATGATCAGGGCGAGCGCGTTCGGGCTGCCGGTGATCTGGTAGACGAGGTAGCCGCGCAGCACGATCATCATGTTCATGCCGAAGAAGAACGCCAGCATGCCCCAGAAGTAGAGGGCGTAGGACGGGATCGCCATGGACGCGAAGGTGGCGCGCCAACCGTGATAGGTGCGCGCCTCGGCCTCGCCGGGGATGGGCGTCGCGTTCATCGTCTGGCCGGAGCGGCGCTCCGGGCTTCCTTTCCTTCGCGCGTCAGGATGAACGCGCTGCGGCCTTGTCTTCGAGCTGTTCGAGCCAGGCGTTGTACTGGTCGAGCTTTTGCTGGAGATGGGTCTTCATGTCCTGCAGCGCCGCGAGCTTCTGGTCGATGACGGCGACCTGGCGCTCGGTGACCTCGACGGCCTTCTGGAGCTTCGCCCGTCGCTCGGAGACCTCGGCCTCGCGCCGGTAGGTGGCGCGGAGCTGCATCTTCACCTCTTCGGCCTCCACCATCTCCTTGATGTCGGCAAGCGTAAAGCCGAGCAGGGTCTGCAGGCGCTTGATGCGCTCGACGCGCTCGACGTCGGCCTCGGAGTAGAGGCGGAAGCCGCCTTCGAGGCGGGACGGTGGCTGGAGGAGGCCCTTCTCCTCGTAGAAGCGGAGCGTGCGCTGCGTGACGCCGGTCCGCTCGGCGACCTCGCCGATCTGCAGGTAGGGCTGCTGCTTGTCCTCGGGGGCCTGTTCGGGGTCGCGCTTGTTGATCATGGTCCCTGATCGTACGGAGAATCTAACCCTGCCGTCAAGGTAAGAGTGGCCCCTGACTCCGCCTCGGTGACCATTCCGGGTCAGCCATAGTCGTCGAATGTGCGGCCACGCATGCGCGCGATGTACCGCTCGCGGCCGGCGACGAAGACGCGCACCATCGCCGCGCCCGCGACGAAACCGCCGATATGCGCCCAGTAGGCGATGCCACCGGCCGCCGTATCGATGCCGAGCGAGGCGGCCCCGTAGAAGAGCTGCAGCACGAACCAGAAGCCGATCATGATGAACGCCGGGATCGGGATGGGGATCAGGATGAAGCCGAAAATCACTTCGACGACGGCGCGTGGGAAGAGGACGATGTAGCCGCCCATCACGCCGGCGATGGCGCCACTCGCGCCGACGGCTGGCTGCGTGCTCTCGATATCGGTGATGCCGTGCGCGAACGCGGCGGCGATGCCGGCGACAAGGTAGAAGATCGCGTAGCGCGCGTGCCCCATCGCATCCTCGACGTTGTCGCCAAAGATCCAGAGGAAGAGCATGTTGCCGGCGATGTGCAGCCAGCCGCCATGCATGAACATCGCCGTCAGCGGCGTGAGCAGCGGCTCGGATTGCTGCGAGCACGCCTGCGCCTCAGCGCCAGCCGAGATCGCGTCGACGCCCAGCGCCTCGAAGGTGCAGGAGGGGATGTTGGCCCACTCGAAGATGAAGCGGTCGAGCTCGGTGAAGTTGGCGGCGATGACGTCCTGGCTAAGGTAGACCTCGTAGAGGAAGACGACGATGTTGATGACGATGATGGTGATGTTGACGTAAGGAACCGTGCGGGAGCGCACACTGTCGCCGACGGGGATCATCGCGCATCCTCGACCGGCAGCGCGCCAAGTGACTTCAGCTCGAGCGCGAGCCCGGCCACCGCGAGGTAGGCGCGATCGGCCCGCGCCGCTACGCGCTTGTTCGCTTCGCCCGCCACGTCCCGGAACACGCGGCCGAGGCGGTAGGGTGGCACCACCGACATCCCCACCTCGTTCGAGACGATGGCGACCTCGCCGTCGAAGCGTCCGCACCAGTCAAGCAGTCGATCGACCTGCGCGAGGATCTCGTGTGACGCCGCGACGATCGTAGCGAGGGGAACGGCATCGGCGTCGCCGATGCGAGCGAGGATCTCGTTGGCGATCCACACGGTCATGCAGTCGAACAGCACGAAGTCGCCGGGACGCGCGTGGCGGGCGAGCGCGTCTGGCGCGTCGCGTGGGGCTTCGATGACGCGCCAGGTGTCCGGACGTGAGGCTCGGTGCGACTCAATCCGCGCCGCGACCTCTTCGTCGAGCGGCTCGAGCGTGGCGACGAAGAGGACGGGACGGCCGCTGCGGGTCGCGAGGCGCTGCGCGAGCTGGCTCTTGCCGCTCCGCGCACCGCCGAGGATCAGCGTCAACATCGGTCGAAGGGTATACGTCTGATCACCCGAACGCCCACGCGTCCATCCAGCCGCGGTTGGCGAGCGCGGCGATGAACAGGAGCACGAGCGCCTCGCACACTTCGACCACGGCGCCATAGGTGTCGCCCGTCATGCCCCCGACCAGCGACGAGACGTACGCGCCGATCACGAGTGCAATGGCTGCCACGAAGGCCACGGTAGGAAGCCCGCCGGCGCCAAGCAGCGCGATCGAAGCGATCAACGTGACGGCGGACCCCACCATGAACTGCGCCGGCCACAGGGCCTCCCGGAAGCCGGCGCCGAGTCCCTCCGCTCGCGCATAGGGGAACGCGGCGATCGCGACGAGCAGGCCGAAACGCGCCAGGCACGGTGCGAGCACGATGGCTTCGACGCGCGCGTTTGGCGGCAGCGCGTTCAGGCCCGCCCACTTCAGCGCGAGCACGGCGGCAACACCGATGATGGCGTACGAGCCGGCGTGCACGTCGCGCATGATCTCGAGTCGCCGGGGCGGCGAATCGCCCCCGAAAAGGCCGTCCGCGGCGTCGGCGAGGCCCTCGAGGTGCAGCGCGCCGGTGAGCGCGACCATCGCCACGACGAGCAGCACGTCGACGGTGGCGCCGGGCAGCGCGCGCATCGCGAGCCGGTCGACGGCGAGGAGCGCCAATCCAAGCAGCAGCCCGACGGCGGGGAACCACGCCTGCGCCCGCGCGACGTCGCGCATGGCGTACGCCGGGATGCCGGGGATGGGCACCCGCGTCAGAAACTGGGCCGCGATCAGTGGCGACATTCAGACTTCGGGCGGGATCTCGGACGTGGGGCCGGAGACGCCGGCGGAGTCGAAGGTGGCCATCTCGCGCGGGATGCGGAGCGCCGCATCGAGCAGCGAGAAGGCGAGCGCGGCGCCGGTGCCCTCGCCGAGGCGCATCTCCAGGTCGAGCAGCGGACGCAGGCCGAGATGCGCGAGCGCGACCCGATGGCCCGGCTCGGCCGAAAGGTGCGACGCGAGCATGTAGGCGGCGGCGTCGGCCGCGAGCGCCGCCGCGATCAGGGCTGCGGCGGTGGTGGGGTAGCCGTCAAGGATCACGGGCATGCCCGCCGATGCCGCGCCGATCGCGAGGCCGGCGAGGAACGCGATCTCGCAGCCGCCGGCCTTCGCAAGCACATCGAGCGGATCGGATGCGTCCGGCTCGTTCACGGACAGCGCGCGCTCGACGGCGTCGAGTTTGCGGGTGTATGCCTCGTCGTCGACGCCGGTGCCGCGACCGGTGGTGACGCGGGGCGGCGCGCCGGTAATCGCTGACGTGATGGCGGCGGCGGATGTCGTGTTGCCGATGCCCATGTCACCGAGGCCGATGACGTCGACGCCGTCCTCGCGCAACTCGCGCGCGAACGATACGCCGCGCGCGACGAGCGCTTCGGCCTCATCTCGTTGCATCGCCCACCCGGTCGCAATCGAGTCCGTGCCATAGCGGACTTTCGCGCGCACGATACGCGGATCGTCGATGTCGCGTGCGACGCCAGCGTCGACAACGCGCACGTCGGCGCCCGCGTGGCGTGCGAGGACGTTCACGGCGGCGCCGCCGGCGAGGAAGTTCGCCACCATCTCTGCAGTCACATCCTGCGGATATGCGCTCACGCCGTCGACTGCGACGCCGTGGTCGGCCGCAGCGACGACGATCGTCTTGCGCTCGAAGGACGGCGCCGGTGTCCGCGCGATTCCCGCGGCCCAGACTGCCAGCTCCTCCAGCCGGCCGAGGGCACCGGCGGGCTTGGTGAGACGAAGCTGATGTGCGCGCGCCGCCTCGCGTGCCCATTCGTCCGCCGGGACGATCGCCGCGATGGCGTCGCCGATCGTGCGCTCCATCAGAACTCGATTCCCGGCTGCGCCTTGATGCCCTGCTGGAACGGATGCTTGATCTCCTTCATCTCGGTCACGAGATCGGCGTAGTCGATCAGCTCCTGCGGGGCGTCCCGTCCGGTGATGATCACGTGCGTGCGCGCCGGGCGCGACTTGAGGAATTCGATCACCTCATCGACGGGGAGCCAGCCGTACGCGAGGGGATAGGTGAACTCGTCGAGGGCGACGATATCGTACGCGCCAGACGCGATCTTCTCCTTGCACTGCTGCCACAGCTCGCGTGCGAGCGCCTTGTCCTTCTCGATGTCCTTCGAGAGCCACGTGAAACCACCACCGAGCGCGATGATCTCCATGCCGATCTTCTTTGCGGCGCGATTCTCGCCGTAGTTGGACGTGGTGCTCTTGATGAACTGCAGCATGCAAACGTTGTAGCCCCTGCCCCATGCGCGGAAGAGGACGCCGAGCGCCGCGGTCGTCTTGCCCTTGCCGTTGCCGGTGTTGACGACGACGAGCGACTTGCGCGGCTCCTTCTCGCTCACGACGCGACCTCGCTCGCCAGGGGGGGAGACACCGTCGGGACGGCCGGCACGATGACGGGGCGCCCGCTGGCCGGGTGTGGCATCACCTGCACGGGTAGACCATACACGCGCTCGACGAGTTCGGGGGAGATCACGTCCGCCGGCGGGCCGTCGGCGACGATGCGGCCATCGTGGATCGCGGCAATGCGATCGGCGAAGGCGGCGGCGAGCGTGAGGTCGTGCACGACGGCGATGACGGCGAGCCGCTGCTCCTCGCGGAGGGCGAGGAGCAGACGGAACGTCTCGACCTGGTGCTGGATGTCGAGGTGCGACGTCGGCTCATCGAGCAGCAGAAGCTGCGGCTCCTGCGCGAGGCCGCGCGCGATGATGACGCGCTGGCGCTCGCCGCCGGACAATTCCTCGACCGGGCGGTTGCGAAGGTCCCAGCAGTCTGCGCGCTCCATCGCCGCGCGCACGATTGCGACATCGCGGGCGCTCTCCGACTGCAGCAGGCGCAGGTGCGGCGTGCGTCCCATCATCACGACTTCGAACGCCGTGAAGCGCTCCGGGAGCTGCGCCGACTGCGCGACGACGGCCACCCGCCGCGCGATCGCAGCGGGCGACATCGTACGGACGTCGTCGCCGTCGATCAGCACACATCCGCCCGATGCGCGATGCACGCCGGTGACCACGCGGAGCAGTGTCGTCTTGCCGCAGCCGTTCGGCCCGACGATCGCGACGAGCTCGCCGCGGCCGACCGACAGATCGACGCCGCGCAGCACGCTGCGCGATCCGTAGGCGGCGTGGAGGGAGTCGACCGTCAGCATCACACGCGCTCGAAGGCCGGCGCCGAGTAGCGTCGCAACAAGAACAGGAAAAACGGCGCGCCGATGAAGGCGGTGACGACGCCGATCGGCGTTTCGCGGCCGGCGTCGACGCTGCGAGCCACGAGATCGGCGAGGATGAGGAAGGACGCCCCGAGCAAGGCGGAGAGCGGCAGCACGCGCCGGTAGTCGGGACCCCAGATCATGCGCACAACGTGCGGCACGACGAGGCCGACGAAGCCGATGAGGCCGCTGACGGCGACGGCGGCGGCCGTGGCGAGTGAGGCCGCAGCGAGCACGAGCAGCTTCACGCGCTCCACGTTGACGCCGAGCTGGCGCGCCTGGTCCTCATCAAGCTGGAGGACGTTCAGCACGCGCGCGTGCACGATCACGATCACCGCGGCGACGGCGAGGTACGGCAGCAGGATGCCGGCCTCGACCCAGCGCGCGGTGTTGAAGCCGCCGAGCACCCATGTCAGCACGGCGAGCGTGCGTTCGCTGTACTTGAGCATGAGATAGGTGACCGCCGACGTCGCGAGCGATGAGACGGCGACGCCGCTGAGGATGAGCGTCGCGGGCGTGACGGTGCGCCCGGCCCGCGCGAGACCGTACGCAAGCGCGACCGCGGCGAGCGCGCCGGCGAAGGCGGCAGGCGGCAGCGGGCTGAGGACGCCCGCCGTCACGGCGAGCGGCGAGATGATGATCAGCGTGGCGCCGAGGCTGGCGCCCGCCGCGACACCGAGCAGGTACGGCTCGGCGAGGGGATTGCGGAACACCGCCTGGTACGACGCGCCAGCGAACGCGAGCGTCGCGCCGACGAGACCTGCGAGCGCGACACGCGGCGCGCGCACCTGCCAGATGATCGCGTCCTCGGTCGCGGTGAAGCCGGACGTGGAGACGAACGGCAGATGATCGATGAGCACGGCGAGCGTCGTGCGGGGGTCGATGTCGGCTGCGCCCCAGCTCACGGCGAACGCGGCGATCGCGAGCAGCAGCGCCGTTGCTGCCGCGAGCGGCGGCGCGATCGAGCGCCAGGTGATGAGCGCCGGAGATTCGTCTTCGGCGTGCGGGCGAGAGCGGAACGCCGCGATCTGCATCAGAACTTCTCCGGGTAGAGCTGCGCGGCGAGCTGTTCGAGCGCGTCGACGATGCGGGGACCGGGACGGCTGATGATGTCCGGGTCGATGGCGTAGATGCGGTCGTTCTGCACGGCTGCGATCGCGTCCCAACCCGGCCGGGCCTTTACCGAGTCGATCGTGACGCCGAACTCCTCGTCGGCGAGGACGATGACGTCCGGGTTCGCGTCGATGATGGCCTCCTGCGTGAGCTGGGGGTAGAGCGTGCCGCCGCCATCGCCGGCGATGTTCTCGGCCTTAAGGGTGGCGTAGACGCTGCCGATGAAGCTGCCCTCGGCGACGGAGTAAAGCGTGCTGTCGAGCTCGTGGTAGACGGACGGCGCCTCGTCCGCGGCCACGTCCTGCATCTGCTCCGCAACGGCGTCGACGCGCGCGCGCAGCGACGACGCGAGCGTCTCGGCGGCGGGGCCGCGATCGGTGAGCGCGCCGAGGATCTCGACGTGTTCGATCACGTCGTCGATCGTCTGCACGCTTTCGTCGAGGTCGCGGTAGAACAGCGGGATGCTCAGCTGGTCGAGCGATTCGACGATGCCGCCCACGTTGTCGGCGACGATGACGAGGTCCGGCTCGAGCGCAGCGATCGCTTCGATGCTGGGCTCGTAGGCATCGACCTTTGTCGGGAACGCTGCTGCCTCGGCCGGGTAGTCGGCCTGGTTGTCCACAGCGACGATGCGGTCCTCCGCGCCAATCGCGAAGAGGATCTCCGTGGCGCCGGGCGAGAGCGAGACGATGCGCTCGACGGGCGCGTCGAATGTTTCCGATTTGCCGTCGCTGCGCTCAACCGTCATCGGGAATGTCGCGACCGGTGATGCGGCGGTGGGCGTGGCGCCCGGGGTGAGGGCGCTGTCGGTTTCGTCGTCGCCGCAGGCGGCGGCGAGCGTGAGTGCGACGATGAGGGCTGGGAGGGCCAGCCGACGGCACCAGGCAGTCATGTGATGTCCTCCTCGGGAACTGCTGCCCGTCGCGGCGCCGCCGGAATAAGGAAAAGCCCCTGCCTCATCGAGACAGGGGCCGGAACGCGGATACCGGTGTCCTGCGCCTTATCCTCGAAGGCCTCGCGACGTGTGAGGGCGGTCGACCTGGCTCCCCCGGTCGTGCGCCGGGGATACAGTTGCGGGACAGCGCCGGCTTCTCACCGGCTTCGCCGCGCCTCACGACACTCTTCAGTTGTTGGAACGAGCATAGTGTCGTGCGGACCGCTGGGTCAAGCGGCGATGGAGCGATTGTGAATTGACCTACAAGCGGGCCGTTGTTAGGATGCCGATGAACCTGGGCTGAGGCAGATTCGCGGCCGGGATCGCCCCCCGCGAAGGTGCGTAGCCGTCCGGGCGGGAGAAGTCGCTTGCCGTTCGACGCGCTGCTCGAGAACTATCTCGCCGTCTTCCTGGCGTCGATCGTCGGATTCATCCTCGTAGCCACAGCCCTCATCGCCGCCCGGGTCCTCGCCCCGTACTCGCGCGAGCGCGGGAAGGCCATCTCGTACGAGTGCGGCATGCTGCCGATCGGCCGCACACGCACCCAGGTCAACGTCCGCTACTACCTCTTCGCGATCCTGTTCCTCATCTTCGATGTCGAGGCCGTGTTCCTCTTCCCCTGGGCGGTGACCATCGCCGAGGCGGGGGCGACCGCCTTCTGGGAGATGATCATCTTCATCGGCATGCTCGCCGCGGGACTGGGATACGCGTGGAAGAAGGGAGTCCTGCAGTGGCACAGGTGAGAGACGACGTGCAGGTCCGTGAGGTCACGCCGACGAGGCCGGCCGAGGCGCCGGTCGTCACACCCGAGCGCGAAAAGACGGGCATCGAGCGTGAGGCCGAGCGCCTGACGCCGGCGCCGTACGAGCCGGGCGAGGCGCTCTACCGCCAGATTCTCCCTGGCATTATCCAGGTGCCCGCCGACACCGTGCTGGCGGTGTCCCGGAAGTCGTCGCTGTGGCCCATGACGTTCGGGCTCGCCTGCTGTGCCATCGAGATGATCGCGACGTACATGTCGCACCACGACCTCGACCGCTTCGGCATCGTCCCGTGGCCATCGCCGCGGCAGTCGGATGTGATGATCGTGTCGGGGACGGTGACGAAGAAGATGGCGCCGGCCGTGAAGCTGCTCTACGAGCAGATGCCGAACCCGAAGTGGGTGATCTCCATGGGCGCTTGCGCGACGAACGGCGGCCCGTACACGCGGTACGACCGCGTCCTGCAGGGCGTCGACAAGATCATCCCTGTGGACGTGTACGTGCCGGGCTGCCCGCCGCGCCCGGAGGCGCTGATGGACGGCTTCATCGCGCTGCAGCACAAGATCATGGAAGAGCGCGGCAAGTAATGAGCGCTCCCGACGAGAAGGACCCGCGCGAGCAGGGGCCGGAAGGGCCGGGCGACGATGCCGCCGAAGGCGCGCAGGAGCCGCCCGTCCAGGAGCAACTGACTCCGTCTGAGAAGTTGGAGCAGCCCGCCGAGGCGGGCAAGCTCCGCGCGGATGCCGCCGCGTCGATCGAGAAGACGGCGGAGTCCGCCGCGCCGGCGCCGGAGAAGGCACAGCCGCAGGACGCGGCGACGAAGGCGCAGACGCCCGCGCAGCCCACGCCCAAAGCGGCTGCGGAGCGGCCTGCGCGACCCGCGCGCGAGGCGGAGGCGAAAGGCCCGGCGCGCAACGCGCCGCCGCCGGGGAGCATCAACGAGATCATCGCGGCCGCGCTGCCCGAGGTGGAGATCAACGCGTACATGGTGCCGTCGGTGCCCGGCGAGGCCGTCGCGATCGAGGTGAAGCGGGAGGACCTGCCGGCCGTGATGGCGCTCGCGCGCGACGACGAGCGGCTCGACCTGAAGTATCTGCGCTGCCTGTCGGGCGTCGACTGGCAGGATGACGGGCTAGAGGTCGTGTACCACCTCTGGTCGTTCAACAAGGCGCACCACCTGACGGTGAAGACGCGCGTCACGGTCGAGGATCCGGTGGTGCCGAGCGTGACGTCGCTGTACCCGGCGGCGGACTGGCACGAGCGCGAGGCGCGCGACATGTTCGGCATCGTGTTCGACGGGCACCCGAACCTCGTGCCGCTGCTGCTGCCGGAGGACATGACCGACCACTTTCCGCTTCGCAAGGACAACCCCCTGCAGGAGATCGAGGAGTGGCAGGGCGAGAACCTGCGCGAAGGCGCCGGTGAGGACGAGGGCGAGGAATAGCGATGGTCGTCGAGGACCGCGAACTCGAAGTCATCGACATGCCCATCAACATGGGGCCGCAGCACCCGAGCACGCACGGCGTGTTCCGCATGGTGCTGATCGTCGACGGCGAGAAGGTCGTCGATGTGACGCCGCACATCGGCTACATGCACCGCGGCGGCGAGAAGCTGATGGAGGCGATGGACTACCGCCAGGGCATCGGCTACGCCGACCGCACGGAGTACCTCGCGCAGTTCAGCGCGGAGCTGTGCTACTGCATGGCCGTCGAGCGGCTGATGGACATCGAGGTGCCGGAGCGCGCGGAGTACATCCGCGTGATCCTGACGGAGCTGAACCGGCTCAGCAGCCACTTCATGTTCATGGGGGCGTTCGGCATCGACGCAGGGCTGTTCGGCACGAGCTTCACGTACGCGTTCCGCGAGCGCGAGTACCTCCAGGACATCTTCGAGGAAGTGTCCGGCGACCGGCTCATGTACGCGTACTTCCGCGTCGGCGGGCTGGCGTGGGAGGTGCCGGACAACTTCACGCAGCGCGTCCACGAGACACTGAAGAAGACGCAGCAGGGTATCCGCGACATCGACGACCTGATGACGAAGAACGAGATCTTCATGGCGCGCTGCCAGAACATCGGCTCGTTCACGGCCGAGCAGGCGATCGCCTACGGGCTCAGCGGCCCGATGCTGCGCGCCTCGGGCGTCCCGTTCGACCTGCGCAAGGACGAGCCGTACTCGGTGTACGACCGCTTCAGCTTCGCGATCCCGGTCGGCCGCTACGGCGACGTGTATGACCGGTACCTGGTGCGGCTCGAGGAGATGCGGCAGTCGGTGGCCATCGTCGAGCAGGCGCTGGAGCAGATGCCGCCGGACGGGCCGATCGTGCCGGAGAAGATGCCGCGTCGGCTGCGCACGCCACCCGCCGAGGTGTACGCGAAGGTGGAGGCGCCGCGCGGCGAGTGGGGCGTGTACCTCGTCTCGAAGGGCGGCGACAAGCCGTACCGGCTGAAGATGCGCTCGCCGTCGTTCTGCAACCTCTCGGGGCTGCGCGAGATGACGATCGGGCAACTGCTGGCGGATGCGGTGGTGATCCTCGGCTCGATGGACATCGTGCTGTGCGACGTCGACCGGTAGGGGGAGCATGACGGACGTGATTCTGGGCGCGCCGATGGTCGACGAGTTGGGGCATCCCTTCGTCAGCGCGCTGCTCGGGCTGATCGTGATCACGCTGGTCATGACGGTCGCCGTCATGTACGGCACGTGGATCGAGCGGAAGGTCGTGGCGCGCATTCAGCAACGCCTCGGGCCGACGCGCACCGGCCCGCTTGGTCTGCTGCAGCCGATCGCGGACACGGTGAAGCTGCTCACGAAGGAAGATTTGCGCCCGGCGACGGCGGACCGCATCACGTTCGAGGCGGCGGTGTTCGCCATCTTCGTCCCGGCGTTCCTCGCGTTCGTCGTCGTGCCGTTCACGGCCGACTGGGTGATCGCGCCGTTGCCGCTGAGTCTGGTCTACCTGTTGGCGATCTCAGGGCTGTCGTTCATCGGCTTCCTGATGGCCGGCTGGGGCTCGGACAGCAAGTACGCGTTCCTCGGCGGCATGCGCGCGGCGGCGCAGCTCATCTCGTACGAGATCCCGCTCATCCTGGCGATGGTGGGTGTGGTGATGATCGTCGCGTCGGCGGACGTGTACGACATCATTCTCTACCAGGACAAGGTCCCGCTCATCGTGTGGCAGCCGCTGGGCTTCTTCATCTTCCTTGTGGCGTCGATCGCCGAGCTGGAGCGCCAGCCGTTCGACATCCCCACGGGCGAGTCGGAGGTGGCAGGCGGCGTGTTCATCGAGTACAGCGGCATCCGCTGGTCGATGTTCCAGCTCACGAGCTACGTGAACATGTACGTGCTCAGTCTGCTCGGCGCGTTCGTGTTCCTCGGCGGCTGGGAGTGGCCGTTCGGGCGCGATATTGGTTGGGGGTATCAGCTGCTGCTCACCGTCGTGAAGATGGGGCTGTTCGTCGTGTTCTACCTGCAGGTGCGCGCGACCTTCCCGCGCATCCGCATCGACCAGATGATGTCGTACGCGTGGAAGGTGCTGATTCCGTTCGCGCTGGTCCAAATCTTCCTCAATGGGCTGGTGCTGGTCTATGATCTGCCGGACGTGACGCTCCTGATCACCTCCGGGCTGGCGACCGCGGCGATGGTATGGGTCGTGTATCAGTCGGTGCGGATGACGCCGCGGGAGCCGCTTCAGATGGTCAGCGTTCCGGCGAGGAGTACGGTCTGATGCTGGGCATCTTGAAGAGTCTGGGTATGACGGCGCGCGCCGCCCTCCGCAAGCCCGTGACGATCGAGTATCCGGAGTTTCACCGCGAGATCGCGAACCGCGACCGCGCGTTTCCCATCCTGATCTGGGACTTCGAGGTCGACGAGCCGTACTGCACCGGCTGCCACGCCTGCGAGCGGGCGTGCCCGGTCGAGTGCATGACGGTGGTGATGAAGGACAACCCGAAGCACGCATCGGGGGAGAGCAAGCGCCGCAAGATCATCGACGAGTTCTGGATCGACTACGGGCGGTGCATGCGCTGCAACATCTGCGTGGAAGTGTGCAACTTCGAGGCGATCGGCATGAACAACACGTGGGCGGGCCACGAGCTGTCGCGATACGACCGCTCGGACCTGGTCATGGACCTGGACATGCTGCTGGCGCAGTCGAAGGAGAAGAAGGTAGAACCCGGCCTGAGGGCATGACCTTATTCTTTTTTTACGTTATGGCCGCGACCGTCATCGCGGGAGCGCTCGGGGTGGTCCTCGTCAGGAGCACCATCTACGCGGCGCTCCTGTTGATCGTGTCGCTGCTCGGCGTGGCGGGGATCTACATCCTGCTGTCGGTGGAGTTTCTGGCGCTGGTGCAGGTGCTGATCTACGCGGGGGCCGTGGCGGTGCTCATCGTATTCGCGCTCATGCTCACCCGCGTGAGGGACCTGCAAGAACGGCTCGACGGCGACCAGAAACCCCTGGCCGCCGTCGCGGCGCTAGGGCTCCTGGCCGCGTTCATCGCCGTCTGGACGCAGACGGAGTGGCCGCGCGACGTGGATCAGTTGACCGTTGTGCCGTTCGCGACGATCGGCGACGCGTTGTTCAATCGCTGGGCCGTGCCGTTCGAGCTGGCGTCGGGCGTGCTGCTGGTAGCGTTGGTCGGCGCCATCGTCATCGCGATGCGTGAAGAGGGGGAGGCGTAGGTGGAGTCAGTCGCCGCCGACGTCCCGCTGCAGCACTATCTGGTGCTGAGCGGCGTCCTGTTCACGATCGGCGTGTACGGCGTGCTGGCGCGGCGCAACGCCGTGCTGATCCTGATGTCCGTCGAGCTGATGCTGAACGCCGTCAGCATCAACATGGTGGCGTTCGCCGTCTACACAGCGCCGTCGTTGTTCATCGGTATCATCTTCGCTGTCTTCATCATCGCGATCGCCGCGGCCGAAGTGGGGTTGGCGCTGGCCGTGGTGCTGCGCGTGTTCAGGAACCGCGGGACCGCGAACGTCGACGAAGTAGACATGCTCAAGTGGTGAGCACGTCGTTGTTGGGGGGAAAGTAGCCATCAACGGTTTCGGGATGGACGACGCCTGGGTGCTGCCAGTGATGCCGCTGGCTGCGTTTGTGGCGCTGCTGCTCACGAGCCAGTACCTGCCGCGCCGCGGCGACTGGGTGGCAATCGCGCTGATGGGGGCGGCGTTCGTGCTCGTCATCCCGATCGCCGTCGACATGGCTGACGCAATCGGCGAGGCGGGCGTCGGCAACTTCGAGGGTGTCAGCCGCAGCGAGCAGTGGATCGAGATCCCGGGGTACATCGAGATCCGCATGGGGACGTTCGTCGACCAGATCACACTGGTGATGCTCGGCGTCGTCACGTTTGTGGCGCTGCTCGTCATGATCTACTCGACCGGCTACATGCACGGCGACCGCCGGTACGGCTGGTTTTACTCGATCATCTCGCTGTTCGTGGCGTCGATGCTGACGCTGGTGATCGCCGACAACCTGCTGCTGCTCTACTTCGCGTGGGAGCTGGTCGGTCTCTGCTCGATGCTGCTGATCGGCTACTACAACGACAAGCAGTCGGCGGCGGAGGCCGCGAAGAAGGCGTTCGTCACGACGCGCGTCGGCGACGTCGGGCTGCTCATCGGCATCATCATCCTCTTCTGGCAGACCGGCACGTTCGACATCCACACCATCCTCGAGGCCGCCGAGGCCGGCGAGATCCAGCGTGAGTGGCTCACGGCGTCGGCGGTGCTCGTGCTGGCGGGCGCCGTCGGCAAGTCGGCGCAATTCCCGCTGCACGTGTGGCTGCCCGACGCGATGGAGGGCCCGACGCCCGTGTCGGCGCTCATCCACGCGGCGACGATGGTCGTCGCGGGCGTGTATCTCGTCGCGCGCATGCTGCCGCTGTTCGAGGTGGTCCGCGGCCTGCCGGAGCTGATCACCGCGCTCGGCCTGACGACGACGATGCTCGCAGCGCTCATCGGCCTCGCGCAGCGAGACGTGAAGCGCGTCGTCGCCTACTCGACGCTCAACTCGCTGGGGCTGATGTTCGTCGCACTTGGCTCAGGCGCGGTCGGCGCGGCGATGCTGTACCTGTTCGTGCACGCGTTCTTCAAGGCGCTGCTGTTCCTCGCGTCGGGCTCCGTCATCCACGCGACCGAGGAGCAGGAGGTCGACAAGCTCGGCGGACTCTGGAGCAAGATGCCGATCACCGCGCCGGCGTTCATCATCGGCGCGCTGGCGATGGCGGGCCTGATCCCGCTGTCCGGCTACTGGGCGAAGGACGAGATCCTCGTCGGCGTGGACCACGGGCCGCTCAACGACGTCGTCCTCCTCGTGCTGTACATCAGCCTGCCGCTGACGGCGCTGTACATGATGCGCGTCGTCATGCTCACGTTCTTCGGGAAGCCGAAGGACGAGCACGTCTACGATCACGCGCACGAGTCCGGCGCGCCGATGACGCTGCCGCTGATCCTGCTCGCGGCGCTGGCCGTCGTGGGCGGCTTCGTCGTATTCGAGGGCGTCGGCGAGGCGCTGGGCTTCCACAGTGGGTGGCTGGGCTTCGTCTACAACCCCATCCACGGGCCGGAGGAGTTCCACGTCGACTGGACAATCTCGATCCTGTCTGTGGTGCTCGTTGGCATCGGGCTGCTCACCGGCATCTGGATGTGGTCGGGGACGGCGGAGCCGGCCCGGCGCGCGGGGGCGTTCTCGCCGCTGCTTTATCGGCTGTTCTACAACCGCTTCTACATCGACGAGGCCTACCAGGCGGGCGTGAACTACATCGTACTCGCCGCCGGCCGGGTCGTCGCCGTGTTCGACCGCGTCGTCGTGAACGACACGGGCGTTAATGGCACAGGTGAGGCGACTGGGTTCGCCGGCTGGCTGGGGAAGTTCCCACAGACGGGCAAGTTGCCCAACTACGCGCTCGCGATCGTCGTGGGCATCATCGTCATCGCCGCCGTGGCGTTCGGATACCGCGGGACGTAGCGAAGGGGATACATGGACTCCGGCTACTGGATGATTGCGAACCTCGGGATCCCGCTCGGAGCGGCGGCCGTGCTGCTGGTGGTGCCGGACGAGCGGAAGGACGTCGTTCGCTGGCTGAGCGCGATCGTCGGCGCGGCGCTCTTCGCGATCGCCATGTACATCTTCTTCGTCTACGAGACTAACAGCGGCGAGGAGTACCAGTTCCTCATCCGCTGGAACTGGCTCGAGAACGTGGGCTTCTTCGGCGAGAACGGCATATCCCTCGCGTTCGGCGTCGACGGCATCGCCGCGCCGATGGTGCTGCTGACGGGCATCGTCGCGTTCGGCGGCGCGCTCGTATCGTGGAAGATCGAGCACCACAACAAGGACTTCTTCATTCTCTTCTGGGTGCTGGTGTCGGGCGTCTACGGGACGTTCCAGGCGCTTGACCTCTTCATGTTCTTCTTCTGGTACGAGGTGGCGGTGCTGCCCATGTACCTGCTGATCGCGGTGTGGGGCTCGAGCAGCGTGTTCCCGACGTTCGCCCGCTCGAAGGAATACAGCGCGATGAAGCTGACGATCATGCTGGTCGCGGCGTCGATCCTGATCTTCCTGGGCATCTTCGCGGTCTTCCACGAGGCAGGGCTCGGCACGTTCGACCTGCGCGAGCTGTACGCGCACGAGTTCGACAGCAACTTCCAGAAGATCGTCTTCCCGCTGTTCCTGATCGGCTGCGGCGTGCTGGCCGGACTCTGGCCCTTCCACACGTGGTCGCCCGACGGCCACGTGGCGGCGCCGACGGCCGTGTCGATGCTGCACGCGGGCGTGCTGATGAAGCTCGGCGCGTTCGGCATCATCCGGCTGGGGATTCAGCTGCTGCCTGAGGGCGCGGCGTTCTGGATGCCCGGGCTGATGGTGCTGGCGACGGCGAACGTCGTCTACGGCGCGTTCGCGGCGACGGCCCAGCGCGACTTCAAGTACATGATCGGGTACTCGTCCGTGAGCCACATGGGGCTGGTACTGATGGGGCTCGCGACGATGAACGTCATCGGCGTCACAGGCGCCGTGCTGCAGATGTTCTCGCACGGAGTGATGACGGCGATGTTCTTCGCCATGGTCGGCGCCATCTACGACCAGGCGCACACACGGGACATGACGCTGTTCAGCGGCCTCGTGAATAAGATGCCGCTCTTCACGTTCTTCTTCGGCGTGGCGGGGCTGGCGTCGCTCGGGCTACCGGGGCTCTCGGGATTCGTGGCGGAGTTCCATGTGTTCGTCGGCACGTTCGACACGTATCCGTGGGCGGCGGCGCTCGGCATCTTCGCGGCGATGATGACGGCCGTCTACATCCTTCGCATGATGGCGATGGCGTTCTTCGGGCCGTTCAACGAGCAGTGGAATGAGCTGCGCGAGATGACGTATCTGGAGCGCGCGACGGGCGTGCTGCTGCTCTCGTTCATCCTCTTCATGGGGCTCTGGCCGGCGCCGTTCGTCGACATCATCCAGGAGAGCGTGAGGAATCTGCCGGAAGTCACATGAGCGACCTGAATCTCGACTACACGTTGCTCATTCCCGAGTTCCTCCTCGTAGGGCTGGCGGCGCTCGTCGTCGCCGTCGACCTGTTCGCGCCGGAGCTGCGGAAGCGCTGGCTCTCGTACATGGCGGCGGCGGGGCTTGTAGCCGTCGGCGGCATCTCGCTCGCGTGGATTGACGTCGAGAGCGACTTCGCCCAGATCGTATCGATCGACAACTACACGACGTACTTCCGCGTGCTGTTCATCGGCATCGCTGCCGTGATCTGCATCGCCTCAGGGCGATACGTCGAGGACAAGCTGCCGCATCCGGGCGAGTACTACGGCCTCGTCATGCTCTCGACCATCGGCGCCATCGGCATGGCGGCGGCGCGGGAGCTGATGACGGCGTACCTCTCGCTGGAACTGCTGAGCTTCAGCCTGTACATCCTCGTGTCGTACGCGAAGCTGAACCCGCGCTCGAACGAAGGCGGACTGAAGTACCTGCTGCTGGGCGCGTTCTCGTCGGCGCTGTTCCTCTACGGGCTAAGCCTGATCTACGGGCTCACGGGCAGCACCTACTACAGCGACATCTCCGCGAGTCTCTCGGAAGGCGCCGGCGAAATCGACTACGCGCTGCTGATGGGGCTGGTGTTCATCGTCGCCGGGCTCGGATTCAAGGTGGCGGCCGTGCCGTTCCACATGTGGACGCCCGACGCCTACGAGGGCGCGCCCGTGTCTGTGACCGCGTACCTCTCGACGACGTCGAAGGCGGCGGGGTTCGCGCTGCTGCTGCGGCTGTTTAGCGGCGCGTTCGAGGTGGTGCACGACGACTGGAGTTGGATGATCGCCGGCCTCGCGGCGGCGACGATGATCCTCGGCAACCTGGTGGCGCTGCAGCAGACGAACATCAAGCGTCTGATGGCCTACTCGTCGATCGGGCAGGTCGGCTACATGCTGATGGGCATCGCCGGCCTCTCGCACGACACGGCGTCGGCGCTGGTGCTGCACCTGACGGGCTACATGCTCTCGAACCTGGCGATCTTCGTCGTGATCATCGCCTGGATCCACATGAACGACACGGAGGAGATCGAGGACATGCGCGGCATGCGCGAGCGCGCGCCGCTGCTGGCTGGCGTGCTCGCAGGGGCGCTGTTTTCGCTGGCCGGGCTGCCGCTGTTCGCCGGCTTCGTGACGAAGTTCATCCTCTTCCAGGCCGCGACGGACGCCGGCTACTACTGGCTGGCGGCGATCGGCGTCGTCACCAGCGTCATCTCGCTCTACTACTACCTGCAGGTCATGCGGGAGGCGTTCGTGAGCGCGCCGCGCGAGGGCGAGGAGCCGCTGCGCGTGCCCTTCGAGATGCAGGCGCTGGCGGCGGCGCTGATGATCGGCGTCTTCTACGTGGGGCTCTACCCGCAGCAGCTTTTCGACGCCGTCGACAACGCCACGCGGTACTTGTTCGTGTAGCAGGCTTCGAAAGGGGCGCTGCCTCCTGTTGACAGCCGCCGACGGGTGGGGTGTACGATAGCCGTCGATGGCGCGATATCGAGCGGTAGTAAGGGTCAGTCTTCGGTCAGCTTGCCTTCTCTTCATCGGTGGGGGGCACTGTCGCTTGCCGCGATTTGCGGCTCCGGCGACGACATAGAGATCAAACCCAACGAGCCGCCCGCAGGTCCGCCTCTGGGGAGGACGGCTATCTTGCGGCTTCAGACGCACGCCACGAGCATCAAGTGCGGCGAGACTGCCGACATCGAGATCTGGCTCGACGACTTGCCCAACGGACCGCCTGCAGACCCTGCCACGGGCCAGCCACTCTCTTCCAATCCCTATGACGAAGGCGTCTTCGCGTTCGACATCGCACTCACCTACGACCGCGACGTTGTCCACGTGGGCGACCAACCGGCGGTTACGGTCCCGCCCGAGCTCGCGAGCGCGAAGCCTGATGCCGGGACGCGCGCCTGGCGCCAGCCTGCCGGAATACTGAACAACGACGAAGGGTTCGTGTTCACGGGCGCGTACGATCTCGGTGTTGACCTCGCTACGAGTGACGCTGATGCCACGTTACCCGAAGAGGCCTTGAACCGGCCCGGCATCCAGCCGACGGCGCAGGGCGCGCCGATCCTGCTCATGAAGATCACGGTGAGGGCGGTCGGCACGGGCGTGTCCGAGTTGCGCCTCGATCTCGGCAAGGGGGGAGAAGCCGGCCTAAAGACCGACCTCCTGAGCAGATCCGGCTTCGAGTTCGCGCCCGTGCAGTTCCACAATGCGGCAATCAGGGTCGAGGGCGAATGCACGGCGCCCCCTACATCGACGGCGACGCCCGGGACGCCGGCGCCGTCACCGACTCGCATGCTCCCGATCGAAACGCCTCGCCCGCAGGAGCCACCCTACCCGCTGCCGACCGCGGAGCCGGGCTGTGAATGGTCGGTAGTCACCCCCGAGGCGCGCTATACGACGGTGCTCGTGCTCGAAAACAGTTGTTACGGTGAGCAGCAGTTCGGCTTCGACCCTACCTCCGGATTGATCGGGTCGTTCTTGCGCGTCCCGCCAAACCCAGGAGTCTGCTCGCCCGGGGATCCAAATCCTCCTTGTAACAGTACGCCGCTTGCCGGGCCAACGCTTACGCCATCAGCAACAGGGAGCGACTAGCATGCTGCGGGCGCGCGCCGTCGTGGCTCTTGCCGCGCTCTTCGCGGCACTCGAGGTGGGAATACCACCGCTTATTGAGGACGCTGGCGCCGAGCATTCGCAAGTTGACTTCAGGACGATGTACCAGGAACACCTCGACCACACGAATGAAGTGGGTGGGTTCCCTGCCGGAGCTGCCAGACCAATCGTCGTCTGCAACCAAATGTCAGCAGGCCTCTACACCGATGCATTAATCGCTTCGATCGAGCGATGGAACACGGACGCCGGGTTCCAAGCGTTCTGGCCATTTGGGGTGGGAGGGTTGTTCGGCTCATGCCCGGGTGACTCAGACATTGACTTGCTCGTCGCTTTCTCGTCGCCGAATTCGATCGGCCCCTCTTTGTTTACAACCGCGTTGAATCTTGCGGGCTTGACCCAGCACGCGTCGCTTCTTTGGCCAACCAATTGGACCGTCAACAATAACGATAGCTCAATTCTTCGCTGGGTCTTCACTCATGAACTCGGCCATGCATTGTCGCTTCCCGAGGCTTATCCCGAAGGAGGTGGAGGGGATTGTGGCGGAGGATCCGCTTCGGTGATGGATACTGCTAGCGTGCAGAGCTTCCAGCCCCGGACATTACATCTTCACGGTCATCTGTGATCAGAATACTCCTTCAGACTTCGACAAGTCGCGGGTTGCAGATCTCTACTCGCGAGGTTTCTCCAATCCCCCGGTTCCACAAGTTCTTCGCGCTTCCCCCTCTGGCACGAGCGCTTCCTTCGCGCTGCTCAAGGCGCCCAATGCGAACAACCTGTCGTTTGAGCGCACGCTGTGTGGCGGCGGCGCCCCGGCCGCGCAGCCCAAGAGCATCGTGTGGGCAGATAACCCACATGTGGTGAAAGTTGACTTCAGTTTCGCCGTTGACGGTCGCGATGTTTGCAACCATTTCCGAGTAGTCGGTGGTGGTGGCGGTATACCGGTGAATCACCTTCGGCGCACGTCGAATGACCTCCTGTCGAACTGGTTCTCGCTCAGCAACACCGTCACAGAAGGAACGGTCGCTTTCGATCTCGGCGCGTCAGACGTGGATTTCTTGGCCGCTGCGTACAGGAACTTCGGCGGCCCTGCGTTCCCGCAATCGGCGACCGAGTGTCTTGTCCAAGCCAACGCTAAGAAGTGCTCGTGGGACCAGGTGGGGCTGACGCTCGAACTTCAATGGAGGGAGGGAGGCTTCCGGAACCGGCTTTGTTCTGGTGGTCCTCTACTCGATTCGGATTGCGACGGGTGCTCCGATGTGGAGGAGCTTGGTGGAAATCTTAATCTCGGCGGACAAAGGAATATTCACTTCTGGTGGGACTTCTTCGATGTCCCTGTGCCGGCTTTGTCCCAGTCGAATCCCGGCGGCACACGCAACCAGACGGTCACACTTGGAGACGTGCTCGCGGTCGAAACGTACATCGGCACAATAGTTACGAACCCCTTCTCTTTCAACGAGAACGGCGTCGCTTACGGCACTGATGTGAACGGAAATGGCATCGGAGACGGCCAGGAGTACGACCGGTTGCCCAATGGGGAAATCAGCGGGCCCCCCAGCGGGACCGTTACGCTCCAGGACATGACCGTAGCGCTGGCCCAAAGCGGCGACAGCTGTCTGGCGCCGCCACCATAACAAGCTGCACGGTGGCGAACCTCTCCTTGAATGCCCGGCTCTGCGATAGCCTGTGTGGCGGTGGCGAGCGGAAGGAGCAGCCATGCAGACGCGATGGGATGAGGTCCAGTCCGACGGCAAGTCGATGCGGAGCTACGTCAGCGTGCCCGACGCGACGCCGGCGCCGGCGGTCGTGGTGATTCAGCACGCGGGCGGCGTCGACGCGTTCGTGCAGTCGATGACGGAGCGCGTGGCGGAAGCGGGTTTCGTCGGCATCGCGCCGGACCTGTACCACCGCGAGGATCCGAATAACGCCGATGATCCTTTGACGCGCATGGGTCGGCTGCGTGACCGTAACATCATCGCCGACGTCAACGCCGCCATCGCGCAGCTGCACGGGATGCCCGAGGCGGGCAACGCGATCGGCATCACCGGCTTCTGCATGGGCGGGCGCGTCGCATACCTGATGGCGACGCAGCAGCCGAAGCTGAAGGCGGCGGTCGTGTTCTACGGCGGCAACATCATGGTGCCGTGGGGCGACGGGCTGGCGCCGTTCGCGGAGAGCGCGAAGATCGGCTGCCCGGTGCTCGGGCTGTTCGGCGAGGATGACCGCAACCCGAGCCCCGCGGACGTCGCGAAGATCGACGAGGAGCTGACGCGGCTGCATAAGGCTCACGAGTTCCACTCGTACGCGGGCGCGGGACATGCGTTCATGAACGAGGGCCGCCCGAGTTACCGCGAGGACGCCGCGCGTGACGCGTGGGCGCGCTGCGTCTCATGGTTCAACAAGCACCTGCGGTGACGGCGCCGGAGCCGATCGGTCTAGGCTCGCTCAAGCTGGTCATCGGCTGCGGGATCGACGCCACGCTCGCCGATCGCATCGGCACCGAGATCGCGCCGCACGTGCGCGCCGACGATGTGCGGCGTGCAGGCGATGCCATCATCGTGTACACCGACGCGGAGCCGGGGCAGATCCGCGACTGGCTCGCGCCGGCGTTGCGCGATGGCGAGAGCGTGCTGGTCGTCGAGTTCGAGCGCTGGTCGTCACGCGGCGATGCAGTCGACCGAACGTGGCTGCTGCGGCGCGGTCATTGACGCATGTGGCGAAACATGCGGCAGGATCGAACCGCGCGCGCTCTCGCGGCGGCGTTGGCGATGACGCTCGCAGCGGCGATCGCCCTGACGGTCGCCGTCGCGCTCGATGATGATCCATTGCCCGGAGAGCTGCGGCTCCTGCGCGAGATGCAGCAGTGGTCATTCCTCGGCGGGACGTTCGCCGACATCGTGCGCTTCGTGACGACGACGCAGGTGGTGACGATCACCGGGGCTGCCGTCGCCGTCGGCCTGTGGGTGGCGGGTGAGCGCCGGGCGGCCGTCGCGCTCGCGCTCGCGATCGTGGCGCTGAACATCGTGCAGCCGTCGCTCAAGCAGCTCGTGGACCGCCCGCGCCCGGCCGAGGGCATCGTCGACATACGCGCGAGCATCACCAGCCCGAGCTTCCCGGCCGGCCACGTCATGAGCCCGACCGTGCTGTACGGCTTCCTCATCGGGCTGGCGGCGCTCCGGACGGCGGGGCCGGTGCAAGTGCGGGTACTCGTCATAACGGCGTCGCTGGTGCTGCTGGCAGCGACGGGGATGGTGAATCTGTACCTCGGCGTGCATTGGCCAGCGGACGTGCTGGGCGGCTGGCTCTGGGGCGCCCTGCTGGCGCTATCGGCGCTGCTGATGCGGTCGGGCTTGCTCGAGT
>Ga0073934_10003656_pt1 | contig 27705 bp, 29 predicted proteins | sample LarsenN4metaG_FD_76834 | JGI IMG/M metagenome (GOLD analysis project Ga0073934, IMG submission 76834) | Hot spring sediment bacterial and archeal communities from British Columbia, Canada, to study Microbial Dark Matter (Phase II) - Larsen... ... | reverse complement strand
CCGTCGACCAGCTCGGCGATCGCGAGCAGCTTCACGACGTAGCCGAGACGCTGCGCGAACCCGATGTCCTCGGTGGTCACGGTCGAGATGCCCTCGCGGAACACGTCCGCGGCCGTCACGCGGGCGTTGAAGGCGATCGACGCGAGGATGGCGCACTTCGCCGCCGCGTCGTGGCCCTCGACGTCCGCGGTCGGGTCGGCCTCCGCGTAGCCCAGCCGCTGGGCCTCTGCCAGCGCGTCGGGGAAGGCCATGCCCTCCTCCGCCATCCTGGTCAGGACGAAGTTGGTGGTGCCGTTCACGATGCCCATGACGCGCCGCACGCGCTCCCCCGTGAGGGACTCCTTCAGCGGTCGGATCAGCGGGATGCCTCCTCCCACCGCGGCTTCGAAGTACAGGTCGAGCCCCGATGCATCGGCGGCGTCGAACAGCTCGCGCCCACGCGTTGCCAGCAGCTCCTTGTTCGCGGTGACGACGGGCCGGCCGCGTTCGAACGCCGCCACGATCAGGGAGCCCGCCGGCTCGACCCCGCCGATCAGCTCGCACACGACGTCGACCTCGGCGTCGTCCACCACCGCCATCGCGTCGCTCGTGAACCTCGTCGGGTCCAGCGGCACATCCCGGACCTTCCCTGGGTCCCGCACGGCGACCCTCGCGACCTCGAGCCGGCATCCCGCACGTCGGGCGATGTCCGCCGCGTGCGCATCGAGCAGACGGATCACCGACGCGCCGACGGTACCGCAGCCGAGCAACCCCACACGGACCGCGCCCTCGGTCACGTCACCTCTTCCCCTAGCCACATGCCCATCAGTATCTCGTCCCGGTAGCCGCTGGCCTTCCTGGAGTGCCTCCGCTGCCGCCCCTCCTCGACGAACCCGAAGCGGCGGTAGAGCCCGATAGCGGCGAGGTTGTCGGGGTACACGGACAGCTCGAGCTTGTCGACCCCCACCTCCCGCGCCCACCGGATTGCCTCCGCCACCAGCGCCGCCCCGATCCCCCTCCTCCTCCAGCCGGGTGCGACCATCATCCCGAACGTCGCCACGTGCCGCGTCGCAGGTTGCCCTTCCCGCTGGATGTCCAGGCTGCCGACCACCCGGCCGCCGCTCGTCGCGACGAGCGATGCGTGCTGCCGTGTCCACGAGCGTCGGAACCGTCGCCGGACGTCGCCGAGCGTCCCGGACACATGCTCGGTCCGGATGTGCCGGCCCTCGGCCGCCACGACCTCGTAGAGCCCGCGGAACGAGCCCGCATCCGCGGCTCGGGCTGGACGGATCGCCACGCCCTCGGGCGGGACCGTCTCCGGGCGCTCGACCGGCGCCGCGACCTCGAGCCGGTCCAGGTCGGCGGCGTCCTCCCGACGCAGCCAGGGGCGCACCGACCCGTCCCTCACCGCGACCACGGCCGGACGCCCCACCCGGTTGTAGGAGCTGGCCATCGAGTACGAGTACCCGCCCGTCGCGGCGAACGCGAGCAGGTCCCCGCGCCGCGGTACGGCGGGCAGCGCGACCTCCCGCGCGAGGACGTCCCCGGACTCGCAGTGCCGTCCCACGACGTCCACGACCGCCGGCTGGCCCTGCCGCCGGGGTTCGGCGAGGGCCACCGTGTACCGCGCGCCGTAGAGCATGGGGCGAACGTTGTCCGACATGCCGCCGTCCACAGCGACGAGCCTGCGCCCGTCCGGACCGGGCTTCACGCTCCCGACGCGGTACAGCGTGAGCATCCCGCTCCCCACCACGGAGCGTCCGGGCTCCACGATCGTGTGCGGGACGGGCAGCGAGCGCTGCGCGGCTCCGTCTCGGACGCGCGCCAGGACCGCCGGGGCGACCTCATCCAGCCGGAGCGGCGCCTCGTCCGTGTAGGCGACGCCGAAGCCGCCGCCGACGTCGACGATGTCGGCGACGAAGCCCGTCTCGCTCCGCAGTCGGACCAGGAGATCCAAGAGGACGTCGATCTCCTCCAGGTAGGGCTGCACGTCCAGCACCTGCGAACCGATGTGCGCGTGGATCCCGACCGCCTCGACGTGGGGCAGCTCCATCGCCCTGCGGATCGCCCCGGGCACGTCCTGGAGCGGGATGCCGAACCTCGAACCCGACTGCCCCGTCCGGATCGATCGGTGGGCGCCCGCGCCCACCTCGGGCACCACGCGGACCAGGATCTGCTGCACGCGTCCCGCCTCCCCGGCCACCACCTCGAGCCGCTCGAGCTCGTCCAGGTTGTCCACGTTGACGAGCCGGACCCCCGCGGCGACCGCGAGCTCGAGCTCCGCATCGCTCTTGTTGTTGCCGTGCATGACGATCCGAGATCCCGGCATGCCCGCTCGCAGGCAGGCATCGAGCTCGCCGTCGGTGGCGACCAGCAGGTCGAGCCCCTCCTCGGCGACCAGCCGGATCATCGCGTGCGAGGTGAACGCCTTGACGGCGTACAGGGGGTGCGGGAACAACGTCGCGAACCGGCGGGCGCGTTCGCGCAGATGCACCTCGTCGGCCACCAGCAGCGGCGTCCCGAACCTCTCGACGAGATCCTGCGCCGGGATGCCGCCGATCGAGAGCCCTCGGTCGTCGAAGATGGCGTTCGTCGGCCAGGGACCGACGTCGCGCTCACCCATCCTCCCGCTCCATCCGCTCCGGCGCCGAGACGCCGAGGAGCCACAGGAGGTTCGCGATCACCTGCTTCGTCGCCGCGCACAGCCAGAGACGGGCCTGCGTGAGCCCCTCGTCGTCGGACACGACCCTGCACTCGGTGTAGAAGCGATGGAACCTCGCCGCCAGGTCCTGGGCCCCGTGCGCGAGGCGATGCGGGGCACGCAGGTCCGCAGCCTCACGGATGAGCCCGGGCACGTCGGAGAGCGCCCTGAGCAGGTCGAGCTCGGCGTCGTGGGTGAGCGCGGAGAGGTCGACCTGGGCGATCGGCCTCAGCCCGATCCCGCGCTCGGCTGCGGTGCGCAGGATGGAGGCGATCCGGGCATGCCCGTACTGCACGTAGTAGACCGGGTTGTCCATCGACCGGCGCTTCACGGCCTCGATGTCGAAGTTCATCGTCACGTCGTTGCTGAACATCAGCAGGTGGAACCGGGTCGCGTCGCTCCCCACCTCGTCGAGCAGCTGGTCGAGCGTGATGAAGTTGCCGGAGCGCTTGCCCATGGGCACCGGGATGCCGTCCCGGACGAAGGCGACCCACTGATAGACCACCATCTCGACCGCATCGGCCGGGTAGCCGAGCGCCTGGGCGGCCCCCTTCACCCGCGCCACGTCCCCATGATGGTCGGCCCCCCAGACGTAGATCACGTGGTCGAACCCACGCGAGAACTTGTCGATCAGGTAGGCGCAGTCGGCCCCGAAGTAGGTGTGCGTGCCGTTGGAGCGGACCACGACCCGGTCCTTGTCGTCGCCGTAGTCGGTCGAGCGGAACCACACCGCACCATCGGCCCGATACGCGTGCCCGCTCTCGAGCAGCCGAGCGACGGCCGCCTCGATCTCACCACGCTCGGCGAGCGAGCGCTCCGAGGTGAACACGTCGAACCGGACCCCGAACCGGTCGAGCGTGGCACGGATCTGATCCAGCACCCGCCGGACCCCTTCCTCGCGGATGCGGGCGAGCCGCTCCTCGTCGGGCAGGTCGGCGAGGGAGGGCCCCTCGGCCTCCAGGATGTCGCGCGCGAGATCCCCGATGTAGTCGCCGTGGTACCCGTCCTCGGGGACCTCGGCCTCGCGCCCGAGGAGCTGCAGGTAGCGAGCCTCCACGCTGGCGCCGAACCGATCCATCTGCCCGCCGGCGTCGTTGAAGTAGTACTCGCGCTCGACGTCCCAGCCCGTGAAGTCGAGCAGGCGCGCGAGGGCGTCGCCGATCACCGCGTTGCGCGCGTGGCCGAGGGTGAGCGGTCCGGTCGGGTTGGCGCTCACGAACTCCACCTGCACCCGACGCCCACCGGGCTCGACGCGGCCGTAGGCCTCGCCCGAGGTCGCGACCTCGCGGAGCACGTCGTGCAGCCAGCCCTCGGTGGTGAACACGTTGATGAAGCCCGGTCCGGCCACCTCGACGCGCTCGACGAACGGCGCCGGGGGGAGCTCGGCCACCACCCGCTCCGCCACCTCCCGCGGCGGACGCCCCGTCCGGCTGGCCAGGACCAGCGCCACGTTGGTGGCGAAGTCCCCGTGCGCCTTCTGCCTGGGTCTGGTGAACCCGATGTCGGGCAGGTCCCCGCCCAGACCGAGATCCTCGTCCAGGGACACGAGCGCCGTGCGGACGAGCGAGGCCAACCGCTCCTCGATCATCGACGACCCCCCGGAGGCGACATCATCGAGCCAGCATAGGTCGTTCGGATGCGCGACAGAGCGTTGCTAGACTCGTCGAGCGAGCCCTCGTAGCTCAGGGGATAGAGCGCCGGCCTCCGGAGCCGGGTGCGCAGGTTCGAATCCTGCCGAGGGCACCGGTCGAGGCCAACGGACGCACCGCCCGAGCATGAAGCGCATCCACCTGCTGCGTCACGCGAAGTCCAGCTGGGAGGACCCCAGCCTCCCCGACCACGACCGGCCGCTCGCGCCGCGGGGCCGAAAGGCGGCCGAGGCGCTCGCCCGGCACCTGCGATCCGAGGCGGTCGCGCCGGAGATCGTCCTGTGCTCCTCCGCGCGCCGGGCTCGCCAGACCCTCGCACCGCTGATGGAGGTCCTGGGTGGGGCCGAGGTGCTCGTCGAGGACGCGCTCTACGCGGCGGAGGCGGAGGAGCTGCTCGAGCGCCTGCGCCGGGTCCCCGATCGGGTCGAGAGCGTCATGATCGTGGCGCACAACCCGGGGCTGCAGGACCTGGCGATCGAGCTCGTGTCCCCGGGACCCGACCTCGGCCGGGTCCGCGAGAAGTTCCCCACGGGGGGGCTGGCGACGATCGGGTTCGCCGGCTCGTGGCGCGAGCTCGCGCCCGGCCGGGGGACCCTGATGTCCTTCGTCACGCCCAGGGACCTGTCGTGATGGTGTGAGGGCGCTCGCGGCGTGGCGCGGAGGGCCAGGAGCCCTACCCCACCCGCTCGGTCGCCTCGAGCGAGATCTCGACCTCCGGGGCGTCCCGCAGCGAGTTGTGCACGGTGCAGTGCTCGACCACCGCTTGCAGCGCTCGGCGCTTGCCCTCGGGGAACCCCTCGGGGAGGTGCACGCGGACGTCGATGCGCCCGACCCGGGACGGCCGGCCCTCCGCGAACCCCCATCTGCAGTCGACGGCCAGACCTCGTTCGGGCAGCTGGTGGCGGCGCAGGAACCGCCCGGCGTAGAAGCCGACGCATCCCGCGAGGCTCGCCACGAACAGCTCCGTCGGCGTCGGCGCCGTGTCCTCCCCCCCGTCCGTGACGGGCTGGTCCACGAGGAGCTCGTGCCCTCGGACCATGATCGTGAACCGATCCCCGCCCTCGTGTCGCACGTGGATGTCGCCCATCGCGTCGCCTTCCCTCGTGGTGTCCTCGCCAGGTTCAACCCGAGCGTCGAGCGACACCGTCCACGTTCGATGGGCCGAGTGGCCGTGTCCCCACGGGACCATCGGGCGGTATCGTTCCGCAGCCACTCGACGACCAGGAGGCTGAGCAGTGTCGAACGGTGAAGATCTCCGCTCCGCCGTGTCCGAGGGGATGCCGCGAACGATCGCCGATCTCGAGCGACTCGTGCGGATCCCCTCCATCGCGTTCGCCGGCTACGACCCGGCACCCGTTCGGGCGTCGGCCGAGGCCACCGCGGAGATCCTCGAGGGAGCCGGCTTCGCGGGTGTCCGGCTGATCGAGCTCCCCGACGGCGTGGACCATCCCGCGGTCTACGGCGAGGTGGCGGGGCCCGCCGATGCACCGACGCTGCTCCTGTACGCGCACCACGACGTGCAGCCCGAAGGTCCCGTGGACGGGTGGACGACACCGCCGTTCGAGCCGCAGATCCGCGACGCCCGTCTGTACGGCCGTGGATCGTCCGACGACAAGTGCGGGATCGTCGCGCACGCCGCGGCGATGCGCGCCTTCGACGGCCGACCGCCGGTCACGGTGAAGGTCATCGTCGAGGGCGAGGAGGAGGCCGGGACCGAGCACCTCCCGTTCCTGATCGACGGGCACCGGGACCTGCTGGCCGCGGACGTCCTGTGCATCGCCGACGGCGGCAACTGGCGGACGGGCCTGCCGGCCCTCGAGACGTCGATCCGGGGCATCGTGGACTGCGTCGTCACCGTGCGCGTCCTCGACCTCGCGGTGCACAGCGGCGTCTTCGGCGGGGTGTTCCCCGATGCCATCACCGCGCTCGCGCGGATCCTCGCGTCGCTGCACGACGAGGAGGGTAACGTGGCGATCCGGGGCCTGGCTCGCCTGCCGTGGCGGGGCGTGGACATGACCGAGCAGGAGTACCGACGCCAGGTGCCGGTCCGTCCCACCGTGCACACGATCGGCTCGGGAACGGTGGCCGAGCGCCTGTGGAGCTCCCCGGCCGTGTCGGTCCTCGGCCTCGATGCACCGCGCGTGCGCGAGGCGTCCAACCAGCTGGTCCCGTCCGCGAGCGCGAAGGTCAGCCTGCGCCTGGCCCCCGGCGACGACCCCACCCGCGCGATGGACCTCCTCGTCGATCACCTGGTGACCCACGCCCCGTGGGGGGTCGAGGTCGACGTCCGGCGCGGCGAGGTCGGTCACGGCCTGCGGCTGCGCGATGACGGGCCCGCGTTCACCGCGATGCGGAGGGCGATGGAGCGGGCGTACGGACGTCCCGTCGTGGAGAGCGGGAGCGGCGGCTCGGTTCCCCTGGTGCCGATCCTGGCGCGAGCCTTCCCGGAGGCCGAGATCCTGATCTACGGCGCGTCGGACGAGAAGAGCCAGTACCACTCGGTCGACGAGAGCGTGGATCTCGGGGACCTCGAGCGGACCGCGCTCGCCGAGGCCCTGCTCTGGCGGGAGCTCGCCCCGGGGTGATCCGAGCACGCACGGCCGCTCCCACACGCTGCTACCGTTGAGCCATGAACGAGCCGGACCGGACCGCGAACGGGACGACCGAACCCGCGCCCGCGGAGGTGGTCGGACAGCCGCCGCAACCGCAGGAGGCCATCACGCAGCCGGCGAAGCTCCTTCGGATCGCGAGCATGGTCCGCGAGCTCCTCGACGAGACCCGCCAGGCCTCCCTGGACGAGCCGGGCCGGATCCGGCTGCGACAGGTCTACGAGCGGTCCGTGGGTGAGCTCGAGGAGGTCCTGTCGCCGGACCTCAAGGAGGAGCTCGAGTCCCTGGCTCCGCCGATGCAGGGGGTGCCGACCGAGTCCGAGATCCGCGTGGCTCAGGCCCAGCTCGTCGGATGGCTCGAGGGCCTGTTCCACGGCATCCAGGCCGCGCTCTTCGCGCAGCAGGCGGCGGCTCGAGCCCAGTTCGAGGAGCTGAGGCGCCGCGGGCTCCCTGCCGGACAGGGTCAGCCGGAGCAGGGCAAGACCCCCGGCCAGTACCTGTAGCCGGCGGGATCAGCGCGCCGCGCGCGAGCGTCTCGTCGCCGGGTCGCGGGTCAGGATCTGCGCGATCAAGATCGGGATGAACGTCATCGCGATCACGAGGATCGCCACGACGTTGGTGACCGGCCGCTGGCGGGGACGGAACAGGCTGTTGAAGATCCAGATCGGCAGCGTGCGCTGCTGACCCGCCGTGAACGTCGTCACGATGATCTCGTCGAAGGACAGGGCGAAGGCCAGGATCGCCCCCGCCAGGAGCGCGGTCGCCAGGTTGGGCAAGACCACGTACCGGAACGTCTGGAGCCCCGAGGCCCCCAGGTCCGCCGACGCCTCGACGATGGAGGGTGAGCTCCGGCGGAGCCGGGCGAGCACGTTGTTGTAGACGATGACCACGCAGAAGGTCGCGTGCGCGATCGCGAGCGTCCACATGCTGAACGGGACGCCGAGCAGCGAGAAGGACGAGCGGAGGGCGAGCCCGGTCACGATGCCGGGCAGCGCGATCGGCAGGATCACGATGAACGAGATCGCCTCGCGACCGAAGAACCTCGTTCGAGCGACGGCGGCCGCGAGCAGGCTGCCGAGCACCAGCGCGACCAGGGTGGCGACCCCCGCGACGGCGAGCGAGAGCCGCAGCGCTTCCCAGATCTCCGGGTTGCGGAAGGCGATGCCGAACCACTCCGTCGTGAGCCCCGGCGGTGGGAAGCGGAACCCCGCGGACTGGGTCGTGAACGCGTACAGGAAGATGATCGCGAGCGGGACGTACAGGAACGCGACGACCGCGCCGGTCACGAGCTTGAGGCCGAGCCCCGCGCGCTGCATGCCCGCGCTCATAGCGCCTCGAAAGCTCCGAGCTTGCGGGCGACGAGCAGGTAGATCGTCATGATCGCCATCGGCACGACGGTGAACGCGGCCGCGAGCGGCAGGTTGCCCGCCGTCCCCTGCTGGACGTAGACCTGCAGCCCGATGAAGAAGCCCGAGGTCCCGAAGAACGTCGGGATGATGAAGTCGCCGAGCGTGAGCGAGAAGGTGAAGATCGAGCCAGCGACGAGCCCGGGGAGGGCGAGCGGGAACACCACCCGGCGGAACGTGAGCCAGGGCTTCGCGCCGAGATCGGCCGAGGCCTCGAGGAACGAGAGCGGGACACGCTCGAGGGCCGCCTGGATCGGCAGGACCATGAACGGGAGCCACAGGTACACGAACACGGTGAACATCCCGAGGTAGGACTGCACCAGCGAGGGTCCGCCGATCACGGGGACCTCCAGCAGGCGGGCGACCACAGGATCCAGACCGAGCTTGTCGAGCACCCACAGGAGCACACCCTCACCCGCGAGGATCTGGCGCCATGCCAGCGCCCGGACCAGGTAGCTCGACCACAGAGGCATGAGCACGGCCAGGTACAGGACGGTCTTCATGCGCGCGGACGCGTACCGGGACATGTAGTACGCGAGGGGGAAGGCCAAGATGCCGCACCCGACGGTCACGGCCGCCGCCATCGCCGTGGTCCGCAGGATGATGTCGACGTTCGCACGGGAGAAGAGCTCCTCGTACGTCGTGAACCCGAAGTCCCGAACGACCAGACCCGTGAACTCCTCGAGCCGCCAGAAGCTGTAACTGACCATCGAGCCCAACGAGCCGAGGTACACGACCCCCAGCCACAGCACGCCGGGCAGCAGGAACAGGAGGAGCTTGAGCCTGGGGTGGCGGAAGAAGAACGCGCTCGCGCGGTGCGAGACCGAGGCGCCGGTGTTGGCCGCGGCGCTCATCGCGGGCCCGAGCGGTCCGCCGTCCGGTGACGGGGGTGGAGCCCCGCAGGACCCCACCCCCAACGCACCGGTCCGGCTTCCAACCGTTCCTTACGGATCACTGACCGCCGATCACCGCCACGTACTTCGTGACCCACTCGTGGTACGGGACGCACTCCAGACCGGCATCGGGCTGGAAGCAGTCCGACTGCGGCGTCTTCCAGAAGTAGATCTGGTCGAAGTTGTCGATCCCGTTGATCTGGCACCCGTCGGGCCCCAGCAGCTCGTTGCCCTCGCACGCGGCCGGGACGGCCGGCACCGAGCCGAACCACGACGCCAGGTCGCCCTGGACCTTCGGGTTCAGCGACCACTCCATCCACATGTAGGCGCAGTTGGGGTGTGGCGCCTCGGCGTGCATCATCGTCGTGTCCGCCCAACCGGTCGCGCCCTCCTCAGGGACCACGCTCTTGAAGGCGTCGTCCTCGGCCGCGAGCACGTTCACCTGGAACGGCCACGAGGAGCTGGCCGCGACGCCCTCGTTGAGGAAGTCGTCGATCTGGACGAACGCGTCGTGCCAGTAGCGTCCGACCAGCTCACGCTGCCCGCGGAGGAGCTCGATCGCCGCGTCGAACTGCTCCTGGTTCAGGGCGTACGGGTCCTCGATCCCCAGCTCGGGGTTGTGGTTCATCAGGTACAGGGCCGCGTCCGCGATGTAGATCGCACCGTCGTAGGCCTGCACCCGACCCGCGTTGCTCTGCCCATCGGCGAGCGTCTGCTCCTCGAACACGACGTTCCAGCTCGTCGGCGCCTGGCCCCCGAAGATGTCGTCGTTGTAGAGGAGAACGTTCGAGCCCCACTGGTACGGGACGCCGTAGTGCTCGGCCGTCCCGTCGCCGTCGGTGTCCACGGTGTGCCACTCCGCGTCCTGGAGTCGGGGATCGACCGTGTCGTAGGACGGGATGAGATCGAGGTTGACCTCCTGCACGGTGCCGCCCGAGATCAGCCGGAGGCTCGCGTCGCCGGACGCGGTCACCAGGTCGAACTGCCCGGCCCCCTCCTGCATCAGGGCGACCATCTCGTCGGACGTGCCGGCGGTCTTGACCGACACCTCGCATCCCGTGTCGGACTCGAACTGCGTGACCCAGTCGTAGGCGGGATCGGTCGAGCCGTCCTCGATGTACCCGGCCCACGCCACGATGCTGACGGCGCCCTCGCCCTCGCCGACCTCCGTCATCATGCCACCGGCGTCTTCACCGCCGTCACCACCGCCACCCCCCTCGTCCTCCTCGCCGCACGCGGCCGCGAGGATCGCGAGGACGGACAGGAGCGCCAGCAGGCGCATCCACTTCGTCATGCGTCCCCCTCCTCCGGGTCGGTTGACCCATCCCCCCGCCGGTCGCCTTCGACCGGCCGGTTGTAGCTACGGCTCCAGGCGAGCCGCACGCCCCGGCCCTGCACCTGGAGCGCCTCCATCGACGACGTTCGGAGGTTCTGCTGGAAGACGACCAGCTCCCCGCCGTCGTCGAGCGTGACGATGTACTTCGTGAGCGCTCCCACGTAGACGACCTCGCGCACGGTCCCGAGCGCGGTGCACTCGCCGGGCTCGACCGGCGCGTCGGGCTCGACCAGGTGGATCTTCTCGGGGCGGATCGTGAACGGCTCCGGGGTCCCGGCGATCTTCTCCGCGACCGTCCCCGACAGGATGTTCGAGGTGCCGACGAAGCCGGCCACGAACTCGGTCGCCGGACGCTCGTACACCTCGGCCGGCGTGCCCACCTGCTCCACCTTGCCCCGGCTGAAGACCGCCAGGCGGTCGCTCATCGTGAGCGCCTCCTCCTGGTCGTGGGTCACGTAGACGAACGTGAGCCCCACGGCTTGCTGGATCTGCTTGAGCTCGATCTGCATGGCTTGCCGGAGCTTCAGGTCCAGAGCGCCCAGGGGCTCGTCCAGCAGCAGCACCTTCGGCCGGTTCACGAGCGCGCGCGCGAGCGCGACCCGCTGCCGCTGCCCGCCCGAGAGCTCGGCCGGCTTGCGGTCCCCGAACTCGCCGAGCTGCACCATCCCCAGGGCCTCGGCCACCCGTCGATGGCGCTCGGCCTTCGGCACCTTCTTCACCTTCAGCCCGTACTCGACGTTCTCCTCGACCGTCATGTGCGGGAACAGCGCGTAGTCCTGGAAGACGGTGTTGACGTCCCGCTGGTAGGGAGCCAGGTCCGTCACGTCGCGCCCCTCGAGGAGCACACGCCCCTCGGTCGGCGCCTCGAACCCGGCGATCAGTCGAAGGCAGGTCGTCTTGCCCGAGCCGGATGGGCCGAGCATCGAGAAGAACTCTCCCTCCCGCACATCCAGGTCGATCCCGTCGACGGCGGTGACATCGCCGAAGCGCTTCACGACGCCTTCGAGCGACACGGCGAGCTCGGGCCCAGACGGAGCCTGGACGGCATGGACCTCGGCTTCGGGCAGCATCGACCCCCTCACACCAGGATGAGCGGCGAACATCTTGAACCGGATCCAGGCCGGGAGCAACCCGGCACTGAGGTCGGGCAGCGCGGTCATCCCGCGCTGGTCCCGCGAAGCTCGCTCGGATCGCGTGGGCCCCTGGGGACGATCCCCGCCGTGAGCTCCCCCACCAGGCGAGGTCCGTGGAAGACGAGTCCGGTGTACACCTGCACGGCCACGGCCCCGGCCGCCAGGCATCCGAGGACCTGCTCCGGACGCGAGATCCCGCCACAGGCCACGATCGGGATGGCCCCGTCGATCGCGTCACGGACCTGCTCCACGATCCGCAGGGTCCACGGGAACAGCGCAGCGCCCGAGAGGCCCCCGGCCCCGGTGGCGAGGTGTCGATCGGCCACGGGCAGGGTGTTCGAGCAGACCAGCCCGTCCGCTCCACCCGCGACCGCGACCCGGGCAAGGGCGGTCACGACCTCCCGCTCGACCGCCGTGCGGAACGGGGGAAGCTTGACCAGGAGCGGCTTGGACCGCTGGCCGGCGAGCGCCTGCAGGAGCTCCTCCAGGTGCGCCTCGTTGTCCCGGTCGCGGCCCCAGGCCACGTTGGGGCAGCTCGCGTTGAGCTCCACCCCGTCCACGTGCGGCTCGAGCAGCGCGTGCGCCTCGAGGACCTCCCGGACACCCTCGTCGGCGATGCTCACCAGCCTCGCCGAGGTCCGGCGGGTGCGTGCGAGCGTGCGGGCCGCGACCTCGGCACCGGGGTTCGGCAGGCCCATGGCGTTCACCATGGAGCCCCGAGACGGATACCGCGCGATCCTCGGCTTGGGGTTCCCCGCCCGTGGCCGGCGCGTGATCGTCCCGCCCACCACGAACCCGAACCCCAGCCGGCCGAGCGACCCCAGGTGCGCACAGGTCTTGTCGAACCCGGCGGCGAGGCCGACCGGGTTGGCGAGCGGGATGCCCATCAGCTCCAGCTCGAGGGCCGGATCGCGGACGGCGGCCCCGATGCGCTCCCAGGGCAGCGGCAGGTCGAGCATCCGGTTCGCCAACCGATGGGCGGCCTCCGGAGGGAGGGCGAAGAACGCCGGTCGGACCGCCGCCCGGTACAGACCCATCGGGGGCCTATGCTACGCGCGATGAGCGGGGACCTCGCGGAACGGCTGATCCAGGCCTCCGAGCTGCACGGGGACTTCGTGCTGTCGTCGGGTCGACGCTCGAGCGTGTACTTCGACAAGTTCCGCTTCCTGACCGACCCGGCGCTGCTGCGCGACGCGGCCGCGGCCGTGGCCGAGCTCCTCCCCGAAGGGATCACGCATCTGGCCGCTCCCGAGGGCGCGGCCACCCTGCTGGTGGCGGCGGTCGCCCTCGAGACGCACCTGCCGGTCGCCGTCGTCCGCAGGGAGCCCAAGGCCTACGGGACGATGTCCCAGGTCGAGGGGCACGCGCCGCCCGGCGCCCGAGTGGCCCTGATCGAGGACGTCTCGACGACGGGTCACCAGGTGCTCCGCGCGGTGGAAGCGCTCGAGGCAGGAGGCTGCACGATCGACCTCATCGTCCTCGCGATCGACCGCGGAGGGGCACAGCACCTCCGCGATGCCGGCTACGCGGTGCGGTGCGTGGTGGAGGTCCGGCCCGAGGACTGACTACCGGGGCGGGAGGGTCGCCGGCTCCGGGTTCACGACCCGCCAGATGTGCAGGCTCCACAGGAGGCGGCTCCCGCGTGCCCGCAGGTCGAGGATGCCGTCCCGCATCATCTCACCGACCGCCTTGGACCTCGCCACGACGTCGGGGAGCGGGAACTCGCGCTCCAGGAGGCGGTGCAGGTTCGCGGCGCCGAACAGGCGACGGGCCGCGTCCAGGATCCTGCCCTCCGCCTGCAGGGTGCCGGTCGGCAGGTAGATGCGCCCGCCGGGGACGAGGCAGTCGTTCGCACGGATGCTCTCGAGCATCGCGGCGGGCAGCTCCGCCCCCGTCGGCCCGCCGGCGTGGCCGTCCGGGAACCAGCCGGCCAGCCGGCCGATCTCGTCGGGGATGCCAGAGACGTCGCCGATGATGACCGTCGCGCGCTCGCCGCGAACGGGCTCCAACAGGTCCCCGACCCTGAGCTCGACCCGATCCTGCAGACCGAGGGTGATGGCGTTCTCCCGGGCCACCTGGATGGCGCGCTCGGACAGGTCGCAGCCGATGACCCGCTCGGCGCCGAGCCGGGCGGCGACGAACGAGAGGACGCCGCACCCGCAGCCCACGTCGATGACCACGTCGTCCGGTCCGATCTCGAGCGCTTCGGCCAGGGTGCGGCTGGTGTGGGTCGGGTGGAACACGCCCTCGCCGAGGGTGACCGTGAACGGTCCCGTCCGCCCCTTCCATTCGAGCTGTGTCGTGTCCTGTCCCTGCATGGTGCCCCTATCCTGCGGGTTCGGCGGGGCGGCAGTCAACGACGGAACGTCGACGGATCCCGGCCGTCGTTAGACCACCGGTGCGCGCACCGCGGCGTCCTCGCCGGGTCTCAGGTCACCGCCTTCGATCCGAGCGGCGTCCGCCTCTGCCCAGGCCGAGATGGCCGGGCCGTCCACGCCACGGTGCCCCGCCGGGTACCGACCGAGGCGCGAGGCCGCCCGTCGCAGCAGCGTGACGGCCCCATGGGCGTTGCCCCGCAGCAGGTGCACGTAGCCCGCGCCCAGCTGCGACAGACCCTTGAAGAGCTCGGCGTCGTCCGTGTCCCGGGCCTGCTTCCAGGCCGTCTCCCACGCCTCGTGCGCCGGGAAGAACCGGCCGGCGTTGAAGTGTCCGCGCCCGAGCTCATGGTTCTCCTCCAGGCCGAGCGCGTCGAAGTCCTCGAGCTCGAGCGTGTTGGGGGCGTCCCAGGGTTGTGGACGCCCGAGGTGGTCCCGCGGGCGCTCGGGCTTGTTCCGCTTCGGGCTCGGCATGCCCGTCTTGCCGGTGGCTGCCTTCGGCACCGACCTATCGTACCCGCGCTGTTGGCCAGGACCGCCGCGCGTGGCTAGGCTCGCTCCGATGGATCCCCAACCGGCCGCCGGGTCCCCCCGTCCCGACCCCACCCGCGACGACGAGCGGATGCCTCGCTGGATCCCACGGCTCCTCCTACTGATCGTCCTGACGTACTTCGCCGCCCTGCTCGCCCTGACGGCCTTCCGCGCGCTGCGCCACGTGATCCTCTGGCTGCTGGCCGCCCTGTTCCTGTCCTTCGCGCTCGAGCCGGCCGTGAACTGGCTCGTCTCTCGAGGGTGGCGTCGGGGGGTCGCGACGGGCCTCGTCATCTTCGGCCTGGCCCTGCTCGGCCTCGTTGCGGTCGCGGCGATGGTCCCGCTCGTGATCGACCAGGTGAGCGAGCTGATCACCCAGGTGCCCGCGTGGCTCCGCCGCGCGAGCACCTACACGGAGCGGTGGTTCGACGTCGAGCTGACCGGCGAGAAGATCCTGGACCAGATCGCCACCGCCGAGGAGGACGTCGCGGCGATCGCCTCGAACGTCGCCTCGGTCGGGCAGTTCATCCTCGGCCTCATCTTCCAGATCCTCACCATCGGGTTGTTCACCTTCTACCTGGTGGCGGATGCCCCACGGTTCCGCCGCACCGTGTGCTCGGTCCTGCCCCCCCAGCGGCAGCGCGAGGTGCTGGCGGCCTGGGAGATCGCGGTCGACAAGACGGGCGGCTACCTGTACTCGCGACTCCTGCTGGCAGCGGTCTCCGCGGTCGTCTCCTTCGTCGTGTTCCAGGCGCTCGGGATCCCCTTCGCGCTGCCCCTGGCGTTGTTCTTCGGGTTCGTGTCCCAGTTCATCCCGGTCGTGGGGACCTACTTCGCGGCGGCGGTGCCGCTGACGGTGGCGCTCCTGGAGAACCCGTGGTCGGCGCTGATCCTCCTGATCTACGTCGTGCTGTACCAGCAGATCGAGAACTACCTGCTGGCACCCAAGGTCACGGCGCGGACGATGCAGCTCCACCCGGCCGTCGCGTTCTTCGCAGTCCTGGCCGGCGGCGCCTTCGGGGGTGTGATCGGCGCCTTCCTCGCCCTGCCAGCGGCCGCCATCATCCAGGCGACGGTCTCCACGTACCTGACGCGCCACGAGGTCGTCGAGTCCGAGCTGACGCGCGAGCAGGAGCCGGAGCCGCCCGAGGGCGGCGGCGACGAGGGCGCTCGCCTGCTCGGCGCCCGCGCCCGGCGTCGGCGGTCCACGGAGGAGTAGCGGGCCGCGGCCCGAGGGCGCGGGTACCCTCCAGCCGTGCGCACCGAGTTCGACGTGATCGTGATCGGCGGTGGCGCGATGGGGACCGCCGCGGCGAGGGTCCTCGCCGAGCGTGGTCGCAGCACCCTCCTGCTCGAGCGCTTCGAGATCGGCCACTCGCGGGGGAGCTCGCGCGGGCCCACGCGGATCTTCCGGCTCGCGCACCTGGACGAGCGCGACGTGCGGATGGCGCAGCTCGCCCTCGAGGGCTGGCGCGAGCTGGAGGACAGGGCGGGGGAGCGGCTCCTGATCCCCGTCGCCGGGCTCGACATCGGGCAGGGTCTCGACGAGATCGCGGCGGCGCTCGGATCGAACGGCGTCCCGGCGACCCGCACGTCGGGCGCGGCCGCGAACGAGCGCTGGCCCGCGCTCCGGCTGCCGAGCGGTCTCGAGGTGCTGACCCAGGAGGACGCCGGGGTGATCATGGCCGCCCGGGTCCTGCGGGCACAGACGCGGCTCGCGTCCCAGGCGGGGGCGACGATCGCGCCCAACCGCCCCGTCGAACGTCTGCGGGCGGATGGGTTCGGCGTCGAGGTGGACACGCCCGAGGCGACCTATCACTCGACGATCGCCGTGCTCGCAGCCGGCCCCTGGATGTCACGGTTGCTCGAGCAGGCCGGTCACCCGCTGCCCCTCACCCCCACGCTGGAGCAGGTCACCTACTTCGAGCTGGAGGAGCCCTCGCCGCTGCCGGTGATCGTCGATCGCACGACCGATCGCCTGCGGTCCGTCTACTCGGTCCCCAACCCCGAGCTCCCCGGCAGCTTCAAGGTCGCTCTCCACCACGCGGGCCCGACGGTCGACCCCGACGCGCGATCGTTCGATCCAGACCCGGAGCGGGTCGATGCCGTCACGTCCTACGCGGGCGAGCGCTTCGGCCCCCACAGGGCGACCGGCGTCACCGAGACATGCCTGTACACCAACACGCCGGACCTCGGGTTCGTGCTCGATCGCCGGGGCCCGCTGGTCATCGGCTCGGCCTGCAGCGGCCACGGCTTCAAGTTCACCCCGCTCATCGGCCGCATCCTCGCCGACCTCGCGACGGCCCAGCCGGCCCCGATGCCGATCGAGCGGTTCCTCTCCGATCGTGCGTCGCTCGGCGACTAGGAGCGCTCCCGATCGCCCGACGCCGCGATCAGCTCCTCCAGCGAGGCCCGCACGACCTCGTACCGTCGGTCCCCGAGCTCGCGCCGCACCCTGGCCTCGAGCGCGGCGGCGACGCGCCGCGCCTCGGCCACGTACCGTCGTCCCTTCGCCGTCAGCCGCACCACCTTGGCCCTGGCGTCCTGGGGATCGGCGACGCGTCGGACGTAGCCCCGCTGCTCCAGGTCGTCGACGAGCACCATCATCCCCTGCTTGGTCATCCGGGCCCGGCGGGCGAGCTCGGTGAGACGGGTGCCGGAGCGGCGGTCGATGTGCAGGAACACCGCCGCGTGGCCCGGCCGCGCGTCCGGGTACCCGCGCTCGGCGAGCGCGTCCACCAGCTCCCCGCCGAGCGCACGATGCGCCTCCAGGAGCAGGCGACCGAGATCCGGCTCCCCCACGACGCCGATCATGACCCGTCCGACGGTACCCGTCCACTTGGTTGACGGACGCCATCAGCTACCCTCGGTGGCCGTGACGATCGAGATCCGCGAGGCGCGGCCGGACGAGTACGACGAGGCGGGCGAGGTCACGGCGCTCGCCTACCGGGAGTTCGTGCGCCCCAACGATCCGGACTGGGAGGAGTACATCGCGCGGATCGCCGACGTGCGCGGCCGCGCCGAGCGCACCACGATCCTTGTCGCGGTGGAGCGAGGACGGATCCTCGGCACCGCCACGCTCGAGCTGGAGGGCCGCGTGGAGCCGGACGACGATCCGAGCCTGGCCCCCGGAGAAGCGCACATCCGCATGCTCGGCGTGCACCCGCGAGCCAGGCGCCGAGGGATCGCCAGGGGGCTGATGGACGCCTGCTTCGATCTGGCCCGCGAGCGCGGGAAGACCCGGATGACCCTGCACACCACGCAGCGCATGCGAGCGGCGCAGGCGATGTACGAGGGTCTGGGGTTCCGTCGGCTTGCCGACCGCACCTTCCCAGACGGGTTCGTGCTGCTCACCTACGAGAGAGCGATCGACTAGCCCGCGCTCGCGGTCCGCACGACCTCGCCGCTCGCGAGGATCACGCCATCCTCGCACTCGGCCTGCACCAGGCCACTGCGGAACTGCTGCTCGTACAGACGCGCGTACAGACCGCCCCGCTCGAGCAGCTCGTCGTGCGTGCCTCGCTCGACGACCCGACCGCGGTCGACGACGAAGATCACGTCGGCCTGCAGGATGGTGGACAGGCGGTGCGCGATCGCGATCGTGGTGCGGCCGTGCATGAGCGGCTCGAGCGCCGCCTGCACCAGCCGCTCCGAGGTCGTATCCAGGCTGGAGGTCGCCTCGTCGAGGATGAGGATCCTCGGGTCCTTCAAGATCACGCGGGCGATCGCGAGGCGTTGCTTCTCGCCGCCCGAGAGCTTGTAGCCGCGCTCGCCGACGACCGTGTCGTACCCATCGGGAAGCTCGACGATGCGGTCGTGGATGTTGGCCGCCCGGGCCGCGGCCTCGAGCTGGTCCTGCGTCGCGTCCGGCTTGCCGTACAGCAGGTTGCGGCGGATCGTGGTGTGGAACAGGTAGGTCTCTTGGGTGACGACGCCCACGAGGTCGCCGAGCGACTCCAGCCGGATGCTGCGCACGTCGTGCCCGTCGATCGTGACGGCCCCGCGCTGCACGTCGTACAGGCGGGGGACGAGGTACGTGATCGTCGTCTTGCCCGCGCCGCTCGGGCCCACCAGGGCGGCGAGCTGCCCGGGCTCGATCCGCAGGTCCACGCCCTCCAGGGTCCACTCACGGGCGGGTTCCTCCGCCTCGCCGACGTCGGTCGGGCTGACGGGTGTGCTGCGCTCGGAGGATCGCTCGTAGTGGAACCAGACGTCCCGGAGCTCGACACGGCCCTCCACGTCCTTCGGCGCGAGCGTCACGGCGTCGGGCGCATCCTGGATCTCGCTCGGCATGTCGAGGTACTCGAAGATCCGGTCGAACAGCGCCATCGAGGACTGGATCTCGGTCGAGACCTGGAGCATCGAGCCGATCGGGAAGAACAGCCGGGACTGCAGGGTGGTGAAGGACACGAGGGTGCCGGCGGTGATCGCAGCTGCCCCCCCGGCGAGCAGCCCGCCCGACGGGTCCTCGTTCATCACCCATCCGGCGACCAGGTACACGAGCGCCGGGGTGATCGAGAAGAACGTGCCCACGACGGCGAAGAACGATCGCCCGATCATCGTCTGGCGGAACTGGAGCCCCGTGAGCCGCTGGTTCTCCGTGCGGAAGCGCTCCTGCTCGAAGCGCTGCCGCCCGAACGTCTTCGAGAGCAAGATCCCGGAGACCGAGAGCGTCTCCTCGGTCACGGCGGTGAGGTCGGCCAGGGTCTTCTGCGTGCTGCTCGCGACCTCGCGCCGGGCGCGCCCGACCTTGACGGTGAGCCACAGGAACAGCGGAAGCATGAACAGCGAGAGCACGGTGAGCTGCCAGGAGAGCAGGAGCATCGCGACGAGCGTGCTGATGATCACGACGACGTTGGACAGGATGTTCGACATGGTGTCGGTCACGACGGCCTGGACACCGCCCACGTCGTTGGCCAGACGGGACTGGATCTCGCCGGTGCGGGTGGTCGTGAAGAAGCGGAGCGGCATCGCCTGGAGGTGCCCGTAGAGCGAGTTCCGCAGGTCCTGCATCACCCGCAGGCCGACGTGGTTGGCGAGGTACGTCTGCCCGATGCCGATCACCGCCGTGATGAGCGGGATGACGATCATGAGCCCGGCGTACAGGAACAGGTTCGCCATGTTGGGGCACGCCTCCCCGTCGCACACGCCCGGGGGGTTGCCGAACAGCGCCTTGTCGAAGACGGCCTTGATGAGCAGCGGGTTGACGACGCCCAGACCCGCGGTCGTGATGATGGCCAGCGCGACGAGGTTCACCTTCCCCCGGTACGGACGGAAGGTCGCGATGACGCGACGGACCGTCTTCCTCGGGATCGGGCGCTGGTCCTCCTCGGGCAAGGGACGGAAGTAGCGGCCGTGTCCACGCATGCGTAGCAAGGATACGGCCGGGCTCGGATACGTCGAAGGTCGGGCCCCGATCAGGACGATCGGTCCGTGTCGGCCAGCCCTCGGGCGCGCTCGAACACCGCGTCGAGCATCGCCTCGGTGAGCTTGCCGGTGAAGGTGTTCTGCTGGCTCGGATGGTACGAGCCGAGCAGATCGTAGGGTCCGATGTGCGCCGCGGCGCCGTGAGCGAACCTCGGTCGAGGCTTCGCCACGTGCCCCAGCGACGCCAACGCGAGCAGGGCGCCGTTCCACGCGTAGCCGCCGAGCGCGACCAGGACGCGCAGCTCCGTCAGCGCCCGGATCTCCCGCTCCAGGAACGGCAGGCACCGATCGCGCTCCTCGGGCGTGGGCCGGTTGTCCGGTGGGGCGCAGCGGACCACCGCCGTCACGTACAGGTCCTGCAGCTCCAGATCGTCCTCGCGCGAGGTCGAGGCGGGCTGGTTGGCGAAGCCGGTGCGATGCAGGCTGGCGAACAGGAAGTCGCCCGAGCGGTCCCCCGTGAAGATCCGGCCGGTCCTGTTGCCCCCGTGGGCCGCGGGCGCCAACCCCAGCGCGAGGACGCGCGCCGACGGGTCACCGAAGCCCGGGACCGGACGCGCCCAGTAGATCTCGTCGGCGTGACGCGCGACCCGCTCGCGGCCCACGCGCTCCCGCCACCGGACGAGGCGCGGACAGGCTCGGCAGGCGACGATCTCCCGGGCCACGATCTCGAGCGGGGTCCGCGCTCCCATGTCCGCCGATCGTACCGACGAGCCGCGAGGATCACCGGCGGAGCGATCGGAAGCGCTCCTCGGCCTGGCCGAAGACCTCCAGCGGCGCCATGAGGTCCCCGATCGTGCCGATCAGCGCCTCGAACCCCTCGGGCATGTCGGCCTCCAGGCGCAACCGCTCCGACATGGCCCCGCACCTGACCAGCGCGGCCTCTGCGGCGAGCCACGCCTCCTCGAGCTCGGGGATCCGCCAGCCGGGCATCCGGGCCGCGGCCTGCCGGAGACCGTCCTCGAACTCGACCAGGGTCTCGGCGAGGGGCCGTCCGGGCAGGCGTGCCCCGGGCACCGACTCCGTCAGCGCTGCCTTCCCCCGCTCGAGGGGCTCGAGCGTCGCGAGGAAGCTCTCGTAGGCCGCCTGCAGCGCCCCCGGAAGCCGACGACGCCGGAACACGCCTAGGCTCCGCCGAGCTCGGCGAGCGCCATCGCCGGGTCGTTGGTGGCGATCGCGTCCACGCCCCATCCGAGGAACGTGCGGATGGCCCTGGGGTCGTCGACCGTCCACGTCCCCACGCGGATCCCCGCGAGGTGCGCCTCCTCGACGAACCCCCGCCCGGCAGGCTCCAGAGCGCGGCTGCCGGGCAGGACGAAGTCGTGCCCGGCCTCGACGACGTGGGCGAGCGCCTCACGGGGATCGACCAGCTCCGTCGTGAGCAGACCCGTCGCGACGTCGCGCGCCACCTCCCTGGCGACCGCGATCGAGCGTGGGTTGAACGAGACCACCAGCACCGGACCGTCGAAGCCGGCCCTGGCGACCTCGGTCAGGGCAGCCTCCGTGACGGGTTCCCCGCCCGGGTCGTAGCCCGGCTCACCGGGGATGTTCTTGATCTCGATGGCGACGCCGCCGCGACCCGAGACCAGCTCCAGCACCTCCCGGAGCAGGGGGACGCGGGCCGGTCGACGCGGCGTGCCCGCGTTCAGGGCGGCCACCTGGTCGCTCGTGAGCTCGTGGACGTGCCCCACGCCATCCGTGGTACGCGAGACGTCCGGGTCGTGCATCACGACCGGCACCCCATCGGCGGTGAGACGCACGTCGAGCTCGACCACGTGAGCACCGGCCTGCAGGGCGGCGGCGAAGGACTGCAAGGTGTTCTCCGGATGGGTCGCGGAGGAACCGCGGTGCGCGACGATCAGCGGGAAGGCCTCGTCCGGGAACGATCGGCCAGCCATCGCGGCGCAGTCTAGCCCCGTCCGATCGAGATCTGGATCAGACGAGGCTCGATGGACACAGGTGGTTCACCGGGCAGACCTCGCAGCGCGGCGAGCGAGCCTGGCACACGGCCCGGCCGTGATCGATCAGCACGTAGGTGAACCCGAACCATCGCGTCCGGGGCACCAGCCGCATCAGGTCCACCTCGATCTTGTCAGGATCGCTCTGGGCGCTGAAGCCCAGGCGGTTCGCGAGGCGCTTCACGTGCGTGTCGACCGCGATGCCTTCGACCTTCCCGTACGCGTTGCCGAGCACGATGTTGGCGGTCTTGCGCGCGACGCCCCGCAGCGTCAGGAGGTCCTCCATCGTGTCGGGAACCCGTCCGTCGTAGACCTCCACGATCCGCCGACACGCCTCGCGGATCGAGGTCGCCTTCTGGTTGAAGAACCCCGTCGGCTTGATGTCGGCCTTGAGCTCGTCCTCCGGGACGCGGAGGTAGTCCTCCGCCGAGCGGTACTTGCGGAAGAGCGACCCCGTCACCTCGTTGACCTTCTCGTCGGTGCACTGCGCGGACAGGATCGTCGCGACGAGCATCTCGAGCGGCGTGGAGAACCGGAGGGCCGCCTTCGCGTCGGGATAGGTCTCGCTGAGGACCCTGACGATCCGAGGTGCGCGCGCCTCGATGGGATCGTCGCGCGTCAGCTTGCCTGCCGCCATGGTCGCCCCTCGACGTCGGCGCGGGCAGCCTCCTGCACCGCAGAGAGCACGACATCGTTCGGGGCATCATCCCAGACGGTCTGGTTCCGGTGCACGAAACGGATGACGCCGGAGCGATCTGCCACGATCGTGCCGCCGAGCTGGCGAGGGTCGCCGCTGATGGCACCCTGGCGGGTCTGCGGATCCGCGGCGAGCCGGACGGCGCGCGTCGCGACCCTGGGGTCCACCAGATCCCGCCTCCTGGCGCGCCCGAGCCCGAACGCCGCGAAGGCGCGCCGATCCGGATCCACGGTGCACGCGAACGGGAGCTGCCGGTCCCGGCAGAACGCCGCCGCCTGATCCGGACGGCCCTGGCCGATCAGCACGACCCGAGCGCCGGCTTCCACGAACGCCTCCCGCTCGTCCCGCACCCGAGCCACGTGTGCCCGGCAGAAGGTGCAGCCGAAGTACCGCAGGAACACCAGCACGACCGGTCCCCCCTCGACCAGGGAGGACAGCTGGATGCTGCTCCCCTCCGCGTCGAGGAGCTGTACGTCCGGCAACCGGTCACCGACCTCGAGCGATCCCATGCGCTTCATGGTATAGCATGCATCGGTTCCTGGCCACGAGAGCGCAGCCTTTGCATGGGTTTCAGACGGCCGCCGCGAGCTCCAACGCGAGATCGAACGCGTCGCCCTTCCCGTGATGGGTCCAGGTCCCGTCGAGGAGCAGGTGCACGCCCGAACGGCCGAGCACCTGCCAGGTCCGACCGTCGCCGACCATGGCCGTCTCCTCGTCGATCGCCACGAGCGTCTGACCCGGCGACAGCGATCCGGCGATGAAGCCTTGGGCGCCCGGGAACCACGACTCGACCATGTCCCAGTGAGGGGCGAACAGCACCCGTCGCACGTACGACAACCCCGGCTTCCACACCTCGCTCGAGGTGAGGTCTTCGATCGCCGTGTCGTAGGTCGTCTCGGTGAGGCAGGCCACGCCGGCGCTGCACCCCAGGAAGCCCAGGCCGTCGTCGAGCCGCTCGAGCATGGCTCGGCAGAACCCCGAGCCCTCCAGGACCGTGGACAGGTGGTAGGGATTGCCTCCGGAGAAGTACACGGCCGAGGCCTCCCGCACCGCGGCCACGTGATCGGGTCGGTCGGCGTCCTCGCGGGTCTTGATCGGCACGACCTGGGCGGGCAGGCCGATGCGCGCGAAGTGGTCGCGACCCTTGGCCGCCCATCCCTCGAACACCTCGTCGCCCTCGGCGGCCGAGGCCGTCGGCAGGATCAGCACCCGACCGTCCCCGTTGGAGCGCCCCAGGACCCAGCGATCGACCGGCTCCGACCACGGCTCGAACTCCCCCGACCCGAGGAACGCGAACGCCCGGGTCATGCTGCCGCCTCCCCGAGCGCGGCGGCGAAGTGCGGGATCGCGCGCTCCACCATCTCGTCGTTGGCAGTGAGCGAGATGCGGAGCCAACCAGGCATCTCGAACATGGACCCGGGGAGCACGAACACCCCTCGGCCGGCCAGGACCTCGGCGAACCGCCGATCGTCCTCGAGCGGCGAGCGGACGAGCACGTAGAAGGTGGCCTCGGGTCGCACCACCTCGTAGCCCTGCTCCTGGAGCGCGGAGACCACCCGGTCACGCCGGCGCTGGAGGGCATCGAGGTCGGGTCCGAGGCGCTCGAGCGCGGGCACCGCGTACTGGAGCGGGGCGACCGGGAACGTCCATCCGGTCGCGATCTGGCCCACGAGCAGCGGCACGCGCAGCTCCTCCCGCTCGGGCATCGAGGGCGGGAGGGCGATGTAGCCCAGGCGCGAGCCGGGAGACAGGAGGGTCTTCGCGTACGTGTAGAGCATGAAGGAGTGTGGGTAGTGCGCGACCGGGGTCGGGAAGCTGCGTCCGTCGAACAGGATGCGGTTGTAGGCCTCATCGGAGATCAGGTACACGGTGCGGCCGTGCCGCTCCGATGCCTCCGCGAGGAGCGCGCCGAGCGCCTCGAGCGTCGGCCTCGGGTAGATCCGCCCCGAGGGGTTGTTCGGCGAGTTCACGATGATCGCACGCGTCCGCGGTGTGATCGCACGCGAGAGCGCCTCCAGGTCGAGATCGAACGCCGGCGGCCCGGCGAGCACCCGCACCGGGGTCGCGCCCGAGGCCAGGATCAGGGTCTCGTAGAAGAACCAGGGGGGAGAGATGAACACCACCTCATCGGTGGGGTCGACGATGGTCCGAAGGACGATCGTGAGACCGGCGAAGTTGCCGTTGGTCATCAGGACGTCCTCAGGCTCGAACGCAAGGTCGAAGCGTCGGCGAAGCCCCGCGGAGACGGCCTCGGTCGCATCCGCCTCGTTCATCTTGTAGGCGTAGTGATCGACGCCCGAGGGCTCGGTCGCGGCGAGGAGCGCGTCCACGTAGGTCCGGGGTGCGACCTCGTGAGGGTTGCCGAACAGGAAATCGCACGGTCGGTCCTCGGGCAGGGAGCGGTTCCACTCGGTGAACGGACCGATCGCTCGGAGCATCCTGGACGTCTGAGCCGAAACCTCGCTCACGCTTTCACCTCCGCCAGCCGGAAGCACTCCTCGGCCATCGCCTCGCGGAAGATGTCCTCCCCGAACGCGTCCACCATGCCCTCGACCTGGCTGACGTGCTCTTGGATCGCACGGAGCTTGAGAGCCAGCAGGTCCGGCGGCAGGGGGAAGTCGATGGAGAGCTCCTCGCGCGGTGTGATCGGGGGCGTGCCCGGGCGGAAGACGTCGAACCGGTTGTAGACCGGCACCCACCGCTCCGCCCACTCCGGCGTCGCCGTCGCGTAGTGGAGCTTGGCGCCGGGCATCGCGACCTCGCGGAACGCGCGCGTCGTCCAGTCGCACACGGACTTGTGACCCGCGTGGTCCGTCATCCCGTCCGGCCCGAACGTGAGGACGGTATCGGGACGTACCTCGGCCATGATGTCGCGCACCTTCGGGTACCCGCGTTCGTCCAGATGGGTGTCCATGTCGACGTCCAGGCAGTCCAGCCAGTGGTGCTCGGTCACGCCCAGGACCTCGAGGCTCCGCATGAGCTCCTGCTCGCGCACCTGGCCCATCGACTCCGACGGCCAGCGCTGCTCGTCCATCGAGCCCCCTTCGCCCCGGGTGGCCGTGACGATCACCACCCGCGAGCCGTCGCGCACCGCCTTGGCGGCCAGCCCCGCCATCAGATAGGTCTCGTCGTCCGGATGCGCCCAGACGCCGAGCACGGTCCCCAGTCCCTCCATCGCACCCCCGTCGACCTTTCCCGCCCCCAGGCGGGCACCGTCCGCAGGCGGGACGATGCCGCAGGATACCGCGGGACGAGCGGTGCGCGGGAGCCATCGGCAGGTCAGGACGCCCGCTCGACCGGACGCCCGCGCGAACCTGCCCTTCGGGGCTCAGCGCGGGGTGTCGGCGAGCAGGGAGCGGATCCTCTCGAGCAGGTGGGCCGGCGTCTGGTCGCACCCGCACTTCTCGCGGATCAGCTCCTTGAGGTGCCGCTGGAACTCCGAGTGGTCCGCGCAGGGACCGCAGGCCTCGAGGTGGTGCTCGATCTCCATGCTCATACCCGGCTCGAGCTCCCCATCCAGGAAGAGCTCGATCCGCTCGAGGATCCTCATGCACTCATCGTCCAACCAGACCACGCTCCTGTACCGTCTCCCACAACGCCTTCTGCAGCGCTTTCCTTCCCCGGTGCAGGCGGGACATCACGGTGCCGATCGGCACGTCGAGGATCTCGGCGATCTCCTTGTAGGCGAACCCCTCGACGTCGGCGAGCAGCACCGCCATCCGGAACCCCTCCGGGAGCTCCTCGAGCGCGCGCTGGACGTCCTCGTCCGGGATGCGCTGCAGGACCTCGGCCTCGGCCGAGGATCCGACCCCCGATGCCCCCAGCCGGTCGTACAGGTACCAGTCCTCGATCTCCTCGTCCTGCACGGTGACCGGCTCGCGCTGCTTCTTCCGGTAGGCGTTGATGAAGGTGTTCGTGAGGATCCGGTACATCCACGCCCGCAGGTTGGTGCCCTCCGCGAACCCCGAGAACCCTCGGAAGGCTCGCAGGTAGGTCTCCTGCACCAGGTCCTCGGCGTCCGCGGGGTTGCGGGTCAACCGCAGGGCCGCCGCGTACAGGTGCGGGAGCATGGGCAGGGCGTCGCGCTCGAACCGCGCGCGCAGCGCGGGGTCCTGGGGCGGGGCTGCGGCTTCGCGCTCCACGCTCTGCGGGGCTCCCTCTCGCCGGTGTCGCTCAAGGGTACCCGCACCGTGGCGCCCGCTGCGGCCGTCTGTCAGTTGCAGGTGCCGGGTGCGAAGATGGTTGCGGGATGGCGGACGGCAAGGACGATCGACGTGGCCGCTGGAGCGGCTTCGACCTGGGCTCGGGTGGCGACCCGACCCGTCGTCGCACGTCGCCCTGGCTGTGGATCGCCGGCTTCCTGGCGGTGCTGGTGGTCTTCAACTTCCTGGCCACGCCTCGCCCGAGCGGGATCGACTACTCGGAGTTCCTCGAGAAGCTCGACGCCGGGCAGATCGTGGGCACCCTCAAGGTGTCTCAGACCACGGTCTCCGGCGAGTACGAGGAGGACGGCGAGACCGTCCAGTTCACCGCTACCATCCCCCCCACCGAACAGGGCACGACCAAGCTCACGGACCTGCTCGACGAGAAAGGTGTCGCGTACACGGGCGTGACCCCCAACGCGTTCTCCAGCTTCCTGTTCGCGTGGGTGGTGCCGCTCCTGCTGTTCGGCGCCCTGTGGTTCTTCCTGATCCGACGGATGAGCGGGGCCGGCGCCTCCGCGGCCCTGAACCTCGGCCGCAACAAGGTGCGGATCTACGACCGTAAGGAGATGAAGACGACCTTCGCGGACGTGGCCGGGGTGGACGAGGCCCGGGACGAGCTCCGCGAGATCGTGGACTTCCTCAAGAACCCCAAGAAGTACCAGCGCCTCGGGGGACGCATCCCCAAGGGCGTGCTCCTGCTCGGCCCGCCCGGGTGCGGCAAGACCCTTCTCGCACGGGCGGTGGCCGGCGAGGCCAACGTGCCCTTCTTCTTCATGTCCGGCTCGGAGTTCGTCGAGATGTTCGTCGGG
>Ga0073934_10003652_pt1 | contig 27727 bp, 22 predicted proteins | sample LarsenN4metaG_FD_76834 | JGI IMG/M metagenome (GOLD analysis project Ga0073934, IMG submission 76834) | Hot spring sediment bacterial and archeal communities from British Columbia, Canada, to study Microbial Dark Matter (Phase II) - Larsen... ... | reverse complement strand
CGAAGGGGATGAGGTTGAAGACTGCGAGCCACGCGTTCAGCTGGGCGCCGTAGCTTGCGAGCATCCCGACGGGCGTGAACGAAAGCGCGAGGAACGCGATGGCGAGCAGGATGTTCATCAGCGGGCCGGCCAGCGCGATTTTGCCGTGCTTGTCGTAGCTGATGTGCCCTTGGATGAACACGGCTCCGGGAGCCGCGAAGATGAACCCGAGAAGGCTGACCCCGAGCATCACCAACAGCATCTTGTCATCCGACCTGAATTCCGCCCAGGCGTGATATTTCTGGGCGAGATACTTGTGCGCGAGCTCGTGCAGCAGGAATCCAAGCCCCGCGGATATGGCAAGGACGATGAACAGGATGACGATGCCGAGGTTGAACTGCAGCCCCGCGACCGCGATGGTGAACGCCACGCTGACCGCGAGCCACGCCTTGGTGAGGTCGATGATTTCCTTTTGGGAGAATCTCATTCAGAACCCGAATATCCCCTTCTTTTTCTTGCTTTCGGCGTCGAACTCCTTCAGGAGCTCCGCCTGGCGTCTCGTGATTTTCTCGGGCACGTGCACGGTGACCTTGACGTTCAAGCTGCCGGTGCCGTAGCCGCGGACGTTGGGGATGCCGCGGGATTTCAGCCGGAAGACTTCGCCGGGCTGCGTGCCGGAGGGTATCTTGAGCTTCTCGGGCTCCTCAAGCGTGGGAACCTCGATTTCGCCGCCTAATGCCGCCATTGAGAACGGGATGGGGACGTCAATCCAGAGGTCGTTGCCGTCGCGCCTGAAGATTTTGTGCGGCTGGACGTGTATCATCACGTAGAGGTCGCCGGGTTCTGCGCCGCGTTCTCCGGCTTCTCCTTCGCCCGATAGGCGCAGGCGCATCCCGTCTTCCACGCCCGCGGGGATCTTGACCTCAATTTCCTTGGTGACCTCGATTCTTCCTTCGCCGCCGCACGTCTTGCAGGGGTCTTCGATGACCTCGCCAGTTCCCTCGCACGCCTTGCACGCGGTCGTGGTGGCGAAATAGCCGAAGGGGGTCCTGCGCGTCTGCTTTATCGCGCCGGTGCCGTTGCACTCGCCGCACGTGCGCAGGTCTTCTTCCGTCGCCGCTCCGGTGCCGTCGCATTGGTCGCACGTTGCGTTCTTGGTGACGGCGATGGATTTCGCGACGCCTTTTGCCGCGTCCTCGAGCGTGACGTCAAGGTCGTAAATCAGGTCGTGGCCGCGGGCCGGGCCTCGCTTGCGCGCGCCGCCGAAGCCGAATCCCGCGAAGAGGTTCTCGAAGAGGTCGTCGAAGTTCGCTCCTTGGAAGTCGCGGTAGTTGAAGCCGCCGAATCCCTGCCCGTTGAAGTCGGACGTGCCGTAGTCGTCGTACTGCTGGCGCTTTTGCGGGTCACCAAGGATCGCTGCCGCCTCGTTGATTTCCTTGAATTTGTCCCCGGCATCAGGAGCCTTGTTCAGGTCCGGATGGTATTTCTTGGCGAGCGTCTTGTACGCCTTCTTGATGTCTTCCTGCGTGGCGCTCTTTTCGACGCCGAGAATCTTGTAGTAGTCCTTAGCCATGGAACGTGATTGCCTTCTTGATGATTTCTTTTGTCTTTTCGTACGTCGCGCGCTTGACGGCTTCTGCCGCGGGAACCCACTCTGCCGCGCGGATTTCCTTCGCTTGCGGGGTGATATGGGTGTTTTTCGCGTTTGCCGCGAAGACCGTGACGTCCTTGTGGACTTTCTTGCCGCGCATCGTGAAGAAGTAGGACTCGGTTTCCTTGAAGCTCGGCAGGAGCTCGATGTCGATGCCGGTCTCTTCCTTCACTTCGCGGATGGCTGCCTGTTCCTCGGTTTCGTTCGCGTTGATGTGGCCCTTGGGGTACGCCCAGTGGTCGCCGTGCGCGTGCTGCAGGAGGAGGATGCTGCCGTTGTTGAAGACGATGGCGCCTGCGCTCTTTTCTTGCATCAGTCAAACCTTCCTTTCGGCTGCGCGTTGGGGTCGGTGAGGAGCTTGTGCAGCTTCTGCTCGTACGACTGTTTCAGCGCCTTGCTGATGAGGTATTGGCGGAGCATCCGGTTGAATATGAAGAATCCCGCGAGGATGCCGATGACGATGGTGATTCCGGACAGTTCCATTGCTCCAATCCTCCTTTGGTGGTTTAAGTATTTTTGGCTCAAGCCAGGAAAAGAAAAAACAAAAGCCCCGGGGTTGAGCTACGTTGGGAGCTGCACCGGTCTGGCGCGAACAAGCCGGGGGACGCCCCAGCCGGGGTGGCTTGTGAAGCCTGCCAGCGCCGGTGCTAACGCACAACTTCAAGCTTTCCCTTTGCCCTTTTCCTTGAACTCGGCGTCGACCGTGTCTCCCTTGTGCTCGTGCGGGCCCTTCTGGTGCGCGGAAGCCTTCTGGTAGAGCTCGGTGGAGGCTTTCTGGACGAGCTGCTGCAGTTCATCCGTCGCTTTCTTGATGAGCGCAAGGTCCTTGTCCTTGGCTTCAAGCAGCTTCTTCAGCCCTGCGCTTTCGTCCTTGATTGCCGTGACGTCTTTCGCGTCGACCTTGCCTTCCAGGTCCTTGAGCGTCTTCTCGACGGAGTAGACGAGGGTGTCTGCGTTGTTCACGGTCTCTACTTCGTCCTTCTTGCGCTTGTCCGCGTCAGCGAACTGCTCGGCTTCCTTGCGCATCCGCTCGACTTCGGCTTCGTTGAGCTTGTGCGGCGCCGTGATTTTCAGCGACTGCTCCTTGTTCGTGCCGAGGTCCTTGGCCGTGACGTGGAGGATGCCGTTGGCGTCAATGTCAAACGTGACCTCGATTTGCGGCACGCCTCGCGGGGCCGGAGGGATTCCGACGAGGTCGAACTGCCCGAGGAGCTTGTTGTCCGGGAACATCGGCCTTTCGCCTTGGGCAATCCTGATGGTGACTGCAGGCTGGTTGTCAGCCGCGGTTGAGAACACCTGGCTTCTCTTGACAGGAATCGTGGTGTTTCGGTCGATCAGCTTGGTGAAAACCCCGCCAAGCGTTTCGATGCCCAGCGAGAGGGGCGTGACGTCCAGCAGGAGAACGTCCTTGACGTCGCCCGCGAGCACGCCCGCCTGTACGGCCGCGCCCATCGCGACGCATTCCATCGGGTCAATCGAGCGTTCGACCTTGCCCTTGCCGAACCATTCCTCGACGTACTTCTGCACGAGCGGCATTCTGGTCGGGCCGCCGACGAGGATGACCTTGTCGATTGTCGAGAGCTTCGCGTCGGAGAGCGCCTGGTCGACGCTCTTCTTGCAGCGCTTGACAATCGGGTCGACGAGCTGTTCGAGCTGTGCGCGCGTCAGCGTCATCTGCAGGTGCTTCGGGCCGGCGTTCGTGGCCGAGATGAACGGCAGGTTGATGTCCGTCTGCAGCGTGGTGGAAAGCTCGATTTTTGCCTTCTCTGCCGCTTCACGGACGCGCTGCATCGCCGTGTCGTCATCTTCCAGGTCGATGCCGGTGTCGTCCTTGAACTTCTTGGCGATGTGCTGGATGAGCGTGTTGTCCATGTCCGTGCCGCCAAGCTGGGTGTCTCCGGAGGTTGACTTGACTTCGAACACGCCGTCGCCGAATTCCATAATCGTGACGTCGAGCGTTCCGCCGCCGAGGTCGAAAACGAGAATGGTCTGCTGCTTGCCGTGCTTGTCAAGGCCGTACGCCAGCGCCGCAGCGGTGGGCTCGTTCACGATGCGGACGACTTCGAGGCCCGCAATCGTGCCCGCGTCCTTGGTTGCCTGTCGCTGGTTGTCGTCAAAATACGCAGGGACGGTGATGACCGCCTTGTTGACGGGCTCGCCGAGGAACGCTTCCGCGTCGCGCTTGATTTTTTGGAGCACGAACGCGGAAATCTGTTGGGGCGTGTATTCCTTGCCCAGGATCTTGTACTTGAAGTTGGTTCCCATCTTGCGCTTTGCCGCCATGACGGTGCCTTCGGGGTTTGCCACGGCCTGTCGCCTGGCGGGCTCGCCGACGAGCACGGTGCCGTCCTTCTGGAACGCCACGACGCTCGGGAATGCCTTGCCGTAGAGTGATGCGCCTTCCGCGCTGGGGATGATTTTGGGCCTGCCTGCCTCGAGCACGGATGCCGCGCTGTTGCTGGTTCCCAGGTCGATGCCGATGATTTTTTCCTTTGCCATGTGTCTTCCTCCGTTTGAGTGTTAATTCGCCTTCGCGACCTTGACTTTCGCGTAGCGTATGACTTTGTCCTTGAGCTTGTAGCCGGGCTGGATTTCCTCCAGGATGATGCCGTCCTGCACTTTGTCGGTTGCCTCGCGCAGGATGACTTCGTGCAGGTACGGGTCCGCGGGGACGTTGGTCGCGGGGATTTTCTCAAGCCCCTCGTCCTCGAGCGTCTTCTTGAAGTTCTTGTACAGCAGCTCGATGCCCGCCATCAGGTCTTCTTTCGGGCTGTCCTTCATTGCCTTCAGCGCTTGTTCGAATTCGTCAAGCACCGTGAGCAGTTTGGCGATGAGTTTTTCGGACGCGAACGCGATGACGTCCTTGCGCTCCTTGTCTGAGCGCTTGATGTAGTTCTCAAAATCCGCCTGGAGCCGTTTGAGGTGGCTGAGGTAGTCCTCGGCTTCCTTGGTTTTCTTGTCCAGGTCGTGCTTGACCTGGTCGAGCTCCGAGGGCTTTTGCTGTTTATCTGCCATAATACCCATCACCTTTGTTGATTTTAGTTCAACAGAAATGAGCTTATACTGTACTGATATATAAAGTTTACGAACAATGAAAGAAAAGCTTTTATAGGGAAGTACCTCTTAGGCAATAAAATGATCCCTTGCAGGGAAGTCAAAAAGGAGGCTGCCGTCGTCACCAGAGCGACGCCGCTGAAGGTCGTCGAAGACCTTGCGGACACGCCCTGCAGGAGCTACAAGTGCACGAAGTGCTGCGAATACGGCTCCGGCGCGGCAACCAAGGATGATTTGGCGCAGATTGCGCAGCATCTCAAGATGAATGAGAGCGAGATGATTGCCAAGTACTTCGAGCCGATTACGAAGTATAATACTACGCTGTATCGGCCGAAGCTTTTGGCGCACCCGTACGGGCCGTGCACGTTCCTCGGAAAGGACGGCTGCACGATTCAGTCCGTGAAGCCGACGGGTTGCAAGCTGGCAACGTGGAACCATCACGGCGAGCAGTTGAGCGAATGGTTCGACCTGAACTTTTTCGTGAATCCCGATGATGCGGAAAGCGTGAGGCAGTGGGCGACGAAGCTGAAGTTTACTGCAACGATTCCCGGCGGCGAGCTGAAGGAACTGGTTCCGGACAAGGAAAAGCTGCGGAAGATACTGGCGCACGAGTTGTAGAGCGCACTGGTAGCGAAAATCTCAGGCTATGCAGTCCCCGGGGCGTTTGTTCGGCGTAGAATAACTAAAACGACGCAACAAAACTGCTTGGGACGGGAAATCCTGGGCAGGAACGGCCTGAGACTCTGGCAATAACAATCAATCAACAACAGGTGAAGACTATGGCAGAAGGATACAATGTGAATGTCTCAGATGGCGGCGCGATGTACGCGCACGAGATGAGCGTGAACTTCTCACCGACGCAGTTCATCCTCGACTTCAAGATGATTACGCCCCGCAACGACCCGCGCGGCAAGGGCAAGCCGACGTTCCTCATCCAGCACAATGTCGTGATGATGGACCCCTGGCACGCCAAGAAAGTCATTGATGTCTTGCAGGAGACGGTCAAGAAGTACGAGCAGGAGTACGGCAAGATCGGCAAGCCGAAGGCCATCGAGAAGGCCGAGAAGAAGCAGAAGAAGACCGTCGCTCCCGCTGAAAGCACGAAGGAAACGCCGACCTATCTTGGGTGATATGGCATTTATCCGCAGGAAGATAACGATTGTGACGGTGCGCAAGCCGCCGCACGCCTCCGTGAACGAGGAACTGCAGTGGTTCGGAAGCTCATTAGGCCTCTTCTCGCTCCGTGACAAGGACCGGTCGATGTTCAGGATATTCATCGAGCTGATCAAGTCGGCAAAACTCGGGCAGCCGATGACGTCAGACGGGCTCGCGGAATCGACCGGGCTGTCTCGCGGAACCGTTGTCCATCACTTGAACAAATTAATCGATTCAGGACTCGTTCTTTACGACGGCAAGCACTACTGGCTCAGGGACAACAATCTCGAGCTGTTGATTGACGAAATCCAGCGCGACGCCGAGAAGACGATTGAGGATTTGCGAAGAGTAGCGAGAGAATTGGATAGGATGCTTGGACTTTAGCTCTCGTCCAGAACCCATTAATACAGAAATTCCCGTTGTCCTTCTATGAGAAAGTACACAAAGCCATACGGCTACAACAGCCCGAATGACGAGGCTTCACGAAACCTGTTCCTGCTTCCAAGCGCGCTTGAAAACATCGTCGAAGAGCAAAAACCAGTTTTTGAAGTAAAACCTTATGACTCTGACTTGAGGGAATTCCTCGGCTGCGAGCCTTAGTCTTCAGAATTGGAATGCCTGCTCGTGCACGAGTACACGGGACGTAAGAACAGTTCCGCCCCGAGCAGCAGCGTCTTGCCGGGGACAACACAGTATTCCTCAAGCGTCAAGGGATTGGTTTTCTTCCGGGCAAGCAGTTCGATGGACGGCATCCGGTAGTTCTGGGGCGCTTCTTGCTTGGCAAGGAGCTTCTGCGCGTCGATTTCTCCAAGACAGCTAACAATGCTCCTGAACGCTTCAGGGGCTGCCGGAACGTGAATCACGGGCCAGTTGACTGGTCGTGCTGGCGGTCTGAATTGTGCACGCCTTGAACGGTGACGCTGCCGTACTGAACGTATGCGTGCCCTTCCTTGCGCATCATCTTCTCAATGACCGTCAGATACGCATCCATCAGGTCCATATCGAAGCACGTGTTGAACTCGAACATGTCCAATCCCCGTGCGCGCGTCAGCATCGCGTCGTTCTCGGCGATGACTTGGATAGCCTCAGGATTCGCGCGTGTCGTGAATAATTGGTAGGTCACGGCAGGATTGATGGCGTCCTTGAGCTGCTTCGCGAGCGAGTTACGCTCAAGCGAGTAATAGTCGCCGTTGCCCATTCTGACGGGCGTAACTTTTACGTCAATGTTTCCCATACGTTCACCTCAAGGCATCAATCTGCGGATGATGAAATAGCCCGCAAGTCCGAACAAAAGGATTCCTGAGACAATCGTCATGCCGGGGTTGAATTCAGGCTCGAGCTCCTCGGCGACGACCATTCCTGTCGGGCCTATGGGCTCGCGCGTCTCAGGCACCGGCTCGGTTGTCGGCTGGACGATTTCGTAGGTCTGGTTGCCGGAACTGCTGTCATCTCCACCATCAATGTCATCAAGCGGGAACAGCGGAATCACCGGCTGGGCGGTCGGCTGCGTGATGTTGTACGGCGGCGCGCTGCTGCTTGAACTGCTTCTGCTGCTTCCGCCGCCACCGCCTCCACCACCGCCGCCTCCGCCGCCACCTTGGGGCGCAGGAGGCAGTTCAGGCCCGACCGTGATGTTGAAATCGCCTTGCGTGCACAGAGCAGGGTTGCACACCTCGACCTGCACGGGAATGTTCGTGACGTTCGTTGGCGTGAACGAAATCAGGCCGGTGTTCACGTCGATGATGAAGTCGCCGGTGTTGGTGTTCGTGAACGTGACGTTATTGCCATCCACGTTCGTGACGCTGACAGCATACGTGAACGATGCGTTCGCGTTCGCGTTTTGGTTCGCAAGCGCGGGGTTGAACACGGGCGCGTCAGGGACGGGGAGCACGCTCACGTTGAACGCGTTGCTCATCGCAGTTGAAGCGCCGTCGGTCGCGACAACAATCAGCGTTTCGTTGCCGAAGAAGTCCGGCACGGCGCTGAAGTTGATGAGGCCCGTGTCATTGTTGATGTGCACCAATACATTGACCGCCCCAAGCACCGTCCAGTTCAGGTCGGGGCTGTCCGGGTCGGTGAAGACGCCGATGAGGTTGAAGGAATCGTCAAAGCTGTCCTCGTGGTAGGCACGGTTCGGAATGGGGGTTGCGAAAACAGGCGGGTCGGTGACTTCATTCACCGTCAGGAAGACAAGATTGCTCGGCGTGCTCGCGACGCCGTCATCGGCCGTGAACGTCACGGTTTCGGTGCCGACGAAGTTCAGTGCCGGCGTCAGTGTCACAATCCCGTTGCTGTTATTCACGGACACGGCAATGTTCGCGGTCGAAGGCGCGCTGAACGTCAAGGCATCGCCATCAACGTCCGTGAAGAACGTGGAAATGTTGAACTGGTGAACGCTGTCCTCCGCCCACGTCTGGTTGCCGACCGGAGTCACGAGCACAGGGGCGTCATTCACGTTGGTGAACGTCGCAGTCATCGTTTCGGAATCACCCAAAACGCCATCGGACGCGACAAACGTAATGCTTGTGTTGCCGACGAAGTTCAACGCTCCCGTGATGTTCGCGACACTGCCGGAAATCGTGACGTTGACGCGCGAACTGTCAAAGCTTGAAGAATACAGCAGCGTCGCATTGTCAATATCGCTGAAGAACGGCGCAAGGTTGAGCAGGGTGCTGCTTTCCTCCGCTGCCGTGATGTTCGTGATGGGAGTCGCGACAGGGGCATCGTTCACGTTGGTGACAATCACGGTGACCGTGTTGCCGTTCACGCTGAGCTGGCCGTCGGAAGCCGTAATCGTCAAGGTCCCGTTTCCGAAGTAGTCGGCAACCGCCGAAAGCTGCAGCTGGCTGCCGTTGATGGTCGCGAAAATGTCGGAATTCGATGACAGGACCGAGTACAGAAGCGTCGTATTGTCAATGTCGCTGAAGAACGGCAGCAGCGAAATCGTCGTGCTCGAATCTTCAGCAAACGTGATGTTCGGAATCGTCAAAATGTGCGCGGGAGCGTCATTCACGGGCGTGATGGTGACGAACACGGTGTTGCTCGCGCCGCTCGTGAGCAGGCCGTCGGTTGCCGTGAACGTAATCGTGCCATTGCCTGAACTGTTCGCGAGCGGCGCAACGGTCACGTCACCCGTTGCTTGGTTAATCACGACGTTGAAAGGGCCGTTCTTCGTCGCAGTCCAGTTCAAGTCAGCAGAATCAATGTCAAAGAACGCTGAAGCGATGTTGAACGTCGCGTTCACGTCCTCAGGCGTCGTCACGTTCGCAATCACGACGCTCGTGTTGTACGCGGGCGCGTCGTTCACGGGCGAGACCACCAGGAAGACGACCGGCGCCGAGGCAGTAAGGTTGCCGTCGGTGGCAGTGAATACCACCGTCTCGTTGCCGTTGAAGTCTTGCGCAGGAACCGCAGTCACGACACCTGTTGCGTTGTCGACAACAACGGAAATCTGCACGTTTCCTGAAACCGTCCAGTTCAGGTCAGGAGAATCGATGTCCGTGAAGAACGGCAGTATCGAGAAAGTCCTGTTCGTGTCCTCGGCCCACGTCTGGTTGGGGATTGCCAAGGCGACCGGGGCGTCATTGACGGGCAGGATCGTGACGTTTATCGCGCGCAATGCCGAGAACTGGCCGTCAGAGGCCGTAATCGTGACGAGCGTGTTGCCGTTCGCGTTCGGAAGCCCGAGAACCGCGAGGTTCAATCCCGCAAGGCTGAAGTTCACGAGGTCGGGGCTGTCGGCAAAGGAATACAGGAACGTCGCGTTATCAACATCCACGAACGCGCCAACCAAGGAAAGCGAAGCGTTGTTGTCCTCATCAAACGTCAGGTTCTGCAGGACGGTCGCGTTGTTCGCGAAAACCGCATCGTTCACCGGAAGGACGCGCACCGTGAAGTTCGCGGAATCCTGGTGTTCGCCGTCGGAGACTTCGACGGTCACGGTGCTGTTGCCAAACGCATCCTGCGTGACGGTCGAGCAGTTGACAAAACGCGAATTGACGACGCCGCAGTCTGCCATCGAGCTGTTGCTCTGCGCGACAACGGCAAACGTGAGTTCGGAATCAGGGTCGTTGAAATCGCTGGCGAACGCCCACAGGTCAATCAAATTCGCGTTCATGCCGGAATCTTCGTTAATCGTGACATTGGGAAGAAGCGCAAACAACGGAGGGGCGTTCGTGCCGGAGAACTGCACCGTGATCGGAGCGCTCGTGACCGTGTGCCCTTCATTGTCCGTTCCCACGGCGTGGAAGGAATGCGTCCCGGGGAAGGGCTCGTAGAACACTTTCGCGATGACGCACGTTCCGACAACGCCATCGCAATTGCTCGTCTCATTGAGGATGCCGTTCCGGTACAGCCGCAATGACACGATGTCATTGACGTCAGGGTCAGAGTCAAGGTCAGTCGCAATCGCGGTAATCGTGACGGTGCTCGTGGTGCTGGAGTTGCCCGCGGAAACGGTCACCGAGGGAGGCAGGTCCAGCGCGAAAACGCTCACGCTCAGTACGAGCAGTGCAAGCAACAACAGTATGCGTTTGTGGTTCATTTGCCGATGATGAGTTCCAGGTATCCTGCCTTGTCGTCGATGCCGAGTTTGCGGTCGCGTTCGACGCTGAAGTGCGGCCCGATGCGTGCGCCGAAGATGCCCATCAGGATGCCGCCGCCGCCCTGGCGGTAGTCCTTGCCAGCGTTGAATTCGGCGAAGACGATTGACGGTAGCAGGATTTCGATGGGAATCGCGGCCTTTGCGCCATAGATGTGGCGCGTGTCGAGGTGTTCGCGCTTCGCGTCGATGACAAGGCCGTTGAGCGTGAATGCGGCATCCTCAAACGCGATGCGTTTCGCCCAAATGCGCTGGGTGTCCGAGAGCGTCATGTCTTGGTCGAGTTCGCTGACAAAGTCGCGGTACTTGCGCAAGGCTTCAAGGTCGGAGATGCTGTAGCCGCCGTCCTTGAGGGCGAGCAGCAGGTTCCCGCCAATCCGGTCCTTGCGCTCGGGAAAAAGGTGCTTGTTTTCCGCGACGCTGACGGCCACGTTGAACGCGACGGACGTCGGGAATGCTTCGGTGTAGTGCAGGACGCCTGCCCATTCTCCGCGTTCCGCGCCATCGAGCTCCTTGTTATACCAGACACGCGCGACGAGCTTTTCCAGCTGCACACGCCCGAAGAGGCGCAGGGAGCGCATTTCCTCGTCCGAGACGCCCGCGCCGTTGAGCGACGTGGCGGATTCGAGCTTGGAATATTCGGGAAAGAGCGCGATTGCGATGTCACGGGAGGCCCACCATTCAAGGCCGAACTTGCCGCCGCGCAGCACGCGCTCGGTCAATACGCCTGAGTTTGAGCTGATGATGTCATCGACGGGAAAGCCGTTCACGGTGCCGTAGACGTGGCTGAGCACGTGCGCGTTGACGTCTTCCTGCGTGTCGCGGTTCCAGAACGCCCCCCTGACGAGCAGGTTCTTCTTGGCGAGATAATCGAGCTTCACGCCGAGGATTTGCTCCTCGGCATCGGTCGTGTTTGTCGTGACCGTGTCGTTCTGGAGCGTCGGAGTGATTGCCGCCGAGCTCATTGTTGCGTGCTCGAGCGACTTCTCGCGCTGCGAGCCGTTCACCCAGAGCCTGAGCCTGTCGGTCGCGATGCCTGCGCTCAGCGCGTATTCGCGCAATTCCAGGTCAGCGTCGCCTTCGGCGCCTTCGCGGTCGGCGAAGTAGCCGTCCAATACCATCTGGAATCCATCGGAAAGCGAGAGCTTGGTGTCAAGCTTGGTGAACAGGCCTGAATCGCTGCGGAACAGTCCGCCAATCGCGCGGAAGTAGTCGTCGCGCGTTTGCGTCGTTGAGGCGCAGCCGCAGTTTTCGAGCTTTTCGAGGATTGCGGGAGTCTCGCGCGCGTAGGGTTTGGGCTCGACAGGAGGCGCGGTCTGGATTTTCTTCGCGCTTTCCGCCATGGTTTCAAGCGCGGATTCGGCGCCGTCTTGGTGCTCATTTTGCGCGGGCTTGGGCGGGCTTTGGAGCGCGGGATCGTAAGGCCTGTCCGCAGGAGAATCCCAGGAAGGCATCTTTTCCTGCAGCTTGAAGAAGCTGCTGACGGTTTCGCGATGGCTCGCGTACTGTTTTTCATCGAGGGACTGGAATCTTGTTTCAAGCGTCGAGACGGACTTGTTTTCGTCGTAGAGCGCGATGGTGCCCGTCCACACGTTGTCCGTAAGTACCGCGATGTAGATTTGCTTGCCTGGCGTGTCGTCCAGCACGTACTTCGTGCCGTCCTTGAGAACGGCCTCGATGCCGTTCTTGATGAGCCAGGGCTTGTTCTCTTTCGTTTCCAGCTCCAGGGGCGTGTCGAGCCTGCGCTTGCTCACGACATTGTCCTGGTTGAAGTGTTTGTTGAAGTATTTGCGGAGCGTTTCCGTGACGTCTTCCGCGCGCCGTTCCTGCTTCTGTTCAGGCGTGTCCTGCGCGAAGGACGGAGAGAAGAGACTGGTGACCGCGGCGATGGTATATGTTGCCGCCTTTTTCAGAATGTACCCCAACGAAACCGCCCCCTATTATGATATGCAGGCAGCGTTTTGCGAACTATATAAGCTTTTCTCGCAACCACTATTCTCCAGTAGTCATAATTTAGGATATAAAAAGAAGGAAAAAATCAGAAATCGTCGCCGACGTCGATGGCGTCGCTTTGGTCGTCATCGGCATCGCCGTCCTCGACATTCTCCTCATCGTCCTCGGTGTCGAGGAAATCCTCTTCAATCTTATCCTTGTCCGCGTAGTCTTCCTTGGTGAGGTCTTCCTCTTCCTCAACGGGTGCTGCGGGCTTGACTTCCTTTGTCTTCGCTTTAGGCATTTCCAACCCTCCTTTGGTGAATGCGATTTTTGCAGTGTCTTGAAAATGTGAAAAAAATAAATCTAAAAATTATCTTGTCTTTTCGGAACCCTTGCCCTTCCAGCGGAGTCCGCGCGAGACGCGGTTCGCGGACGTGAGGCCGCGGTAGGCCCTGCCCGTCTGCTTGGCCGCTCCGGCAAGGCGCACGTCCGCGAGGACAACGGGGCTTGCGCGGTCGACGAGGATGACCTCATACCACGCGTGCTTGCCGTCCTTCGCGACGAAGTACGAGTTCAGGACTTCGCAGTTCGGGAAGGCGTCGTTCGCCCTGCGTTCCGCGATGATCCTGTAGTTGAGCGCGAGGTTCATCCTGCGCTGCGAGTTGCTCGAGTGGCGGCCGCCGCTTCTGTCTTCACGCTTGTGCGTGCCGCGGTTGACGCGCTGCCTGACGAGAACGATGCCGGTTTTTGCCCTGTAGCCCACCGCTCGCGCCCTGTCCAGGCGGGTGGGGTGTTCAATCCTGACGGTCGAGCCTTCGTGGCGCCACTGAATCAGGCGTTGCTTCCAGAGCGCCTTGAGTTCAGGCGTCTCCGTGTTCCAAGAATTGCGAATGTACTTGTAGATTCCCATTGTTGTCCTCCGTTGTTGTTTGCAAGTCTTCTTGCCGCACTTCAGGGAAGTCAGCCCCACATCGTGCTAAGACGAGAGCCTGAGCGGGGGTTTATAAAGCTTATGGAAAGTCAAAGGAAACCGCGCCCAGGCGACCGGGACTATTGTCGCGTCCGTTCCTGCAGAATCCGATAACGCCACGACAAAACTGCCGGGGACGGCAATGGCAAGGCAAAGCGAGTCTTACGCGTACTTCTCAATCAGCTTCGCGAACTCGTCGGCGCGCTTCGCGAACGCGGATGCCTTGGCCTTCTCGCCGACCTTGAGCGCGAGCTTCTCGTGGTAGCGTGCCAGGTCGCGGTTCAATTCATAGTACACGCGAAGAATCGTCCTGTGGGCCGGCTTCCGTTCGTCAAGCACGGCAGACCGGATGTGAGGCTCGACCACGCGAGTATTATAGACATCTGCCTTGGCAAAGTCGCCTCGCTTCAGCATCTGCGACATCGTCCTCAGCTGCAATCCGAGCTGAAGCGCGTCGAACTGTTTGTCAAAGAGCAGGGAAAGCGTCAGCAATCCAAGGATGAAGCCGAGCACGCCCGTGCCGATGGGAATCATGGGCGTGGTCAAGATCGTGGGCGTCGCAATCGTGAACGGAGGAACGCCCAGCAGGACAGGCGCCTCGCCGACTCCGGGGACGCAGCCGCGCTGCGTGGCGGGCATATAGTCGTCCGTGCCGCACAGGTGGACATCCTCGCACGTCCGGGTCTGCACGCCCGCAAGCGAGCACGGTCCCCAGGACTCGCACTGCCAGTTCTCGGTGCAGCGCTCGACGCACGCGCCGTTGACGCACTTCTGCCACGCGGGGCAGGGGATGATGTTGAACTCAAGGAAGGCGTCCCCGTCGAAGTTGCCGCAGACCATTCGCGCGTTGCCTCGGCAGCCAACGTCACCCCATTGGCACTCGTTGAAGCCGCCGCAGGTGCTTCCGCCGCCTCCGCCACCGCCGCCTCCGCCGCTGCTGACAACCACGGACGTGGTGCAGGTGTACATCGTGAAGTTATCTGAAGCATAGGAACTGCAGGCGCCAAACGCGTCGCACGTGCGGACGCGCCACCAGTAGGTCGTGGTGTTTTCAAGGCTCGCGACCGAATAGGGTGAGGTCGTGTTCGTTGAAGAGGAAATGACGTTTGAGAAATCGCTCCGGTCGCTGAACTGGATTTCGTCGCGCGTCGGGTCGCCGTCAGCGTCCGTGCCGGACGTCCACTCGAGCGATGCAGTGGTGCTGCCCGTGTTGGGCTCATCGACAAGCGTCGGCGCGGAAGGAGCCGCGTTCGTCACTGAAAACGTGTCCGAAGAAGTTGATGAGCAGCAGCCGTTGCCGTTGAACGTGTTGCACGTCTGCACGGTCCACGAATAGCTGTTTCCCAGGGAAAGGCCGCTTACGGCTTGGGGCGACGTTGCATTGGTGATTGACGCGTTGCTTGCGAATTGGAATACGTCATAGGTGTCGAACCCGTTCGGGTCTGTTCCTGATGTCCAGGAGAGCGTGCGGTTGGTGTCGTGATTGTCAACGGCGGCAGTTTGCGTGGGGGCTGATGGCGCCTGGCAGATGGTGATGTTCGCGGATGCTGCCTTGAACGCGTTCGCGGTTGTCGTGTTGGAGCCGCGGTGGAGGTTCTTGCCCGCTGTCGCGGTGAGCGAGCTGCCCGACTGCAGGTTGAGGTTGGCAAGGACGTAGTAGGAGTTCGCGTCCGTGCTGGTGCTTCCGGAACAGCCCGAGCCGGAACACGATGCGACCGAGACGTTGATGTTGGCGCTGCTTCCCGCAAGCGTGCCGTTCAGGTAGCGCACGTAGCCCTCGATCGTGCCGACGAACTGCGCAGAGGCCGAGAACGCGAGGAGCGCGAACAGTATGCCAAACACCACAACCTCTTTTCGCATGGTTCTTCCCATTGAGTATCCCTTTAAAAACGTTTAGGTGGTGAGATTCGTGCGGTTATACCTCAGCGTGCTGGTGGCATCCGAATAGATGAACTGGCCATCGCCCACGAACATCAGGCTTGATGGCGGCGCGGCCATGCGCGGGCTCCAGATCACGAATTCCTGGTCGGTCGTGTTCCACTTCATCAGGAAGCGGTGCTGGGAGGCGTTGAAGTAAATCGTGAAGTTGCTGTTGAACTCGTACGGGAATCCTGGAGCATTCCAGCCCTGCACGAGCGTGAGGTTCAAGTCAGGATTGTTGCCTGCGCTCGGGAAGATGCTCCCGGTTGCGTCGTTGAGGAATACCATATAGCTGCGGTTGATTTCAAGCGTGGTGAACGGGTTGCTGGATGCGCTGGGCGAATAGATGGCGAATTCCTGTGACGTCTCGTTCCACCGCATCACGTACCGTATGTTGACGCCGGAAAAGATGGAGCTGATGCTGCTGTCCGCGACATCATTGCATAACGAAATCAGGTTCCACCCCTGGACAAGCGGCCCGGTGCAGACTCCGAGGATGAACAGCCCGACCGTGCCCGTGGCGGATGAGGTCTGGAGTCCGGTGACCCTGAGCAGCGGTGGCTGGGGTGATGCGATGAGCACGATATCGACAAGAAGGATGATTCCAAGGACTGCGGCGAGCGCGTAGACCGTGCTGTCCGCTATGTCCTTCCCTCTTTTTTTGCTCATAAGGCTGTCTCAGGAATCGCGATTTATATAGGTTTCTTAGCGGGCGCGCTTGAAACGGACAATCAGCGTGCCTTCATATTTGCCGAGAGGGGTTTCTTTCGGCACTGAAGCGGTGAGCACCACCGTATGGTTTGAGCGGGGCTGAATGAGCACCGGCGTCGCGTCAACGCCCAGCCACGCGGCAAGCGCGCCGTCTGCGGTGATTTCGGCGCGCACCGGAATGCCCCTGTTGTTCGTGATGGTGACGTTCTTGATGCCTTCGAATCCCGCGGGAATCTTGCCGAAATGGATGGCGTCCGTGTCCAGGTTGAACGCGAGCGTATCCGCAACGGTGAGGTCCATCGGGAGCGTCTTTGTTTCGAGGACTGCATAGCGAGCGTAGCCGAGCGTCCCTGCCACGGCGATGATGGCAAGACCGAGCAGCAAGAACAGGGCGTGCAGGAGCTTCATTTCTTCCGCCTGCGGAGGACGAGGATGAGGATTGCGATGAGCAGCAGCGCTCCGGCAATGGCGATCCTTGCTCCGGTGATGCCGGAAGATGCGTTTTCGGCCAGCTTGTCAATCGCTGAAACCTGTCCGGTTGCGCGCGAGAGTGCGCCTCCGTAATAGACCTTGATGTCCGCGTCGTAAACGCCCACTGCCGCGCCCGTCAGGTCCCAGTAGCCCTTGAGCGTTGCCTGTTCGGAGGGCTGCATGTCGATGGTTGGCGTCTTGAAGGTTGAGTCATTGAGCGTGACGTCCGCGTAGACGCTCGCCAAGGGCGAGTTCCAGTCGCTCTTGACGTCAATCGTGAACGGGTTGATCATTCCGACGGTGCCGTTCTTGGTGAACCCGAGAATCCTGAGCTGGAGGCTTCCCACGCTGAAGGAGGATTCGCGCTCGAGCACGCCGCTGGGCGAAATCACCTGCGCCTTGACGAAGTACGGCCCGGGCGCGTGGCCTGCGCTGTCCCAGTCATACCTGAAATCCTTGCCTGCGGAGCCTGCGAGCGTGAGAAGTTCGAAGTCCTGCCTGCCGACCGATGCGCCCTGCGCGTCGAAAATCTCGATGCTGGCCGTGATGGGGACGCTTTGGGTCCCGCGGTTGATGACTTCGAGCTTGACGCGCTCGGTGTCGTTGATGTTGATATCGTGGGCGAAGAGCGTGCCTTCGAGGTGCACGCCCGGATACGGCACGAATACGAGAACCGGCGATTGGTATGCCGCGCGTCCGCCGACCATCGCGCCTTCGGGAGGCTGTTCGATGACACCCACCAGCAGCTGGCGCGGGCCGGGTGCTGCGTCCGCGGGAATTTTCAGCCTGACCTGGAATGTTCTCGGGCCTGAACCTTGGGCGGGGTCGATGATTTCTGCGTACTGCGCAAGGTCGCCGCGGAGATAGGTTTCGATGCTTTCGGCGCCGATGGCGTTGTAGCTGAGGAGGAACTCCTTTTCGGGAACGTACTCAATTGTCTGGATGGCAGGGCTGATGCCGATTGCGGTTGCCGCCGGAATCAAAAGTATGAGAAAAGCAAGGAATGAAAGAAATTTTGGCGCCACGTTCAGGGTGCCGTGGTTGCCGTTGCCGTGAGCGTGGATTGCTTTGCGCCGGCGGGTGTGTCGTACGGCAGCGTCAGGTTGATGTCGACCAAAATGCTGTCAGAAAGGTCGGAGAACAGCAGCTTGGGGCAGATGGTGGTGCCGGGAGCGGTGGTGTTCACGTCCGACCACGAAACAGGAGCGACGGTGCAGTTGATGCCTGCAGCGCAACCGGTTCCGCCGGTGCTGTTGCGGCACGAGTTCGTTTCGTTCTGGGAGACGTTGTAGCGGTATTCGTTGATGGTCGGGTCGCCGCCGAGGAATCCGTCTGCGTCGTTGGAGAAGGACAGCTGGACGGACGCGTTGGCGGTGCCGTCGTTCTCGAGCTGGAAGCCCGCGGTTACGGCCGTGAAGTTGATGCATTGGGCGGAGTTGTTGGTGCCCTTGGTGTCAAGGATGCAACGCTGGTTGCCCGCGCTGGTGTTGATCCTGCCGGAGCCGAAGTTCACGGTGTCGACCGCGAACCTGATTGCGCCGATGGTTTCAATAGTGAGCTGCGCGGTTCCGGTGTCGGAGGAGCTTTGCAGTCCCGTGATTGAGCGAAGGTCAGACGATTTCTGAAGCACGGCCCAGGTGCCGCCGAGGCTGATGACGATTGCGACGACGAGCATCGTCGCGAGTTGCTTGTTTGAGACATCTTTAGCCATTGTCATTCACTCCTTCGCTGGTTGCGGGTTCCGCGGGCGTGTCCGCGGGAAGAACATTGATCGCGACATTGCCGAACGCAGGTGCGGGCGCCTTGATGGTGATTTGCGGCGCGTTTTGTAATACGGCCCACGTTCCGAAGATGGAAACGAGAATGACGATGATGGCAAGCGCCATCACGGTCTTTTTGGAAATATCTTCGTTCTTTTTCATGTCACTCTTTTGGGCTTCGGTACGAACAAGTTTGAGGATATATAAATATTTCCACACTCCCGCATAGTAGTCAACGCTTCTGGAGGATGAGGATTGCGTAAATGAGAAGCGTTCCCGCCAGCGCGATGAGGGACGCAAGCACCAAACCCCGATCGTTCAGGGTCACCGAGGGCGTTCGTTCAATGAACGCGGACGGCCTCAGCTCTATAATAGTGGGATTGACGACTTCCGCGGTCACGGGAATCTCTCCGGGAACGGTGACCAGCACCTTGTAGGTGATCTTGACGCGGGAGTTGATGAAGCCTGTCGCCTCGGACTGCTCGTGGACGATGATTTTGCCCACGTGCGTGCCTGGCGGGAGCGTCTCAGGCAGCTTCAGGGAATACCGGATTGATTGCGCGATGCCGCTCAGCGGGATTTCGTTCTGCGGGAACGTGATGTAGTCCGCGAGGCCGCCATCAAGGGAAAGCACCGCGACTCCCGGCCCTTCAGCGTCCCTGACGATGTCGAACTGGCCTTCAAACGCGAGGTTGGGCTCGAACAGGAGCGTTTGCTGCGCGGGCTTGATGCCGAATGCGAACGCTGATGGGATGATAAGCAGCATCAAGAGCGCCAGTATTGCTGCCCAACCCGTTCTGCTCAGGAATGTTTGTTTCGGCGTAGACTGACGAAAACGACGGGACAAAACTGCCGGGGATGGCAGGCGCAGGGACACCGCGCGCTCAGGCAGCCCGGGGCGCAGGGACGTTTGTTTCGTTTGCGATTTCATCAGCAACGCCTCCAAGAAAGTGCTTCTATAAAATTACTTTGACAAGAAGAGGAGAGCAGAGCGAGAAGCGGGGAAGCTGTGCTGCCACTGCCCTCCTGGGTTAGGCGCACGGGGGCCGTGCGTTGAGAAGAAAGAACGGAGGGAACGATAGAAATAGGAGCTGCTGCCACCGTTCTCCTCCGTTCTTCTTGTGTTAGGTCATCGTGAGTTTGCGATTTTTTGACGACGTCTGCACCGCCCCTGGCCGGCACAGCAGCGCATCCCGTCGGGACCAACCCCTGCGCTGTGTGCGCCAGAGCGGTGCCGGCGCGGAGCGCCAAAGCTGCCCCGGGGCAGTTCTTGTTTCGCGATAGTTTCATCAAGTTCATCTTAGTCCACCGTGAAGGTTACCGTCGTGTTCTTGACGCCGCCGGGCTCGTCCGAGGGCACGCGCACGAGCACGTCAATCAGCGCGTCATTCGTCGCCCGGAGCCAGTTCAATCCGAAAATGTCGAGCACCGAGCTCACGTTCGTGAAGTTCGTGAAGTTCTGCGTGCTCAGCGCGAAGTTGAACGATCCTGTCTCGTTCTCGCGCGCCTTGTACCTGAAGTGATCGCTCGGGAACGTGATGCTTGATGATGTGAACAGCGCGTCCGCGGTAATTGTGATGTTGACCGGCAGGTTGCCGATGTTCTCGAGCTGGAACGGCCGCGGGTCGTCGTCCGAGGTGTTGCTCTCGTTGTTCACCGAAAGGTTGCCGAAGTTGACGCCGTCGCGCGTGAGGTTGATAGCCAGGTAGCTCTGCACCGTGAAGTTGTACACGTTGCTGTACGGGCTGAACAGGCTGCCGTTCGTGGCGATGACGCGCCACCAGAACGTCCTGTCCACATCGAGCGTCTGTGAAATCGTGAAGTTGGTGGTGTTGGAGTTCGCGAGCCTGCTGATGCCTGTCGTGTTCACCACGATGCTGGACGCCGTGAACGTGCTGTTGGTGGCGATTTCGAGCGCGTACGTCACCAAGCCGCCGTCAGGATTGGTGCTGTTCCGCCAGTGGAAGTTCGGGCTCCTGTTTGTCGTGTTCGAGAGGTTCGCCGGGTCGATCAAGACCGGTGCCGTGAGCGCCGCGACCGTCGTGAAGATGGTCGTGCTCTGGCTCACGGAGTCCCCTGATTCGTTCCTGAGCGTGACATTCGCCGTGTTGTTGAACACCGTGCCATTCAGGAGCGACGCGTTGACGCGCACCGTGATGTTGACGCGGTAGATGCTGCCGCCCGTGAGGTTCGGGATTGCGAACGTGCCGTTGTTCGCGCCCGTCGGCGTCGGAACCGCGTTCACGAACGTGACACTGGGCGAGTACGTGTCGTTGAGCGTTATATTGTACAGCGTCGCGTTGCCCGTGTTGTTGATGAGGACGCTGTAGTTGAGCAGCTGCCCCACGACGACCGGGTCGGGCGTGTCCGTCTTCGCGATGGTGAAGTTGGTGAAGTTGTAGACGGGCGCGCTGATGCTGGTGTTCTGGAAGGCAAGCTGGCTGACAAGCGCACCTGATTCATTATTGAACGTCAGGTTCGCCGTGTTATTGATGATGGTGCCGTTCGCGATGAGTGCAGAGACGTTCACAGTGATGTTGATCGAGTAATACTCTCCCGCACCGAGGCTTCCAATCGAGAAGGTCTGATTCAACGCGCCGGTTGCCGTTGGCGTCGAGTTCACAAAGGCGACTTGCGCAGGATACGTCTCGTTTATAGTGATGTTGTAAAGCGCAGCAGTTCCGGTGTTGTTAAGCGCAATAACATAGCTCAGGATTCCCGGAGACGTCACGGGGTCAGGGGAATCTGTCTTGTTCAATGTGAAGGTTGTCGTGTTATACACGGGCGCAAGCACGCTGGTGTTCTCCGTAACGACCCTGCTCAGGTTCACACCCGTCTCATTCATCCACGAGACGTTCACGGTGTTGTTGAAGACTGTCCCATTTGCAAGTAAGGAAGAGACATTCATCGTGATGTTGATGAGGATGTGCGTGCCGTTCGCGATATGGCCCAGGTTGAACGTGTTGTTGAAGGGGCCGATGGGCACCGGAGACGCGTTGACAAAGGTGACTTGAGCAGGGTAGCTCTCATTGAGCGTGACGTTGTACGCGGTTCCGTTGCCGTTGCTTGAGACATTGATGCGGTATGTCAGGAGCTCACCGGCAACCACCGGATCAGGCGAATCCGTCTTCGTGATGGAGATGTTCGAGAGGTTGAACACTGCTTGCGCTTCCTGCACCGTGAAGCTCCTCGTCAGCGACGTGTTCAGGTTGCCCGCGTCGTCCGTGCACGTCACGTTCCAGAAGTACGTGCCGTTCGTTGCAACGCGGTGGAGCACGCTCGTGTTGGTGTTGTTCAGGCTCGCCACAGAAACATTCGTTTCCGTGCTGTTGACGCGCAGCGTGCAGTTCAATGATGTGTCAAGGTCATCCGTGACGCTCCAGTTGAAGAGCACGGTGGCATTCGTGAGCGTCGCGGCGTCCGCAGGCGCTACGAGCGTGACGTTCGGAGGCGTGATGTCAGCAAACTCATCAGCGGCGAACGTCGTCCAGTGGCTGACGTTAAAGACGAACGTTCCTCCGCCGTAGGACTGCTCGGTGCAGGTGTCTGCGGGGCAGGGATCATAGGTGCCGTTGTCGTCATAGTCCACGACAGGGTTCACGTCAGTGAACGCAAGCCCGGTGAGTGTGATGAACGCGCTCGTGTTGAGCGCGGTGAGGTTCGAGCTGTTGACACGTGCGCGGTTGAACGTGACGTTCAAGCGATGCTTGGATGCGTCGAACGAACCGTTCAGTTTGAGGTTGCCGTTAAAGCGGATGCTTCCGTTATCAGCGATGAAGGTTGCGTTGCTCAGGTTAAGATGGCGAGTCTGTAAGTTCGTCGCGTTAATCCATTGTGAAGATCTGAATACTGTGTTCGTGAAGTTCGAACGGTTGAAGAAGGAGTACGCGAGCGCGTACGAGTTGGTTCCGTTCGTTGTCAGATTGTTGTTCAGAGCCGTGATGTTTCCTGATTGAAGCAGGAGCAGCGCGGTCGCGTTCGTTCCGCTCCGCGTTTCAATGGTGTTGTTTTCGATGCGCGTCCGGTCGCTGCTTATCAGCTCAACACCCGTGCTTCCACCGTCAAGCGCGAGCGTGAGAATGGTGTTGTTCACGAGTGTTAGGTTGCTACTTTGCGAGACAAATACTCCTCTGTTGCTGGTATTTCCTTGCACTATGATGCGGTTGTGCGCGATTCCGGGTCGAGTTCCCAACAGGGTGATTGCGATGCTGTCCGTGCCGTTTACTGCGATGAGGTTGCCGGTGACGTTGAAGCCCACTCCCGTTGCAGCGTCGATTCCGTGGTTGTTCGCCAAACCACTTGTTTGGATGGTGTTGCCGCTCACGGAAATGCCGGTGCTGTTTGTTGAGATGCTTATGCCAACTTGACCTGATTCTGTTCCGTTGGTAATAATGGTGTTGTTGGTGACATTGGCGCGCGGACCTTCAAGTCTGATGGCGCGGGCCGCGCTGTTGTTTCCGAACGAGCTGATGTAGTTGTGCGAGATGTTGTGCGGTCCCGAACTTGCCAGAGTAATGGCGTTTGCGGTTGAGATGTTCGCGCGGAACGTGATGGAGTTGTTGACGATATGGTTCGGAGTTCCGTCAATTGTGATTGCGCTGTCGGCTGCAGCATCTGAGACGTTCACCTCAAGCACGTTGCGCGTTACGTTTATCATTGTCGTGCTGCCGAGCTCGATTCCGGAGCCGTTGGACACGCGGATAATGTTGGAGTCTATTGAAATGTTTCGGGACGTGCCGCTGTCCGTGATTCCCGCCTGATCTGAGGTGATTTCGTTGTTGAGAATTCGGACGAACGTGTTGGAGGTAAGATCGATCCCCTGTGAGGCGTTGAACGTGTTGCTGTCGATTACTATTTGTGTTCCTCCGCTGATTACCTGAACTGCGTGAGACGCAAGACCTACGCTCACGATGTTGCGGGAGATGTTGACGCGGGTTCCGTGCGACGCGATTCCGGGCGCACTTCCTCCGCTGTTCTGGATGATGATTGAGTTGTTGGAAATGGTGATGTTAGTGGTGTTGCTGCTGAAGGAGATGGCACTGAATGAACTGGATGTGCTGTTGATGCGGAAGATGTTGTTGGAAACATTGAAGCGGAAGTTGTCGGTTCCGTCCACTCTGACACCTGCAGACTGAGAGCCTGCGCCGCCTTGTAGTAGGAACCGGTTGTTTGCGATGATTGTGTCGTTCAATTCCTGTGAGACATAGACGCCTGGCGCAGTCGAGCCGTTCAGTCGGAAGATGTTTCCCGTCACATTGATGCGGTTCTGGTGGGCGTCCACTCGGATTCCGATGACGTCGCCCGTTCCTGAATATTCCAGCGTGTTGTTTTCGAACGAGTTTGTCGTTCCTCCATCAGATCCTGTGTTGATGAGGTTGACGTTCCCGCCTCCCACGTTGATGTAGTTGCCAATGACGCGAAGCCGATGGTTTGGTCCTGGAGTTCCTCCGCCGGTGGTGACGAGATACAGTCCAAAGTTTATTGTCGCTCCGTTGCCGCTCGTTATAGTGTTGTTTTGAATAATTGTGTCGTTGACGTTTCCGTCGCTTCGGATTCCTGCGTTGCTGTCTGCGTTTAGAGTAATGATGTTTCCGGACACGTTGCCGTTTCGGGCTGCTTGGAGGATGATGCCTGTGTTTGCGGTTGACGCTGCGCTGAGTATCGGGACGCTGTTGTTCGTGATGTTGTATCCGGAGCCGACGCGAACAATGTTGATGCCCGCACCGTTCGTGCCGAGCCGTCCGACAGTGTTGTTCCAGATTGCTACGTTGTGCGCGAAATCTGAACCGGGGCCGTACAGGATGTTGTCAATGTTCACCGCAACTCCGTAGCTAACACCCGGACCGTGCTGTTCCAACGTGTTGTTCCAGATGCGGGTGTTGTTGATATCCGCGTTCACGAGAATGGCTGCTGAAGCGGAGACATTGACGAACACAAAGTTTCCGGAGATATCCGTGTTCGTGACGCGGTCATACAGCACGATTCCCGCTTGGGCATCAGAATAGACCCGGTTCCCGCGGATAGCGTTGCCATCTGCCAGGTCCTGGATGATGATGCCTTTTTCACTGATAGTTGAGGTTGCATTGACCATGACCAGGTTGTTCGTGATGTTGTTGCGCGAGACATTCCCATCGAGCAGGATGCCGGTGGGGTCGCTGCTGCGCGAAAACACGCTGATGGTGTTGTTGTGGAAGAGGTTGTCGTGCACGAGTGTCTCGCCCGCGATGCCTTCAATCGTGGAGGTTCCGTTGATGCGGATGTCATTGCCGATGACGCGGTTGAAGGTCGCGCCGTTCATCATTTGGATGCCGGCAAGAGGCGAAGTCGCTTCATTTGACGCGTTAATGAGGTTGTATGAAATGTTGGTGCTCGTGACATTTCCGTCGAGCAGCACGATAAACGCGCCTTGGTTGGTGCGCATGTGGAAACTGTTGTTTTGAATCGTGTTGTTGACGCCAATTTGGTTGATGCTGAGCGCGCGTCCTCCTGACGTTGATTCTGAAGTCACGTTGACACGCTCGATGAGGTTTCCGGTGATGTTGTAAATTCCCACAATTGCGTGGACATCGCTGGAACCGTTGCCGAGAACCGTGCCGTTCTTGATGACGTTTCTTCGCGCTCCCGCGATAAGTGCGATTCCATAATTGGAGTCCGCGGTTCCTAGGACTGTGACGTTGAAGTTCAGGAACGTGTTGTCATTCGATTCATTCACAACAAGCAAGCCGATGTCGCGGTTCGTGGTCGCGGATATCACGTCAACGCTGATGTTGTGGAAGAATCCTCCTGATGCGTTGTTGAGCCGGAGGCCTGTTGCGGTTCCGTTTCCGTTCGAACGCAAGCTGATATTCTTGAGCGTGTTGTTCAGTGTCGAGTCAAGCGTGATTCCTGCCGAACCTGACATGTTCGTCATGACGCTGATGTTCGTGAGCGTGTTTCCAACTCCGCCCTTGATGAAAATGGGCGTTTCTGTGAGGTTTGCGGTGAGCCTGTCGATGAAGTTTCCGCCGCTTTCCGTCATGTTGAACTGCGTCAGCGTGTGGTTCACGATGGTGTTGCCGTTGCTTCCTTGAAGAGTGAGGTTCGTACCGAATCCATCCACGAACAGGATGCTGTTGTTTGAGGAGTTGGTGAGCGTGCTGAGGAAGAACCGCGTTTGGTATCCTTGGAGCGTGTTGCCTGAACTGTCCGTGAACACGTAACCGAGATTTGACGCGTTCAGCGTCACGTTCGTGAGGTTGTTGAAGTGGCTGTTCGTGAAGGTGACGGTGTTGTTGACGCTTCCGTTGATGATATGCGAATACGTGACGCCTGTGAACGTTACGCCGGACGAACGCACGCTCAGATTAATCGCGTCAACAAGCGTCGAGTTCACCAAGTCAAACTCTGATGTGCTGATGTTGCGCATTGTTGAAGCCAGCAAACCGTCTCCCGCGAGTTGTCCCAGCGTTGCGTTCCACACGTCTGTGCCGTTGACGCGCGTCAAGTTGATGCCGTATGTGCCGATGAATCGGTTGTTGGTAAAGTTGCCGTCTCGGCCGTCGCGCATAGCGATTCCGTAGGATGATGTACCGTTGGTTCCCACAAGGGTGTGCACTACTGTTACGTTTGATGAGCCACTGATGTTGATGGCGTGCGAGTTCGCGAACGCAGTCACTTGGAAGACTTGGCAGTTCTGGATGGTGACGTTTGTGGAGTTCAAAACGACAATGCCGTTGCCCGCCGAGATGTTTGAGTAGGTGATGGGGAATCCGAGGCAGTCAAACGTGACATTGTCCGCGAAAATCTGCATGCATGTCCTGTTTCCGCCGATTGCGTTGTTTAGCGTGTAGAATCCCGGCTCGTCTATCTCTTCACACGTGCTGACGTTTTGCGTGCTGAAGTTGGTCCAGCTCGAGACGTTGTAGGAGAAGACCGTTCCCTCGAAGAAGCGCGGCGTGCACTTGCCCAGGGGACAGCCATTGAACGTTCCGGAATCAGCAAGGTCGACGATGGGAGACACCGCGGATGGGAATAGGTTATAGAATGTCAGTATCGCGGTCGCGTTGAGCTGGGTTGCCTGCGGCAGGGAGTGGTCAAGCCGGATGGAGTTGTGGCTCAGGTTCAGCAGCCTCGAAAGGTTTGCCCCCTGCGTGAAGTTCAGGGGGCTGGTGTATTCGAGCACGGCTTCCTGTTGCTCAATTGCGAGTGGCACAGCGCCCGTAATCGATGACGAATTGATGAATTGGTTGAGCGCGCTGACCAGGTGGATTCCTGACCGGTTGTATGCGTAGGTGTTGTTGACGAGCTGGTTGTTTTCAGAATACTCAATATATACTGCATCGGAGCCGTTGGAGCGCGACGAATTGAAGACGTTGTCCTGGAACACGTTGCCTGTTGAGAAGCCCGCGACTTTCAGCGCGTGCGACTCATTGCCGCTGTTTGAAGCGTTCACAATGTTGTTCCGTACCGTGTTGTTGACGCTTCCGCGCTCGTTCGCGAAGTAATAGAAGCGCACCAGTTTCAGTCCTGAGTCTTCCTCGCTTCCTTTGCCGCGCACATTACAGTGGAGAATGTTTTCTCCGAGTTGGAACGCGTTTGCGGGGATGAACCCGATACGGTAGGCGCCGCAGCGGTTGGTCTTGGAGAACTTCAGCACCTGCACGTTGTTGACGTCGCACTGCACGTGCTCTCCGCCAAGCACTTCAACATAGCCTCCGAATACAGGGACTCCGAGCGTGAAATTGAGCAGGGTTTCGTTGATGAGCGTGGCAGTATCAGCGCATCCTGACTGGAAGAAGTAGGTGGGGCAGGTGACAAATGGCGAATCGAAACAGACCTTGCACGAGTTGATGATGCCTGACGTGTTGTCGCATCCGGAAATCCACGGGTACGAGGGACTTTCGACAAATGGCGTCGAGTTGATGCTGACGAGGTCAAACCGCACCGCTCCCGAGTCCAGCAGGATTCCGTGGTTGCGCGCAAGTCCGTGCGTGGTGATGGTGTTTCTTTCGACGGTTGTCCGGTCCGTGTTCAAAAGTGAAATGCCGTGCGTGTGCATGCTTCCGTTCGTGATGAGTGTGTTGTTCGTGACTGTCGCGTCGGTCACGTTCTTCAGCATGATTCCGCTGCTGGATGCGTTTGTGCCGTTTTCGTCCATAATGAAGCAGTTCTTGATGGTGACGTTTGTCCTGATTGAGGCGTTCACGCCGTGGCCGATGACGCGGGAGCCGTACTTGATGGTGGTTCCATTGCAGTCCAAGGTGAGGTTGCTCGCTTCAATCTTGAAGCACGTTCCGCCGCCAGTGGTGTTGCTGGAAACCGTGCGCAGCAGCCTGTATGTTGTTTCGCCTGAAAGGTTTCCGCACGCGGTGATTGGCGTGAAGCCTTCGGGAGGAGCGGACTGGACGTCTTGAATCGTGACGTTGTTGCTCAGCACAGTTGTTCCATCGTCAAGGTTGTCATTAGGCGTCACTGCCGCGAGCCACGTTTCTCCGGTTTGGGTGAGGTCTGCGCGAATGGTTCGATAGTTCATTGAATTGTTG
>Ga0073934_10003651_pt1 | contig 27744 bp, 30 predicted proteins | sample LarsenN4metaG_FD_76834 | JGI IMG/M metagenome (GOLD analysis project Ga0073934, IMG submission 76834) | Hot spring sediment bacterial and archeal communities from British Columbia, Canada, to study Microbial Dark Matter (Phase II) - Larsen... ... | reverse complement strand
ATTGCTGCATCAGCGAAGCGACCAGAACAGAGACGAACCCTCGCCACAATTCTAAATTTGCAGACATTTGTTTTTGGATGCATGCATAAACGCATGTCTGATCCAAAATGTCGGTAGTTTCGGAAATCCTGACGAGTCGTCATATGTGATCCCGTTGCTGGTGTTCGCACCCGCAGCATAAAAGAGGAGGCTTCACCATGAGCCAGGAAATGAACCCGAAGGCCCTGCGCGCTGTGGCGATCATCGTCGCCGCTGTGGTCTTTGCGGCTGCGGCTTCGCCGTTCCTGCAAATGGCCGCGTCCGTGATGGCCTGATAGGCCCACGACGCTCCCAGGGGATCGTAATGACAGGGCGGGTGGCGAGGAATCGCCATCCGCCCTTTCTGATTCCGATCTGTGCTTCAGGCCTTTGCGCCCTTCCGTCCCGGAACATGCACCGGTCGGGCTGCTGCTGCGGCGGCGTCCAAAGGCCAGCGCGGGCGCGCGGCGACCCCCAACCCGTCCGTAAACCCAGCCGCCAGTCGTTCAGCGCCGGCCAACGCGATCATAGCGGCGTTGTCGGTACAGTACCGAAGCGGCGGCGCATGGAACTCAGCGCCCACGCGGGCTGCGAGGGCTTCAAGACTCTCACGAAGCCGACCGTTGGCCGCCACGCCACCCGCCACCACGAGCCTAAGCGGTGTGCTCGGCCGGTTCTCCGCCACGAGGCGGAGCGCTCGGCGACAGCGATCGACAACGCTGTCGCTGACCGCGCATTCGAAGGCCGCACAGAGATCGGCGACGTCCTGATCGGTCAACGGCGCGGCGGCCATCGCCTGATGGCGAAGGGCCGTCTTCAGCCCGGCGAACGAAAAGTTCGGCTCGGGTCGGCCTGCCATCGGTCGCGGCAGCGAGAAACGGTTTGCCCGGCCGCGCTTGGCGCAGCGTTCGACATGCGGTCCGCCGGGCTGGTCGAGCCCGAGGAGCTTCGCGGTCTTGTCGAAGGCTTCACCCAGGGCGTCGTCGATGGTGGTGCCGAGGCGGCGATAGACGCCGATGTCCTCGACGTCGACCAGCTGGGTGTGACCGCCGGAAACCAGAAGCAATAGGTAGGGCGGCGCGACGGCGTCGGTCAGACCGACGGTCAACGCGTGGGCCTCCAGGTGATTGATGGCGAAGAATGGCAGCTGGTGGACGAGGGCAATGGCCTTGGCCGTGGTGACGCCCACCATGAGGCCCCCGATCAGCCCCGGTCCGGCAGCGCCGGCCACTCCGCTGAGGTCGCCGTAGGAGAGCCCAGCCTGCCCCATCGCCTCGGCGACCAGGACGTCCAGGCATTCGACGTGGGCGCGGGCGGCGATCTCGGGCACGACGCCGCCGTAAGGGCGGTGCTGCTCCCACTGCGAGCGGACCACGTTCGCGACGATGCGGCCGCGGCCGTCCGGGCTGCGCGCGACGACGGCGGCTGCCGTTTCGTCGCAGCTCGTCTCGATGCCCAGAACGACCGTCTCGCCGATTGGTTGCACGTGCTCCCGCCGGTCTCTCGCTCACCTTGACGAGGGCCGATTGCCATTGGTTCAGCTGGCGCGCATAACTCGGCGTCGGGGACCTCTCAGGGGTCGGTATCATCCGGAGCGCGCGCGTTGCAAGGTGACAGGCTGAGAATTGGGACGCGGGGCTCTCCGCTGGCACTCGCGCAGGCCAACGACGTTCGGCGTCGTCTGATGGCGGCGCACCGGCTGACCGAAGACCAGATCGAGATCGTGGTCATCAAGACGTCGGGCGATCGCATCCAGGATCGGCCGCTGTCCGAAGTCGGCGGCAAGGGCCTCTTCACGAAGGAAATCGAAGAGGCGCTCTTTGCCCGGACGATCGACCTCGCCGTGCATTCGATGAAGGACCTCGAAACGAAGTTGCCGGAGGGGCTCGGGCTCGCCGCCGTGCTGCCGCGCGAGGACGTCCGCGACGCCTTCATCAGCCTCAAGTACCGGTCGCTCGGCCAGCTTCCGCAAGGTGCGGTCGTCGGCACCTCGTCGCTGCGCCGGCGTGCGGCGCTGCTGCGGTTGAGGCCTGACCTGCGCATCGTCGAGTTCCGCGGCAACGTCGAGACGCGGCTCGCCAAGCTCGAAGCCGGGGTCGCCGATGCGACGCTGCTCGCGTGTGCGGGCCTCAATCGGCTCGGCCAGGCGCATCGCATCACGGCGCCGATCGAGGTCAGCGATATCCTTCCGGCGGTCGCGCAGGGCGCCGTCGGTATCGAGATCCGCACCGACGACGGCCGGACGGCGGAGTATGTGGCCGCGCTTGACGAACCCAAGACGGCGCTGTGCGTCACCGCCGAACGTGCCTTCCTCGCCCGCCTCGACGGATCTTGCCGGACGCCGATCGCGGCGCTTGCTCGGCTCACGGATGATGGTATCACCATCCAAGGCGAGTTGCTGGCGACCGATGGTAGTGCGGCCTGGGCTGCCTCCCGGACCGGAGGGCGGGCCGAGGCCGTCCGGCTGGCCGTCGACGCCGCCGAAGAAGTCCTTCGCGCAGCCGGACCGCGCGTGCAGTAACGAGGCAATCAGCGTTCATGCGTCTGCTTGTTACGCGTCCGAAGGCCGATGCGGTCGAACTGCAGGCTCACCTGCTGGCGCGGGGGCACGAGGTTCGCTTGGCGCCGCTGCTCGAGGTGTCCTTCTCCGACTGCGATCCGATCGAGCTCGACGGCGTTCAGGCGCTGATTGCCACGAGCAAGAACGGCGTCCGGGCGCTCGCCCAGGATGCTGCCTTCGAGGCGGCCCGTGGGCTCGCACTGTTCGCCGTCGGTCCGGGGACGGCGGCCGCCGCCCGGGCTCTGGGGTTCGAGGCGGTCATCCAAGGTCCGCGGTCGGCGCGCGAACTCGTGCCGATGATCGCCGAGCATACGGACGTCAACGCCGGCTCGCTGCTCCATCTCGCGGGAGATACGCTGGCCTTCGATATCGCAGGCGAACTCGGTTCGCTCGGCTTCCACGTGTTGGCGCCGGTGGTCTACGTCACGCGCCCGGCGACGGAACTCCCGAAGACCGTGCTCGAGGATCTCCGCGAGGGCAACCTCGATGGCGTCTTGCTTCTCTCTCCGCAAACCGCCCGGGTCTGGGTGCGGCTGGTCGACACACATTCGCTGTCGCGCCCCGCTCGGTTCCTGCCCCACATCTGCCTCTCGCAGGCGGTGGCCGACGCTTTGCGTCCCCTCGGGTCGGTGCCGCGCGTCGTCGCGGCCGAACCAAATCTCGACGAAATGCTTGCCGCCGTAGAGCGCGCCGCCACAAACTGGTCGAAAGGCAACGTCTCGTGAACCATTGGTCGGCTCATATCGTGCGCGCGTGCGCACTGCGGTCCGACTCGCTCGTCAGTCAGTCCAAGTTGGAGGGCGTTCCCTCATGTCGTCTCCGAACGATCCGAAGACCCCACCCGGGGGTGAGCCGAAAAAACCTTCCGCAATCATCGACTTGAAAGCGACCGAGGTGAAGGGCGGCGATCCCAAGGGCGCGCCCAAACAGGTCGAGGGGCCGTCCGGCGACGCCAAGGCGACCGCGTCCGCCGTACCGCCGGTCGGTGGGGCTGCGCCTCCGAAGTCCGATCCGTCGGTCAAAGCGGACGCCGGTGCGTCTGCTGCAGCCAGCGGGTCGAAGAGTTCGGCTTCGACACCTTCAGCGAGCAGCGCGAGCAAGCCCACCGGGCCGCAGCCTGCCTCGGGACCCGTTCCGCCGTCGGCCTCCGCGGCGGCCAAGCCGGTGCGCGGCTCGTCCGTTGCCTCGATGGCCACACACGCCGTTGCCGGTCTCGTCGGCGGCCTCCTTGCCCTGCTCGCCGCCGACACGCTCGGGCCGCAACTCGGTCTGCCGGGTCACGACAAGTCGGCAACGGAGGTGCTGCAGAAGCGAATCGGGGAGCTCGAGCAGCGGGTCGGTGCCGCCGCCAGTGCATCCGACCAGACGGCGGCCGTCGCGCGGACGGTCGCAGCGGCGGAAAAGCGCCTCGCCGATCTCGAGCAGACGAATAGCCGGCTCGCGCAGCTCGAAGCTCAGAACGCGGCGCTCGGCGAGCAAACGCGGGCGCTGAAAGACGCCATCGCCAAGGCGCCGGCGAGCGACGATGCGCGTGTCGCGCGGATGGAAGAACGGCTTGCGACGATGGCCGCCGCCGCCGGCACCGACAATCGCGTTCCGCAACTCGCCGCGGTGACGGGCAAGCTCGCCGATCTCGAAAGTACGATCGCGACGCAACTCGGTCAGGCTCGTGCGGCCCTGCGCCAAGACCTCGACCAGCGCCTCGCGCCCATCGCCGAAGCCAGCGAGGCCGCGCGATCGGGTGCGCAGCGGCTCGATCGCGAGCTGCAGGCACTCAAGACGGAGGCCGCGCGGCTCGCCGAGCGTGCCGAGGCCGGAAAGCTGACGGATGATCGCTTGCAGCAGAGCATCCTCGCCGTCGAACAACAGGCGGCGGCTGTGAAGGCGAGCCTGGAAGGTCTGAGCGGTCAGCTGACGGCCGAACTCAAGTCTGTCGCCCGGCCGGCCGACGTCGCTGGCGCCGTCGGTCCGATCACTGCGAAGATCGGCCAGATCGAGGCGAGCCTCAAAGACGTCGTGCGCAGCGAAGAGGATCGCAAGAGCAGCGCCGAGCGCATCGTGCTGTCGCTCGAACTCGGCAACCTGAAACGCGCCGTCGAGCGCGGAGGCAGCTATGCGTCCGAGCTCGCGAGCGTGCAGAAGATTTCCGGCGGGCGGCTGCCGCTGGCGCCGCTCACGCGCTTCAAGGATACCGGCGTCGCCACCACGTCCGATCTCGCCGAGGAGTTCCGTTCGGTCGCCAACGCGATCCTCGATGCCGAGACGGTCGGAACGGACGCCGGCGTCGTCGATCGCCTCCTGGCGGGTGCCAAGTCGGTCGTCCGCGTCCGGAAGGTCGGTCACGAGCCCGACGACAAGAGCCCGGAGGCGGTCGTCGGCCGCATGCAGGAAGCCGTGCGCGACGGACGTCTCGCCGCCGTGCTCGACAATGCGAAGCAACTCGGCGAGCGCGGCCGGACGGCGGCCAAGCCCTGGCTCGAAAAGGTCGAAGCCCGGTACGCCGTCGAACAGGCGATCGCGGATGTGGATGAGCAGCTCAAGGCCGCCATCGGCGGCGCCGCTCCGGCCAAGGGAGTCAACTGATGTTGCGGCTCGTTCTTTGGCTGCTCGGCGTCGCGGCGATCGCGACGGGGCTCTCCTGGCTCGCGGACCGGCCGGGCAGTCTGCTGATTTCCTGGCAGGGTTACGAGATCGAGACGAGCGTGTTCCGCGCCATCGTCATACTGGCCCTCGCCATGGGCGCGGTGATCCTGCTCTGGACGATCGCCCGACAAATCTGGGAAGCGCCGGCGAGTATCGGCAACTTCTTCAATCGGCGGCGTCATCGCCGTGGCCTCGAAGCGCTCTCTGGCGGTATGATCGCCATCGGCGCGGGCGATCGTCAGTTGGCGGTGCGCTATGCCGTGCAGGCGCGGCGCGCACTGCCCGACGAGCCGCTGACGCACGTGCTCAGGGCCCAGGCTGCCCAGTTGGCCGGCGACCGGTCCACCGCGCGCCGCATCTTCGAAGCGATGCTCGGATCGTCCGATACGGAACTGCTCGGGCTTCGCGGCCTGTTCCTGGAAGCCGAGCGCGAGGGTGAAGCCGTCGCGGCCCGGCAATTCGCCGAGCGCGCCATGGCGATCAATCCAAAGCTCGGCTGGCCGGTCGAGGCGCTGTTCGAGCTGCAATGCAAAGCGGGCGACTGGGCTGCCGCGCTCGATACGTTGGCGGTGGCCCGCCGGCACGGGCACATCGAGCGGTCCGTCGCCGACCGGCGCCGCGCTGTGCTGCTGACGGCGCAGGCGCAGGCGCTCGAAGACAGCGATCCGAACAAGGCGCTGGCGCTCGCCTCCGAGGCTCATACTTTGGCGCCGGATCTCGTGCCCGCAGCCGCCATCGCCGCCCGACTGCACGCCGCGCGCGGCTATCCGCCGAAGGTCGCGAAGATCGTACAGAAGACGTGGAAGCGCGCGCCGCACCCGGATCTCGCTACGGCCTATGCCTATTCGCGCCTCGGCGACAGTCCGCGCGACCGACTCGACCGCGTAAAGCAGCTTGCGGCGCTGTCACCGAACTCGGCGGAAAGCCCCATCGCCGTCGCCACGGCAGCCATTGAATCGCAGGATTGGGCGCTCGCACGGTCGGCGCTCGCGCCGCTGCTCAACGGGCGCCTGACGCAGCGCGTGGCGACGCTGATGGCACGCATCGAAGGCGGTGAGCACGGCGACAAGGGCAAGGTGCGCGAGTGGCTCGCGCGCGCGGTCAACGCGGAGCCCGATCCGGCCTGGACGGCGGACGGCGTCGTCTCCGAGCAGTGGGCGCCGATCTCGCCGGTCACCGGCGCGCTCGACGCATTCCAGTGGCGTGTGCCGGTCGAGGCGGCGGGGGCACGCAACGAAGAGCGGATCACGCAGAAGCTCGAGGAACTGGTGCCGCTCGGGGCGCGCGGCGAACCGGAGATCGCGGCCGAACCTCGCCCGAACGTACCGGCTGCAGCACCGCCGATTGCGCGGGAGGCGGCCCTCGACGTGGAGGCGGCCGAGCCGACGCAAGCGCCTCGCACGCAACCGCGGCCACCGGCCGTCGACCGCGATCCGAGCCGAATGGTCGAGCCGGCGACGATGGCGGATGCGGCCTTGCGCGGCTGAGGCGCGCGACGGGTGTCTCGCCGATCGCCGTCTTTCCTGGTCAGCGGTCGGGGGTCTGGTGAGCGCCGCTTGCATTCACGCGACGCAACGGGTATCACGCGCGAGTTGCCCGTCGCTTCGCGCCGGCCGGTCGCCGCAATAGCTCAGCTGGTAGAGCACCTCATTCGTAATGAGGGGGTCGGGGGTTCGAGTCCCTCTTGCGGCACCAGATAAATCAAGCACTTGGTGGCGCCGCTCCTGCCGGGACATCTCCCGTAGTGCCAACCTAGTGCCAATGCCGACCGAGCCGGCCCCACCTTAGAGTTCCTGACCGAGGGTTGGGCCTCGGTCCCGGCAGATTACGACGGGAGTAGCAAGTCGCTCGCTTCGTGCCACGGCTGATCCCCTGCGCCGCGCTTTACGGTTTGTAGCCCACCGCCATGGAGTAGGGTCCTTGCAGCGGTGTGACGGCCGTCTCGACGAAGCCGGCTTCCTTCAGCCACCGTTGGCACTGAGCTCCGGTGTAGTCGAAGCCGGCCTCCGTCTCGATGAGCATGTTGAGGCTCATCAGCAGACCGAACGCGTTACTGCGGCGTTCGTCGTCGATCATGGCGTCGTAGACGATCAACGCGCCGCCCGAAGGTAAAGCCTTGAAGGCTTCGGCAACGAGGTGGCGCTTCTGGTCGAGGCTCCAGTCGTGGAGGATGTGGCCCATGACCAGTACTTCGGCCTGTGGCATCCGCCCGTTGAAGAAGTCGCCGGCCTCGAAGGTCAGACGACCGGCCAATCCCTCTTTCGCTACGTAAGATTCGAACACGGGACGCACCATCGGCAGGTCGAAGCCGATTCCAAAGAGGTGAGGGTGTGCGCTCGCAATCCCGGCCGTCAGCCCGCCTTGGGCGCAGCCGATGTCGGCGAACGTGCGATACTTACGCCAAGGGAAGGCCGTGGCGAGGGCTCGCGCCGTCGGCAGGCTGATCCCGGTCATGGCCGCGAGAAACTGCTCGAGCCGCTTCGGGTCGCGGTACAGCGCGTCGAACAGGCCGGGTTCGTCACGGCTCGTTTCGTTCTGTGCCCGGCCGGTTCTGAGCGCCGTCGTGAGGTTGCCCCAAAACGGATAGAGCCGCGCATTCATCATCTCGAGAATGCCGCCAATGTACGAGCCTTTCGCCCGATCGAGGTAGAGATCCGTTTCCGGCGTGTTCCGATAAAGACCGTCCTGCCCGCGCTCGAGAAAGCCGAGCGCGACAAGCGCGTCGAAGAAGTCGTCGGCCCCGCGCCCGTCGAGGCCGAGGATTCCGCAGAGCGCATCCTCGCTCGTCGGCCCGCGGCGTGCGAGTTCGGTGAAGACGCCGAGTTCGACGGCACTGAGGAGCGTCTTCGAACTCCAGAATGCGCTGCCCGTCTGCAAAATCTTGTCGGGCGAAAGTGTGCTCATGATCGTCATGGTGGTTCCTCCGGATTGGCTAGTTTCTATTTCGGTGCGACGATGGCGAGATAAGCAGCGGTCGGCCGCTCGCCGTCGCCGGTGATCTTCGGCACGGCATGGTTCACGGGGGGGACCGATTTCAGGTAGGCCGCAAGCGCGTGGGCATCGCCGTCGGTCAGCCGCGCGTAGCTGTGGTAGGGCATGATCGGCACGAGCACGCGGCCGTCGGGCCGAACACCGGTACGGACCGCTTTCACGATGTCCGCTTCGCTCCAGTGCCCGATGCCGGTCTCCGGATCGGACGTCAGGTTGGGCGGGTAAAAGATGCCGGCGCCGGGGATCTTGAATCCGACCTCCGAGCCTGAAAGCTCTCGGGCCTTGTCCGGCTGGCCGACCAGGGCGCCCGGGGTATGGCACCCCGTGCAGTCCATGATCGTCGCGAGGTATTCTCCCCGCTTCAGCCGGTCTTCGCTGCCACCGCTGGCGGCGGCCGCGACAGTGACGAGGGCCGCGAACAAGGCCCCGGCGACGACATCTTTGCGCATGACCATCTCTTCTCCGAGATGCGTTGTTGATGGCCACTTCCTAACTCGGAAGGTTTTCCGCGCCTCTTTCCGGTGTTTTCCTGTATTGTCCTGCCGGCGCGCCTCTGGCGCCCGCCCCAGCCCGGCTCGACACAGGATGCCATGGACGGCAGGAAGCGGATCGCGACGGCCATCAAGGATCATCTCGCCAGCCAGCGCATCTCGCGGGCCGAATTCGCAGCACGCACGCGGCTCGGCCGTTCGACCGTCGACAAGCTGTTGATCGGGCTCTTTTCCGAGCGAACGCTCGCTGTCGTCGAGGCGCATACGAAGCTGCCGCTGCGGCGCCTCTTCGAGGAGGCGAACGGTGGCGGCCCGATCGGCCAGCAGAGCCGGCCACGCGACGTGCCTTCTATCGCCGTTCTTCCGTTCACGAACCTCGGCGGAACGCCGGAGCAGGACTTCATCGCCGACGGCATTTCGGAAGACATCATCACCGCGCTCGCCAGGCTGCGATGGTTGCTCGTGATCGCGCGCAACTCCACGTTCGTCTACAAAAGCCGGGCAGTCGACGTGCGCGAGGTGGCCCGCGATCTCGGTGTCCGCTACGTTCTGGAAGGCAGTGTGCGGACGGTCAACGGCCGCGTGCGGGTGACCGGGCAGCTCATCGATGCGGAGGCCGGCAAGCACATCTGGGCCGAGAAATATGACCGCGAGATCGGCGACATCTTTGCCGTCCAGGACGACATTACGGAGCGGGTCGTTGCGGCGGTCGAGCCCCATCTCTACGCCGAGGAAGGATTTCGCGCCGCCCACCGGCCTCCCGACAGCATCGACGCCTGGGGGCTCGTCGTGCGGGCCATGGGCCTCATCAACAAGGTGGAGCGCCGCCAGAGCGAGGAAGCGGCGCGGCTGTTGCAAAGGGCCATCGCCGTCGAGCCGGAATACGCCCGCGCACATGCGCTGCTGGCCTGGCAAACGTGGTGGGCGACGCACTGCTATTGGCTGGCTGATCGGGAGACGAGTTACGCGCAGGCGGGGGCGCACGCGCTCCGCGCGCTGTCACTCGACCCGACCGATCCGTGGGCGCGCATGGTCTTCGGGCTGACGTTCAGCTCGGCTGGTCATCACCAGCGCGCGCTCGGGGAATTGAAAGCCGCACTCGACCTCAATCCGAGTTTCGCTCTCGGTCGCATGGTGAATGGCTGGGTGTCCCTGCGTGCCGGTCTGTTCGATGCGGCCGTGCAGGACACCGAACGGGCCCTGCGACTGAGTCCCGTCGATAGCTTCTCCGGCTTCTATACCGCGGTCCATGGCCTCGCGCTGCTCGGCAGCCGGCGGTTCGAGGAGGCGCTGCCTTACCTCAGGGAATCCGTTGCAGCGTTTGCGGAGTATCCCGGTCACTACAACACGCTCATCAGCTGCTGCGGCCATCTCGGTCTTTCGGCCGAGGCTCAGGAATTCATCGCAACGCGCAATCGCGTCGGGCCGCCGATCCGCATCGCGGTCCTGCGCGCCAACCTTCGCCATTTCGCCCACCGCGATGTCTTCATCGAGGGCCTTCAGAAAGCCGGCGTTCCGGAGTGACCAGCGCCCCCGCGGAGCCGGGCTCAGCAGCGCCAGGGCAGTTCAGCCTTCGATCCTCTCTAACGCGTTGACGAAAGACTCTGGACGAAGAAACAAGATTGCTACGCGCGCAGCCGATTGTCTGCCAGACCTTCTCGCGCCCCGCGACGAAGCGGGTCACCGTCTCCGAGAAGTCGATCGGCAAGCCCATCACGCGCCCGGTGTACCTGTAGGTGGCACCAACCCCGCTCGGATATGCGGTCAGGATTTCGAGCTTTAACTTGGACCCCATCGACGATCTCTGGCAGCGATGACGCCGTTCACGCCGGTTGCACAGAGTACGGCAGGTTAGAAGCAAACTCGCCGGAAGAAATGGTCAGGCAATGCCTGGATGCTCGGCGAACTGTGACGTAGTGGGAACGGTCGCGTGTTGGGGCGTTCCTGCTCGTCGCAGCGTTATAGCTCCTCCGGTCAGGTGCGCGAGAACGTCCGCCGCGACCACGGCTGCCGCGGCCGCGGCGGTCGGGTGCGACGTCGCCGGCACCGTCGATTTGATGGACGGGTCGCGGTCGGCTGGTGAGCGTCGTCCCGCCGACCGGTGGTGAACCGTCGCCGCCGCGACGGCATCGTCGATCGCCGTGTGAAGTAGGGCGAGATAGCGCATCGCGATCGGCAGGGTGACGAAAGCCCGCGTGAATTCGTCCGTAGCGATCTCATTCCATCGGTAAGCCGGTCCGCCTGCCGCCCACCACTGGCTGCGCCGGATGTCTTCGCCGCGGCGCTTCGCGGTCAGCGCTTTCACCTCGGCAAGTTCAGCATCATCGCGACGGGGCGCTGCCGGGACCGTGACATCGCCGTAGGACGAGACGTACCAGCCACGAGACCGGGGCTGCAGATCCTCGCTCCCGTCTCTCGCCATGACCGCGCCCGCGCTCAAAAGAAAGCCAAGAGCCGCGGCTCCGGCCAATGTGGTTTTCGACATGAATGGCTCCTGATCACCCAATCGCCCGTGATCCGTCCTCGGCGACCGGTGGCGGCAGGTAGCTTCGGTGACGTCTGGCTCGTCCACCGATCGGTGGATGGCGACGTGGAAGCAGCCGATTAGGAGTGCTCTCCGCTCTGGTGTAAGACTTGCGGCCCTGCGGTCGGGTGCGCACGGAAGGAGGGGGGAGCCGGCGAAGAGGTCGTCAATGTCCGAACATGCTGAACTGTCCGAACTCATCGGCCACATCTACGATGCAGCCATCGGCACCATGCCGTGGCCGCTGGTCCTCGCGATGGCGCGTGACTACGTGGGCGGACACGCGGCCGCGATCTACGCGCTCGAGGCGACGAGCAACAGCGGCACCATCTTCCATCACGACGATCGGATCGGTTCGGACTATCGCGAGTCTTGTTTCGCGAAACATATGCGGCTCGATCCGCTGACGACCGCCTATGCCTATGCCGACATCGGGCGCCCGGTCGCGCCGGTCGATTATCTGCCAGCCGAAGAATTTCAGCGCATGCGCTTTTTCCGTAAGTGGGTGGCACCACAAGGGTTCGTCGATCTCGTCAGCACCGTTCTCGATCGCTCGCTCGCGGGGGCTGCGCTGTTCGACGTTCTGCGGCGGGCCGAGCACGGCGCAGTGGGCGATCGGGCGCGGCAGCGGATGGCGCTGATCGCACCTCACATGCGCCGTGCCGTTCTGGTCGCCCGCATGATCGACCTGAAATCGGTCGAGGCTGCCACGCTTGCCGCAGCCACAGACGGCATTCGGACCGGCATGCTCCTGGTCGATCCCCGGCGGCAGATCATTCACGCGAACGCCAGCGCCCACGTGATGCTCGAGGAGGCGAGCGTGGTGCGGACCACCCAGGGGCGTTTCCACGTCAGCGAAAAGGCTGCCGACCAGCACTTCGGTGCATTCCTCGCCCAAGCGGCGCAAGGTCTCGCGAGGGCCGATTCCAACGCCGACTATCTCCATATCCGTGCAGAGGACGGCGCGGACCACATCATTCACATGCTGCCGCTCGCGTGTGGGGCGACGCGCCAGTCCGTTTTCACGCCGTCTGCGGTTGCTGCAATCTTCATCAACAAAGCTGCGTTGGATACTACGTCGCCGCTCGAAGTGATCGCGAAAGCCTTCAGACTGACTCCGACCGAACTGCGGGTCCTTCTCGGTATCGTCGAAGTGGGCGGCGTCCCGGAAACGGCTGCCGCACTCGGCATCGCCGAGGCGACCGTGAAAACCCATCTGCACGCCAAGCGGACCTCGTGAAGCTCGTGGCGAGATACTCTCAACCGATGCGCGCCTGAAACAATAATCCAGGAGGAGCCCGCATGCAGGCTTATCGCTATCTGACCGGCAAGGATGACGCCGCCTTCTGCCATCGCGTGACCTCCGCATCGAACGCGGGATCGAGCCTCTATGGTCAGCCGACGCTGACCTTCGACAGCAAAACCGGAACCGTCATTTGCGGTCAGGTGATTGTCAAGGATGTGCCAGACCGGGCGTACGCGCCTGACCTCGATCTGTCGAAGCTTTGAAGCTCGAAACCACCTGTTGGCTCAAACGGAGCTGGGACTTTTGGAGGCATGGTCGAATTTCATGATCACGGGTCACGTTTTCATCGCAACCAGCCTAGACGGGTACATTGCCCGCGATGACGGAGACATTGCATGGCTGAGCAGCATCCCGACTGAGGGCGAGGACCACGGTTACGTACAGTTTATTGCAGGCGTAGACGGAGTGATCATGGGACGTGAGACGTTCCGGAAGGCGCTGGAATTCGATACGTGGCCGTACAATAAGCCCGTGATGGTGTTAAGCCGTTCGTTGCGGCAAGAGGACCTGCCACCGCGGCTTCACGCAACCGTCCAAGTCAGTTCCGATCCGCCCGATGTCCTGATGCAAAGCCTATCCCAGAAAGGATGGAAGCGGGCTTATGTCGATGGAGGCCGCGTTGTTCAAAGTTTCATGAAGATGGGATTGATCACAGACTTAACGATCACAACCATTCCAATACTACTCGGCAAAGGGAGGCCCTTGTTCGGCTCGTCTCTTTGCGACGTCCTGCTCGAGCACCTCAACACCACTGCTTTCCCCTCCGGTCTTGTTCAGTCGACGTATCGAGTTCCATCCCGAGTTTAAGGTCTGACTGCGCGCAGGGGGCAGAGAAAGACAGAATAACCAAGCCCGTATCGCGCTCGGAAACCGGGCGGCTACATCGCTCGAGCGCGAACGTCGCTGGTGTATTGAACGCTCGCCGTCTTTCGCCGTGATGTTGTTTTCAACAGTGCCTTTACTGCCGGTGACATCGTTGCCACTGCTGCCAGCCTCAATGTGCTCTCGTCGCCAGCAACGCCCGGTAGACGAGCCGCAGAGATTGGTGCTGTGGCTTGTCGCGGTGCACGGCCACGCTGGCATGGACCGGAATCGGCGGCTTGGTCGGCCTGATCAGCACGTTCTTTGCCCGTCTCAGCGGGATACGAAATTCACTCGGCAGGATCGAAGCACCGATCCCCGCTTCCACGAGCGGGACCACGCTCAGTCCCGTATCGAATTCCATCGTGACCGTCGGCTGACGCTTCGCCTGTCGGAACCACGTGCTCACCAGCGTGTGGTTGAGGTTCTCAGGGGTGAGATGGATGAATGGCTTGTCGACGAAATGCTGAGGCTCAACCTCGTCCGGAAGCGAGCCGAACGCTTTCGGCCAATAGCCGAGCAGTTGCGTTCGATAGGCGGCTTCGACGGATAGTGCCGGGTCCGCACTATCGCCCGACGTGATGACGAAGCCGATATCCGCCTCGTTGGCGGCGACCTTCCGGAAGATCTCCCTTGTCCCGCCGACGACCACGCTGACTTCGAGATCAGGGTGTTCTGCCTGCAAGCTGCGGAGGATCGGCGGTAACACGTAGGCGCCGAGGCCTGCACTCGCCGCCAGACGCACCCGAGCCCATCCTCCCTCGCGATGCGTCTGCATCGCCTCTTCGAGGACCGCTGCCTTTGCCAGGATCTCTTCCGCGTGCCCAAGCAGTTCCTTGCCGGCAGCGGTGGGATAGGCCTTCTTTCCCAGCCGATCCAGCAACCGCACCGACAAGCGGGCCTCCAACTCTTTGATCTGCTGGCTGACGGCCGATTGCGTCAGATTGAGCGCCACGGCGGCCTTCGAAAAACTCTGGAACTCGACGACCGCGGTGAAAGTGCGCAACTGGTCGAGATTGAGGCTTCGCATTAGGACAGCTTATCGTTCCGATCGAGACAATCGATTTCACTTCCTCACCGGCCCGTCGTACTTGGCTGACACGAAGAGTGTGAGTGATCGTGAGCAACAAGAACACCCTCACTCTCCCGGTCACAGGTCGTGTTCTCCGCGTGACTGCCTGCAGGCCGGACCAAGCCTAGAACGCCACCAGCGACCGGCAGCACGACGATGGCGGCCGGCGCAAACTTCATGAGCGAGTGTGTCATGACAACGACCGCAGCAAAAGCCCGTCCGGTGACGTCAGCCGGCTGGCTTGCCCTTATACTGGCCGCGCCGGGGCATCTTGTGGGACGCCTTCTCGACGAACTGTCCTATCGCAGGGCCCTCTCGGAACTCGAGAAGCTCGACGATCGCATGTTGGACGACATCGGCGTCTCGCGCTCGGACATTCCGAGAAAGGTAAGAGGCGGCCATGGCTGATCGCGCCGTCCGGCTGGCGCAAACCGCCGCGGTGGCTGCGCCAACCTCGTCTCTCGTCGACCGGCTCATCGCCGCTCGCGACGACGCCAGGAAGCAGCGGCTCCACCAACTGCTTCTGGCGCTGCACGACCACCGTTTGAATACGGGGCTCGGCCTCAGCGACGTCGATGTCTTGAGCCTTTGCAGCGGCAAGCTCCTGCGCTTAGAGACCCGGCACGTCGCCGATGAATTTCCGGTGGCCGCGAGGCGCAGCAAGCTGCAATGTTTGGGCACCACGGCACTTCATCGGTGGCCTGCCATGGACTGACGGCATCGGCCGTGTCACGGCTTGTGCATTTCGCGGCGCTGGTGATCTTCGGGCTGGTCTTGGCGCCGATCTGCTCGTACCCGACGCAGTAACGGCCGAGACGGCGACCGAATCTCGGTTCGGTCCGCAGGCGGAGCACAAGGAAGATAGCCGTCGACCAGCAAGGCCACCGCGTGGCTCGACGGCGCTAGCCCGTCGAAAACTGTCACTTACCTCATTGCCACCGGATGACCTCGTGCGCGATACGCCCGCTTATGTTGCCGGACCGAGCTGTCTCCTCAGACGTCTTCTTCGTCGTCTTCCAAGTGGGCGCGCCGGGCCGCCAGCCACTCGCCCACCCAGGTTTCGAGCAGCAGCCTGAAGCTGGGGTAGAATTCTGATGATCCTTCGAAGAACGCGTCGGCCTCGATGGGGTACCGGCGATCTTCGAAATTCATTTCTAGGATGCCATAGACATCCACCGCTCCGAAGACGAATTCGCCCAGCTGCCCGAGGGTGAGTGGTGCTTTCGAGCTTCGGCGCCGCCGATCGAGCAGGGTTTCACCCCCGTACTCGTCAACCACTCGGTAGTCGAAGCCGTCGGAGCGAAGGCTGGCGTAGACGCCAATCACGTCCAACGTGACCGAGTTCAATACCAGTCTTGCGATTTCGACTTCATTCGGTCGTGCGTGAGGGAGGAATTCGCCACCGAGCTGAGCCGGATGGAATTGGCGACGGAAGTCTGCCGTCGTCGGCTCTTTGGTTCACGGGCCGTTTTCGCTCGGCCAAGGCCGCGTTCCAATGCGGCGCTGACCTCGGACCGATCAATCCGGACGACGCCGCCCTTGTAGACGCCCTGGCGCTTCGCCTTCGCACTGCCCTCCGCTTGCCGCTCCCATCGGAGGTTCGTACGCTTTTGCCTGAGCTCGTGAGCGATCATCTGCAAGTCGTGCATCGAGCGCGCCAGACGGTCGATCCGGGTCACGACGATGGTGTCACCCTCGTCCGCCAAGCCGAGCAGCATGGCGAGCTTCTCCCGACCTTCACGTTTGTTCCCACTGATCTTTTCGGCGAAGATGAGGTCCTTCTTCACGCCGGCCTTCATGAGGGCCTCGCGCTGGACCGTCAGGTCCTGGCCGCAGGTCGAGACGCGCGCGTAACTGTAGACTTTGCGCATGCGGTCCTCGTACCTGTGCCATCAGGGTGTGCCCTGCAGGCATAGCGCGCCATGGACGTGAAGTCGACCTGATGTCATGCGTAATGGCGTGCCATCGGTCTGTGTCAGGACATGAAACGCCTAGGCTTGAGAGCCAATTGATGCAGGCGAGCGCGGCCGGCCTCCGGCGGCATCTGGTGGTCATTTGGCTCAGATCGGTTGCTGGCTTTCAACGGCGGACGGTAGAAGAATTCAACTGCCGGGCGGCGAAGCGTCCCATGAGCGTGAACTATCCGATCACCTCTTTGCCTTCCACTGCGATCAAAGCCCTCAAATCACCGCGTATATCAAGAGCAGAAGGCCGATCATGTATCCACCCGCAATGAAGGGCGTAAAGATCAAGCCGAATGCGTTGAGCGACTTCGCTCGAAAGGCTGCTGTGGCAGCCAACTGAGCGATCAGGCATGCGATCAGCAAGCCGATCGCCAGCCAAGTTTGCGACATCGTCTGCACCTCTCGGTGAATACGAGAGCGCCCGCCGCTCTTGAAGGAATTCGGGTGGGAGCGCCGGGCAGCTCAGCCGAAGGCGTGGAAGGATTTGACCGTTCCGACCAGCGCCAACAGACAGATGACGCTTGCGGCGACTGCTGCGGCTCCGGCGCTTGGAATGATCTCACGCCCATGGCGGGGCCGCAACGCCACGAGCAAGGTGATCGCGGTGATCAAGAAGATCGGGCCGATGAACTGAGACATTGAGCTCTCCGATCGTCAGAGGTCGTGCCGTGTCACACCCCAGCTTTCAATTCACAATGTCCATGTTTCCGTAATTTTCAAGCAGATAATTTTCAATTCCCTTCGTTTCGGTGGGTGAAGAGCGGGAAAATCCCAACGGCAAACTCCGGGTAGCAGAACCATGCCACCACAAAAAGCGAGCCAGGGTGTTCACTCGTGTGAACACCCTGGGTTTCTTTTGTTTTATGTCGTGAACACCCGGAAGACTTGCTCGGGGAAATTCATCCGAAAAATCAAAGTTCCCGGATTTGGCACGCGTCGTGAATTGCACTCAGTCGTCGGCACCTGCGAGGGGAGCGAAACCTGATGGCAAAGTCGGCTCGGAACTCCACCCGGCGTCCTGCATGAGCACGCTAGCTGCTTCGATTGCCGTCGGGAGTGTCGGCATGCTGGTCGTAAGCCGGCTGCCGGGACGCGCCGTCGCGCTGGTCGCTGCGGCGATCGCATTTGTCATGCTGACGCTCGGTGCCTCCCTGGCGCCGTACGTGTCCGGCGGAGGCGTCGTCTCCGAACCGTTCTGGGGAGCGGCCAGCCTCGGAATTTCCGGCGGCCTGCGGCTCGATGGCTTGTCCCTCGTCTTCGTCCTTTTGATCACCGGAATTGGGACGCTGATCTTTCTCTACGCACATGCCTACTTGAAGGGTGACCCGCGCCTCGGCCGCCTCGTCGTCATTCTGGTCGCGTTCATGACGGCCATGGTCGGCGCCATCACCGCCGATGACGTGATCGTCCTGTTCGTGTTCTGGGAACTGACGAGCCTGACCTCCTTCTTCCTGGTCGGCTTCGACCACGAGAAACTGAAGGCCCGCAAGGCAGCGCTGCAGGCACTTCTCATCACGGGCGGCGGTGGCTTGGCGCTGCTCGCTGGGCTTGTTCTGATCAGCATCGCGGCCGGGACGACGAGCCTTTCGGGCATTCTCGCGGCGCGCGAAGCGGTGCTCGCCGACCCTCTGGCCATGCCGGCCATGCTACTCGTGATCCTCGGCTGCTTCACCAAGTCCGCCCAGGTGCCATTTCATTTCTGGTTGCCTGCGGCGATGGCCGCCCCGACGCCGGTGAGCGCCTATCTCCACTCGGCCACGATGGTGAAACTTGGCGTCTATCTTTTGGCGCGCCTGAACCCGCTCTATCAAGACGTCGAACTCTGGCAGCATCTCCTCACCCTTTTCGGCGCGGCCACGGCAGTCACGGGGGCCGTCCTGGCGCTCCGCGAAACCGACTTAAAGCTCGTGCTGGCCTACACGACCGTCACGGCGCTCGGCACTTTGGTGATGCTCATCGGGATCGCGCCGGAACAGTCGATCACCGCCGCGGTCACGTTCCTCATCGTCCATGCGCTCTACAAGGCGGCGCTGTTCATGGTGGCCGGCATCGTCGATCACGAGACGGGGTCGCGCGATGCCGCCTCACTCGGGGGGCTCGCCCGCGCCATGCCGCTGACCGCGGCTGTTGCCGTTCTGGCGGCCCTGTCGATGGCCGGATTGCCGCCGTTCGTCGGCTTCGTCGCAAAGGAGTTGATCTACGAGGCGAAGCTCGAACTCGGCGCGACCGCCAACGTTCTTCTCGCCGTGAGTTTCGTGGTGAACGCGGCGACCGTGGCGATCGCCTGCGTTCTGTCGTTCCGACTGTTCTACGGCGCACGGAAGCCCACCCCCGATGTTCCGCACGACCCGTCGCCGGCCATGCTGGTTGGCCCTCTGGTTCTGGCGACACTGGGTCTATTCGTCGGTCTGATGCCGGATGTTCTGGGGCGTTCGATCATCGATCCGGCGGTCGGAGCAATCCTGGGCGCACCAGCGGATATCCGTCTGAAGCTGTGGCACGGCTTCAATGTCGTCTTGATGCTGAGTGCGGCCACGATCAGCGTCGGCGTCGTGATCTACCTCGCTTGGGCGCGCATCGTGCCGCGGCTGCGCGCAGTCTCTTGGGTCGATGCATTCTCGCCGTCCCGTGCTTACGAGCACGGCCTCGAGTCGCTGCTACTGTTTGCTGGAAAAACGACCCGCTTGATCCAGCACGGTTCGCTTAGTGGGTATATCCGGACCCTTTTCGTCGTGACCGCACTCGCCGTGCTCGCCACGCTCGCAGTGCGCAGTGGCTTTGCATGGCCCGAGGGCGGACTCGCAGTCGATGTCCGTGCCCTTGTCGTCGTCCTGCTGGCAGCGGGAGCGATCGCGACCATGGTCGCACGCACGGCGCTCGCGGCCGTCTTGGCGCTCGGGCTCGTCGGCTTCTCTGCCGCGCTGCTGTTCATGGTCTTCGGCGCTCCCGACGTCGCGTTCACCCAGTTCGCCGTCGAGACTTTGATGGTCGCGATCCTCGCCACAGCTCTCGTCCGCTTGCCGATCCGCGGTGCCGACCTGCGTGACCGCAGGCGCAAGGCCGGCGATCTCGTGGTGGCCGGGTTTTGCGGGGTGGCCGTCGTCGCCGTCCTCGCCGCCGTAGTCGCTGCACCGTTCGACGCCAGGCTTTCGACTTGGTTCGGCGCCGAGAGCGTGCCCTCCGCACACGGTCGCAATGTCGTCAACGTCATACTCGTCGACTTCCGCGCTCTCGACACCCTCGGAGAGATCACGGTCCTCGCGATTGCCGCTTTCGCCGTCGCGGCCCTCCTGCGGCGAGTGGTCGGCGCGCGCAAGCCTGCATCGGAGATCGAGACGTGAGCCCCTCCCTCATTCTGAGAACTACAGCGCCGCTTCTGCTTTGGGGGCCGATCGTCATGTCGCTGTACGTCCTCGTTCGCGGTCACAATGATCCGGGCGGTGGCTTCATCGGCGGGCTCCTCGCAGCCGGTGGAGTCCTTTTCTACGCAATCGCGCGCGGAGCCGAGAGTGCGCGGGCGGCGCTGCGCCTCTCGCCGATCCAATACTGCGGGCTGGGGGTGGGCCTCGCGCTGGTGAGTGGGCTGCCAGCTCTTTTGGATCCATCGAAGGAGTATCTGACCCACTTGTGGTGGTTCCCTGACGTGGGCTTCAAGCTTCCGATCGGAACGGCGCTCGTCTTCGACGCCGGCGTCTATTTGACCGTAGTCGGAACGATAACGGCTATCTTCCTCTCGCTGGTCGAGGAGCGCACGGTCTGATGGAACCCGTCCTCATCCTCGGCATAGGCATCGTTACGGTCGCGGCCGTTTACCTGCTTCTGGCAGCCGATTTGCCGCGTATGCTAATCGGCTTCGTGTTGCTCGGCACGGCTGCCAACCTTGCAATCCTCGTGTCCGGCCGCCTTGGTGCACCGGTGCCGCCGCTTGTGCCGCCGGGTGCTATGGCCCTCGCGTCCGACGCCGCCAATCCGCTGCCGCAAGCGCTGATCCTCACCGCCATCGTGATCGGTTTCGGCCTCGCGGCCTTCACGCTGACGCTCGTCGTCAAGTCATACGAGGAATTCGGAACCGTCGTCGCCGACGACATGGACGCGGCCGAGACGGAAGCGAAGCCGAGCCTGCCCGAGCAGAAGAGGCTCGTCGCGGAACAGAGGGAGGCGGCGTGATGCGGTTGTTGATCGTCGCTCCGCTACTCATTCCGTTTGCTGCCGTGGCACTCACGGCTTTGCTGTGGGGTCAGGTGGCGGTCCAACGCGCAATCGGCGTCATCGCCAGTGTGGCTCTTCTCGCGGCGGCCGTTGCGCTCGTTGCGGCGACGTCGGATGGGCGCGTCCTCGTAGCCCAGATGGGCGATTGGCCTGCTCCGTTCGGCATCGCCATCGTCATCGATCTCTTCTCGGCGATCATGCTCGTGATCACCGGCCTGATGTCGCTCGCGGTGTCTGTTTACGCTCTAGGGCCTGAGGCGACCGAGCGCGACAAGGCCGGCTTCCAGCCCCTCCTTCATAGCCTCATTCTCGGTGTCGCCGGCGCGTTTTCTACCGGAGACATATTCAATCTCTACGTCTGGTTCGAGGTGATGCTGATCGCCTCCTTCGGGCTTCTCGTGCTCGACAGGACGCGAGAGCAAATGGATGGCGGCATCCGCTACGTCTTCCTCAACCTGATCGGCACGACGATTTTCCTAATGGCCGTCGGCCTGCTCTACGGATTGACCGGCACCTTGAACTTCGCCGATCTCGCACGTGTCGCACCGACAGTCGAGAATCAAGGAGCACTCGCAGCCGTCGGTGTGCTCCTGTTGATCGCGTTCGGGGCCAAGGCGGCCGTGTTCCCTGTCTTCAACTGGCTGCCCGCCGCCTACCACACGGCTTCGATGCCGGTCGCGGCGATCTTCGCGGCGTTGCTGACCAAAGTCGGCGTGTACGCGATCATCCGCGTCTTCACGCTGGTGTTCGCGCATGACGCTGCGTTCTTCGGTCCGATTTTCGCAGTCGTTGCCATGGCGACGATGGTGACCGGGGTGTTCGGCGCCGCCATGCACCAGGACGTGCGCAAGATTCTCTCGTTCCACATCATCAGCCAGATCGGCTACATGCTGATCGGGGTCGCGCTGATGACGCCGCTCGCGATCGCGGGAAGCATTCTCTACATCGTCCACCACATCGTCGTTAAGGCGAACCTGTTCCTGGTGGCAGGAGCCATCCGTCAGGAGACAGGATCCTTTGCGCTCGCCAGGACAGGCGGCCTCTGGCTGTCCGCACCTCTGCTGTCGCTGCTGTTCCTGGTTCCAGCACTGTCCCTCGCCGGCATTCCGCCGCTGTCGGGCTTCTGGGGCAAGCTCGTGGTGATCCGGTCCGGTTTCGAGGCCGGCGGCTATCTCATCGCGGCCGTGGCGCTGGTCGTCGGCATTCTGACTCTCTTCTCCATGATCAAGATCTGGAACGAGGCGTTCTGGAAGGCAGCGCCGATCGGGACGCGTGCGATCCCATGGACGAACCGCCAGCGGCTCGCCACGTACGCGCCGGTCGCCGTCCTCGCTGCGATCACGTGCACCATCGGGATCTGGACCGAGCCGTTCGCTGCGATGTCGATCACCGCAGCGGAAAGCCTTCTCGATCGCGAGGCCTATATCTCCGCGGTTCTCGGATCGTCAGTCCCCAGGCTTGCAGGAGTAGTGCCATGACAATATCGCGCTCGCCTCGCGCCTGGCTTTGGCTGGCAGGGGTCTTTGCCCGTGAACTCGCACTTTCGACCTTGGCCACGATCAGGGCCGTGCTCGGGCCTCCGGCGCGCCTGCGCCCCGCAATCTTGGCCGTGCCGCTCGACGCACGCTCGCCCGCCGGCATCACGACGTTCGCCAGCATGGTGACCTTGACGCCCGGAACCACGAGCATCGACGTCTCAGGCGACGAGCGCACCCTGTTCGTGCACGTGCTGGACGCTCCGGACACGGACGCTGCCATTCAGGCCATGAAGACGGGCCTCGAGACCCCTGTTCGCAAGGTGCTTTCATGAGCTTTCTCGGCATTTGCGTCTACGCATCCACCGTCATCGTTGCCACAGCAGTCGTTGCCGTGAGTTGGCGCCTCTTGCGCGGACCGTCGTCGGCCGACAGGGTGATTGCGACGGATATGCTGGGACTGCTGGCCATCTGTCTCACGGCGCTGACTGCCGCTCTGACCGGATTCCAGGCCTATCTCGATATCGCCTTCGGGATCGCGATCTTCGGCTTCTTGTCGGCGGTGGCATTCGCGGCGCTGCTCGAGCGAGCATCGAGTCCCAAGGAGCCCGCCGAATGATCGCCCTCTTCGAGGTCGCGGCCGGGCTTCTGATCCTCTCAGGCGCCACGGTCGTGGGGATCGCAGGGCTGGGACTGGTTCGCCTCCCTGATCCCTTCATGCGGATGCATGCCGCGACGAAAGCCGGTGTGGTCGGTTCTGGCCTGATTATGTTGGGCGCCGCACTTGCGATCGGATCGGTCGGTGCCCTGATCACAGGCGTCCTCGGTGTCGTCTTTCTGCTGGCGACCTCTCCGATCGCGTCCCACGCGCTCGGACGTTCCGCCTACATCTCAGGCGCGCCTATCGCTTCGGCCACGGTTGCCGACGCTCTCGCCGGTGTGCTGCCCCGCGACGTCTTCGACATCACCCCTGGCCGTGCGCTCCGCCGCCGGCTGGCATCCCCAAACCGAGAGACACCAACGCCATCAGGAGGTTTCGCCATGAGTGCGATCGAGCTTCGCAGAACCGAGACACCTGGCCACGCTGCCGCTCCGCTGGCGCTACGTAGCCTCACGGTGTGGCTTGCCGGCGGTCCGGCCCAGCCGGCCGCGACCGCTGTAGCTTTCGATCTCGCCGCTGCGACCGGCGCGCGCGTCACCGGCCTTTCAGCGATCGATCCGGCTGCGGCATCACTGCGCGGAGCGGTGCCGCTCGGCGGACTGGCCTGGTCGAAATGGGCCGGGGATCAGCGCTTGAATCGCATGCGTGAGCGAGCGGCCCGGGCGCTGGCCGAATTTCAGGCTACGTCCAGTGAAGCCACGGTCGACACGCGTGTGCGTCATGAAGAAAAGGAGCTTCGCGAGTTGACGCGCGTTGCGGCTGGTACGGATCTCGTGGTTGTTCCGGCCGACATCGATCCGGCCGGAGAACCAGCGCGCTTCAACGACGAACTGGCCGCACGGCTCGCCGCCGCTTCGCTCTCTCCAGTGCTACGCGTCTCGCGTCGTCCATTCGCTGTTCGCAGGATCGCTGTCGTCGTCTCGGACACGCCTGCGTGCCCACGCATCGCGGCGGCACTGGTGCGTACGGGGCTCTGGCCGGATGTCCCCCTGTTTCTCGTTCGGGTCGGGGCACAGCGAGAGCACGTTGCAGCGCTCGCCGAGGAGCAAGCAAACCTTCTCCGCGATCATGGCCGGCGGGTCGAGCGGATCATCGACGTCGCCCTCGATGCCGAAAGAGGCGAGATGGAGGAGTTGCTGCAGGGGTTCGATGCCGTCGCGATAGGCGCTTGCAGTAACCGGCAGGGCTGGTTCGGTGCGGTCCGCGAAGATTTCCACGAAGTCGTCGTGACGCGCACTGCACTCGTGCTGCTGCCTTGATCGCCGGGCGGCAAACCCTCAATGTCGCGGCCACATCGTTCCATGAGGCCCGAGGTGCCGCCCTTTCCGATCGCCTTGACGGTCCCGATTTTGGCTGGCGTGATCGTGTTCGCCGTTGCGGTGGGCACGACGCAGATCGCATTGCAGGTCGAAAACCGCGAAGCGGACTTACAGACCGAACGGCTCGCACGCGTTTACCTGGACGGGCTCGCGACCGCTGTCGGCGATTACGCTCGGTCCGGCGACTGGCCACGGGTTGAAAGTCAGTTCCGCACGGCCTTCAGTCAGCAGGAGGGCGTGGCCGAAGTGGCGCTATTCGCCATCGACCGGACTGGCCGAACTCTGGCGCAATACTCGTCCCGCCCTGGGCTGGCGGCCGTTCCCGCCCTCAAGACTTCGGAACCGACCTACCACGTCGATTACGAGGTGGGGTTGGCCTGGGCCACGCGCGAGGTCGGGTCTGACGGCCTTAGGCTTGTGGCCGCGCTCGACGTCGGACCGCTACTCTCTGCTCGGCGTCGACTATTGCTCGGTGTGATCGCCACCGATTTATTCATTGCCCTGTTTTGCGGGCTTGGAGCGTTCTTCGTTCTTCGCCGCTTCACACGGCCGACGGAAACGATGCTAGCCCTGTTGCAAGATGCGGCCCAGGGCATGCGACGGCGGCTTTCCTCCGAGGCGATCGAGGCGACCGACGGGCGGACCAAGCCGCTCCTGCGAGCCTACAATGACATGATCGATGCCTTGAACGAACGCGAGCGTTTGCGCGCCGATATCGCCGAGCGCAGTCGCAACGCGGCTCTCGGGCGGCTGGCGGCCACGATGGCGCACGAAGTACGCAATCCGCTCGGTGGGCTCCACACGGCCGTCAGCACGTTGCGCAAGTTCGGCGACGATCCGAAGACGCGCGCCGACTCGCTCGCGTTTCTCGCACGCGGGATCGAGACCATCGATGCGATCGTCACACGGATGCTCAACTTTCATCGTCCCGAAGACGAGCGCCGGCTGACGCGTGCGGACTTCGAGGACCTCAGGCTTCTGGTCCGCCGGCGGCTGCAAAACGCGATGTCGATTTGGTCTGGAAACTCGAACTGGCCGACGAATTCGGTGTCGGTGCGAGCGGGGTACGGCAAGTCCTGTTGAACCTGCTCCTCAACGCATGCTCGGCATCGCCCGTCGGCGGCAAGGTGGTCCTCGCTGCCCGGGAGGAAGACGGGCAACTCGTGTGTATGATCTCTGACGAAGGGCCGGGCATGAAGAAGCCGGAAGCTGAGCGCCTGCTTGGCTCCCGGCGCGCCGAAGCCGCACAGGGTCGGATCGGTATCGACGCGGTGGTATCTCTGCTCGGTGATCTCGCAGGCACGGCCTCGGTCGACAGCACGCCGGGCGGCGGCACGACCATTCGCATCGTCATTCCGAAGGCCGAGGCATGAATCGGCAGGCAAACGCGAAGCGTCCCGTCTCCATCCTGCTCATCGAGGATGATAACGTCCTCGGGCCCGCCCTGCTGCAGCGGCTGCGTCTCGAGGGCTTCGCACCGCGTCTCGTCACGAACGGGCGGCAAGCGCTCGAGGAATTGGCCCGCTCGCGGCCCGACGTCATCCTGAGCGACATACGTCTGCCAGACATGAATGGCGAAGAGATCTGGCGCCGCATGCTGGAGCGCAAGGGTCCGCTCCCGACGTTCTTCATGACCGCATACGGAGAAATCGAGCAGGCAGTCCGTCTCGTCAAGGCAGGGGCTCGGGACTACCTCACCAAGCCCGTTGATGTCGACGCGCTCGTCAAAGCCATCATGGAAATCCGCGACGGCTCGACCGAACCACGCGAGCCCTCACCGCCGCCTGATGCCCTGCCACAGCCGGCGCCATCCCTCGGCGGCTCGCCAGCGATGCGCGCCATCGAGGCCCAGCTCGCAAAAGCCGCCCGCTCGAGCTTGCCGATCCTTTTGGTCGGGGAAACAGGGACCGGCAAAGAGGTGGCGGCCCAGTTCGTCCATCGCCAGTCCGATCGGGCGGATCGGCCTCTCGTCGCGATCAATTGTGCAACCATCCCTGGCCATCTCGCCGAGAGTGTAATCTTCGGGCATGAGAAGGGTGCCTTCACCGGAGCGACGGCGCGGCACATCGGTGTTGCGGAAGAAGTCGGTGACGGCACGCTATTCCTCGACGAGATCGGCGAACTCCCACTCGATCTCCAGCCAAAACTACTCAGGCTGATCGAGGCCCGGTCGTTCCGCCCACTCGGGGCCAAGGCCGATACTCCCTTCGCGGGGCGGATCGTCTCAGCGACCCACGCCGACCTCGGCGAGCGGGTGGCAGCCAAAACGTTTCGCGAGGATCTGTATTTTCGGCTGAACGTTCTCACCTTCCGCTTGCCACCGCTTCGCGACCGGGCCGCCGACGTTCTGTCGCTCGCCGAGCTGTTTGTCGCCGAAGCGGGAACTCGTACGGGCCGGGTAATTGCGCTCGGCTCAGATCTCCGAGCCGCGCTTCTCGCGCACGACTGGCCCGGCAACATCCGTGAGCTGCGCAATCGCATCGAGCGCGCGGTCACGCTGTCCGACGCCGCGGTGCTCGGTTTTGCGGACGTCTTTCCGGAGACAAGCCTCGATCAGGTCGTGTCTGCGGGCGAAGACGGCTCCCTGCACGATACGGCACGCGCGGCGATCAGGGCGCGCGTACAGGCCGCGCTTCGCCAGACGAACGGCAACCAATCGGAAGCTGCGCGACTCCTCGGAGTCTCAAGGACGACGATTTGGAAGCACAGTCGGTGACCGCGTGGTGTAGGCCGGCGCGTCCGAGGTGCATCGCAGAACCTGACAAACTGGCAAAGCGTCCGCACCTACCTTCCTGCATTAGCGGTCTACGACGGCGAGCAGGAACAACCCAGCAACTTCATTACTCGTCCTTGGCACCCGATTGGCACCCGACTTGGTGGGAGCGGCTAACGCTTGAGGTGACGAGCAAGAACGAGAAGGCAACCAACATCCTGAGTTTAGCGTGTTATTCGGGACAGCAGGAGACAGCCCAGGACGCGACCAGGAACCGATGGAACGGTTTTCAAGACCGGTGCCGATGCACCGAGCATTGCGTTCGCCTGCCTGATCCCGACGAAGCCGATCTCGCAATCCGAGGACGGCGCCGTTGACTAACGCGTCAACGGTCGGACGGCTGCCCGCCATACGTCCGCGAAAGGCCAAGGGCTCGATTGGGCGCTGGACTCGTTGCAGCGCTGCAGCAGGGCGCGGAGAACGGGACACGCTTTCGGTTTCAGATCCGTGCCACCCGACGTGCGAGAACGACGCGAACCGCGCGATGGTCCGCGTCGCTTCGATCTGCTCGGAGGCCGGTGTTCCGACGAGACCACTCCTGCACAAGATGAGTCGGCAGGCGACGGCGAAGCTGCCGAGGACGGCGCCGAACTCCCTGCGGCTGAGCCCCGTCCGAACGACGTCGGCGTAGATGCCGCTGCCAATGGCGCCGATCTGCTTGCACTCGAAGCAGCACCGGCCGATGCGGTGGCCGACGACCCGGACAACATGCCAGTCGCCGCAGTCTGGGATGCTGACGCGGGAGACACGCCGTTCTCCCTGGATGGCATCGGCTCGGCCGACGAAGGGATCTACGATGATGTCACTGTCGATGCCGGCGTCGTCGCAAGCTCTTCGAAGCGATCGCAGACCCGGGCATGCCTGAGGCCGCGGACCT
>Ga0073934_10003649_pt1 | contig 27752 bp, 24 predicted proteins | sample LarsenN4metaG_FD_76834 | JGI IMG/M metagenome (GOLD analysis project Ga0073934, IMG submission 76834) | Hot spring sediment bacterial and archeal communities from British Columbia, Canada, to study Microbial Dark Matter (Phase II) - Larsen... ... | reverse complement strand
GGATTACAATCGTAGCAGATCAACCCGGCTTCGGTCAACATCACGGGCTTGTTCGCACCGAACGCTGCCAACACTTCGCGGATATAGTCGAGCTTCCCCAGGACCATGCCGCCCCGCGCGGACCAGCTGGGAAACGTCTCGTCGTAATAGAGGGACCTTTCGAAGGACGACATCGAATACGGGGCGTAGCCGTGATAGCTGACGATGTCGAAATAAGCTCCACCGCCATTGACCAGGATCCCTTCCAGGAATTTACTTGCTTTACAGTCTTTACCTGCCGGTGGATGGGTTGGATCGCAGTCGAGCAGCAAACCGCCGATCAGCACCCTGGCTTCTGGATCCGCAGCTTTGATCGCCGGATAAGCCGTCTTCAGCATCTCCGCATAGTACCTTCCACCGTAATATTCGTCGTTATGGTCGCCCCAGCAACCGAATCCCGTCTCCGGTTTGATCAGGCTCGGATCGATGTCAGGTTCATTCCCAAGCTCCCAGTACTTGATATTATAAGGAGGTGCGCTGTAACGCTTCACCAGGGCGTTCAAGAATCGAGCAAACTCATCGAGAGAGTCCGATTTAATCGGGCTGCAAGGATAAGAGGATGCTTTAGGCAATGCCCAGGGAGGCGCGAACCGGATGGTGGCGATGATCTCCAACCCATTGTTCGCAGCGGTTGTGAGCCTCCCCTCCTTTACCTGTGACCAGTCAAAGCTTGGAGGATCATTGTAAACTGGTTCAATTTTATCCCAATCGAACGCATTGACCCGCAGCCAGTAGATCCCCGAAGCGACCAGCAGGTCCTTCAGTTCCGTGATCTTCCCAGGGGTGATCTGCGCGCCGAACTCCGGCGGGTTTGGGTATCCCTTCATGGAAACCGGCAGATAAACCGTGCTGTCCGCATTTGCCACCGCTCGGGCCGGCAGGCTCGTCAGGATCGAGCCGGTTGCGATCAGGGAACTCACAACCAGTATGATAAGAAGTGGCGCAACCCTTCGCTTCCTTAAACCAAGCAACTTCATCGATCGCTCCTTGTGCGATATCTGGAGATCAACCTTCAACAAGCTGTCTGATCCGCGCGTATCCCTCCGTCATAATCCGCTCGATTTCATCCGCAGTCGTTTCATATGCGCTGAGAGGACCGCCGATCGGATCTTCGATATTGGTTTCATCTCCGATCATCTCGCTGAGCAGGAAGATTCGCCCGGCGAGGTGGGGATATTCCAACTTCAACGCCTCCTTGTGACCTTTTTCCATGACGAGGATCAGGTCCGCCGATTCCAGGAGGGAACCGGTTACGATCTTGGAAGCGTGCGCGCTCAAGTCGATCCCGCGGCTTTTCAAGACCCGCAAGGTCCCCTCTGACGCTTTCACCCCATCGATCCCCCAGGTGCCTGCGGAATCGATACGCCAGAGGTCCCCATCCCCCAGGTCATCGACGATCTGGCGAAAAATCGCGGCTGCCATGGGCGAGCGGCAGACATTTGCGGTGCAGACGAAGAGAATGGAAGGCAATTTTTACTGGCTTCAGGAGTAATACTTTACGATCGACATCAACCCCACGACATCAAGGAGAAGGAAGAAAACAATAAGCATCGATATCAATAATGGTTTGGGGATCTTTAACAGGTTCCCTGTTTCGTTGATCAGACTCAGCCAACCCAGGTTTAAAACCAGCATCGTCGGAATTATCACTGGATAAGTGTAGCGAGCTACAGGTAGAAATGTACGACCATCAATGAGTGTGCCCGTACCTCGCATCAATGCTGAAGCCCAAATCAGAACAAGCGAAATTCCTAAGAAAAACAAGATATCCCACGGTAAGTTGTGGCGGTGTTTTACCAAAGCGATTGACCCCCCCACCAACCCGATGAGGGTGACAAATGCGAGTACACGATAGGAATAAGGCGCGATCAATGCAATGTGTCCCCACCCGAATTGCCCCCAAAATGTCTGAAAGAGCCGTGTTAGAGAATTTAGATAATACGAAAACACTACCCTGAAATCCAATATTGAAGTTAAGAAAAGAGATGGACGCCCAGGAAAATTCCTCGTCAATAACCTGTCTGCCCAATTGTGTATCCATGGCCACGGAGACTCCGCAGAACCATTGCGGACTACATTCTCAAATGGCTCTCCTCCCCACATACCAGATTCAGCCCTGGAGTCCAGGAATTGAGGTTCGGTCACCGAAGAATGATTTCCAGTAGTCAATACAATCCCATCATAATAGACCACAATTTCCTTTTTTACCGGATACGCCTTTGGCGCCAGCACAATGCTGAGCGGGAGATTACTCAGGATTAAATTCGTCGTGATTGAATAATACTTCGGTTCGGTGTCAACACTGACGAGCTTCGAGTACGCCCTCCTTTCTGTTACCAGGATAGGAGTCCGGACTCTGGTTGGTTCAGAGGCCCAAATCCATGCACCGATTGTTAGCGGCTGATCGAGAAGATTTGCCTTCTTATCCTGTGGGATCAACTGAACCAGTCTTGGAGGATCTTTTTCAGGAGATAATACTATGCGAAACGCATGTTTCCCATTTTTCGATAATTCACTTACAGCCCTGCTCGATCCATCCAGAGGAACCGCTCTATACCAGTATGCGGCATCACCCCAATTCACAGCCGCGAAAAACACCACCACCACACCAAGGGCGAGGATACCCCAGGCAATTAACCGTCTTGAGCCGCGAAAAAATGAGAAAAGCAGGGGGATCAATATAAGGATGATTGCAACCGTTACTGTGTTCTTCATCCAAAAACAGATCAGTGCAGTAACCAGCAAACTAAGAAATTTGATCCAGCTGAATCCCCTCTTGACCAACAACACTCCAGCCCACAAGAACAACGAGAAAACAGCAACTGCACCAACATCGTCGTTCACAGCGGTCATAATGTCGACAAAACCTGGAAGTAAGGCAATCGTCAGGGGCAGTATCCAGCGCAATGGATGATCTTCATTGGACAATTCATATGCTATCCTGATTGCGCAGAATACACATACGGAGAATAATGCTAAGGATAGTAATCTCCCAAGATAAAGTTGCAGTACGACGTCGCTGGTTGGAATAATTCCAAGAAATACTCCAATAAACCCATAATACAACCAACGTCTATTTACCTGGGAAAATCCAATATCGATCTCCTGGTCTTGCAGCAATAAATTAGGTGGAGCTCCTAAATTCTTGTAGAAGCCATGTTCGATCATTGAAGCCGCCAGCTCCCGCCTCATGTTCTGATCATAATCTCCAGAATCAATCTTTTCAGCTTTATTCGCTAATAACCAGGCAAATTCAAACTGTGTCGGTTCGTCATAGTGCTGCCATGGCGGTACCAGGAAAACGAAGACACCCCCATTAATCACACAGATTAAAAGCACCAGGATAGCAGTCCAGTGCTTCCGGATGAACTTAGATCTATTGGTCAGCAATGAATACGCTCGATGATCTGGAAGTTATGCCCGATTCACTCATTCGTCTGGGGTTCATTTCCCCTGCCGGAGGTACCCATCTGCCACCAGTGTCTACCAATTATGATCAGGCTGCTGATGACCAGGCCAAGAAATCCAGCCACAGCAGTATTCCGAAACATACTGGATGCGTTCATTCTTTGCGGAGGAACTGCTTCGCTTGCCAGCACTACCTGGCTGTAGGTCCGGGATGCATTTTCTATCTCGGTTTTCTTCTGAATAAGTGCTTGATATGCCTGCCAGGCAACATCGCGTCTGCTTGTCAACTCCAGAGATCTAGCGGTTTGCTCTTCCAATCGAGCCTGATATTCAGCTAACTTCTCGGAGATTTCGAGTGAGTTCTCATATCCGAGTTCTGATACTAATTCTGCAGTAATTTGAGCCAATGCATCTGACGCGGCTGATTTTTCCTGGTCCAATTTTTCTATCAACGCTTCAAGATCGGCGGCATAATTGCGGCTTGAATCAAGTAATGAATTCACCTCATTCATCTGGAGATCAATCGTCAACGTTGTCGTAACACCCAAAGCACTTGCTCGAGCCAGCAAAGTTGCAAGCGCATCGCCGAAATCTCCAGCAGCCGACGAATTTCCAGAAAGAATTTGACTCATCAAGGCATTCGCTTCGACCTTCAAGGTCTCCATGGTTCGCAATCGGGTCTCATAATACGTCATGCGGGCAACTCTTGAATTGGTTGCTTCCGTTAAATAAGTTTGGGCTTCCAAGACCCGATTTTCCAAAAATGAAATCTGGTTGTCTTCAAGGAAGTCCTCGAGGTTGCGTTGAGCAGTCTGATAGTCATCGAATGCACGTTCCAGCTGTCTATTGAATTCTGGGAGAGGCTGATTGCCGCTGTAAGCAAGATTCACTTGTTCAACAGCTTGGCTGGCCCAGGCGTTAGCGATCTTTGCCGCAAGATTCGGGGTGTTCGCTGTGGCTTCAATAATCAACAAATCTCCGTTGCTGGAGATATCGACCAGGTTCTTTATTGAATCAATATCGTTTCTTTCTCCAGGGAGTTCACTGGACAACTCATTGAGCACCTTGAGAGCCAATGAGTCGCTATTTGCGATGGAAATGATCGCATCCATTCGCGAACGAGCGTCGACTGGTTCATTTACTGTAGGAAATTGCTCAGCCAGTGTCAATGCAGGTCTGCTGCGTAAGACAAGGATTGTTGCAATGCTTGAATACCTGGCAGGTTGATACCTGCTGAAGAATGCAGCCGATACCGCCATCACTCCAGCGAATATCAGAATAAACCACCAAAATTTGAAGATAGCCTTTATATACGGGCGTATATTGAACTCCTCTTCATGATTAATCATCATAAGACTCTCCAAGGGCGTCAGTGAGAAATCCTGTCTTAGAGGTTGATTCCCTGCAAATCGTGATGAAAATTCCCCCGGGATTTCTCCTGAGAGTAAATACTAAAAAGTAGACCAGGAAGAAGCCAGAAATAGAAGCTGAATGCACGAAATTCTAATACCCGGTAAAAAAAGAGTAAGTAAAAGGATATGCCGATGATTGTCAGAGATGTTACCGCCAGATTCTTAATCATCGGATTACCTGTCTTCTTGAAAATTTCGAAAATCGATTTATAAAACTTGATCATAAAGAGAATGAATATCCCCAGACCCAGCAAACCGTAATAAGCAAGCAACGCAGCCCAATAAACATCTTCAAAGCCATTCTTTCGAAATACTTTTTGCTTGAACAGGGGTAAATCAAACAATGGAAGTTTTTCGTTAAGCTTCCCAATCGTATGATCTTCATCCGGTCCAAATCCCAACACTGGGCTGGTCGCTAACACGATGGGAGGAATGCCGGTTAAAGCGCCAAGGCGTTGAGATTGCGCTCGTTGAAAGTAATCGACTGTGAAGATCCCGGTAACATTTTGAAGAATATTCTGTTGTTCAGTCAATGGGTTGATAAATTCTCTTTGAATAAAACTTGAATCGTAGAAGAGAACCGTCCCCAGAAGGACAATAAGAAGTAAAAAAATTAGCATTGAAACCAGGCGGTTCCTGCCAGCTCTCACTCTATAGGTAATCGCAATCATCAGAAAGACTCCGAAAATTGCTGCGCGAGCATAGGCGAAATTAATACTCAGGAAAAGAAGGACAATGAAAATTAAGTGCCGCAATCGAACCGTTTTCACCTGCCCAAGAACAACAGATAAGACAACAAGCATGAAGAGGGCAAAAAAAATCGTATCCCCCAGGGTTCCAAAAATTGCGCCCAGTTCCCTTCCTCGTCGCAGTAATACGAAGCCTCGCGTATAACCTGCGATCTCAATCTCCGTCGTCTTCGGTAGCAAAATCGGGTTTATGCTGTCGCCGAATATCAACTGCATCCAACCAACCGTGACTTCGATCGCGCCAGCAAGCACGATGAGGATGAGTATTCTCCTGATCTGCTTCTCACTAAAATCGAGGTTGACAACGAGATAAAACAATATTGCATAGCGCAATAATGCTCGCAGGTTTACCAGGCTCCCGAGCAGAGGAGGTTGGTTGATAAGGATCGTCAATCCGGCAACGACCAGAAATCCAATTAAATAAATATCAACTGGAGTTGTTCGAAATCTCTTTTTATTAATTATTTTTCTTATAACGAGAAATATAAAACACGCATAAATTACAGATTCGCTCAGGAATCTGCTTGCGATATAAACCCTGTCAGAAACCGGCAGGTACTTGAGAAGGATCTCCTCGAATGGCAGGAAAATTACAAGAAGTTGAACCACAAACTGGGGAAAGTAATACATCAAACAAATCGCTACTGCTAAAGTCAGGATAGTTAAAAGAAAGATTTGACCAGCGGGGATCGCGGCGCTGAATGCCCCGAATAAGACAGCGATCAACATGGAACCACCGAAAATGATGATGGGTTTCCATGAAGGTATCCAACTTCTGATGGTTTCAATCTTGCCAAACATTATTCCAGGTCTTTTTTCGCCTGTGAATTATGAAAACGATGAATTAGAATGCCCCTTTACCCCGAAGAACGACCCCGATTGTTTTTAACAAGATATGTAGATCCAGAAGCAGGGAATAATTCTGGACATAGAATAAATCATCTTCTGTGTGTAGATGCATAGGTTTATCGCTTCTCCCATTGACCTGCCACCATCCGGTAATACCTTGAGGTACTGAGAATCGAATCCTCTGCCAGGGTTCATAACGATCGACAAGATAGGGCAATTCTGGTCGAGGACCAATCAAGCTCATATCCCCTTTTATCACATTGAACAACTGCGGAAGTTCATCCAGACTGGCTCGGCGGAGAAGTCGGCCGAAGCGAGTCACTCTGGGATCAGCTGCCTGTTTATGGATTAATTTTCCCTCATCATCAATTACCTCCACGACATGGCGTAATTCTTCCGCATTGGTGACCATAGTCCTGAATTTCAACATTTCGAACAGTTTACCGTTTTCACCCACGCGTTTCTGACGGAAGAGAATTGGTCCAGGGCCTTCCAGCCGGATCCCACAAGCAATCAACCCCATAATGACCAGACTGACGGGGAGGACGAGTATACATACTGCGAGATCGAATGCCCTCTTAATCAGGCGTTGGTAATCGCTCAGCGCCGGTGCTCTGATGTCTACCATCGGGATCCCCGCAAATACCTCGAACCTTGCCTTATGTAGTGCTTGATTGTAGTAATCCGGGATGATAAGCACTTTAACTGGAAGATCCAGCAATTCCGAAACCAATTTGTTTAATTTTTCATAAGCCCGCGGCGGGAGAGCGATAACCACATCATCGATTTTTTCACGAAGAACTACAGACCTGGCATCATCCACTGTTCCCAGGATCCTTATTCCCAGCTGGTGTTTTTGCTCATCATCGTCGAGAAAACCGGCGATTCTTAAACCTAAATATGTGTGACCCGAAATCTTTTCAGAAAACTCCCTCCCAACCGGTCCGGCTCCGATGATGAGCACATTCCGCTGGGCAATTGCTCTTTCTTTCGCAAGTCTGAAAAACAACCGAGCAAGTAATCGCCAGGAGGCAAGCTCCAAAGTTGCAATAACGACAAAAACCAGGAATAATACCCTGGATAGATCGCGGTAAGAAATATACAGCAGCCCAGCCAGAGATACTCCAGCAAGCATTGAACCAAGGAAAACGCTTGATAACTCATCGTTAATCCGGAGGTTCCGACGCCCGTCGTAAACTGACATCAAATTGAATATTGCGATCCACACAAAGGGGAATGCAGGAAAAAGGAATCCTGGTACATCCATTGGTTTCCTGACATCTGCTGCGTAAGGCAAGAATGATAAGACCGGTCGGAGGTAAGAGGCAGCGTACAGACTCAGTGAAATAAGGATTGCGTCTATCCCAATCGAGAAAAGGGCAAAATTTATCGAGAAACGGCGCAACATGATTCATCCTCCTGGCTACAAAAAGAGATACAACCGAGTCACCATCCTTCAGGTAGACCCTGCGGGATTTCTATATTGGTGAACTCTTTGGTTCTTCTCACACCAACCCTCTCTACCCACTCCGCCATTCGCGCCAGTCCAATTTCCAATGGTACTGGATGCGGGATCTCGAAATATTTTCTCAATTTCTCATGGGAGGCATACGCAGTAACAACTTCGTTCCGAGGCTTCAGGTACTTGACGTTTAATTCGACGCCCATTACCTGAGAAACCAGTCGAGCCAACTCATTGATCGTGTATGGCTGGTCTGCGCCGATGTTGAAGATTTCTCCGTAAGCCTTACGATTCCAAACCGATCTTGCAATGATGGGAGCGACATCGTCAATATAAGAGAAGGCCCGCACCTGTTCCCCGTCACCGAATATTGTCAGGGGTTCTCCTCTGAGAATCTGGCTCATAAATATCCCGATCACATTCCGGTATTTATCTCCGATGTTCTGGTGTTCTCCGTACACATTATGAGGTCGAAAGATAATGTAGTTCAATCCAAACTGGTGATGCGCCGATTTCAGATCGAGCTCAACTGCATACTTAGATATCCCATACGGATCCTCCGACAAGGGTGTCATATCTTCCGTCATGGGAACCTGATTCCTGCCGTAGACGGCTATTGAGGAGGTGAAGACAAAACATTTGACGTTGTGGAGTACGCTCAGGTTTATTAAATTTACTGAGCCAATCAAGTTGTTCGTGTAATTGTAACGGCGGATGAAATGACTCAAACCCTCAGCCGCATAAGCAGCCAGATGATAGACGTAATCGAATTGTTCTTCCCGGAAGATCTTCTCCAGGTGCGGATAATCTGTGACGGAACCCTGGATCCATTTCGCACCAGCTGGAACGTTATCGAGATATCCCCCGCTGAGATCGTCCAGAGCGACGACTTCAAAGCCGTCCTCGACCAGGCATCTTGCGACGTGAGAGCCAATAAATCCAGCTGATCCGGTTACGAGGGCTTTCATCTAGAAATCTCGTCGAATAATCGAAGATACTGATTCGCAATCAAGTCCCAGTTGAATCGATCGCGAATGGGTTCCGTGGCGCGCTTCCTGAACTCCTCGGCAACTTCCGGATTCGCTTCAAGGAATTCTATTTTCTCCCTCAAATCATCCACATTCTTCTCAAACAGCAAGCCATATCGACCATTCTCCAGCACCTCAGCATTGAAAGGGGTATTCAAGGCAAGCACACAGTTTGAGTACCCCAACGCTTTCAGCAGAGATGGATTTATCCCACCGAATTGGTGACCGTGGATATAGGCGTAACAGTTGTGATGCAACTCTTTTATCACGTCAGAATCATCGATGTGTCCGAGGAATTTAACTCTGTCATTTGCGGTCGCTTTGAGTCCATCGATAAAAGCTCGTTCGAGCACATTTCCCTTATAATCGGCGCCCCCTGCGACTGCAAGGATCTTCTGGCTTCGCGATGCAACGAATGCTTTGACGATTAAATCTGCATTGTTGTCTGGCACCAGCCGGCTCGCGATTAGAAAGTAATCTCGCGGAACGAGTCCGAATCGCTCCAATACTTCAGGATTCTCTGAAGGTTCGATATTCGCACCGTAAGCAATATAAACCGTGTCCACTCCAAATTCCTGGGAATACAGCCGCTTCATCTCGCACGCATCTGTTATCACGACAGGGTAATTCTTAGTTGCCATCTTCGCAGTCCATTTGAAGTATCTTTTCCCGAATCCCTGCCATTTAGGTCGCAGCCACTCCATGCCATCCACATTAATCACAGCATGCTTACCAGCCAATCGGAGGATCCAGCCAAAAGGTCCGTTGGAGGCATTCCAGACGAGGACAATATCGGCGGGGTGCGTGGCGGCGTGGATTATCGAGAGCAGGCTGTGACTGAACGTGCTCAAGACCTTATGCTCGATGCTGGGTAAATAGACCAGTTTTACGCCATTCCATTGGGGTGGGCGCGTGTCAAAAAGGCTTTTTCTGCAGTAGACAATTACCTCGTGACCCGCTCGAACCCATCTGGGGGCAAGCTCGCCCATGATCGTCTCGAGACCGCTATAGGTCGATGGCAGTCCACGGATCCCCAACACCCGGATTCGCATGTTTCTTTATTATTCTCCGATGTTACGATAGATCTCTGGCATTGTTTAGGATAAGGCGTTATTCAGAGTGCGTAGTCCAAAGCCCGCATTGTTTGAGCGAACCCCCATTGGATAAAAGGTTCTAAATCGACAGCAGGCTTAGACCGATTCGGTGAAATGATTTTCTCTGAATACTTGAGGAATATCTCATCCTGGCGTAATTCGCAAAAATCCAACAGCCGCGATAATTCTTTCCTGGGATCTCGAGTCAGATTCTCGTACTTCAAGATGCAGACGGATTTCGGCCACCGAAGTTGACACCGTATTCCTTCCTGCATGGCAAGGACCCACTCGACTGCAGCCATATTTTCTTCCGCCTTTATCGTTTTGATTTCTTCTTGAAATCCAGCAAGAAGAGGTTCGTCCGGCACCAGCTCCTCGACCAAGAGCTCCCATTTTCTTCGATTGTATCCCCACCAATCCGCCACGCCACTATCCATCCGCTTCCGCGCTTGCCTCGACCAGATTGTGATAGAGTGGACTACATCCCATCCATTCCTGGCAAGGAATATAAATTTCGCATCGGGAAAAATCTCGAGCAGGTAAGGGATTCGATAGAGCATTTCTGGATTTTTATCGAGTATTCTCTTCGATCCTGTAAGTGCAGCGTAAAACCCTAGAATCCGGTGGGCATTTAATCTCACCCGTGGCGTGGCGTCTTTTGCGGAAAATCTGTACTTTCCAAACTGAAGTTGAAAGTGCCCGTTGACGTCATCTTGCGGGTGGACAACAAACCAGACTGCTTTCGGTTCATTGAGAAAACCGATGCTCGAGTGCATGGAAAGCACTTTTCCCAGGATCGTTGATCCGCTGCGACCCGTCCCAATGATGAAGATCGGCTTCTCGACAACTTTCTTGATTGGAACGTGACTGATAGTTTTCAGCGCGGGGATAATGAACCGGTTCAACCAGCGATGCCGGGTCGTAACGTATCTCCCCTGGAATAATAAATGACTGACCAGCCGGACTACAGCTTTTCCAGGGCGTGTCGTGATGTAAAGCCGGTCAAGCTCAGCAACCAACCCTAGACTCCTGTTGGATCGGTTTGAACACTATTCACGCAATCTGGAATGATCGATTCTTGTAGCTCTTTATTAAGCCATTCGGGGAGATGTCGGTAGCCTGCTTCGTAAAGCTCTCGAGCAAGTTGCCGGTTATATGGACGGAAAATCGATTCAAGGTGAGCGTAAGACTTGTCGCTGATCCTGTCTTGGTTGTTCGCGCCGTTGATTGCATAATAGATTGAGCGTAAATTCCTCTTTAATTCTGGATGAGTCCTCCAAAAGTGCTCCCAACGCCAGTTAACCTTCAAGGCGATGTCCTGTAAAAGCCTGGATTTATAGTTCCGGGTTTGATTCTCAATAGTTACATCCAGGTCGTGGAGATATTTCTCATATTCAATACCCAACCAAATACACAACTCCCTCAGAACGGATTTCGGATCTTCCACAAAATGTTCGAAGAATACAATCTGGATATTTTCCCTTCCAAACACATTAAACCAATCGTTGAGATATTTGGAGTAAAATCCGCCCTCGATCCCCCAAAATGCGTTGTTTTCTCGCTTTACGCATTCGGTGAAGGGCAAATTCTCGCACAAGGCGATATATTCATCGAAGGTAAGTTTTGGATCCAGTTCGAGCATACTCTTCCGGAATTTGAAGAATGAAAACATCCGGGAGATCGGTTCCCTAAAGGAGATAATTATCCGGACATCCCCCAGGGTATCCTTAATCCCCTGAGCCAGAGTTCTGCCGCCATAGAAGTACCCGGGGGTAGCCTCGAGGACATATTTTGCCCCATCACAGTGAGAAAACTGTTCCAGATATTCTGCGAACGGAGGTAATTCCCGATCCCTGTAACGGAGGGGTAAATAGTAATGGGTTTCCTTCACTTTGGAGGGGCAGATCTCCGGGTGCGCGGACAGGTACATAAATAAGGACGTCGATGCCGCCTTATTCACTCCTGCGATGATCAGGTTAGGTTTAATCATTTCACTCAAAATTTCCGTTCTGCCGGTTGAGGAATTCTTGGCGACTCGCCTGATAGATGGAGATAATAATCGAGAGCCTGTTGAGCGATCACTTTCCAGGACAGCTCCCTGGTCACATATAAGAATGCATTCCTGCCCAGACGCTCTGATAGTTCTGAATCTACCAACACCTGTTTGATCGTCTGGGCAAATTTATCTTCATCGCCCGGTGGAACCAGCCAGCCGGTGACCCCGGAGTGGATAATGTCAACATTGCTGCCAACTGCTGTGGCGATGACAGGCTTGCCAAAATTCATCGCCATGATGATTGCGCCACTCTGGTAAATCCACTCATAGGGGAAAAGGACAAGGTCAGCAGCAGTAAAATAATCCACCAATTCCCGGTCCGAGACCTTTTCCGTGCGCCAGATCACGAGATCATTCAACCCGAGAGCTTGCGCCAATCTCATATCGGAGGTGATATCTCGATCTTGAAGTTTTCCTACAATCAAAAGTTTCAGATTCGGGTGTTCTGCTACAACGATGTGAACCGCCCTCAGAGCCCAATCCAATCTTTTGTTGGGTTTAACCGTTCCAAAGATTAGTAAAACGCGTTCTTCTGGTTTCAGGCCCAGTCTTACCTTCGCCTCACCCGCGGTTGAACGCGCCCCTTCGATGCTCGTTATGAATAAATCATAGTTGCCATGCGGAAGGAGAGTTGTTTTTTTCTTGAAGACAGGATCGAGAGAATGAAGTAAATCCCGGGCATACTCTGAATGTAATATCAGGCCTGAAGAGGCTTTATACAAACGATGATAGATCTTGCCTTCGAATGTATTAAACCCTCCAGACAAATGAAACGGTAAAACGTCGTGGACAGATGTGACAGTCTTGAAAGAAAACCATCTTAAAAGATATATCGTAAGTAAATCCACAAGTGGGATCTGGTAGAAATGGAAATGCACGATATCAGGTTTAGCGATCAGGCAATATAAGACGATCCTGATCAGTGCAACCACGTAATTGAATCCACGGACCCACTTCGACCTGTTGTCATAGATCCCTCTGAATACACCTTTCACGTCTACATTCACAGGGCGCAGGGAGCTCGATTGAGTCTGGGGTGTCGAAAACAAGACGACCTCGCATCCCTGTTCCTTGAGTTCACAGGCGAATGGAAAGTTGAAGTAATGCATCCCACGATGCTCGCCAACGGAATCGACGATGAAAATTTTTAAACCGCGTCTCGTCATTGCCGGGATTCCCGGCTAATTCCCGGAGGACAGATAGTCATATCTGTATAACCAGGGGATTGTCAGCAAATCGACAATGAGCTTCTTCTTCTTGTCAAACATACTGCGCCATTCGTCATCCAGCTTCAATTCCACCTGCCCGGTGTGGTGTCGTACGGGATTCCCCCAAATGGAATGATTGATGGATAAGCTCACAGTCGAATCGGAAATGAATGGCAAAGTATCAGGATTACATCCAAGGGCCTTTAATACATGTACGGTCGAGTCACGAGGATGTCGGATGAAATCTTCGTACCGCAACAATAAATATCGCCTGGGGTCGCGACCCCAGAACAATTCCGCCGACAAATTCCGGACATTCCACAGGATCGCTGACCTATAGACATTGGATTGGTACATGAACTCGCGGTAGTCTCTTCCGTCGGTCTGGTATTTCTTGCGCAGCCAGGAATAGGTCACCGCCCGCGGGTCCCTGACAAGGTGCAACGCAAAGACATCGAGGGAAGGAATGGAGCTGAGCAACCTGCCGTATGTGGGTCTTTTTGAGGAATCCACAATTATTTCACACCCCGTAACCTCCTGAATAGCCCGGTATAAAGATTCGAGCGATTCCAGATATTTGTGATGCTTTGCGATGAATCTCCTGTGCAAGAATGGGATCAAATAATACGGGAGATACCGGTTGTAATTGCTTTGGAGGCGGTGCTGCTCCATGACGGCAGGAAACTGATCATCGTATTTTCCAAAAGCTTTTCGGAGGATCGGTTGCCAGATCTCGCATTGCGCAGGGTCTTTTCCACATGTGCAATGCCTGTGTTCGATCAGGGCATACCTCCAGATGTTAAGCAGTTCTCCTGCGAAGAAGAACCCATCGATTTGGTCCAGGATGTTCCCAAGGATTGTGCTTCCGCTTCGGGTTTCTCCGGCAATATAGAGAATTCTTACTGGATTGCTCTCTCCAATCATCGTTAGACCAGAGGTATCCGATTGTCCGATTCAGAATGTGAGAACGATAAAAAGAGAGTCCAGCTAACGGACAAATCTCAATACCCGTTTAATTTCTTTCACCTTCATCAACAAGGCGAGCAGGAAGAATACAACGACACCAAATGCTGTAATTACGCCCAACCATAATCCGGATTCAACGAATCGAATCAGCATGCTTGGTCTGACTCCAATCAACCAGCTCTGGATATAGTACACTACACCACCCATCAGTAAGGAAGACAACCCTATCTTACCCCCGAATAAAAGCAGCTCTTTGTCAAGAAAATTCATCTTGTGGTTTAAATTGTGGGCAATGATGATTGTTCCCAGGATCCATGCGAGCGAAAAACCGATTGTTAATCCAAGCGCACCTAAGAAATAAAACAAAGTAACATCAAGAACCACATTAATTAGCAAGACCAAAACCCGATTGTTGAAAGGAGTCTTAGGATCACCAGTAGCGTAGAATGCTGTGTTTAATATCTGATAGATTGCGCTTGGAGGGACACTTAAGATAAAAATGCTCAACAATTTGGCTGTTGTTACGGTCGCATCATAATCAAAAGCTCCACGGCCAAAGAGGACATCCACAAGTAGAATACTCAGTCCGATAACCCCAGCAGATATGGGAAAGGATGTGAAAATCGCCAGACGAAACGCGAGGGAAAGAGATGACTTGTATTCCGAAAGATTATTTTGCGTGAATTGGCTTGCCAACCTTGGCAGAAATGCTGTGGAGATACTTGATAAGAAGATCCGATTCACAGCTGTCAGGATTCTCCGCGCATAACCCAGTGCGGACACTAGACCAACCGGCAAGAAAGACGCCAGGAATCTTTCCAGGATGATGTTGCTCTGACCAAATACAGCACCCAAAAAAGGATATCGGAGCTGGCTTAACACATTCATCACATATGGATCCCTGATCGACAACCTGAGCTTATGTGTATATCCTTTCGTGAGAAGAACGATTCCCAGGACGAAAAATTCCAGCCAAAATCCACACACGTAACCGATAGCTAAAGCATGTATGCCTAATCGAGGAAAGCAGATAAGAACAAGCACAGTCGTCAGGTTTAATAACAAGATGGATGCTGCGGGAAATGCAAATTCCCTCAAGGAGTTAAGAATTGCTTTCGTTACTTCAATACCTCCCAGCGGTATCACTAACAAGAAGAGTATTCGATTTAATGAAATCCCCAACATTTGTGTCTCTGGATCCAGTCCGGCACCCTGGATTTTGATCAACACTGGGGATGCGAGTACCCCAAACATTCCGATGCAAAAGAAAACAAGCAAACTGAGGTTAATAAGATAACTGCTGACCGTCCAAAGACCCTCCCGACCTTTCTCAATAGAGACGCGTGTGAACAAAGGTACTAAAACCACATTGAAGGACACGAGAATAATCGAATATAGAACTTGAGGAAGCGTATATGCAACAAAAAAAGCATCCGTTGCCTGGCTTAAACCGAATCTGGCAGCAACAAAAACATCTACTAATAGCGCGCTGGCGAATCCCAATGTATTAAATAAAGAAATTACACCGGAGTTTCTTATGACCCGATCTTTGTGATCGGGATCTTGTTCAACAGGATGGATAAATTTGCGGAACACTCGAACCCGGACTTATTAAATTGCACTGCCTGCAGTGATTACTGGAAATTGTGGATCTTTTTTCGGTAATACCGAATCAAATAGAATAAGGTTCTACTAACTTGTGGAACATGAGAGATCTGCCAATCCACCGGAAATTCATACCCCCACAACTCCATGCAAGGACCGAATACCCAGGAAGCCCTTTTTCGAGTCTTTATCGAATAGCAATCGATATAGTTCTGTTCCTTTCCCGATGTTTTATTGATCAACGGGATCGGCCTTACCTGGTGTATTCCTAATTTTCTTAGTAATGTAGAGAAATCATTCTGGAGAGATTCAAAGCGGATGATGAAATCAAAATCCTTGGGATGTGGACTGCCACGATGATCGAATGGGAGTTTATAAAACTTTAGAAAGTAATCTTCAAAATCCCTCCGATCACTGACTATGAACTCAAATTCACGCCGGGCTTTTCTTGATAAGTGTCCTCCGTATTCACGCCAATGTTCGGGATTTGTAAAAAAACCCTGGTGATCTGCCTTGCGTTTAAAATAACGAGTGACGACAATGTCCATCGGGTTGCGGATACAAGTAAATACAAAATAGTCTTTTTCCGGTGGCGTCGCTTTTCGTAAGAAACTCTCATATAACTCATGTTTGTGGTAAATCCGCTCGCCCCCATATTTTTCACACAGTTCATTGCTGATCGCAGTCGAAGCAGTGTGTGGGATTTCTACGAATAAATATCGATTCTGATGGCTGATAATCATCGGCGACCGATTCTCCAGGTGATTTATGGAGATATTCTTGAACACATCTATCGATATTCGTCAATCACGTCCATTACCACCCATAATAGATTGTAAAAGATTTAACGAAACCCAGAAAATGCTCTTCGACCAATCGACCTTCTGGGAAAAGATTAACAAATTCTCTTTTGCTTAATAATCGGATTTCTTTGGCGATCTCCATGGCGCTCTGATAATCCGGGGTCCTTTTTCGCCATCCCAGGTCGAAATGTTGGATGAGCCAGCACTTCATCCATATCGGAAAGAATTGAAAAAAGGGGAATAAGAAATGCGGTTCGATCGGGAAATAGCGATTTGGAGTTTGAACAAAATACCGTTTTCCAACCCGCCTGATCTCGTCTGCCATCTTGCGTTGATCTTCGAATGAGCCAACATGCTCGATGACAGAATTCGAAAACACAATATCAAACTCCTTATCAGCGAATTGCTGCATTGCTCTTGCATCCCCGACCAGAGAAGTGAAGTCTGGACGGGTGATCGGTTGCGAAAATTTATTCAACAGGATCACTTTATATAGGGGACTTGTCGAAGGAAGCATCCTGTTCCAGAAGCGTTCTGTCCCACCGACATCTAAAATTGTGAGTGGTCCATCAAGCTGTTCGGTAAGAGTCTGAAATAAAGTGAACCGTTGCTTACGGTATTTTGCTGCGAGTGAATCTGGCTGCCTGTGGTCAGCAATTTTTTTTACGAACCTTGTATAGATCGACATCGGTAATCGATTATAGAGAGAACCTCTATTCCGAATCCAGCAAAGCAAGCCCTCGTCTTGCCGTTGGATTATCAGGATCGAGAATCAATGCCTGGCGATACGCTGTAAGCGCCCGGTCATCCAATCCCGCCCAACGATAAATCTCACCCGCTCGAACGTAAATTTGCACGACCGGCGGATTCATGATTTCCATTGCTTTTTCGATAGCCGCGATCGCTTCGTCCGCTTCCCCATTCAAGCGATACGCAAGCGCTAACTGATAATGAGCATTGACAAATTCAGGAAATTTTTGAATCGCGTCCTGGTAAATATCGATTGCCTCTGTAATGTCGCCAGACAAGCGAGCATTATCACCCCAGGAGACCATATACCACCGATTTTGCGGTGCTCGTTGAATAGCAGCCTGATAATACTCATCTGCTTCATCATATCTGGCAGCCTGGGTCAATAATCTTGCCAGGGCATAATATCCATCTCCAGACTGTTCGTTCAGGTGGATAGCCTTTTCAATTTCGCTCCGCGCGACGTCCAGACTCTCACCCTGTTCATACATAACGAGCCCCAGCTCGATATAGAGATCGGGCTGCTCGGGAAACTCTTGGATCGCACGCTGATATACACTCGATGCTTTCTCCCATTTCTCCATAGCACGGGTGACCTTCCCCAAAGTGCGGAACCAGTCCAGTCGGTCCGGAGATTCTGGATGAGTAATCAATACCTGATCTAAAATAACCTCCGCTCCCTGGTAATCTTCCAGCTCCGTCAAGCTGGTTGCGAGGGCAGAGGTGCTGATCGCCGGATCGAGATCCCAGGCGGTTTGAAGAGCCGCCAATGCTTGTTCAGACTGGCCCATCTGATCATACGCCAAACCTAATTGAAGCCAGGCCTGCGCCAGATCAGGATCCATCCAGGTTGCTCGTTCAAACCATCTCAGACTATCTTCATACCGGTCTTCTCGAACAGCCTCATTTCCTGCCTCTACGAAATATTCTGCTGTCAGACCAGCAATTCTCCATGCTTGAACAGCTGTTGTTGGATCTCCAAGGGCTTCACGGGTAAATCCATATCCAAGTTGCCCCAATGGATTTTTTGGCCTCAGGCTGATATAACCCTGGTAATAATTTTCTGCCGTTGCGGGATCACCAATCAGACAATAAGCACGCCCTAAGAGGAGGTTTGCCTGCGCATTGGTTGGGTTGAAATCCAACGATCGCCTGAGCAGAGTGATCGATTCATTGACTCGAGCCTGGACCCCCCGCCTTGATTCGGGAAGTGATTTACATGTGATATTGAGATCAGGAATATCTTCCACAACTTTCAAAGCATTATTAATCAATTGCCCGCCTTTGATCTGGAAGTACAGACTCAGGATTTTAGGTGAGACAAGATAAGTCACACCGGCTATCGTGATTAACCCGATTATCAGCAGCAAGACCCTCAGCCGCGAGTTCATCTTGGCCCGTTATTCTGGATATTCATCCGATTAATTGCTTGCGGAAGGTTGCACCTGGCTCTCCCAGCGGTGCCACTTCCCGTGGTGCGCCTCCAGGATGCGGCGACCCTCGCCCGGCAATTTCAGCCCCGCCATCTCCAGGTCCGCGTCGACCATCACGCGCACCAGGTCTTTGAAATACACGCGCGGCTCCCATCCGAGGATCTGCCGCGCCTTGCTGTAATCCGCCAACAAGAAATCGACTTCATTGGGCCGGAAGTAGCGCGGGTCGATGCGCACGTACTCCCGCCAGTCCAGCCCAACGTAACCGAAAGCTTCGTCGAGGAACTCGTGCACCGAGTGCGCCTCGCCGGTCCCGATGACGAAGTCGTCAGGCTCATCGAGCTGGAGCATCTTCCACATCGCAGCCACGTAATCCGGTGCATACCCCCAGTCCCGCTTCGCCTCGAGGTTCCCCAGGTAGAGGTGCTTCTGCTTCCCGGCGAGGATGGCAGCCAGGGCGCGGGTGATCTTCCGGGTGACGAAGGTCTCACCCCGGCGGGGGGATTCGTGGTTGAAGAGGATCCCGTTGCATGCGAAAATCCCGTAGCCCAGGCGGTAGTTCTTCGTGATCCAGTAAGCGTACACCTTCGCCGCGGCGTAAGGGCTCTGCGGCTGGAAGGGAGTGGTTTCGTTTTGGGGGGCTGACGCGCTGCCGAACATCTCGCTCGAAGAAGCCTGGTAGAAACGGGTCTTGATCCCACTTTTCCGGACCGCCTCCAGCACACGCATGGTGCCCAGACCGGTGACATCCCCGGTGTACTCCGGCATGTCGAAGCTGACGCGAACGTGGCTTTGGGCAGCGAGATGATAGATCTCGTCGGGCCGCACGTTGTAGATCAGGTCGGTCAAGTTGCCGGTATTCGAGACATCCCCGTAATGTAAAATCAATTTATCCCGCACGCCGTTGTGGGGATCGTGGTAGATGTGATCGATGCGCTGCGTGTTGAACGTGCTGGCGCGCCGGATGAGGCCGTGGACTTCGTAACCCTTCGAAAGCAACAGCTCGGCCAGGTACGACCCATCCTGCCCGGTGATCCCCGTGATTAAAGCTTTTGGCAATTTATTCTCCAGTTTTAATTCTTGAGGTAGCTCTGCACTTAACCATGGTCATCCACCCCACCCCCAGCCCCGCCCCTCAAGGGGCGGGGAGAAAGAGGATCCTGGGGATTTTTGCGGCACTTTGTGCCGCAAAAATCCCCAAATCTTCTGTTTTCTCCCCATTCCCCCTGGGAAGGGGGTCGGGGGGATGGGCAAATTCCAGCAACCACGGTTTATGGTGTTACCATTCTTGACGCAAAGTCGCAGAGGCGCCTAAATTTTAATATTTTTCCGAACAAATACGAGGCGCAACTCAATCGAAGAGGATATGCGATCTTATCCTCCTTTGCGTTGGCTTTATGGCGTCTTTGCGTTTATTAACATCGGTATTGATTCAGGCGCGCTCCGCCCTTCCGACATTCATTCGAATCCGGTGAAAAACGCTCCCATTGAATTGGAATTTCCCCCATCGAATTATGCCGTAACGGCTGTCTAGAACATTTGCCTCCCGGCTAACGATTCACTTCTTCCGCTGCACCTGTCCGGCTTTCAGCTCGACAGGAATCCGGCGGTCGCTCAACATCTGGATCAGGACCCTGACCCTTTCCGTGCCGGGCAGCCGGGCGTCGAAGATCGCCTCGTATCCTTCGAACGGTCCGGCATTGATGCGGACTGGATCGCCGGGTTTCAGCCCATCGAAGAATTCTCCGCCAGCTGCGGCGATCTCATCCACCCGCTTGTGGATCGCGTGAATCAGGTTCTCCGGTACATCCGCCGGTACGCCGTCGAAGCTCACCAGACCGACTGCGTGCGGCATCCATTGAAAGGTCGATAAGCCAACTTCTTCCAGGTCGGTGTGGACGAACATGTAGCCCGGAAAATACGGCCGCAGCTTTCTCGAGCGAGGATTGACCGGATTCACCCGCAGGCGCGGGAAATACACCTCGTATTTCTGCGCGACCAACTGGCGCCACAGCACCTCCTCTTTCCGAGGTTTACTTCGCAAGGCGTACCAATGGACCGCCATGATTCGACCTCAACTCAAGCGATAAAATTGTCTTATTCCTGACTGCGGCGATCAGGTTTGAATTCTCTTTACCGGATCTATAAGGGCACCTGGCTGCCATTTCAGAGCATCGAAACTCTTTTGCGTCACGAGGAACCGGAGGCGTCCTTTTTCGACGATCAAACGCAGCTCTCCATAATCGCCGAGGGCCGCCAGGGCTTCATCGATCATTTGGACCTGCCCGGAATCAAGGAACGTCAGGGATTTGAGGGTTGCACTTGCTTCCAACGGGTTGAATTTTGAATCGCCCATAGCACCTGTTTCCTTTGATTAACTTTTACCTCAGTGAATATCCATCGAGTTAATGGTCCCCACCGCTAAGTGGGATGATCCCGGGCAACAAAAAAACACCCTCGTGGGATCTTTCACCTCTCCGATGTGTCGACGAGTTTTTATCTGATCTGGATCTCACCTTCCAGTATGTTCGCTAATTCTAACACAAATAGGCTGGATTTTTCGCCAAGCTAAACCACACGCATCGCAGTCAACCGGCTCAATAACCTCTCGATGACCCAGAATGGGATCAAGAGCCCCATGTGAGCGACGAGGCACACGCTAATAATCACCGTTATAACCTGGAAAAAACGCGCAATCCGCGGCATCAGATTTACCTGCAGCCAGGGCCCCATTCCCATCAACAATCCCAGAGCGATCAAAAAGACAGCCACTGCTGCGAGCGGGAACCACGCCCGACGATCGGCTTCCGATGGAAACATGGTGCTGCTGATGACAAAGATGACATAAAACCAGGCCCAGAAGTCAGGCTGGCGGGACATGAGCTGCACAGCTTTGAATGCCTCCCCAAAACTTGAAGCATCGGGCAGCGGTAGAAAGACAGAGAATTTCAATAAGCCCACCAAGATCGCGGTGATGATCAAAACACCCATGACGAGGGGCGCCAGGCCGATCAACGCGTCTCGAAAGATGTCCGTTTTCCCTGTCTCGACGTAACCCATGCGCAGTCTACCTTCCGAGCGGATTTCGGGGAGAAGGGAGATGCGACCGGTCCGGACGCCCAGGATTTTCGCGACCATGAAATGGCTCAACTCGTGCAGGAGAACTCCTGGAAAAAACATAATCGAGAACAGCGCCAGCGAAAGTTCAGCCCTCTTTGTGATCAACAAGAAGCAGGCCTGTATCTCGTAATGCAGCCTGCGCTGCAGGACCGTCAGGAGGACCAGGGTCAGAAAAAACCAGACCAGGACGCCGATCTCACCTGTCACTGCGCGGCTGCTTGCACGATTTGAATAAATTCTGCAGCTTTCAGACTTGCTCCTCCAACCAGAGCGCCATCAATTTCCGTTTCTTTGAAAAACTCGGCAGCGTTGTCGGAATTGACCGATCCTCCGTAAAGCGCACGGATCGTTTGTGCGTTTCGCTCGCCAAACAACTCCGCGAGAGCCGGTCGAATGACCTGTTTGACGACCTCGTTGGCTCCCAACGGCGTGGCGGCTCTCCCGGTGCCGATAGCCCAGACCGGCTCATAAGCGACAACGAGGTTCTCGCCAGCCTGGGTGCCTTCCCCCCATTCAACGCCTGCCAGTCCAGACTTGACCTGCCGGAACACAACTTCGAAGGTCCGGTCGGCTTCGTTTTCTTCCAATGTTTCACCCACACACAGGATCGGAATGAGCCCATGCGTGAGGGCTGCGTGAATTTTCTTATTGACAGTCTGGTCGGTCTCACCAAAATGAGTCCTCCGTTCAGAGTGACCAATGATGACGTACTGGCAGAACTCTTTCACCATTGCCGGAGAGATCTCACCGGTGTAGGGCCCGGCTATCTCCCAGAACAGGTTTTGAGCGCCAAGCTTGATATCCGTTCCCTCCAGTAAAGCGGATACCGGAAGGATGGCCGTAAAGGGTGGGCAGAGGACCTTTTCCACAGATGTAATCGACTGGAGAGCCGGCACCATTTCCGAGACTAAATGGCGCGCTTCGGCGACGGTCTTATACATCTTCCAGTTCCCGGCTACCAGCGGTGTGCGCATCATTCTATCTCCTGAAACCCGGGATTATTTATCCTGGAGCGCGGCGAGTCCAGGCAGTACGATCCCCTCCAGCATTTCCAGAGAAGCTCCACCGCCGGTCGATATGTGCGTGATCCGGTCAGCTAGACCTGCCTGGCTGACCGCAGCGACCGAATCCCCTCCCCCGACGATGGAAGTCGCCTTCGAATTCGCGACCGCTTTGGCGATTTCGAAAGTCCCCGCAGCAAACTTTGGAAATTCGAAAACACCCATAGGGCCGTTCCAGACGATGGTGCCGGCGTCAGCCAGCGCCTGGCTGAATTGCGCGACGGTCTCCGGGCCAATATCCAGGATCCGCCACCCATCCGGGACCGGACCAGTTTTGATGACCTTGGTCTGGGCGTCTGCTTCGAATCGGTCCGCGATCACCAGGTCCACCGGTAATCGCAGCTTCCGACCGCCGATTGAGATCAGTTCGCGGGCAACGTCGAGCACATCTTCCTCGACCAGGGAGTCGCCGACGGCAAGCCCCTGGGCCTTGAAGAAGGTGTTCGCCATGCCCCCACCGATCAACACCCGGTCGGCCTTGGACAGCAAGTTGCGGATCACACCGATCTTGTCGCCGATCTTGGCACCACCAAGGATGGCGATGAAAGGACGCGCCGGATTCTCGATCGCTGCGCCTAAATACCGGATTTCCTTCTCCATAAGGAACCCGGCGACCCCCGGCAGGAATTTCGCCACGCCTTCAGTCGAAGCATGCGCCCGGTGAGCAGATCCGAAAGCGTCGTTTACGTATAGGTCCGCCAGCGCGGCGAGCTGCTGCGCCATCGCAGGGTCGTTCTTCGTTTCCCCGGGGTGAAAGCGCGTGTTTTCCAACAAGAGCACATCACCGGGATAGAGGGCGGCCGCCGCCTGTTCGGCCTCGGGGCCGACACATTCCTCGACAAATCTGACCTCCCGACCCAGCAGTTTTCCCAGGTGTTCTCCGACTGGCTCCAGGGAGAATTCGGGCATGACTTCACCCTTTGGACGCCCCAGGTGGGAACATAAGATCAGCGCCGCACCGTGTTCTAGGAGATAATTCAACGTTGGGAGTGCAGCCCGGATGCGGGTATCGTCGCCCACCTGACCATCCTTTATCGGCACGTTGAAATCGACCCGGACGAGTACTTTCTTTCCAGCAACATCTACATCTGCGATGGATTTCTTGTTGAACATATGCTGCTCCAGACGCGAGGACAAGGAACGGGAGCACAGCTTCCGTCCCTTGTCCCGCTGTGAATCCTTAGAGATATTTCGCCATCATCGCGGCCAGGTCCGCTGTGCGGACTGAATACCCCCATTCATTGTCGTACCAGGCAACGATTTTCGCCATCGTCCCTGGACCTTTGCCAAGGACCATCGTCAGCGGTAAATCAACCAGCGAGCTGTGCGGGTCACCTTTGAAATCGACGCTCACCAGCGGCTCCTCGACTGCTGCCAGGATGCCTTTCAATGGCCCGTTCGCCGCATCCCGGTAAGCCTGGCGGAGCTCTTCCGTCGTTGTTGGGGTAGCCAGCTCGACAGTCAGGTCGATGACCGAGACTGTTGGAGTTGGGACGCGCAGGGCATACCCATCCAGCCTGCCATCCATCTCCGGAATGACCAGTTTCAACGCCCGCGCCGCGCCGGTCGAGGTTGGAATAATGCTGAGCGCGGCTGCTCGTGCCCGCCGCAGGTCGCTGTGGGGAAGGTCAAGGATTTTTTGATCGTTTGTATACGCATGGATTGTTGTCATCAACCCCCGATTGATGGTGAACTTATCATGCGCGACTTTGACCGCGGGAGCCAGACCGTTCGTCGTGCAGGATGCATTCGAGACAACGTGATGAACCGCAGGGTCGTATTTATCATCGTTGACGCCCAGCACCACTGTCAGGTCCTCCCCCTCGGCTGGGGCGCTGATGATGACTTTCTTCGCGCCGCCTTTGGTGATGTGATTCTCTGCGCCTTTGACCTCTTTGCCTTTCTTGTTGACTCCATCCTTCTTCACCGTAAAAATCCCGGTGCTCTCGACGACGATTTCAACTCCGAGGTCTTTCCAGGGGATGTTCCCAGGATCAGTTTCCTTGAAAGCTTTTACCGGCTTTCCATCGACGATCAGCTCATCGGTGCCCACTTCCACTGTACCATCAAAGCGACCGTAGTTCGAGTCGTACTTCAACAAATGGGCCATAGTCTTTAAGTCGCCGATGTCGTTGAAGGCAACGACTTCGAGCTCATTCGCGTGGAAATCGCGGATCGCTTTGAGGACCTGTCGTCCGATCCTGCCAAATCCATTGATGCCGACTTTGGTTGTCATGTAAACCTCCATTCGTAGTGATGTAATCTTGTTGTATTAACACCTGGCATGGTGCAGTTCACGATCCGCTGCATTATACGCCGATATCCACGGATTGAAAATTAAAATGTGAAATTACACGCAAACTAATCGACCAGGGGACCGGTACGTTCTTCAAGCAAGTCAATCGCAGTCTGGGCCAACTTCTGACCATCATGCCGCCACGGTCTCACAATATCCACAAAACTTCCGCAGTAGACCGGGTAATATAATTCCAGATTGGGGTCCAATTTAACCCAATCGATGTTGACAGGCAGCTCGGGTGAATATTCGGTGTTGCAAATGACAATGTCAAATAAATTCGAGCCCACATGTTCTTCGATGGCCCGGATATGATCTCCGCAGGAATAGCCATCGGTTTCCCCGGGCTGCGTTGCGACATTGCAGACGTAGAGCTTCAAAGCCCGGCTGGAGCGGATCGCATCCGCGATATCCGGGACGAGCAAGTTGGGAAGGATGCTGGTGTATAGGCTTCCTGGTCCAACGATCACCAGGTCAGCCGCCAGGATCGCCTGGAGCGCCTGAGGGAAGGCGGGTGGGGAGTTTGGTTCCAGCCACACGCGCCGGACACTCCCCGGACTCTCCGGGATCTGACTCTCGCCCTCCACCCTGACCTCTGCCAGCACATGAGGGAGTAAAACATCTGCAACCAGGCGAACGTTGTGCAGAGTCGCGGGAAGCACCTGCCCGCTCACCGAGAGGACGCGCCCGGATTCGGCTATCGCCTCTTCGAAGCTGCCTGTGATCTCAGCCAGCGCCGTGATGAACAGATTGCCGAAGGAATGCCCTTCCAGCCCGGTCGAACCATTCGGAAAACGATACTGGAACAGTTGTGTCAGCCGGGCTTCATCGTTCGAGAGCGCTGCCAGACAGTTCCGGATATCTCCAGGCGGCAGCACGCCCAGGGATCGCCGCAGCATGCCGGAAGAGCCTCCATCGTCTGCAACCGTGACGATCGCGGTGATATTGTTCGAGTATGCCTTCAGACCGCGCAGCAAGGTCGCCAGTCCGTGGCCTCCCCCGATCACAGCGATGCGAGGTCCCCGCTCTCGCCTCCGGTGACCGGCAAGCGCCTCCACAACCCGCCGGCCCGGCTTCAAGAAGGGGGCCATCAAGGACCGGTTGATCCCCCAGATCCCGCCCAACACCAGAGCGGCCCCAAGGCCGCCGAAAATGAGCGCACGCAACGGGCGAGCCAGGAAGCGCAAAGACGCCCATGACAGGAGCGGCAGCCACCAGGTGTCGGGCGCCGTCCGATAAACATCGAGGATCAGAATCGCCAGCCCAACTCCAAGGAGGGTTGTGCCGAACAGGACCAGCAGCAGCCAGCGTTTAACGCCTAAGCCAGGAGTCAGCCAGCGTAAGTTCTGAACGACTGGCCCCCTTAATCGCTCCAACCAACCAGGACCAGCCTGATCATTCATATGTATTCATGATAGCAGTCTTTTTATCGAACGTCAACGCCAATCCAATTGTTTCGCAGGGTTTTCACAAGCAGGGCAACCACCATCCTGAGCGGAGCGTAGCGAAGTCGAAGGATGGGACGCCAGGCCAGATACTGTGCTATACTTTTGGGGAATATTATGGCGCCGATTAAGAAACAATGGGTGATACCCGACAAGATCTCTCAAGAAGCCGGCGAGGCTCTCGCCCAGTTCCCCGAAATTCTCCGTCAAATCCTGATCAACCGAGGCTACTCAACACGGGAGGCAGTTGAAGATTATCTGTTTGCCCGGCCCTCCCACGATACGGATCCATTCAAAATATCCGGAATCCCTGAGGCAGTTTCCAGGCTGGAGTGGGCGATCGCCCACGAGCAAAAAATCGCGATTTACGGCGATTACGACGTAGACGGCGTCACCGCCACTGCCCTGCTTTTCGAATTCCTGAATACCCTCGGCAGTGAAGCCATTGGATACATCCCCAACCGGTTCGATGAAGGATATGGTCTCAACATCGATGCCCTCGACCAGCTCAAAGCGCAGGGAGTGGACCTGATCGTGACTGTCGATTGTGGAATTCGATCCGTTGAAGAAGCAGCATATGCCAGACAAATCGGGCTGGATCTGATCATCACGGACCACCACCAACCTGGAAAAGTACTTCCTCCTGCAACTGCTATCATCAATCCAAAGCAAGAACATGACGGCTATCTGGAAAAAAACCTGTCTGGAGTGGGGCTGGCGTACAAGCTGGCCCAGGCATTACTCGTGCAATTGAGGGATTCCGGGAAATCAAACCGAGCCAGAGCAGTCCGGGATCAGCTGGACCTGCCCGATAACCTCAACAGGTTGTCGGACCTGCCCGACAACCTCAACAGGTTGTCGGACCTGGTCGCGCTCGGAACGGTAGCAGACCTCGCCCCGCTGGTGGGAGAAAACCGGGCGCTCGTCCGGGCAGGCTTGAACGTGATCCGATCACCTCAAAGACAGGG
>Ga0073934_10003648_pt1 | contig 27753 bp, 21 predicted proteins | sample LarsenN4metaG_FD_76834 | JGI IMG/M metagenome (GOLD analysis project Ga0073934, IMG submission 76834) | Hot spring sediment bacterial and archeal communities from British Columbia, Canada, to study Microbial Dark Matter (Phase II) - Larsen... ... | reverse complement strand
GCAGAACGGCGCGACGTTCAATATCGCATGTGTGCCGGGCGCGGCGCTCGAGCCTCCGGGTGACGTCGTCACGTGCGACGTCGCCCGCGAGGGCGTCAACGACGTACTTGCCGAGCTGCGCGGGTTCGGTGTCGACCACCGCGGGAGCATCGCGGTCGAGCACATCGACGTCTCCGTCTCCGACGTGGCCGCGGAGGCGGAACGCCGGGCGCCCGGTTTCGGTACCGACGCCGCGGTGTGGGAAGAGGTGGACGCGCGGGTCCGCGACGAGTCGTACCTCACTGTGAGCTTTACCGTGTTCCTGGTCGTCGCGGCGCTCATCGCAGCGGTCGGGCTGATCGAGGACTCGTCGATCCTCGTCGTCGGCGCGATGGTCGTCGGTCCCGAGTTCGGGCCGATCGCCGGGCTCGCCGTCGGGCTGTTCAAGTGGCGGCGCGCCCGCATCGTCACGGCCGCGGCAACCCTCGCGGCCGGCCTCGCGGCCGGAATCGTCGCCACGTACGTCGTCATCGGTGCGGCGGAGCTCGCCGATCTCGTGCCCGACGACTTCTCGCCGCACACCCAGCCCCTCACCGGCTTCGTGACCGATCCATCGCTTTCGGCCTTCGGTGTCGCGTTCCTCGCCGGGATCGCGGGCACGCTCTCTTTGACCCAGGCGAAGGCGGGCGCACTCATCGGCGTGCTGATCTCGGTCACGACCATCCCGGCCGTTGCCGGCGTCGGCGTCTCGGCGGCAGTCGGGGAGTGGGACGATGCCGTCGGGGCGTTCGGGCAGCTCGGATCCAACATCGCCGCGCTCGTGCTCGCCGCAGTGCTGACCCTCTGGGTGCAGCGTGAGGCGTGGGAGCGCGTCGCGGCTCGTAGGCGCGCCGACGAGCGTGCTGTTCCGTAGCGAGTTCTGGCCCGGCATCCGCGACGGGACCATCACGACGACGTTCCGTCGCTGGAGGCGCACGCAGGTCGTCGCGGGCCGGCGTTACCGCACGCCCGCGGGCATGATCGAGGTCGACGCCGTCGCAATCGTCGATCCGGCCGCGATCAGCGACGACGACGCGCGGCGCTCGGGGTTCGACTCCGCGGCCGCGGCTGTCGCCGCCCTGCGAGCCGAGGCCGACCTTTCCGTATTCCGGATCGACTTCCATCTCGTGTGCGAACCCGACCCGCGTGAGGTGCTCGCGGCCGAGGGCGACCTCTCCGACGACGCGGCCGCCGAGATCGGGCGCCGGCTCGCACGCCTCGATCGCGCGAGCCGGCACGGGCCGTGGACGCATGCCGTCCTGCTCGCGATCGCGCAGCATCCCGGTCGGCGGGCGGCCGAGCTGGCGGCGACGTTCGGGCGCGAGACCCAACCGTTCAAGACCGACGTGCGCAAGCTGAAGAACCTCGGCCTCACGATCAGCCTCGATGTGGGCTACCGGCTCTCGCGCCGCGGCGAGGCGTACCTCGCGCGGCGACAATGACTCACGCTTGCAGCTCGTAGACGTCGACCGGGTCGGGGAAGCCGGCGATCTCGTAGACGCCCACGATGCCGGTCCGCTCGCGGCTCGTCGCGTCGAGCCGCGCGTACATCTCCGCATCGAGCAACACCGACGACGGGCGCGCGAGCGACTGGAGCCGCGCCGCGAGCGCGACCGGTAGTCCGTAGAAGTCGCCGCGACGCGCGACGACCTGCCCGGCCGCGAGTCCTACCCGCACGGGCGGTACGACGGGATCGGCGCTGAACGCGCATACCAGCTCCACCGCGACGCGCGCACCCACGGGCGCAGCCGGTGTCGTGAACATCACCGCGTCGCCGATGCGCTTGACGAGCGTGGCTCCCGCGTCGGCGAGCACGTCGGCGGTTCGCTCCTCGAACACCGACAGCGCATGGTCGAGCTCGTCGAGCGCGCTCGCGGCCGCGAGGCTCGTCGAGCCCGTGAGGTCGGCGAACCCGACGACGATGTCGAGCAGGTTGTGGGGAGTGGCCTGGACACCCCAGTCGGCATGCCGCCGGGCCGTCTCCACGAGGTGATGGCGGTGCAGGCTCAGCAGCGCTTTGTCGGCAGCGCGCATCGCCGCGGGAACGACGGCTTCGTAGTGCTCGGCCGCGGTGTCGTCTCCGGCGCCGCCTTCCCGCAGCGGCGCCTCGAGCGCGCTGCGCAGCATCGACACCTCGGCTTCCGCGACGCGGCCGATCGCCATCGACATCACGCGGGCTGTGTGGTAGGCGACGCGCGGGTCGACGACCTGTTCGATGGCGAGCGCGAACGGCATCACGCCGGCGTCGCGTTCACCGAATCGACGATCGTCGGGCTCCGGTGGCGGAAAGCCCCACGCCGACCACAGGCGCAGCACGTCGGCGCGCGCCATCCCTGCCTTCGACGCGAGCTCGTCGAGGGTGAGTCCCCGGTCGGGCGACACCAGCAGTTCGATGGTGAACGCGAGCAGGCGTCCGCGCTCGCGGGCCGCCTCGATCTCGTCGTGCGTCGCACCCAGCCTCCGGAGCCGGGCCTCGAGGGCAGCGTCGCCCATCGACGCGACGCTATACGGTTGGTTTCGTGAACGTCGGCGACATGGTCCTCGTCTCGGTCGACGACCACATCTGCGAACCGGCCGACATGTTCGACGCGCACGTCCCCGAGCGCTACCGCGAGCACATGCCGCGCGTCGTGGAGGAGCCCGACGGGTCGCTCCAGTGGTACTTCGGCGACGTTCGCGGACGAAACCTCGGCCTCAACGCGGTTGCCGGCAAGCCTCCGGAGATGTTCAACGTCAATCCGCTCCGGTACGAACACATGCGGCCCGGTTGCTACGACGTCCACGAGCGGGTGCGCGACATGTCGGCCGGAGGGCAGCTCGCGGGCCTCAACTTCCCGAACTGGCCCGGATTCTCGGGTCAGGTGCTCAACGCGGGACCTGATCCCGACGTCAACCTGGTCATGATCAAGGCGTACAACGACTGGCACGTCGACGAATGGTGCGGCGCCTACCCCGATCGCTTCATTCCCTGCGGGATCCTTCCGCTGTTCGACGTCGAGGAAGCAGCGCGCGAGGTGCAGCGCCTCGCAGCGAAGGGTTGTCACGCGGTCACCTTCTCCGAGAACCCGGCCGGGCTCGGCATGCCGAGCATCCACACCGACGCATGGGATCCGCTGTTCGCTGCGTGCTGCGATACCGGCACCGTGCTGTGCTGTCACGTCGGTTCTTCGTCGAAGTCCGCGTCGACCGGGCCGGACGCGCCGCCGCCGGTCCCGATGAACCTCTCGACCACCATGACGATCTACACGCTCGGCGACCTGCTCTGGGCCGAGTTCTGGCACCGGTTCCCACAGTTGCGGTTCGCGCTCACGGAGGGCGACATCGGGTGGATCCCGTACTTCCTCCAGCGCGCCGAGCACACGTTCGACCGGCACAACGCGTGGATGCGCCATGAGCCTCCCCAGGGTCTGCGGCCGACGGATCTGTTTCGCGAGCGGATCATCTGCTGCTTCATCGAGGACCGCATCGGCGTGAAGCTGCTCGACGAGTTCAACGTCGACAACGTCTGCTGGGAATCCGACTTCCCGCACTCCGACAGCTCGTGGCCGTACGCGCCGGAGCATCTCGGAGCGCTCTTCGCCGGGACCGACGAGGCGGTCGTCGCGAAGATCACGCACGGCAACGCGATGCGCCTGTTCCGATTCGACCCGTACCGCCACCGCGCGCCCGAACGCTGCACCGCGGGTGCGCTGCGCGCCGAGGCGGGCGACGTCGACACCGTCACGCGCGCGGGCCGACCGGCCGACGGTACCGATGTCGAGGCGTGGCGCAGGCTGACAGGTCGAGCCCGCTGAAAATCGTTTGCGCGAGCGCGCCCCGGAGGGCACCCTGGCGCAGCTCTTCGACTCCCGGGAGGTGACCGATGCCTGAGCCCACGATGGTCTCGGCGTCGCGCGCCTCCACTTCGGCCGCCTGACACTCGGCCCGCGCGCGACGCCTGTCCCGTCGGCCAGGCAATCCCGGAGGTCTCCCGTGTCGCGCAACTCGCGACCCCGAGCCCGGCGCACGCCGGGCTCGTACCGGTGCCGCCACTGTGGTCTCGACGTGTCCCACGACGCGCCCGGGACCGCGCACCGCAACCATTGCCCGAACTGCCTGTGGAGCCGTCACGTCGACGATCGGCCGGGTGACCGCTCGGCCGCGTGCGGCGGCACGATGGAGCCGATCGCAATCGCCGTACGCGGCGCCGGCGAGTGGGTGCTGATCCACCGCTGCCGGGCGTGCGACGCCCTCCACGCCAACCGCAGCGCAGGCGACGACAACCCGCTCCTGCTGGTCCGGATCGCGGCGAGGCCCCTCGCCCTGCCGCCCTTCCCGCTCGAGCGGCTGCTCAGTTAGTTAGCCTTACTAACTATCTGCTATGCTGCCGGCGTGCCGCCTGCACCACCGCCTGCACCACCGGGGACCCGGTCCGTCGACGCCGCCGAAGTCGCGGGCCGGCTCCGCTACGCGGTGCTGCGGTTGGCCCGGCTGCTCCGGCAGCAGGACGCGGGCGGCACGCCGCCGGCCCTCCTGGCCGCGCTCGCCGTCGTCGAGCGCGAAGGCTTGATGACACTCGGTGAGCTCGCGCGCCAGGAGCAGGTCACGCCGCCCACGATCACGAAGGTCGTTGCCGCGCTCGAACAGCGCGGTCTCGTCGAGCGCGTCCGCGACGAGCGCGACGCACGGGTCACGCTCGTGCGCGCGACCGCCAGGGGCCGTAGGCAGCTGGAGGCGACTCGAGCGCGCCGCACGGCGTGGCTCGCCACGCAGCTCGACGGCCTCGACGCCGGCGAGCTCGCCCGGATCGCGGCGGCGCTCGACGCGCTCGAGACGATCACGCGTGTACCGGAGCGACCATGACCGAGCGGCTGCGTGCCTTCTCCGACGAGACGTTCCGGTCGCTCCGTGTCCGCAACTTCCGGTTGTTCTTCGTGGGCCAGCTCGTCTCGCAGGTCGGCAACTGGCTGACGATGATCGCGCAGACGTTGCTCGTGCTGCACCTGACGGGCAGCGGCATTGCGGTCGGCATCCTGACCGCGTGTCAGTTCGCGCCGGTGCTGCTGCTCGGCGCCTGGGCCGGGCTCGTCGCCGACCGGTCCGACAAGCGGCGGCTGTTGATCCTCGTACAGACCCTTGCGATGGCGCAGTCATTCGTCCTCGCGGCGCTCGCCTCGATGGGCGATGCTCCGGTCGGCGCGATCTATGCCGTAGCGGTGCTCGGCGGCGTCGCGCTGGCGTTCGACAACCCGGCGCGCCGTTCGTTCGTCGTCGAGCTCGTTCCCGAGGACGACGTCGCGAACGCGGTCAGCCTCAACAGTGCGCTGATGACGTTGTCACGCGTGCTCGGGCCCGCGCTCGCCGGCCTGCTGATCGCGACCGCCGGCTACGCATGGACGTTCGCCGTCGACGGTCTCTCGTACCTCGCCGTGATCGCAGGGCTCGGGTTCATCCGGCCGGTGGAGCTCCGCCGCGCGCCACTCACCGAACGGGGCCGCCGGCAGGTGCGCGAGGGTCTCGCGTATGTCCGGCGTGTACCCGAGCTCTGGATCTCGCTCGCGATGATGGCCGTGCTCGGCACGTTCGCGTTCAACTTCCAGGTCGTCATGCCGCTGCTCGTGAAGCGGACGTTCGACGGCACCGACGCGACGTTCACGCTGCTGTTCTCGGTCATCAGCCTCGGCAGCTTCGCCGGCGCGCTGGCGACGGCGCGTCGCACGGATGTCGGGCTGCGCCGGCTGATCACCACGAGCGGCGCGTTCGGCGCGAGCATGCTGGCGCTCGCCGTGACGCCGTCCCTCGCGCTGGCGTTCCCGATCGGGGTCGCCGTGGGGTGGACGAGCATCGGCTTCATGGTCGCGTCGACGGCGATCGTGCAGTTGCGCGCCGACCCCACGATGCGTGGCCGTGTGCTCGCGCTCCAGGCGATCGTCTTCCTGGGCTCCACGCCCGTGGGCGGCCCGATCCTCGGCGCGGTCTCCGAAGGGTTCGGTCCCCGCGCCGGGCTCGTCGTCGGCGGTGTGGCCGCGCTCGGCGCGGCCGCGTTCGGTGCGGGCGCCGCCCGCCGAGCCGAGCGCGCGACCGTCGCGAGCAGTTCCCGAGAGCTGCGGGCCGCGTAGGTGCGAGCGCGCCGGCTAGGCGTGCATCCCGCGCGCCGCGGCGGCGACCGGCGCGTTCTCGCGAACCGCGCCCAGCCGAGCGCGCGCTTCCGCGGCGGCCAGCGGATCGGGCGCGGGAAGCGAGAAGCCGGTGTACATCACGCGGCGCTCGCGCTCGGTCGGCGCCTGCGCCATGTGCTGCGTGCAGCTCAGGTGCACGGTGACGTCTCCCGTGCTCGTCGGAAGCGGGACGTCGGGCAGGTCGAGGCGCGGTTGGCGCATGCCGGCCCACACGAGCGCGCGATGCGTCCCCGCGAGCACGCGCAGCTGCCCCGACACCTGGTCGGCGCCCGTCACGGAGATGCCGACCGTCACGCCGCAGCACTCGTAGGAGTGCCGGCCGAGCGAGCAGTCCTTGTGCCAGGGGATGTCGGACACGCCGGCCACGACGTCGAGTGGCTTGAACAACGCCTCGATCCGGTTGTGCGTGCGCTTGACGCCGAACTGGTGCCCGTCGCCGGGGATCTCGCCGAGGTCGAGGTAGCGCCGATCGGCAAGCAACTCGGCGGTGGTCGGCGAGTGGTGGTCGAAGCCCTGCATGCGCACGAGGCGGTTCGTGCCGTCGGCGGTGCGGGCCCACCACGAGCGTCCGTCGTCGGGCGCGTAGGTCGGCGCGGCCGCGTCCATGTCGGCCGACACCTGGGCCATCTCCTCCTCGGTGAACAGACCCGTGATGTGGAGGAAGCCGGCTTCGGCGAGGAAGTGCCGCATCTCGGCCCGGTCGTCGTCGGGCCGGAACGACCGGCGCAGGTCGAGCGCGCGCCCGTCGCGGTCTCGGAACGTGACGCTGCCGGGCGTGTAGATCGGCTTCCCGTCGAGTGCGGCCCGCAGGACGAGCCACCAGTTGTTGAGATGACCGACGTGACCCTCGGTCTGTTCGAGCGTTCCCGCCGTCCACAGCCCCATGAACGTCGTCTGGTCGTGCACAAGGTCCTCGAGTTGCTCGCGCGTGAGCCGCACGTGCGCCGCACCGTCGCGCGCGCCGGGCGTGACGAGCACGCGCTCGTCGTCCCATGCCAGCGACCATGGCGCGCCGTCGACCTCGATCGTGAGCGCGCGCGGCGTGAGGAAGCGCAGCCCCGGTTCGATGCCATCGCGGTGGTCCGCGATCGCGTCGGCGAGTGTCTCGCGGAAGAAGATCTCGGCATCGAGCCGCTCGCGTGGGCCGTCCGTCCGGGTGCGCAAATCGACCGACATGCGGATCCTTTCTCGATATCTCCTCCAGGTTGAGCCCTGGAGACTCTGGCGTCAATGCCGCGCGGGTGGGTATAGCTGGTGCGATGACACGGTTGGCGTCGGTCGTCGCGCTCGCCGCGCTCGGCATGGCGGGCTTCGCCGCGCCCGCCTCGGCCACGACGCCGGCGGTCGATGTGGCCGTTTCGGTGCACACGGGCGCGATCGCCCTCGACGACGTCGCCTTGATCGCACCAGCGGCGGCGACGGAGACCGAAGGGCTGTTCGTGATCGACGCCGCCACGATCGACTTCCAGCCGCGCGACGTCTACGTCGACCGACCCGGTCGCCTACACCGTTCGACGCTGCGCGCCGATCTCGTTCCCGCTCCCGAAGCGCCCGGGCTCGACACCGACGTCATCGGCGGCATCGAGTTCGCGACCGGGCGCACGTTCGTGCTCGGGTGGTTTGCGTTGGTGATCTCGGGCGAGAAGTTCACCGACTGCCGCGTCGGTCCGTTCCTGCTGTCGCTCGACTCCGCCGAGGAGGGCGGCGTGCCCTACGACGCGGCCACCGGTACGGCGACGGTGGTCTCGACCGACATGTTCACGATGCCCGGCGCGCTGGGCTGCGCCGGCTACGAACCCGAGGTCAACGCGTTCTTCGGCCTGCCCTCGCTGCCCGGCGTGGCGAGCGTGGCGCTGACGTTCACGGCGACGCCGCCGTTCGGCGGCCCGGCCGCGCCCGCGTCGCCGGCGACGACCACGACCACGACGACGACCACGACGAGCACGCCGCCGCCGACCGACACGACCGGCCCGCCACCGTCGTCCGCGGGGAGCGCGACGACGCCGACCGCGCATCCGGAAGTACAGACGTCGTCGACGTACGCGCCCACGGACTCGCCGGCGCCGGCGGCGCGCTCGAGCACGCCGCGCCGAGCCGAGCCGGCGCGACCGTCGACCAGTGCCGCGGCGACCGGCGCTCCCGAGACGACCGCGGGCCCGACCACGACGACGCTTCCCGACGGCTACTTCGCCGCCGACGCCTTCTCTGGTGGCCCGGGAGCGGGCTCGGCCGCGGTGCCCGACGACGCCACGCCTGCGGGAGGCGAGCTGCGCGGGGCTCGAGGTCGGCGCCCCAACGTCGAGCCCATCGTCGATGCCGCGTCCGGATCGGCACCGACGAAGGTCATGGTCATCGTGGTGCTCGTCGCGCTCGTCTCGGTCGCGTTCGCGCTCGTCCGCTCCGAGGTCGGTGCGTCGGCGTGGGCGAAGCGGCGGCGCTACTCGCGGGCGCGGCGCGCGTTCTAGTCTCCCGCACCTATGACGCTGCGGATCGGCGTGCTCGCGCCGATGAAGCCCGAGCTCGTGCCCGTGGTCAAGGCGATGTCGCTGGAGCGGGGCAGGATCGGTGAGCTGGAGGTCTCGGTGGGGCGCGTCGGGCAGGCGGACGTCTTCGCGACGATGACGGGCATCGGCATGGAGCCGGCCGCCCGGGTGACCGCGCAGTTGCTCGACGCCACAGCGCTCGACCACGTGATGGTGGTGGGGATCGCAGGCGGGATCGCGCCCAACGTGAGGCTCGGCGACCTCCTCGTCCCCGAGGTGGTCGTCGACGAGCGCACCGGGCGCGAGTACCGCCAGTCGCCCCTCGACGGCGGTCCCGTGCGTGGGCGGATCGAGAGCTCCGACGACCTGCTCGTCGACAAGGCAGAGATCGCTCGACGCGGCGAACGTGGTGTGCACGCGCTCGACATGGAGACCGGCGCGGTCGCTGCGGTGTGCACCGAGCGCGGGGTGGGTTGGTCGGCGTACCGCGCGATCAGCGACCTGGCGGGCGACTCGGCGATCGACCCGGAGATCATGCAGCTCTCGGGACCTGACGGCAGCGGCAACCTGGGAGCGCTCGCGCGCTACCTGGTGCGCAAGCCGACGCGCGTGGTGGGGCTGGTGCGGTTGACGAAGGGGATGCGCGCCGCGACGAACACGGCGGCAACCGCCGCCCGGCGCGCGATCGAGAACGCGAAGGTCGCCTAGCCGCGCACCGCCGGTTCCGGCCGGGGGCTGCGCGGAGCCTTCTTGCGAATCTGTTCCATCTCCGCCGCGAGCTCGGTCAGCTCCTTGCGTCCGAGCTCCTTGCGGATCTTCGGGAACAGCTCGCCTTCCTCTTCTTCTACGTGGTGACGCACGAGCTCGACGAGCACCATCACCTTCGCGTCGAAGCGCTCCTCGTCGGGCTTCATCGACGCGACCTCGGCGCACAGCCACTTCGCGACGTGATGCTCCTCGAACGCCTCGAGCAACGTTTCCTCGAGCTTGGGAAGCCGTTCGAGCATCGCGGGGTAGAAGACTTCTTCCTCGACGAACGCGTGCACGGTCAGCTCTTCGACGATCTGCTGCGCGAGCTTCGACTTCTGCGACTTGTTCCCGGCCCGTTGGAAGTCCCTGCCGAGTTGCCGCACGGTCTTGTGGTCGTTCTTGAGCATCGTGATCGCGTCCATGTTGGTCGCCGTTCCCCGCAGGCGGGTGCCGCAAACGGGCGCTTCGGGCGGGGTGTGCTTGACACCCGCCGTACCGGCGCGATTCGATCGGCGGCGCACGGCCCGGCCGCGGGGCGTGCAGGGGGGAACGCCATGAGGCGTAACGTCGGTCGGGTGGCAGTCGCGTTGCTCGCTTCCGTGCTCGTCGCGGCGGGCTGCGGCGGGGACGACGACGACGAAGGCAGCGGCCCGGAGCCGACCGAGGCGGGCGACGACACCGGCGACGACACCGGTGACGACTCCGGCGACGGGGATGAGGTGCCGACCGTCGAGGTCGATCGCTCGGGCCGCTTCGCGGGGCTCGACTCCTTCTGCGAGCCCGCGACGGAGGAGCCCGCCGAGGAACCCAGCGCAACCGACGAAGGGATCACGGCGGATTCGGTGTCGATCACGCACATCCGCGTGACCCTCGAAGACCTGGAGGCGCTCGGCTTCGCGATCCCGATCGGCGACCCCGCCGATCAAGTGGAGCGGTTCGTTTCGATCGTCAACGACCGGTGTGGCGGCATCCACGGCCGCAAGCTCGACCTGCACCTCGTGGAGGCACCGCCGACGACGCCCGCCGGCCAGGACCCGAACGCAGTCGCGCAGGCGGCCTGCATCGAGGCGACCGAGGACAACCAGTCGGTGTTCGCGTTCTCGGGAAGCGGCTGGGGCGGCCAGGGCGGCGCCGGCTGCGTGACCGGCGACCACGACACGATCTTCATCACGACGTACAACATCACCGAAGAAGAGCTGGCCAACGCCGAGGGTCGTCTGTTCTCCGTCTCGCTGTCGCCGACGAAGGGACTCGAGTACGCGGCCCGCGTGGCGCACGAACGCGGCATGCTCGACGGCAAGACGATCGGGGTCGTGCTCTCGGACGCGCCTGGTGATCCGGAGATCGTAGAAGAGGGATTGCTCGACACCTTCGAGGAGCTCGGCGTCGAGGTCGCGCGCGTCGACGCGATCGGGTGCGAAGGCGGCAACAACTGCACCGGCGGTGTCATCGAGTCCGTGCAGGGGATGATGGCCGACGGCGTCGATGCGATCTGGCCGCTGCTCAACGTCATCAGCCTCCCGGGCTACATCTCCGAGATGGTGACGCAGGGCTTCCAGCCCGGCGACGTCCAGTTCTTCAACACCGGCTACAACGCGCAGAACGGCGACCTCGTTTCGAGCAAGGTCATCGAGTTCGGCGGCGAGGAGGCCGGCGCGCTCTACGACGGCGCGATCATCATCTCCTCCGCGCAGACGGGCGCGTTCCGCCTGCCCGACTTCGAGCCGTCGGAATACTCCGAGATGTGCAACCGCGAGTACCAGGAGGCGGGCGGCGAGGCATACAGCGCGACCGACCCCGAGACGAACTCCGCGTACGGTGCGACCACCGGCAGCTGCACGTACATCCGCGTGATCGCGCGCGCACTCGACGCCGCGGGACCGAACCCGACGCGCGCCGATCTCGCGGCGGCGGTCGCCGGGCTCGGCGGGATCGACCTCGGTGGCGGCATCCCGGGAAGCTGGGGACCGGACAAGTTCCAGGCGCCGAACCAACTGTTCATCACGCGCTTCCACTATCCGTGCGACCCCGACAAGCTCCCGTTCGGTCCCGGCATGTGCATCCTCCCGGAAGGAGACGGGTTCCCGTTCCCTGAGTCCTGATGGCGCTCGACACCGAACCGCAGGACCCGGCCGCGCTCGCGGCCGCGGTGCTGGCCGAGGAGGCCCGCCGGCAGGAGGAACAGGCCGCCCGGTCGGCCGAGACGATCCTGCCCGACGACCTGCTGCCCGGGGTCGGTGCCGAGCAGATGCCGCTGCGCTCCACGCTGAAGGCGGGCGGCGCCGCGATGGTCGTCGTGCTCGCGCTGATCACGATGATCGAGCAGTTCGAACGCGTCGCCGGCGGCGTGCTGGCGCCGGACATCCAGGACACGCTGAACATCAGTGACACGACGCTGATCGGCATCTCGGCGTTCGGTGGAGTCGCGCTCGTGCTCGGCGCCGTGCCGCTCGCGTGGCTCGCGGACCGGGTGTCACGCGTGCGCATCGTGTGGATCGCGACGATCGGCTGGGGTGTCGCCACTTTGCTCCACGGGCTCGTCGTCAACCCGTTCCAACTGTTCTGCGCGCGCGTCGGAGTCGGCTTTGGGCAGGCGTACTCGGTGCCCGTGTTCGCTTCCCTGTTGACCGATACGTATCCGATCCAGGGTCGAGCTCGCGTCTACTCGATCTACTGGCTCGCGCAACCGCTCGGCTTGCTGATCGGTCCGTTCCTGGCCGGTGCGCTCGCCGACGCCGCGGGCGGCGACGAAGGATGGCGCTGGACGTACATCGCGTTCGCGGCGCTGCCGGTGCTGCTCGGCATCGTCGCGTTCGCGCTCCTGCGTGAACCGCCTCGCGGCCACTACGAGCAGCAGCTCGTACTGGGCGAGGTCCTCGCACCCTCCGAGGGACGCCGGGAACTGCCCGTCTCGATGTCGACCGCGTACCAGCGGATGAAGAAGATCAAAACCTTCTACTACATCTGCACGGGCATCGGCGTGCTGGGCTTCGCGCTCGTCGCCGTCCCGGTGCAGGTCGGCTTGCTGCTCGAGGACTCGTATGGCTACGAGGCTTACACGCGCGGTTGGATGCTGTCGCTCACGTCGATCGGGTCGCTGACGGTCATCCCGATCGCAGGCCTCCTGTACGACCGGTTCTTCCGGCGCGACCCGGTGCTCGTCGTGCGCCTCGCCGGAGCGTTCGTCGTCGCGTACGGTGTCGCGCTGTTCCTCGCGATGCGGATGAAGGAGCCGGCGCTGCTGCTCGTCGGCATCGCGGTCGCGAGCTCGTGCACGAGCGCCGCGTTCGTCAGTGTCGGGCCGATCGTCGGCGCCGTCGCGCCCTACCGGATGCGAACGCAGGCCTTCGCGCTGATTCCTGTCTTCATCTTCCTCATGGGTGGGTTCTTCGGCGGGATCATCGCCGGCATGCTCTCCGACGCGCACGGCGAACGGACCGCCCTGTCGATCATCGCGCCCGTCGCCGGAACGATCGGCGGGTTGCTCTTCGTGTACGGGGGCCGCTTCCTCAAACGCGACATCTCCCTTGCCGTCGAGGAGCTGCTCGAGGAGCAGGCGGAGATCAAGCGCATGAGCGCGAATCCCGACGACATTCCCGTGCTCCAGGTGCACAACCTCGACTACAGCTACGGGCCGGTGCAGGTCCTGTTCGACGTGTCGCTCGAGGTCAGGCGGGGCGAGGTCGTGGCGCTGCTCGGCACCAACGGGGCGGGCAAGTCGACCCTGCTGCGAGCCGTGAGCGGGCTGGGCATCCCCGATCGCGGTGTGGTCAGGCTCAACGGCCGCACCGTCACATACGTCGACGCCGAGTTGCGCTTCCGTGAGGGGATCGTCCAGTTGCGGGGCGGCGCCGGGACCTTCGGCGACCTCACCGTCGGCGAGAACCTGCACACGGCGCTACTCACGACGCGCTGCACCCGCACGGAGCGGCAGGCAAGGATCGAGCGCGTGCTCGAGACGTTCCCCGCGCTGGCCGACCGCCGCAGCGTGGCGGCGCGTGACCTCTCAGGTGGCCAGCAACAGATGCTCGCACTCGCGATGGCCCTGGTCCACGAGCCCGAGATCCTGCTCATCGACGAGCTTTCGCTCGGCCTCGCGCCACTGGTCGTCGAGGAGCTCCTCGGCGTCGTGCACCGGCTGCGCGAGAACGGTCAGACGATGATCGTCGTCGAGCAATCGCTGAACGTCGCCCTCGCGTTCGCCGACCGGGCGCTGTTCATGGAGAAGGGCCGCGTTCGCTTCGAAGGGCCTGCGCACGAGCTCGCGCAGCGCGACGACCTGGCGCGCGCCGTCTTCCTCGGCGGCGAGGGAGGCTGAGCGCGTGCTCGGCCTCGAGATCACGCAGCAGGCGATCTTCAGTGGCGTCGTCAACGGATTGATCTACGCGGTCTTCGCGGCCGGCTTCGTCCTCGTGTACCGGTGCACGGGCGTGCTCAACTTCGCGCAGGGCGAGATCGGATCGTTCGGCGTCGCCCTGTTCGTACTGGTGCACGTGCAGTACGACATTCCGTACTGGCTCGCGTTCGCGACGGCCGTCGTGGCGAGCGCGCTCATCGGGATGGTCGTCGAGCTCAGCGTCGTGCGCCGGCTGTTCTCGAGTCCTCGGTTGGTGCTGCTCATCGCGACGGTCGGCATCGCGCAACTCCTCCTGCTCGCGCGCATCAGCCTCCCGCGGATCAGCGAGGCGGGACGGTTCCCGCTGCCCTTGTCGGGTCGGTGGCAACCCACGGGCACGTTCCTCGTACTGCCCCGCGACGTTCTCGTGCTGATCGCGGCTCCCGCCGTCATCCTCGCGCTGGGCGCGTTCATGACGCGCACCCCCTTCGGGCTCGCGGTGCGAGCTTCGGCGTCCAACGCCGACACCGCCCGGGTCTACGGCATCAGCGTCAAGCGAACGTCCACGATCGTGTGGACCATCGCGGGTGGCTTCGCGGCCTTGAGCGCGATCCTCATCGCGCCGCTCCAGGGCGTGAGTCCGGGCAACATCATCGGTGCGGGAACAGCCGCCCTGGGGCCGTCGCTCCTGCTGCGAGCGCTCGTCGTCGCGCTCATCGCGCGGATGCAGTCGCTGCCGATGACGATCGTCGGGGGTGTCGCGGTCGGCCTCTTCGAGAGCCTGGTGATCGCGAACGTGGAGGAGCGCGAGATCGCGAACCTCTATCTCTTCGTGCTCGCACTGGTGCTCGTCGTCGTCGTCGCCCGGGCGCAACGGCGCGTGGAGGGTGGATGGTCGCTCACGACCCAGGTGAAGCCCGTCCCGGAGCGCCTGCGTTCGTTGTGGTACGTGCGGCACCTGCCGCGGCTCGGTTTCGTCGTCATGTTCGGGTTCCTCGCCGTCCTGCCGCTCTTCCTCGAGAAGTCGACGCAGCACTTCCTCTGGACCGACATCGTGATCTACGCGCTGATCGCGCTGTCGATCACGCCGCTCGCCGGTTGGGCGGGCCAGCTCTCGCTCGGTCAGTTCGCGTTCGTCGGGCTGGGCGCCGTCACGATGGCGATGCTGACGGCCGGCCTCGACGTCCCCGTGCCACTCGATCTGTGGGACATGAGCTTCGAGATGGCATGGCTACCGGCCGCGTTGGTTTCGACCGCGGTCGGCATCGTCGCTGCGCTCGTCGTCGGTGTTCCGGCGCTGCGCGCCCGCGGGTTGCTGCTCGCGATCGTGACGCTCGGCTTCGCCGTGATGTGCTCGGTGTGGTTGTTCGGGCTGTCGACGTTCTCGAACTCGCGGTTCGGGTCGTCGACACCCCGAGTCGACCCTCCCGCGATCGGCGGTGTCGACTTCTCCAACCGGCGGACGATGTACTACCTCTGCTTCACGATTCTCGTCGTCACGACGTGGGTGGTCGCGCGCCTGCGCCGCACCGGCATCGGACGGTCGATGATCGCGGTGCGAGACAACGAGGACATGTCCGCGGCCTCGACCATCGCGCCGAGCCGGGTCAAGATCCTGTCGTTCGCGCTCTCCGGTGGTATCGCCGCACTCGCAGGCTGCCTGCTCATCACCGCCCGGGCCAGTGAGATCAACCCCACGGCGATCTTCACTCCCGAAGCGTCGCTGACGGTCGTCGCGACGGCGGTGATCGGCGGGCTTGGATCGATCGCCGGCCCGGTCATCGGTGCGCTTTGGGTTCGGGGTCTGCCGGTGGTCTTCGACAACACGCAGCAGGTGCAGCTGTTCACGAGCAGCATCGGGTTGCTGATCCTGCTCATGTACTTCCCCGGTGGGCTCACGCAGATCGCGTACAGCGTGCGCGACGCGCTGCTCTCGTGGGCCGACCGCCGCCTTGCCGACCGCGGCGTCGAACGGCCGGTGCCTGCGATCGCGAAACGCGTCCCGACGCGCAGTCCCGGCGAGATCACGCTGCCGAACGGCACGCCGTGGCTCTCGGTTCGCGACGTCAGCGTGCGCTTCGGCGGGAACCAGGCGGTCGACCACGTGTCGCTCGACGTCAGGCGCGGCGAGGTCGTCGGTTTGATCGGGACGAACGGAGCCGGGAAGTCGACGCTGATGAACGCGATCGGCGGTTTCGTCCCCGCCAGCGGCAGCGTCCACGTGCTCGGCCGCGACGTCACGGCCCTCCCCGCGTACCGGCGCCACCGTGTCGGGCTCGGCCGTGGGTTCCAGGCGGCGCGCCTGTACCCGGCGCTGACGGTGCGCGAGACGATCATGGTCGCGCTCGAGGCGCGCGAGCGCTCCTGGTTGGTGCCGTCGATGACAGGCGTCCCGCCTTCGCCCGGCGCCGAGCGCCGCAAGCGGGAGGAGGCCGAGGACCTCGTCGCCTTCCTCGGCCTCGGACGCTACGCCGACGAGTTCGTCGCGAATCTCTCGACCGGGACCCGGCGCATCGTGGAGCTCGCCACACTGCTCGCCGTCGACGCGCGCGTGCTGTTGCTCGACGAGCCGACGGGCGGCGTCGCGCAGCGCGAGGCCGAGGCGTTCGGCCCGCTGATCGTGCGCATCCAGCGGGAACTCGATGCGGCGATGCTCGTCATCGAGCACGACATGCCGCTCATCATGGGGATCTCGGATCGCGTGTACTGCCTGGAGGCCGGAACGGTCATCGCCGAGGGCTCGCCGGGAGAGATCCGTCATGATCCGCGCGTCGTCGCGTCGTACCTCGGTACGGACGAGCGGGCGATCCAACGCTCCGGGGTGGTGCAGGCATGAACACCGACGAGCTCATCGAGCAGGCGCACGCCGCGACCGGCCTCGACGACTTCGGCGAGCCCACGTGGCAGGAAGGGCTCGAGCGCTTCGTCGACGCGCTCGAGCACGAAGCCGCCCTCAACGACCTCGGCCGGTCGCTCGTCCCGGGCGAGATCGTGCGGTACCTGTCGCACCGGCTCGGCATCGAGGCCGAGCGCGCCGCGCACCCCGAGATCGGCGAGGCCGACGTCGTCCCGCCGGTCGTGATCATCGGCCAGGGTCGCACGGGCACGACGATCCTGCACGATCTGCTCGCCCAGGATCCGCTGACGCGCGTCCCGCTGAGCTGGGAGGTCGCCGACCCGTGCCCGCCGCCCGACGCGGCGACCTACGACACCGACCCGCGGATCGCCGAACAAGAGGCGACCGCGTCGATGGTCGACCTCGTCATCCCCGGCTTCCGCGCGATGCACCCGATGGGACCGCTGCACGTGCAGGAGTGCGTGGCGATGACGGCCCTCGAATTCCGCTCGATGATGTTTCCCGTCCAGTACCGGATACCGTCGTACGTCCGTTGGTTGCTGCTCGATGCCGACATGGCGCCCGCGTACCGCTGGCACCGCCGCTTCCTCCAGCACCTGCAATCCCGCCATCCGACCGACCGTTGGGTGCTCAAGTCTCCGGGGCACATCTGGTGCCTCGACGCCCTCCTCGCCGAGTACCCGCGCGCGCTGCTCGTGCAGACGCACCGCGACCCTCTGCGGATCATCGCGTCGCTCGGGTCGCTCGTGTCGACGCTGCGCAGCCTCGCGAGCGACGACACGTCCAATCCCGAGGCGGCGGCCGAGTGGGCCGACTACATCCTCGACGGCCTCGATCGCTCGGTCACTGCCCGCCTCGACGGCGTCGTGAAGCCCGATCGTGTCGTCGACGTCCAGTTCGCCGAGTTCATGGCCGACCCGTTCACCACGATACGGACGGTGTACGAACGGCTCGGCTACGAGCTGCTCCCCGACGCCGAGGCGCGCATGCGCGCGTTCCTCGCGGCGAACCCACAGGACAAGTTCGGCAAGCACGCGTACACGTTCGCGGAGACGGGGCTCGACGAAGGCGAGCTTCGCGAACGCGCGCGCCGATACCAGGAGTACTTCGACGTCCCGAGCGAGCCGCTCGGCTAGCTGCTCCCGCGCGGCCCGTGGGGGATCTCGGGGAAGCGCGGGTCCGCCACCCACGGCACCACGTCGCTCGTCGTCGCCAGCCACCGGAAGGTCGCGTCCCGCATCTCACGCACGATCTCCGGCGCACCCGACGCGATGTTCGTCGTCTCGCACGGGTCGCGCACGCGGTCGTAGAGCTCCTCGGGCTCCTCGACGCGCCAGACGTACGTATGGCGCTCGGTCCGGCGGGCGATCGCGAGGCCGACGAGCTCGGGGCGCGCGTGCTGGAGGTCCGACTTCGGCTGGTACACCCAGCCCGCGCGCTCGAGGAGCGCGGCGTCGGTCCGACGGAATCCACCCTCGCAATACGCCGCGTCGCGATGCCGGGCCGCCGAACCCCCGAGCAACGGCGTGAGCGAGCGACCGAAGTGGGTGTGGCCGACGTCCGCCTCGGCCCATTCGCAGCACGTCGCGAGCACGTCGACGAGCTCGACGAGCGCGTCGACGGTCGTCCCCTCCTTCACGCCCGGGCCGGCGACGACGAGCGGGTTGCGCGTCAGGCAGGGATCGAGGCCGCTCGGCCACTTCTCCACCAACCCGAAGTCGCCGAGATACTCGCCGTGGTCGGTCAGGAACACGACGGCCGTACGGTCGGTCGCGCCGATTCGGTCGACCGCCTCGAGCACGCGCCCGAGCTGCCAGTCGACGCGACTCACCATCCCGTAGTACGTCGCGACGATCTCGCGCCGGTCGTCGTCGGACAGCTCGTCCCAACCGTACGCGGCGCGGTACGCGTCCATGAAGGCCGACTTGCCCCGGCCGGCGGTCGCTGCGATCGGCAGCGGGACCGCGCGGCGGTCGTGCTGCGAGAACCACGGTTCCTCGACGGTGAACGGCGGGTGGGGGAACATGAGCGGTACCCACAGCGCCCACGGCTGGTCACGAGGCGCGTACTCGCTGAGCCATCGCTCGGTCGTTCGTATCGTCGCCTCGTCGAAGTCGACGCACAGCTCGTCGCCGCCCGGCCCGAACCAGAACGCGCGCGTCAGCCGATGGTCGTCGCCGTGGTGCGGGCGGTAACGGCGAGCGGCCGCTCCGGGAGCCGGCGGCTCGAAGAACCCGCAGAAGTCGGTGCTCGCCTCGGTGACGCCGGGCGCGAACACGTCGCCGCGGTGGCCGGGCATCGCTACGGCATAGCCCGCATCGCGCAGCAAGCGCAGGAGGTTGGGCTCCCACGGCTTGAGCAGGTTGTCGAGCGTCCGGTGCCCACCCACGTGCGGGTACCACCCGGTCATGATCGACACGCGGCTCGGGCCGCACACCGAGTGCTGTGACCACGCGTCCGCGAAGCGTGCACCTCGGGCGGCGAGCGCGTCGACATGCGGCGTATGAGCGATGTCGTTCCCGAAGCAGCCGAGCGCGTCGGCCCGGAGCTGGTCGGGCATGAACAGCACGATGTTCGGCCGCATCGACCCGATTCTGCCGCGAGGTTGCCCGCGGCGCCGTCCACTCGGTTGAATCGACCCGTGGCCGCGCGCGTCGGCGCCCTCGATGGACTGCGGGCATATGCCGTCGCCGCGGTCGTCGTCTACCACCTCGAGCCGGCGTGGCTGCCGTCGGGCTTTCTCGGCGTCGACGTCTTCATGGTGGTGTCCGGGTTCCTGATCACCGGCTTGCTCCTGCGCGAGTTCGGCGAGACGGGCCGTGTGCGGATGGGCGCCTTCTACATGCGCCGCGCGCGCCGCCTGCTTCCTGCCGCGATGCTCTGCATCGCCGTCGTGTCGGTCTGGGCGGGTGCACTGGGGCCGGACGCGCTCGCTTCGTCGGTGCGCGAGCACGGGTTCGCCGCGCTGCTGTACGCAACCAACTGGCGCCTCGTCGCGGACGGTGTGACATACGGCGGCGCGGTCGCGGGGGAGTCGCCGCTCGTCCACCTCTGGTCGCTCGCAGTGGAGGAGCAGTTCTATCTCGCGTGGCCGCCCGTGCTCGTCGCGTTGCTCGCGGTCACGCGTGGGCGGCGATGGCCAGTGCTCATGGTCGCGGCGGCGGGCGCGACCGCTTCGGCCGTGTGGATGGGGGCGTTGTACGAGCCGGGAGCCGACACCGCGCGCGTGTACTACGGGACCGACACGCGCGCCCAGGCGTTCCTCCTCGGCGCGGTAGCTGCCCTGGTCGCTCCGGCGGTCGGGCGGGCCGCGGCGCGTCGACTCTCGTGGCTCGGCGTGGTCGCCGGCGTTGGCGTGACCGCCACGATGGCGACCGATGAGCCGCCGATCCTGTACCAGGGCGGGTTCGCGGCGGTTGCGCTGGGCGTGGCGGTGGTGTGCCTCGCAGCAACGCGTCCCGGGCCCGTCGCGGCGTGCCTCGACCGGGCACCATTGCGCGCGCTCGGGCGGGTCTCGTACGGCGTGTACCTGTGGCATTGGCCTGCGATCGTGTTGTGCACTCCCGAACGCGTCGGGATCGACGGACCCGCGCTGACCGCGACCCGGCTCGTGGTGACCGGTGCAGGTGCGGGCGCGTCGTGGATCCTCGTCGAGCAGCCCGTGCGCCGCATCTCGTTGGCGCGCTTCACGGCCGCCGGTGCCGCGTCGTTGTCCTGCGCGGCCGTCGTGCTGGCACTGCTCCCCGCCCCGGCCGTCGTCGCGTTCGCCGACTACCGGACCGACGAGCTGCCTCGACCGGTCGTGCAGGCACCGACCAGGGAACCTCGACGCGTCGCTTCGGCTCTCACCGACTCACCCCGCTCGGCGCTCGCGCTCCCGGCGGGAGGCACCGCGATGCTCGTCGGTGACTCTGGCATGCTGAGCGCGTCGCCCGCCATGTCTGCGGGGCTGCGCCACGCCGGTTGGGAAGTGGTCGAGACGGCGTACCCGGGTATGGGCCTCACGCAGCCCGAGGACGCGGTCGACCGCTGGGCCGACGCGGCACGCGGATACGGCGTCGACCTCGCGATCGTGATGATCGGCGGATGGGACGTCGGCTGGGTGCATTCGCACGGCGAAGGCGCGTATGCGACCCGGATCGACGCGGCCGTCGCGGCGTTCACGGCCGCGGGCGGCAAGGTGCTGTGGCTCTCGGTGCTGCCGGGTGGCGACGACGACGACCGCGAGCTCGAGCACGTGTTTGCCGCGGCAGCCGACCGTCACCGCGGTGTCGTCGAATACCTCGACGTCGAACGCGCGCTGCGCGCGCCGGAGGGCGGCTGGCCGCCCGTCGTCGACGGTCGTCGCTTGCGCGGTCCCGACGGCTGGCACCTGTGCCCCGACGGCGCCGCCGCAGTTGCGCACTTCGTGCTCGGGCACCTGGGGCTCGACGGTCCCGGCTGGGACGACGGGCCCTGGCGCGCCGACCCGGGATACCACGACCCGCCGGGACTGTGCGCCGTTCAGAACGACCCGTCACCGTAGCGGCCGTACGGCTTCGCCGGGTCGTACGTCGGGTGCAGGAGGTAGCCCCAGAACCTCGGCGAAGGCCGAATCGCGTTGTCAGGCCCGACGGTCAGGCGCGACCCGGTCTTGATGTCCGCCCACACCTTCTTGATCTCGTGGCCGTACGTGTGCGCGATCGTGTTCGACGTGTCCCGCAGCTCGCTCACCGCCACGGCCGCCCCGTCTGCGCTCGCGGGGCCGCCTCGCATGTCGACGACCAGGTTGCCGTTCAAGGCGTTGTTGCGAACGTCATAGGCGAGCAGTACCGCGTATGCGCCGTCGTAGAACGTGTTGAAGCGCACCTTCACGTTCCAAGGCCCGCGGTCGCCGGCACTCCCGAGCTTCACCCCCGAACCGTTGCGGTTGCCGATGAAGAGATTCCGCTCGATTACGCCGCTCGTGGCCGGTGATCCCTCGAACGTCGTGTACACGTTGTGATATGCGACCGCGGTCACACGGATGTCCGGATCCGGATGGTCCTGGAGGTTCGGATTCGTGTAGGGCTGGTTGAAGACGTTGTTCGCCACCGTGAAGCCGCGCGGCTCGTCGGGGCACTGCGCACGGTCGCCGGCGATCGTCAGGTTCGAGAAGGCACGGGTCTTGCTCGCACCGAACACATGCGAACGCTCGAGCCGCCAACCGGTCCCGCAGAGGATGCCGAGCGCAGAAGCGCCGGAGACCGTTGCCTGGAACCGCAGCCGCGACAGCGTGACGTTGTACGGCTTGTGGAGGCGGACGTCGCCGCGGATCAGCGGCGGCCGGCTGGCGTCCTGTGCGGTGATCGTGATCCGACTTCGGTTCGGGCCGTCGTTGTACGGCGCGAGCCCGAGTTTGCCGACGTCGTACGTTCCCGGCGCGATCTTCAGTACGTCGCCCGGGTTCAGCCAGCGCACCGCGTGCGAGAGCGCCTCGCCGCAACCCGCGCCGTGTGTCGCGCTGACGCGCGAGGCGCAGTTCGCAACGGAGAACGTCTTGGTCGCGGCGCCTGCGGGCGACGCAGGAACGATCGTGAACGCGGTCGCCGCGCACAGTGATGCGACGACCGCGCCGAAGCAACGTCCGAGTCGGTGCGGCATGGGCGCCGAACCTATAGAAGCGCATCGCCGCGATGGGGAACCACGCGCGTACGGTGGACGAGCGCCGCGCACCGCGCCACGGTGTGCGGCGCTACGGCGCGAACCGTCCTACACGATGTCCAGTCTGCTTGCGAGCTCGACGAAATCGGGTCGCTCGAGCACAGACTCCGCCAACGCGACGACACCTGCAAACACCTCAGGCGGGGCACCGGCGCGCATGTTGGAAAGCAGCTCGGTGCGATCGTCGACGTTCATTGCGGGAAGCATCAGCGACAGCGCGACGCGCATCTCGTCGGGCGGAATGCTGGAGACGATGGCGTGCTCGACGGCTGCCAGTTCGTCGACGGTCATCGCGTCGCCCAGCGCCGGCATGACGACCGCCTCCTCGAACTCCTGGTGCACGAGGTAGGCCGCGCTGAACGACGACAGCGACAGGTAGAGCCGATGCGCCATCGCGCGCTGCTCGGCGCGTGCCGCACCCGCCGCGCGGTCGGCGAGCACTTCGAGGCGGGCGAGCTGGGACTCCAGCACCGGGTGGTCGCGCTCGATGATCGCCGCCAGTGTCGGCGCGTGCCGCTCGATGTGCGGCTGCACGTGCTCGTCCTCGTGCTCGGCGTGCGAGACGAGGAGCCGGACGAGCCCGTGGAGCCGGTCCGCCACGGCGGTGAGCCCGTCCCCATCCGGCGCGGTCCGGCCGGCGTCCAGGGTCACCGAGAACATCTCGGACCGGATGGCCTTGTGGATGTTGCGGTACAGGTCGAGGGTCACCCGCTCCAGCGGTGCGGTCTCGACGAAGAGCGGGGCAGGGGCGAGGGGGGTCGTGGTCACGGTTCCTCCTGTGATCGGGGTTTCGTAGGATCATCGAGGAGTCCGGCCGCCAGCGCTCTTCAAAGGCGCGTGAACGAACACTAAGAAGTTGCTACGGGAGCTGCAGGAGTGATCGACGTGGGCGTCGTGAGGCTGCTCGAGTCGGGGTGCGCGGCGATCGTGGGGACGGTCGACCGGTCCGGCGCCCCCGAGGCGACGCGTGCGTGGGGGATCGACGTAGCTCCCGGCGGCGCGCGGGTACGCCTGCTGCTCGCCGCGGCCGCGACCGTGACCCTGGAGAACGTCGAGGCGACCCGTGTGATCGCCGTCACCGCGACCGACGTCGAGACGTTGCGGTCCGTGCAGATGAAGGGCAGCACGCTCACGTGCGAACCCGCGACCGCTCGGGACGATGCGCGCGCGCAGCGCTTCGTCGACGAGTTCGCCGCTGCGATCGCGGCGCGCGACGGCACTCCCACCACCCTGGTCCGGCGCCTGGTCCCTGCGCGGTTCGTGGTGGTCGACATGGCGGTGGCGGAGATGTTCGACCAGACACCCGGACCCAGCGCGGGCACGTCGCTCGTGCGACCGGGAGCGTGAGCGTGGAGCTCACACTCGACGACATCCGAGCCTGCTTCGAAGGTCTGATCCCGGCCGTGATCGCAACGGCGTCGTCCGACGGCGTGCCGAACGTCACGCACCTTTCCCGCGTGCACTACGTGGACGACGAGCACGTCGCGCTGTCGAACCAGTTCTTCTCGAAGACGACGCGCAACCTCGCCGAGAACCCACGGGCGTGCGTGCTCGTGATCGACCCGAACACCTACGACCAGTATCGCCTGGTGCTCCGGTACGAACGCACGGAGCGGCGTGGCCCCATCTTCGAGCGGATGAGACAGGACGTCGACGTGGTCGCGTCGCTCACCGGCATGCAAGGCGTGTTCCGCGTGCGCGGCGCCGACATCTACCGCGTCGTCGAGCTTGACGCAGTCGTCGCCGGCGCATGACCGACGCCGACTCGACGGTCGCCAAGCTCGCTCGTCTCGGCGCGACGCTCGGCCGATGCGCCGACCTCGACACGCTGCTCAACGCGGCGCTCGACGGCCTCGCTGGCCTCTTCGGCTACGAGCACGCAATCGTGCTGCTCCTCGACGAGGACGGCAAGCGACTGTTCACCATCGCGAGCCGGGGCTACGAACGCGAGGGCGTCGGTTCGGAGGTCGGTGTCGGTGAGGGGATCATCGGGCTTGCCGCCGCGCGTGCCGAACCGATCCGTGTCGGGAACCTCGGACAGATGCTGGCGTACGCGCGAACCGTGCGACGGTCATACGAGGAACAGGGCGGCGAGATGCCCGGTGCGGAGATCCCGTTGCCGGGTCTCTCGAACGCCGAGAGCCAGGTCGCCGTTCCGGCCATGGTGTTGGGTGAGGTCGTCGGTGTCGTCGCGGTGGAGAGCCCGCGCCGCGTCGCGTTCACCGTCGACGACGAGGCACTGCTGACCGTGGTCGCGAGCCTCCTTGCGAGTGCGGTCGAGCTCGACCAGTCGCGAGAGCGGGCCGCGGACCGCTCGGCCGACGTGAAGTCCGGCGAGCGTCCTGTCGACGCACCGGTCGAAGGCCGCACGCGCGTCCGCTTCTTCGTGGCCGACGGCAGCACGTTCCTCGACGGCGACTACCTGATCAAGGGGGTTGCCGGCCGCATCCTCTGGTCGTTGCTGGGCCAATACGTCGGTGAGGGGCGCACCGAGTTCACCAACAAGGAGGTCCGACTCGACCCGACGCTGGAGCTGCCCGAGCTCCGCGACAACTTCGAGAGCCGCCTGATCCTGCTCAAGCGACGCCTCGACGAACGCGATGCCCCCATCCGGATCGAGAAGACCGGGCGGGGACGGTTCCGCCTCGTCGTCGACGCCGTACCGACCCTCGAGGCGGTCGACGGGAGCCGGTAGGTTCTCAGCAATCGCCGCGTCGCGCCCGAATCGAACGGCATAGCCCGAAAGAACGATTCAATCGTGGCCCCCGCCTACCCGATGTTCCTTCCGTGGAATCGCTCGCTCCCGGCCATCACTTCGCCGGAACGATGGTGGGGATGGTCATACGCAAGCTCGCCGAGCGGCCTGAGCTGCTCGACGCGGTGCTGCGCGACGCGGGCGAGCTGCGGACGCCCGACGAACTGTCGGACCCTGCCGGCTGGAGCTCGTACGAGCAGTTCCGCGCGCTCCTCGAGGCAACGGCGCGCGCGCTGGGCGGGACCGAGTCGCTCGTCGCGATCGGCGCGGACGCGGTTGCCGAGCCGACGATGCCCGACATTCACGGGTTGCTCTTGTCGCTCGGCGGTCCCGACGCGCTGATGCAGGAGCTGGTCTCGGCGGGCGGCGCCAGCATGGTCCCGATCAGCGCCGTCGATGGTGACTGCCTCGGTCCCGGCGAGTGGCGCGTGCGGCAGCGGTTCCGCGACGGCTACGCGCCCTTCCGCGAGTACTGCTCGTTCGCCGCCGGGCTCTTTCACAGCATCCCCACGATGTTCGGTCTCGCCGGCGAGATCGTCGAAGAGCAGTGCGAGTGCGACGGCGCGCCGGCCTGTGTGTTCCGGCTGCGTTTCACCGCCAGTGGCGACGGTGTGCGGCCCGAGTTCTACGAGGCCAAGCTCAAGGTGCTCGAGGCGCAGCTCGAGTCGCTCCAAGCGACCGTTGCCGACCTCGTCACCGACGAGTCACTCGCCAACGTCCTGACTCGCATCATGGACGCCGCCGCGCGCGCCGTGAACGCACCGTGGTTCGTGCTCGTGCTCGACAGCCTCGGGCCGGGACGGGTCTACACGCGTGGCCTGCCGAGCGAGGAAGCCGAGGCGGTGCTCGCCGATGTCGCGCGCGACGACGCGGACGACCTTGGTCGCCTGGTCGTGAAAGTCGAGTCGACGCGCCAGCACTACGGCATGCTCGTTGCCGTCAACCCTGGCGGCCGGTTCTTCAGCCAGCAGCTCGCAGTGCTCCAGGCGTACGCCCGCTTGGCCGCCGCGGCGCTCGATTCGGCGACTGCCGTCGAGGACGCACGCCGCCAGGCCGCGACCGCCCGAGTGTTGCTCGACCTCGCCGAGCAGCTCGCCAACATCGCGACCATGGAGGAGATGGCGGCGACGCTGGCTCGCGCGATCCCGGCGGTCGTCAACTGTGACCGCTCGTACGTCGTGCTGCGCGAGCCGGGCACCGAGGTCGCGCGGGTCGTGTCGACGCACGGGTATCCCGCCGACGTCGCGGCTTGGCTGGCGACGCTCGAGATCCCGGTGCCCGACGTCGAGCGGGATGCAGTGACGTTCTACGACGAGCGCGATGCAGACGAGAGCGACCTCGTGCGCGTCGTCATGGAACGGACCGGCGCGATGGTCTTCGCGACGGTGCCGATCGTCGTAGACGACGAGACAGCCGGATTCGTCGTCGCCGACGTCGCGGAGAACCCCGAGCGACTCCTCGCCGACGACGAGCTGCACGACCGCCTGCGCGGGCTCGCAGCGCAAGCGTCGAGTGCCGTCCGCAACGCGCGCCTGCTCGACCAGGTGCGCCACCAGGCGTTGCACGACACGCTGACCGGGCTTCCCAACCGCGGGCTGATCTTCGATCGCGCGGAGGGAATGCTCGCGCGGTCGCGGCGCAGCGGCCTCGTGAGTGCGGCGCTGTTCGTCGATCTCGACGGGTTCAAGGAGGTCAACGACGCGTTGGGCCACGACGCCGGCGACGAACTGCTCCGCGCGGTGACCGATCGCCTGCGGTCGGTCGTGCGCGAGAGCGACACGCTGGGCCGCCTCGGCGGCGACGAGTTCGTCGTTCTGGTCGACGGAGGGGATGCCATCGCAGTCGCCGAACGTGTGCTGGAGGTGCTTCGGCGGCCGGTGCCGCTCACGGCCGCGAGCGGCAAGCCCGTGCGCATCACGGGGAGTGTCGGCATCGCGGTCGGCGACCGCGTGAGCGCGACCCACCTGCTGCGTGACGCCGACCTCGCGCTGTACGAAGCGAAGGCCGCGGGGAAGGACCGGTACGTCGTCTTCGAGCCGGGGCTGCACGCCGCGGCGCAGCGCCGCCGTGCGCTCGAGTTCGACGTTCGCGTCGCGGTCGAGCGACACGAGTTCACGCTCGCCTACCACCCGATCGTGGACCTGCGCTCGGGGACCGTCACCGGGATGGAGGCGCTCCTGCGCTGGGAGCACCCCGAGTGGGGAGCGATGGAACCGCTCCAGTACCTCTCGATCCTCGAGGAGAGCGGGCAGATCGTCGACGTCGGGCGATGGGTGTTGCGGGAGGCATGCCGGCAGGTCGCGGTCTGGCGGTCGCACGGCCACGCGCTCGACATCTCGGTCAACGTGTCGCCGGTCCATCTCGATGCCCCGTCGTTCGTCGACGACGTACGGGCGGCGCTGAGAGCGAGCGGGCTCACGGCCGACGCGCTCGTCGTCGAGATCGCCGAGAAGGCCGTCATGCGCGACACGAACGCGGCGACCGACCGGTTGCGGGCGATCAAGGAGCTCGGCGTTCGAGTCGCGATCGACGACTTCGGGACCGGCTGGTCGTCGCTCGCCGCGCTGCGGGAGCTACCCGTCGACCTGCTGAAGATCGACCGATCGTTCGTCGAGTCGCTCGCGGCTCCCGTGCCCGACCCGGTCGTCGACGCCCTGCTGAAGCTCGGCAAGACGATGGGCGTCCGGACCGTCGCGGAAGGCATCGAGGGCTTC
>Ga0073934_10003647_pt1 | contig 27756 bp, 28 predicted proteins | sample LarsenN4metaG_FD_76834 | JGI IMG/M metagenome (GOLD analysis project Ga0073934, IMG submission 76834) | Hot spring sediment bacterial and archeal communities from British Columbia, Canada, to study Microbial Dark Matter (Phase II) - Larsen... ... | reverse complement strand
TTTTGTGAGGTCATCAGAAACCATTGGCGTATCGAAAACACCAATCATAAGGTACGACAATTGCCCGAATTTCAAAAAAGTGTTAAACTACTGGGGAATACGGAAGAACTGAACAGCCCTGCCGAGTCATCCCAGTGTTGCTTCCCGGCGCGGTGGAGCCGGAACTTCCTTGCTTTCTGCGCCGTCTGCATTGGGTGGATTTCCGCAACGGCTTGGAGGATAAAGCCACTTTCAATTTGTTTGTCGCGGGCATTACTGGCCGTCCACAAAAACGTAAAGAATTATCATCTACAACTCCAATTTTTTCGCCGCGCATACACACATACCGTGACTTCGACCTCCGTCTCGCTCGCACCGGCGATGACAAGATCGAGGTTGAAATCATAAGCCCGCACTCTGGCGATGGCAAAGGTATCGTGCCCATGCCTGCTCATACAACGGCCAGCATCGAGTCGGGACAGGACACTTCTTTGCAACAAATTGGCGAGGAGATTGGTCAGGCGCTATTTCCGGAAGAAGTGCGGCGACGTTTTGAAACCAGTTTGCACGACGCGACCAAAGCTGGTGAGGGTTTGTGTGTGCGTCTGCGCTTTCATGGCAAAGACTTGGCAAATATTCCCTGGGAAGTGGCGCGCCTCAATGAGGATTACCTCGCGCTGAGACCCGCGACACCGCTGGTGCGCTACGTCCCGGCCTCAGAACCACCCCGCCAACTTTCGACACGAGGCCCGGTTCACGTGCTCGGTATCATCAGCAATCCGCTTGATAAGGCCCCGCTTGTCGTGGACGAAGAAAAAGCCCGCTTGGAGCAAGCGCTGGAACCAATGATCAAATCAGGACGTTTGCGTCTCACTTGGTTGGAAGAGGATACAACGCCGGCTTTGCAAGAAGCGTTGCGCCGCAATGTCCAGGTCGTGCATTATATCGGCCATGGCGATTACGATGCTGAAAATTAAGAAGGCGAATTGCTGTTGCACGAATTCTTATCTCGTTCGAGGATGAATTAAGCACGACCCCTCAGTAAATTCCAGAAACTGTTTCTCAGCATCCTAAAAAGTATAGTGGTTGATAATCGACAATACTAACCCGAGTATGATTCTGGGTTATTAGCTACTAAATACGGACTTTTGGCCAGGAATTGCATAGCTTTTAGCTTTAGAAACTTTGAAGTGGTCAAATTCCGCCACCAATGAAAAGCCAGGTGACTCACTCCCGAACAGTTTGTTATCAGTCGGTTCAATTTTTCATAAGCGCAGAACTTACTTAGGCATGACCTATATTTGGCATGGCCTTTGCGTTAAGATATATCAAACCTAAAGATGCAAAAAGATTTGTAGATGATAATTCAATTTAAAATAAAAAGTTAAGTTCTTGAAAACTAGGTCAAAGTAAAACCAAACGCAACTTTTCAAATTTTTGCGACGTTGTAATATAGTCAAAAACGGATGGATGCCGTTGAATAAGAAGATACGAAGAGATTGGTTTAAAATAGCTGATTCTGAAAAGTGGATTTCTGTACACAACTGGAACAGCTTGGAACAGACTTAAATATCCTATTAACTTATTCGTGGAGGATAAGATGATCAAAGGGGAATACTTCGGGGAAAAAATCGCGAAGTTGCGCCCGGCCAGGATCATGAAGATCGTCGCCGTCGTGGCGTTGAGTGCTCTGGTAATCAGTTTCAGTTTCCGATACCTGAGCATCTACAATGCCCAGGAAGACAAGATCACCGAGCTGGAGCGCGCTTTGCAAGACCTGCGGGCGGCGATGAACGTTGATAGTGTGCGTCAATACAGCATCCAAAAGGTGATCGCCATTGTCAACCGCTTCAACCCGAACATGGATTCCGCCAAGAAGTATGAAATTGCGAACACGATCTACGAAATGAGCGTGAAATATCCGAATCTTGATCTGGATTTGATTTGCGCGACCATCACGCACGAAAGTGGTCGCTCGTGGGATCCGCAAGTGATTTCACCGGCCGGCGCCCTCGGCCTGATGCAGGTCATGCCGAAAACCGGCATGTACATCGCGAAATACGAGGACATCAGTTGGAGTTCGGCGGAAGAGGTGCTGTTCAACCCCGTCTTCAATATTCGCATCGGCTGCCGTTATCTGTCGTCGTTGATCGATGAATACAACGTCGACGGTGGACTGGCCGCTTACAACGGCGGCGAGAAACGCGCGGCGCTCTGGGTTAAGAGCGGCCACGTGGACGGCATCTTGTGGGATGAAACCTCGACCTACTACCAATCGGTCAAAAACATCTACAAGCAATATCGCGAAATGAACTGGAGCAATCCTCAGCTCTAAAACTCGAAAGGATACGCTTGTAAGGACTTGTGACAGGAACGTTGTACGCCCGTAGGATAAAATTTGAGGACGTTGGTATCTCTGAAGGTCTCAATCCATAGGCAGTGAATTGAGACCTTCTTGTTTTTGTCGGTATTTTGTCAAAAAGAAGCTTGAATCTTTCCGTAGAAATGCTTAAAATCCATCAAGGAGCTTCGGTGAATTTTGGCCTGTGGCCGTAGGCTGAGTGAGGGCTACGCCCGTCGGGAGCGCGCGGATAGTCGAACCAAGTTTTGTTTTCGAAATGAACCCTTAGCGGAAGACTACGCCTGAAAGGAAATTCACGATGGATGCATTGGTTGCGCCTCCGCTCTCCGTTAACTCCAATCACGGCGCCAGACACGGGGCTGCCAAAATTTTGATTGTCGATGATGAAAGAGTGGTGCGGCACGTTTGCCAGCTCAGCCTGGAGCAGGATAATTACGCGATCTTTGCTGCGGAAAACGGCATCAAGGCCATGGAGTTGCTGCGCAGCGAGCCGGAGGTCGCCATCGTGCTGTCCGATTTGAAAATGCCGGGCATGAACGGTCTGGAGTTGCTGCATGCAATCAAGCGCGATTTTCCCCACATCGAAGTCATCATCATGACCGGCTTCGCGACGATTGAGAACGCCATCGAGGCCATGAAGCTGGGCGCTTATGATTTTCTCTTGAAGCCGCTCAAGGCCGAGCAAATCCGTCTCGTCATCAACAAATGCCGCGAAAAAATTTCGTTGAGCCGGGAGAATCTCGCCCTCAAGCGCGCCAATGAAACGCTGCGCGAATTGCAAATCGCCAAAGACAAATTCATTGCCATCACCTCGCACGAGCTGCGGACGCCGGTGAGCCATTTGCGCGGTTATCTCGCCATTTTGAACGGCGAGGACCACAAGCTTTCGCCCGAGGAGAAAAACGACTGCATGCGCGTGATCAACGCCGCCGTTCTCGATTTGGAGCAGATTGTCACCGACATGGTCGATCTCATGGCGCTCGAGCAGGGGACTTTCTCGCTGCGGCGCGAAGATCTCAACATCAAAGAATTGTTGGAAGGAATCGTGCAGGAATTTCGGCTGGCCGTGCAAGAACGCCGGCAGACCATGACCCCGCATCTTGACTGCGACGGGTGCATGCTTTATGCCGATCGGCTGCAAATCAAAATCATGGTCTCGGAATTGATTCAAAACGCCGTCAAATTCACCCCGGATTACGGCCGGATCGACGTGTTTTTGTCTCAAGAAGGCGATTTTTGCGTGATCGCCGTCCGTGACACCGGCGTTGGCATCAGGCCGGAAGATTTGGGCAAGATCTTCGAGAAATTTTACGAACTGCAAGACAGCGATCATCACAGCTCGAGCAAAACCGGTTTCATGGGCGGCGGTCTGGGGTTGGGACTCTCGCTGGCGCGCGCCATCGCCGAGGCGCACGACGGCGGAATCAAAGTGAGCAGCGAGTTGAACCGGGGCTCGACTTTTCAGGTTTATTTGCCATTGAAAGGATAAAAAATAAAGACTCCCACAGAAAATTCCTATGGGAGTTTAGTTTTTGGGGGCACCAATCTTTGCTTTCCGGCCCGGCCTGAGCTTAAAAATACAACTCGCGATAATCCTTGATCTTCGCCTTCTCTTTGAGATCGGCGTACCATTGCGAAAACGCATTTTGCCGGGCGCGATCGTAGAGTTGCGAGCGAATCATTTCCTTCTGCTGCTGATAATCCGTTTCGTTGACCGGCTCGAGGTTCAGCAGTTGAATCAAGTACGCGCCGCGGCTGCCTTTCACCGCCGGCGAAATCTGATTGGCTTGCAGCGAAAACGCCGTGCCGATAAAATTAGGGTCGCGTCCGACGCCGCTGATAAAACCGCTGCGCGCAAAAGCCTCCGGCGTTTTGATTTCGAGCGAATCCCCTACGGGCGCAGCCAGCGCCGCTAGATCTTCCAGCGTCATGCTCCCGGCCAGTTTTTCGCGCGCGGCTTTGGCGGCCTCGTAAGCCATCTCCTTCAGTTTTTCCGACCGCAAAACATTCTCGATCTGCGCCTGCACTTCTTCGAGCGGCCGGAGGCGCTCTTTTTGCACCTCGGCCACACGCAGCACCAGAAACCCCGACGGCACTTCAAAGACCTCACTAATCGTGCCGGCATCGCTTCTAAAAACAAAATTTGAGACGCTCGGTTTCATGCCGATGCCCGGAACGAAGCCGCTGCCCTTGGCAAACGGGGCGCTGGTTTGCGCCGTGAGTTTTTCATTTTTCAGCGTGCCCTCCCAGCCGGCCTCTTTGGCCGCGGCGGAAAAATAATTCGCGCTGTCCCGCGCCGCCTCGATGGTCTGGCGCGACGGCTGGAATTTCAACAGCACGTGACTCGCCTGCACCGTCTCCTCGCCTTTTGGTTTATTATCTTTGTTTTCTTTCGCCGGTTCTTCAAATTTCTTCACGCCCACCTTGATGATGTGAAGCCCAAACGTCGTCTGCACCGGTCCGATGATGTCGCCGGCATTGGCGCCAAACGCCGCATCCTCGAACGGCTTCACCATCTGACCGCGTTTGAAAAAACCGACGTCGCCGCCTTTGTCGCGGCTGCCCTCGTCCTCGGAATAGGTCTGCGCCAACTCGGCAAAATCTTCGCCGCTTTTCGCCCGCTGCAAAATCTGCATGGCCAGCGAGCGCACCGTGTCGGAGTCGGCGCGGGTGGCGTGGTTGGAGAAAATGACGTAATCGATCTTGCGCTTCTCGGCATCCTTATACTCTTGCGCGTGCTCTTTATAATATTTTTCCACGGCGCTTTTTTCAACCGGAATTTGCCCGTTTGCCGCGTCCGCCTTTTGGCGATAATTCTCGGGATTGAAGAAAATGTAACGCGCCGTCGCCTTCTGGTTGCGCTTCACATAATCATCCCGCACCTCGCCCTCCGTCACCATCGCCGTTGCATCGAACTCGTCTTGAAATTTTTGATAAGGCAGCGACGCCCGCAGGTAATTCTCCACCTGCCGCCAAAACGCATCGGCATTGGCGTCGTTCAACGCCGCTTGATATTTGGCGTTGTCAAATTCGCCTTTGTCATTTTGAAAGGATTGGTTTTGCTTGATCAGCTCCGGCGGCTCGTTGTAAATGTAATGAACGATCTCCTTGTTGGTCGCCTTGATGCCGCGCTTCTCGATTTCCTGGGTCACCAGCACTTCGCGCACCATGTTTTCCCACACCTGATTGCGCAGATATTCGAACTGGTTTTCCGGCGGCTCCTGACCGCTTTGCTGCTTGTATTGCTCGATTTGCTGCTCGTAAGCGCGAACGAATTGCTCGTAATGAATGTCCTGGCCGTTGATGCTCGCGATCACCCCGGTTTGCTCTTTCGGCCGGAAAATGGTCGATTCCGAGCCCCACTCGACCACGATCAACGCCAGAAACGCGAACAGCAAAATTCCCAGCACCACAACCGTCTTTTCACGCATTTTGGTCATTAAGCCCATGCTGCAAATTCTCCTGCAAATTAAAAGTTAATCCCTGTTAAAGCGTTATTCCGCACAGTTTATCTTTAGTATATCGCCGCGCCACACGAATTCTCAAGTTGAGCCTAGCCACATTTTCGTTGTCAAGCTGCAGAGGCAAAGTGGCATGGCTCTACATACGTAAGAGGGACGCGTGTAGTCGGCGAGACCTGAAAATGAGATAATTTGAGAAATTGATTGACAGGTTTTGTCGCCACCACACGAACGACTAATTCTTTTAAATCTTCAGGTAATTCATCGAGATGGTCAAGCGGAAAACTACGCGGCCCATATTCCGTTCGTTCGGTGAGTATCGAAAAATGTTGAAATGTTAAACTCACCGCGCGGCCGGTTTTCCGATTGAGTCGCAAAAGAATGTAATCGGTAAGCTCAACACCTGTCGCCGGCTCATTCTCGCCGAAAAAAATGTCCAGCATATCCTCACTCTCGTCATATACCAGCTGTACTTTCTCCCCATTCGCAGTCATGGCTTCAATTCTATGCAATTTCAAATCACTCATAATTTCACCGTTTCGGAAAAATATACTTTGGTCAACCTGTGACGACAAAATTATTGGGAACGTAGTTGCCTGCCTCATCGAGTTGAGTTTTGAAAACGACTTTGGCAATAAGATGATTGTTGTCCGGCAACAACTCGTCAAACTGCTTGTAATAGCGATACTCGTTTGGTATGAGAGCTTCTTGTCTACGCCGCCCTGTGCGTATCGTCTCGAGAAACTGTTCAAGAAACAACTCCATTTCAGGACGTGATTCCAGAATATGATTCCAGCGCTCTTCGGTCAAATAAAGTGAGTTGCCATACCTATCTTGAACCGTTCACTTTTTCGTTGATCAAATTCCAATTTATTAACGGCGTCGATTCTTCGCTGTATTTCCTGTTGCCAAGCAACTTCAATATAAAAAACATAAAGGCTAATTTCAACAACAAAATTGCTATTGCCGTTACAAGGCTTGACAATTTGACAGAATGGCCGTATATTTTAACTGGTTTGTAAAACTGGCGTAGCAATTTTAAATTGAAAATTTGCAATTTAAAATTTACAATTCTTTTCAAACAACGATAACCGTTAATCGCATGGAGCAATTCAAGCTCGTCTCCGATTATCAGCCGACCGGCGATCAGCCCCGCGCGATTCAGGAATTGACTGAAGGGTTATCGCGCGGCGACAAATTTCAAACCCTGCTCGGCGTCACCGGCAGCGGCAAGACGTTTACAATGGCCAATGTCATTGCGAATATCAACAAGCCGGCGCTGGTTTTTTCGCACAACAAGACGCTGGCGGCGCAGCTTTTCGGCGAGTTGAAAAGTTTTTTTCCGCACAATGCCGTGGAGTATTTCATCAGCTATTACGATTACTACCAGCCCGAAGCTTACGTTGCTTCCAGCGACACTTATATCGAGAAAGACAGCTCGATCAATGACGAAATCGACCGGTTGCGTTTGAAGGCCACCAGCTCGCTGCTCTCGCGCAAAGACGTGATCATCGTCGCGTCGGTGTCGTGCATTTACGGCATCGGCGATCCGGAGGATTACGCCGCCGAGCTGCTCATTCTCAATCGCGGCCAGCGGCTCGAGCGTAATGAAATTCTCAGCCGGCTGGTGGATATGTTTTACACTCGCAACGATTTCGATTTCACTCGCGGCACTTTTCGCGTCCGCGGCGACGTCGTCGAAGTCGTGCCGGCTTACGAGCGCGAGGCTTATCGCATCGAGATGTTCGGCAACGAAATCGAATCGCTGTCACAAGTGAATGTCACCAGCGGCGAAATTTTGAGCGCAGTGGACACCGTCGCGATCTTTCCGGCCAAACACTTCGTCACGCCGGAGCACAAAATGAAGCGCGCCATCGCCGCGATCAAAGAAGAATTGGCGGAGCGGCTGGCATGGTTTCGCAATCAAGGCAAGCTGCTCGAAGCGCAGCGCCTCGAAATGCGCACCAATTTCGATCTCGAAATGCTGCAAGAGCTTGGCGGCTGTCACGGCATTGAAAATTACTCGCGCCATCTCTCCGGCCGCGCGCCGGGACAACGGCCATACACTTTGCTCGATTATTTTCCGAAAGATTACTTGATGATCATCGACGAGTCGCACGTCACCATCCCGCAGATTCGCGGCATGTATTTCGGCGACCGCTCGCGCAAAGAAACTTTGGTGGAATACGGCTTCCGCCTCCCCTCGGCGCTGGATAACCGCCCGCTGCAGTTCGATGAGTTCGAGAGCATGTTGAATCAAGTGATTTTCGTCTCGGCCACACCCGCAGAATTTGAATTGGAAAAGAGCAAAGGCGTCGTCGTCGAGCAAATCATCCGACCGACCGGCTTAATGGATCCGGAGGTTGAAGTGCGGCCCGTCAAAAATCAAATCGACGATCTCATTGGTGAAATCCGCCAGCGCGTTGAAAAAAGCCAGCGCGTGCTCGTCACCACACTGACCAAGCGCATGGCCGAAGACTTGACGGACTATCTCGCTGAAATGGACATTCGCGTGCGCTATCTGCACTCGGAGATCGAAGCACTGGATCGCGTCGAGATTCTGCGCGATTTGCGCCTGGCGGAATTTGATGTGCTCGTGGGCATCAACCTGTTGCGCGAAGGGCTTGATCTGCCCGAGGTTTCGCTCGTGGCGATTCTCGACGCCGACAAAGAAGGTTATTTGCGCAGCGAGCGTTCGCTCATGCAAACCGCCGGCCGCGCCGCCCGCAACGTTGACGGCAAAGTCATCATGTATGCCGACACCATCACCGGCTCGATGAAAAAGATGATCGACGAGACCACGCGCCGCCGCGAAGTGCAACGCCAATTTAACGAAGAGCACGGCATCACCCCGCGCACGATTTACAAGAGCGCCGAAGAGATCATGCAATCGACGCGCGTCGCCGACGCCAAAGCCGAGAAATACGGCGTCGAAAAACGCCGCGACGACACGTTGAAAATTTCCGACGCCGAGTGGAGCAAGATGACGCCGTTCGCGCGCGAAGAAATGCTCGACCGTCTCGAAAAGGAAATGCTCGACGCCTCCAAGAATTTGGACTTCGAGCGCGCCGCCGAATTGCGCGACGATATCGAGCGCCTGAAGAGCGGCAAGAAGAAAGGCCGCGTAAAATATCAGTTTGCGAAGCAAAAGTAGGACAGATAGCCTTGTCTGTCGTTATATTTTTTCAAAAGCAAAATAAATGTCATGCCGTAAGAATGTGCGCCGGGCAGGCGCGTTCTCAAGTCGGTGAGGCGGATACTCCCCTCTCCACATCACGCAGGTAACAGGTGCAAGTCCGGCGGTGGGATTGAGCTGAAGAGGAAGTTGTTACAGTTGGAAGGCGTTCTTCTCGAAGTTTGAAGATAGATAATCGAGAATCGAGGATACAATAAATCGCCCACCGACCAACTTCGACTTTCCATCTTCAATCATCGATTCTCAATCTTCAATCTTCGACCCCCATCACCACCCTAAAAGATAATTAAACTTCGCCAACAGCGTCCGATTTTTCCCGCGCCATTTTGCGCCCGCGATATTCTCCTGATCGTTGTACACCAAATAAAAATTGCTGCCGGGCCGGTGAATCCAATTCAATAAAAAATTGGTGTTGAAGGAATCGTCATCGTCGTTATATTGCACGAACATCTTCGCAAACAACCGCGGCGTGAACGAATACGTCAAGCGCGTGATGGCGAGATTCGTCGAGTATTTGCCGGACGGCACCGGCAGATCGATGTTGTTGCGAAAATACTGCGTTTCCAGCGAGAAATTCGCATTGGGCCGCACGGTGAGGCCGCCGCCGAGCGCGGTCAATTTGCCGCTGTAAAAATCGCCGGTGTTCAAGCTGAATTTGAGCGACACCGGTTTGCTGCGATCCGAATTGTATTCGGCAAAAAAACTGCGAAACGAGTAAATTCCGGCCGGCACTTCGGCGCCTTCGCGCAGCTCGAAGGATTCATCCAGCGCCTCGTAATTTCCGCTTGTTCCGATAAAAAGCTCGCTGCCGTCGCGAAAGAGATTGAACAAGCCGTTGAACATGCGGCGCGTTTCGAGACGATCGGATTGATCGGTGAGGTATTGAAAATCGTTGAAGAACCACGATTGCCGAACCGGCCCGCCTTTCCAGCGCTGCGAAAAATACGGAATGACGCGGCTTTTGCGAACGCCGGTGCGCTGGATGAAACCGATCTGCGCCTCAAAATTATCTTGAATATCGGTATAGCCGAGATTTATGCCCCAAAGATCGCGCTCGTGGCTGAAAAAAGCCGTACCGGCCCAATCTTGTCCGTTCACGCCCGCGGTTTGCGATTTGCCGAGAAAGCCGGTGAAGCGCGTTCCGGCGCCGAAGGAGAGATTGACGTCGGCGGCAACCACACGATTGTACTCGCGCGTTTCGCTAAGAATATTACGTGTTACTGAGTTACGTTTTACGGTACGATCCCACAAGTCTCTGCTGGTGCCGATGATGCCGATGGAAGATTTCGCGAGAATGTCGCGTTTCAAACGCACCACGCTAAAATTCTGGCGCGGCAATTCGACTAATTCGTCGTCATCGTTGATATAACTGGTTTCATCGGTCAACACTTCCAACAAACCGACTTCGTATTTTCCGATTTTGCCGGTAATCTTCGCGCCGCCGATAATCGGCACGGCGTCGCCGGCGTCGGTCAAACCGATCGTGCGGCTGAAAAAGAGCAGGGTGGAGGGCGGCTCGAAATCCAGATTGCGCTCGCCGGCGCGAAACACGTCGGCGTTTTCCAAAAAGAATTCGCGCTTCTCCGGAAAGAAGAGATCGAAGCGCGTGAGATTGACCTGCTCCTGGTCGCTCTCGACCTGCGCGAAATCGGTGTTGAGCGTCAAATCCGCGGTGAGATTGGCGGTGAGATGGATTTTCGCATCGGCGCCGAGGTCGAGTTGGCGCGTGAGCGGATGGCCGGCTTCTTCAAAATCTTTCGTGCCGCCGGTGACGGTGAAAGGTTTGGCCTCGATCGCGCCGCCCTGGTGCAAGCCGCGAAAGCCGTCGAGATGGCCGTAGTACGCCGGCTTGAAATGCCCGAAGAAACCCAGCTCGCGCGACACCGGCGCCCAGTAGCTTTCTTCACGCTTGCGCACGATGCGCCGGACGAAATTCGCGCCCCAGGTTTGTAATGAGTCATGCGTAAAACGTAACGTTTTAAAAGGAATGGCGACTTCCGCAACCCAGCCTTTCTCCGTGCGCCGTCCGGCGGATTCCCAGACGCCGTCCCAATCCCAATTTTGGCTCTCGCCCTCGTTGCGAATCAGCGCATCGCGCTGCGCGCCGAGCGCATTGGTGGCAAAATAGAAAAAGTTGCGATGATCGTGAAAGGTGTCGAGATAAATCTCGAAGCTGTCGTTGTTCAGCAACTCGGCGTCGCGGCGCATGACATTGGCGACGATGCGCTCCGGCTCGCGATCCTGCATATCAGCGGCGATATAGAGCCGGTTGGCGTCGAAGGCGACGAGCACGGTGGTCGGCTCTGAAACCGGCTCGCCGTAATTCGGCTCGCGCTGGGTGAAATCAGACAGGCGTTCGGCGTGCTGCCAAATCGGCTCGTCGAGCCGGCCGTCGATTTTGATGCCCACTTTCGCGGATGACGACGTCAATTCAACGCGAGGCGGAGGCGTGCCATTTTGCGCGAAAACGATATGCGCGCCGGCAACAATCGTGGCGGCTAACAAAAAGCGGTTGCAACGCATGGTTGTGTTATTTTGAGAGGTCAATTGCAAAAGGCAAAACGATTTGGCTACGCCCGTAGGGGGCAAAACAATTAACGGCTTTTAAATTGTAATTTAATTTAATCCGTTGGACACGAAACATGCTTTGAATTTTTGGATTCATTGTTTCCTCGTTTCCAAGCTTTGCAAGAGTTGGCGCATGCGCGACTCGATTCCTTCCACCTGTTCCTGGGGCACGCCGTAAGTGAAGAGATAAAAATTCACATCACGATAACCGAATAGCTCATCCGAATGCACCTCTATTATGCTGTTGTTGAAATTTTTCACCGTCCCATAAAATTCTACGGCCGGGTTGAGGTCTTGCACGATTCCTTCAAAATAATCGCCGGTGATACGGCCGGCCGTTGAGATCGAATTGGCTCTCAATCTCTCCACGCGCGCGGTTGAGGCGGTAAAGTATTCCGGACTCGGTGCCGGCATAGAGAAACTCGCCGTCCGCGGCAACGGGCGTGATGATCGGCGCGCCGAGATTTTTCGTCCAGAGAATTTTGCCGGATTGGGCGGCGAAGGCGTAAAGCTTGCCATCCGAAGCGCCATAATACAAAACATTTTCCACCAACACCGGGGATTTGTTGAGAACGTGGCGCGAGAGCGGCAAGGTGACTTTCCAGATCTCGCGGCCGGTGTTCAGATCGAGGCAAAGAACATTTTCTTCGTCGTCGATTTTTGCCACGCCAAAAATTTGCGCGCCGAGCCGGAGAATAGCGGTGGAAACGCCGTTTCCCGCCGGATACTTCCAGCGCACGGCGCCGGTGGCAAGATCGAAGGCATAAATGTGGCCGGCCTTGACGCCATCGCTGCCGATGATGATCGATTCGCCGGCAACCAACATGCTGCCATGAAAATTATTGCCGCCGTCCTGGGTGACGTCGTAAGTCCATTTCACAGCGCCGGTTTTGCGCTCGAGACAATAGAGCATACCGGAGCACGAACCCACATAAAGATAATCTCCCGCGACCGCAGGAGTTGAAAACACTCAGCCTTTGGTGTCGAATGTCCAGAGATATTTTTGATCTTGATTCGTTTGGGCGGCGGTTTGAAACGTTGTGGCGATTAGTAGGATAATCGCCATTTTGATGTGGAGCATTTTTCTACGATTTTTTCATCTATGAAATAAAAGTAAAAATTTTCTATGGGATTTCTATTTCATTGGGAGAAAAACTTTCTCTGTTTGTAAAAATTTTTGGCGCTCAAAATCTTAGCGCAATCTGTCTGCAAACGGCTCGGTGTCGTACATCACGATTTCCGTTCCACTCGAATTCGTGATCATGCGCGCGCCATCCGGCGTGAAGACAATGTTATAAACCGGATCAGAAAAATCCGAGAAGATCGCCACCGTGATGCCGCGTTCGACATCCCACAAACGCACGGTTAAATCCGCCGAACCTGTCGCCAACCTGCCGCCATCGGGCGTGAAGGCCACCGTCCAAACTCTTTGTGCGTGGCCCTTCAGTTCGTGAAGCACGGCGCCGGTTTTCATGTCAAGAATTTTTGCGTTGTCTTCCGCGCCGGTCGCCATCTTTTTGCCATCACGCGTGAACGCGATCCAGTAGATCGTTCCTTTGTTCGCGGGTATGGCGCGAATCTTCTCGAACGTCGTCGTATTCCACAGCGTCAACACGCCATCGTAACCGCCGGTCGCGAGCATCGAGCCATCAGGACTGAAAGTGACAAAATAAAGATTGGCCTCGTGCGGCAGCTTTTTGAGCAGCACGCCGGTCTCGACATTCCAAACATACGCCGCTTTTTTATTCGAGGCGGAAGCCACCAATTTCCCATCCGGACTGAACGCACAACTGCTGCTGCCGCCTTCCTGCCCTTGCAAGTCGCGATGGACTTCACCGGTTTTCACGTTCCAAATTTTTACAGCTTTGCCCCAGTTACTGGCGACGATTAAAAAATGAGCGGGATTGAAATCGGCGGCTCATCTTTCTTGTCGAGATTCCACACGCCGACGCGCCAACCCCAAGTGCCGGCGGCGAGACACTTGCCATCCGGACTGAAGCGAATATCGAGAATGGGCTTATCGCGGAAATCGGTGCGCCAAGTTTCTTTGCCGGTGGCGACGTCCCAAAGCGAAACGATACCGACGACTCTTCTGTTCTTCAGATACCAGGAAGAATAAGCCGCCGTTTTGCCATCCGGACTGAAATCCACATCCGCGAAACCAAAGCCGCCGCCTTTGGCTTGCCATTCCATGCTGCCGGTGGAAAGATTCCAAATTGCAATGGTGCTGTCGCGTGAACAGGAAACGACGCGGCTGCCATCGGAACTGATTTTCGCCGCGTAAACCGAGTTCTTGTGGCCGGCGAGTCGCTTGATTTCTTGCAAACTCACGGCGTCGAACAGGCGAATACTGTTGTCGGGCATCGCCGCAATGAGCATTTTGCCATCTGGACTGTAATGCACTTCGTCCGGCGTCGAATCGGATAGTGGAAGCGTCGCGATGCTGTTGTCGCTGCGCGCGTTGAGATAGCGCCATTCCCAGTTGCGATACTTCACCGGCGCGGCGGCAAGCCAGCGTTTCGCCTCAGCGGTTTCATTCAAGCGGAGCGAAGCATTTGCCGCGGCAATGTGCGCGAGGTAGGACTGGTATTCGGGAGTGAGTGCTGGTGATTTTTTGTTTTGGGCGTTGGCTTCAAAATGAAGCCATGGGCAAAGCAAGATTAAAATTGTGATAAAAGTGCTTATCTGTTTCACGTGAATTTCCTCTCGAATGATTCAATGTTCGTACCTTACGTTTGCAATTGGTTGCTTGAGCGCCAACTCAATGGTGCAGCTTAGAATCCCGTTAGGGATGAGATGTTTATAGCTCTGGATTTTTATTTTATCCGCAAGCTCCGTAGGAGCGAAATGTAATCGGTGGTCGTGAATAGTAGATTTCATGAAATCACATGCCACTCCTACGGAGTTTCTAATAGTTTATGAAGACGCCTACTATAAACATTTCACTCCTAACGGAGTTCGTATTCAATTCACTTTTTAGTCTCCGGTATCCGCAACGTCATGTTGCCCGCGTCATCAATAGAACTGAGACTGCCTTTGCTCTTGTAATAAAGCACCGCGGCGCCTTTTGATTCAGGGCCGTGCAAAGCAAAACCACCGCCGCCGTGCGCGAATTGCGCGGCGCCGATACGGATGGTGCCGGTTTCGTCGCGAATGAACACACCAGTCTCCTCCGCATCATGTTTGATCTCAAGACGGTCGCGGCCATTCTCGTCTTTGATGGCAAAAACCGGTTGATTATCCCGCAGCGCCATTTCTGCCCGCACGCAGCCATCGCTATCGCTCAGCTCAAAACGTTCGGCTTGCATAATTTTCGTCTCATCCGGCACTCGCGTTATGGCGCCGAGCAGAATGATACTCATTATTCCCGTCAAACTAAGAAAGAGAATACGATTGCGGCGTTCAAGGCTGGCGATACAAGTTTCAAGTTGTGTCATGGGGTTTTCCATTTCAGCTCCTCAGTGCATTTTCATGTTGCAGGTTTAAGGCCTCGGTTGATTCCGGATGGAATTGCCACTGGCCATTTTGATAAATATATTTATCCCACGGGAAGATGACGAATGCGTCCGTGACCAGCGCCACGATCTCCGGCATCGGCTTTGCCCAACTGTGGCTGATCAAACTGGCGGTTATCACGCGCGTGGCGCCAAGTTCTCGAGCGCGTTCAGCAACCAGCGCCAGCGTTTCTCCGGTGTCGGCGATTTCATCCACCACCGCTACGATCCTGCCTTCAACTTCCAAAGACATGCCAACCTTCCAAATCGGATGTTTGAAAATTACCTCGTCATACATCCGACGCGTCACACGCACGGGATACAACTCACAACGAAGCGCACAGGCAACTGCGGTCGCAGGGAACAAGCCGGCTCGCGCAATGCCGACAATCACCTCAATTTTCGCATCAGCAAGCTTTTCAGCGAGCGTTTTGGTGAGTTGGGCGAAACGTTCCCAGCTTATCTCCTCGACGCCTTTCCGTTGTGAGTAGTCGTAACTTTGCATGGACAAGCCGGCCTTATGTGTTTGCTTTCCTCGTCATCATGAAGGATGTCAGAAAAAATATCCACGCCAGCCCAAAGAAGACCAGAGGCGGAAGATGAAAGAAGATGGCGGTGATAATCAACACCACCCCGATGATTCCTAAATTGACGGCGGCCATGGCGCGCAAAGACGAGGCGTTGCCGGCGTGGTATTTGACGATGAAAAGATTCAACACGCCCAGGCCCAACGCAAAAGCTTCGAGATACAAGCTGAATCCTGTGAGCATGCCGCGCACGGTAAATGCCCAGCCTTGGATTTCGAAGGTGTGCGTGTCGATGAGTTGCCACACTTTCTTGCTCTCTTCGTCGGTTAAAAGCTCGGCAGGGTCATTAAAGAAGGACAACGTGTGGACGAGAGCAAAGAGGATCAACACATAGCTGCCCAGCTTGTAAAAGAGCGTGCTTTTGTTTCGCATCATGCCTTCTTTCAAATGCAAAATTGGGGTTATTTGAAGACCACCTGTGCAGCGGCATCTTCAACATAAATCGCCTCGTGCCCGTCCGCCCATTCGCCATTTTTGAGATATTGCGATTTGTTGATCCACTTGCCGTCAGCGGTGAATTCGCCGGTGCCTTTGACCTCGGTAATAGTGGCGTTGGGGAAGCCGACCACGTGTTCATGGTAGATGTACTTGTTATTCTCCACCGTCATGGTGCCACGCGTGTAGAAGCCGGCAGTGGTGAAATAATAATACACCAGACTTTTCTTTTGATTATCCCACAAGATGACGGACTCGCCGCCATATTCGCCGTTGTTGACCGAATGCACAATGCGAACCGCCTGGCCGTTGAGCGCCCGTTCCCAGCGCGCGACGTCGGTAGCCGGTTTTTCCTCGCCGGTGCTTTTAAGCTCGCCTTTCCAGGTTTTGCCGATGTATGGCTTGAAAGCTTTCAGCGGCCCGGCTAGATCATTCTGTGCAAAGGCGACGCTGGTGAATGCTGCCAACAAAACAGCAAAAACAAACAGTCGTGCTTTGTCATTCATTTGTAGATTCCTTAAAACGATTGTCCGCGTAAAAAACTTCCGGCTCACGGAATTCAAAATTTCGGCAATTTTTGTGAGCTCTGTTTCTGTGTCCCTCGAAGAATTTGCCTTGCTTATTCAATTGGCTGTCGCCGGCTTGGGTTCTTTGCCGTATTTATGCGTGACGTACCCGAGAATGATGCCGACGATGGCGCCGGGCAGCATAATCTGAAGCCAGTAGCCCTTTCCCTCTCCGAGGTATTGCAAGAGCGCTATGATGAAAGCGAAAAACAAGCCAATGGCAAAACCGAAAGCCAGCAATTTCGGCAAAGAGTTCACCTTGCGGGCAATAAAGCCGAGAATAAATCCCGCTAGCAGCCCTTTGAAAGACGAGCCGATGAGAATGCCGGTGTTCGCCTTTTAAGGCTTTCAGTTCATCATTTAATGGTTCAGCAAATGATGATTGCGTTAGTCGTTTCATCTTAAATCCACCCCTAAAATTGTACGCGCTTCGCTCTGAAACTCCTCATCCGTCGCCGTCATCTCCCGCAATTTCTCCAACACAATGCGCCGAAACTCCCGCCGTGCATAAGCGAGATAGTTGGTGACGTTGCTGGCTGAGGTTTTGAACTCTGCTGCGAGCTGCTCATACGAAATTTTGTCGCCGGCTTCTTCGTCGAGATCGTAGCGCTGAAAGATTTGGAAGTGGGCGGTTTTGCCTTTGGCTTCACATTCAGTGCGCAGGGTTTCGATGGCAAGACTAAAGAGACTGCGAATCCATTCCTTTTCAAAATAGTCGTCCATCGTTTCGGGGGCTGGAATGTCGATATTTTTCAGTTCGCCTTCGGCGTTTTCAAAATCGAGCGAGGTGATCACCGCCGCGCCGCCGTGTTTGAGGCGTTGCGCGGCTTTGTTCTCGTTGGCGATGAAGCCGTCGAGGCAGGTGCGCAAAAACGTGCGGAAACGCGCTTTGGCCGGATCGTACCCTTGAAAGAAATCCTTCTCAATCGCCTTGGCGAAAAAGCCCTGGGTCAAATCTTTGGCATCTTCGTTGGATTTGCCCCACTTGAGGCGGATGTATTTGTAGACGGGTTTCCAATACGTGGCGACGATAATTTCAAAGGCGCGGGTGCGCTCGCTTTGCTCGCCGCTGCGGAGCGCGACGATGGCCGACCATTGGGTGAGGGGGAATTTGTCTTGCGCGCCCCCGATTAGGGTGTCGTCGGTGTTGAATGAAAGGTTGGGTTTGCTCATATCTTTGCGTCGTTTCACTGACTGCAAATATACGAAAAAAATTGTTAAAAGTCACCCAATCTTTAGCAAAAAACACGGCAGGGATTGACTTTTCAACGAGATTTGCCTATCTTGTTTTACTGCCGCACGCGCATGTTTAACAACAAAGGAATGAGTGCAATATGAAAAAGTTCGTATCGACCTGTGCTCTGCTGCTCGTTTTTTCCGGCAATCCGGCGTGGTGCCAGGATAGCGGGATGGGTTTGGGCCTCATCGTTGGCGAGCCGACCGGCATTAGTTTGAAGAGTTGGCAAGGCGCCAGCACCGCGCTCGATTTCGGTTTGGCCTGGTCTTTTTCCGGAAATGATTTTATTCAACTGCATGGCGATTACCTGTCGCACAATTTTTCCTCGCTCAAAGTTGAAAAAGGCCGGCTGCCGTTTTATTACGGCATCGGCGGCCGCCTCAAGTTCATTGACGTTGGCTCCAAAAAAGGCGGTGACAGCAGGACGCGCCTCGGCGTGCGCCTGCCGTTGGGCTTGAACTATTTGTTTGAAAAAACCGCGCTCGATGTTTTTGTCGAGGTCGTGCCGGTTCTCGATTTGGTTCCCGAAACCAAAATTGATTTGAATGCGGCGATCGGCATTCGTTACTTTTTTTCCAAGTGATCTCAGTTTTATTTTATAAAATCGCTTTCGGCGGCAAAAGAATAATCGATCCGTCTGCAAAAGACGGCGTAACATTTTAACCATGAAAGGGATTTCAATGCCAAAAAGGAAGGCGTCATCACACTGCCAAGCGGGCTGCAGTACAAAGTGATCAAAGCCGGCACCGGCAAGAAACCCCGACTCACGGATGAAGTCACGACGCATTATCGCGGCATGTTGATCGACGGCACCGAGTTCGACAGCTCGTATAAACGCGGCGAGCCGACCAGCTTTCCGGTTGACGGCATGATTGCCGGCTGGACCGAGGCCTTGCAGTTGATGCCGGTTGGCTCGAAGTGGCAGTTGTTTGTTCCATCGAATCTCGCCTACGGCGCGCGCGGCTATGGCAATGTCATCGGTCCGAATGCCGCCTTGATTTTCGACATCGAACTGCTGGCGATCAAGTAAACAGCAATCGTCGCTGCGGTTAAAACTCAAATCGGAGTGCGGAACGGCCGTTTCGCACTCCGCAACAGGGGCGCAAAATAATATCTTCTCGCCATGAAAACTTTTTCAATTTTCTCGGGACATCGATTTAAACGAATTTTGCCGGCATTTTCCCTGATGCTTGCGGTTTTGCTTTCCCTTAGCCAACAGTTACCAGCTCAGTTTGCCACTAACCTTGTCGCTTCCATGAAAAGGCAAAAACTCCTCTCGGCTCGAATCCAATCTCCCACCACGATAGAAATCGAGCTGGCGCGGCCGCTCAAAAAAATTGATATGGGTGACGTCTCCATTGAGCCTGCCGCCGTTGTCAAGCACGTCGCCGCGGCAAAAGAGGCAAGATTGATCATCACCACGTCGCCGTTGGATGTCAGGCAGAATTATCACGTGTCGCTCAAAGGCGTTGGCAGCAAAGCGCTGCTTCATGACGAGATTCTCAATCAGTTTTATTCGGAAAAACCGCTCGGTTGCCAGCGCGAAGGGGAAACCTTGGCTTTTCGTGTCTTCGCGCCGCGGGCGCTGCAAGTGAGGCTGGTTGTTTTCGATCAACACGACGCCGGCACGGGCCGCGAATTTGACATGCAGCGCGACAAAGACGGTGTGTGGGAATTTTTTGCGATGGAAAATCTTTCCGGAAAATATTACGGCTATCGTATCAGCGGGCCGAGCGGCAAAGGTGAAATTTTTGATGATGGCGTCATCGTTGCCGATCCCTATTCGCGCGCTGTGGCGACGATGAATCATTATCGCCATCCCGCCAAATCGCTTATTTTACCGGAAGACGATTTTAATTGGGAGGACGATTCCTTTCTCAAAATCCCGCCGGAGGATTTGATCATCTACGAGATGCACGTCCGCGATTTGACGGCGCATCCTTCTTCCGGCGTGGCGCCGGAGCTGCGGGGAACTTATCGCGGTCTCATGCAATCCGGCTTGAAAGGCGGCATCGATTACATCAAATCGCTCGGCGTCAACGCGGTGGAATTGCTTCCCATTCACGATTTTGCCAATCTCGAGCCGCCGCTCGAAGAAAATCGCGCGGCGGGAAACGTTTACGCGCGCAATCATTGGGGCTACATGACGAGTTATTTCTTTGCGCCGGAGAGTTATTACGCCACCGGCGGCACAATGGAGGCCGGCAAATGGAACGGCGCCGATGGCCGGCAGGTGCGCGAATTCAAGGAAGTCGTCAAAGCTTTTCACCAGGCCGGCATTGCCGTGTTGCTCGACGTTGTCTACAATCACGTTTCGCAATATGATCAAAATCCCTTTAAACTTCTTGACAAAAAATATTTCTTTCATTTGGATGGCGGGCAAAATTTTCTGAGTAAAAGCGGTTGCGGCAATGATTTCAAAACCGGGCGCCCCATGGCGCGGCGATTGATTCTCGACAGCGTCGAGTATTGGATGCGCGAATATCATATCGATGGCTTTCGTTTCGATCTCGCGGCGATGATCGATTGGGAAACTTGCGACGCGATTTTAAAGCGCGCCCGCGAAATCAATCCTCATGCGATCATCATTGCCGAGCCGTGGGGCGGAGGCGGCTACACGCCGGCGGAACATTCGCAGCACGGCTGGGCCGCCTGGAATGACCAAATTCGCAACGGCGTGAAAGGCTGGCGGCCGACGGGAAAAGGCGATCAGGGTTTTATTTTCGGCAAATGGAAGAACGGCGTGACGATGGCGAATTTGCGCAGTTACGTCACCGGCACGCTCAAAGAAGACGGCGGGCTTTTTCAGCACAAATCGCACGCGATCAATTATCTGGAATCGCATGATGATCACACGCTGGGCGATTTCATTCGCATTGCCGGCGGAGAAGTCGAGATCGAGCAGGTGATCACGGATCTCGATGCCAACGCCCGACTTTCACCGCGACAAATGCGGATGAACAAACTGGCGGCGCTTTTTCTTTTTACCTCGCAAGGTCCGGCCATGATTCACGAAGGCCAGGAGTTTGCGCGCAGCAAAGTGATTGCGAAAACAAACGTTCCCGATCCGCACGCCGGCCAAATCGATCACAACAGCTACAACAAAGACAACGAAACCAACTGGCTGAATTTTCAACATGCCGAAATGAATCGCGAACTGGTTGATTATTATCGCGGACTGATTGCGCTGCGTCGGTCGCATCGCGCGTTTCGCTGGAGCGAGAAAGCCGACATCGAGCTTCTGACCAGCGAAGGCGAGTTTTCATTGGGTTATTATCTTCATCATGCCTCAAGCGGTGATACGCATGATTTTGTGGTGCTGATGAATGGTGATACAACTGAACCGGCCAAATTCAAAGTGCCAAGGGGCAAGTGGGAAATCGTCGTCAATGAACAAAAAGCCGGTACGACGGCTTTGGGAAAATTTGTGGGCGGGAATTTTATCTTGAAACCGACGAGTGGGGTGGTGATGCGATTGATGAAATAGAGATAATAGATGATTGCAGGGGCAAGGCGCGCCTTACCCCTGCAAAAATTTTCCTTATCTCAACACCACAACTTTTCTCTCCTCCACAAAATTCCCTGCAACCAATTGCACCAGATAAACGCCTGCCGGCACGATGCGGCCTGCTTCATCTTTTCCATCCCAACTCACACTGTACTCTCCCGGCGCTTGCTGTCTGATTGCCAGCACTTTCACGACTTGACCGAGCAGATTGTAAATCTTCAGCTCGACTTTCACACCATTCGATGAAATATGGGCCGGAATGGTGTATCGAATCGTGGTGAAGTTTTGTCCCAAAGCGCCCGCCGGCGAAAAAGGATTGGGATAATTTTGCCTCAGCGAAAAGGCGCGCGGCAGATTTGAATCGGTTTCGTCATCAACTGCGGTTGGACCTGAGCCCGGCTCAATGACCAAAAAGGCGGTATAAGGTGAAAGTATGCTGTAGTTGACGCTGAGATAGACCACGGCATCGATCAATTCCGGCCGCTGGCCGAAGCGTTCGATCTCCCTCAACAGCGCTTGAATTTTTTGCGCCGCCCAAAAACGGCTCACGTATTTGTTTCCCGGCGCGCTTCTTATCGAGCGTTGCCGTGTTGTTATTATAGAAAACTTCATCAACGTGCACGACGGCAAGCTGATCTTGAATTTCGACGGTTGTGGTAAATTTGCGCAATTGCAGATCAAAGACGGGACTATTCACCTGATTGGGAAATCTCCCGTAGAGTTTGCCGCCGGCTTCGGCGCGCTGAAAAATGCCGAGCAACAAAACCGGCAGCATGATTCGACGTAGCAATTTGTGTTTCATAACAAACCTCCAGACAAGTAACAAGAAATTAGCTCCTAACTTATTTTGTTCGTGTGCCGGTGAATTCAGGTGTGTGCAAATATCGCGAAATTCCCTTTTTCCAATTTTTATTTAACAACAATCATGCCGATTGGCAGAAAATTATAGAAATGGCCGGACCTTCTTCACTAAGGTCGGCGATAGAGAACCTTCATCGCAAAATCGCCGCAATGTGACAAGATCGTCGACGTCGTACCAGGCCGGAAGTTGATACACCGACATTCGCAACTGCTCGGCGCGTTGCAGCGTTTGCTGCATGACCCGTTCCGTGCTCCAATCTATTCCCGTAAAAAGTTCGACCGGCGCAGTTTTTAGTCCGATTAAATAATACCCGCCATCGGTTGCTGGCCCCAAAACCAAATCGTGATGCAACAAAGCCGTTGCCGCTTGTTTGAAATATTTCTCCGGCAGGGAGGGACTATCAGTTCCGATGGTGAGGACATGTGAGTAGCCTTGCTGTTGTACATATTGAATTGCCTGATAAATGCGAACGCCCAAATCAGCCGAATCCGCTTGCGGGAACCATTGCCACGGCCCCGGAAAAAGCGCCCGCAATTCTTTCTCTTTGTCAATCGGCGTGAACGTCACAAAGCGCGCTGCGACTTCGATTTGCATGGCCATATCAAATGTGCAGCGAATGAATTCTTGGTAAAGTTGCGCGGCTAATTCAGTGCCCACTGTGGCGGCGAGACGAGTTTTGACTTTGCCGGCTTCGGGATATTTGACGAAAATAAGCAGAGCGGAATCAGTTGGCATACGAGAGAGGGACGATAACTTTCAGGGCTTGCGGCTGCACTGAAATGTTGACCGGACCGTCGGACACTTGCGCTTCGCCGTCGACGTGAAATAGCACCGGTCCGGATTTTTCGATGGTGGCAGTTTTTGAGCGATAGTAAGTAATTTTCGGCACCGTATTGGCTGTGCCATTAAACAGCTTGGGCGCGTGCATGACGAATTCAGCGAAATTCATCGGCTGAACGACACAAACGTCGAGCACGCCGTCGTCGGGCCTGGCGTGCGGCGCGATGATTGCGCCGTTGCCATATTGTTCGGTGTTGGCGATGGCCACCAAAAACGGCGTCAGGTCAATGACATGGTCTTCGATGAAAAGACGCAGCGGCTCGGGTTGATAGTTGGCAAACTCGCGCGCCGCAATATAAAAATAGGGCAGGGGACCTCGCCACGCGGCCAGGTTGAATTTGTGGCCGACATTGGCATCGAAGCCGACGCCGGTGACGACGAAGAAGTAACGATGCGCGGCGCGGCCGGCGTCGATGCGATGTTCCTTGCCGCTGCAAATGACTTCGAGGGCTTGAGCCGCTTGCAAAGGAATATTCAAGCTGCGCGCCAAACCGTTGCCTGAGCCGCGGGGAAGAATGCCGAGCGCCGTATCGGTCCCGACCAAACCGGAAGCCGTTTCATTCACCGTGCCATCGCCGCCGACAGCCACAACGGCGTGATAGTCTTCAGTTGCGGCTTCCTGCGCCAGACGCGTGGCGTCGCCGGGAGCCGCGGTGTGGACGATGGTGAAATCCAAATTCTTGCAGCGCCGGCGAATGAGCTCCTCAATAAAACTTTTGTCGCGCCGGAATCCGGCGATGGGATTGATGATGAATTTTAGGCGTTGGGATAGCATACTTTTTTAATTGCAAACCACTATAGTCGTATTACACTGAAAAAACTATCATAACCGCGAAGATTTTGAAAGGCAGAATAATGGCTACGCCCGTAGGGTTCGGCAGAATGACTACGTCCGTAGGATTAAAAAAATTATTCTGCCAAATAATCATTCTGCCTTTTGGCTTCGGCGAATGTCGCGCTACGTTAGAATTATAATAAATTACAACTTTAAAGGCAAGCTTCCTCTTCAAAAATAAAAAAGGCTCTTCGTTTCGGAAGAGCCTTCGAATTTTTCTATTTGAAACTCAATTCACCCGATCTTCGTCAACCACGGAAACCATCTCACCAATATGCCGTTGAGCGCGGTGAAGAGATTGAAAAACATCATCACGCCGACGACGATCAAAAAAGCGCCGCTCACCAGCTCGACAGTTTTAAAATGTTTCTTGACGCGATTCATCGCGCTCAGCAATCGTTGCGTTGCCGCGGCGGTGAGGAAAAACGGAATGCCCAAACCGAGGGAATAAACCAAAAGCAAAAGCATGCCTTTCCCCACCGTGTCCTGGCTTCCGGCAATGGCGAGAATGGCGCCGAGAATGGGACCGATGCACGGCGTCCAGCCGAACGCAAACGCGCTGCCGACGAGAAAAGCGCCGATCGCGCTCGTCGGTTTGCCGCCGGTTTGAAAGCGCGCTTCATAATTGAGAAACGGAATTTTGATGAGTCCGGCGACGTGCAAACCAAAAATGATCAGAACGACGCCCGCGGCTTTGCTCAAGAAGCCGAGATTTTGCAGAAGAAAACTTCCCACCACGGTCGCGGTGGCGCCGAGCAAAACAAAGACAACCGTGAAACCGGCGATGAACAATAATGAGCTTGCCATCAGCCGCAAGGCCGTTTGTTGCCGGCGTTCGGCCTGGCGCAGGTCTTCCACGGAAACGCCGGAGATGAACGAAATATAAGCCGGCACCAATGGCAGCACGCAGGGAGAAATGAACGAGATCAAACCGGCAAATAACGCCGCAAGATAAGTGATGTTGGTTTCCATCTTCGTTAAAACTCAGATCAAAGAGAATTCTTTCACTTCGACATATTGCATCTGTTCAAACAGGCGTCCGACGATGCGCACCCGGCGGCGCATGTTGGTTGACAACGCTTGTGATTTTTCGGAGCGCAAAAGGCTCCAGACATGCCCGTCCTGGCAGCGCACGCCGACGCGATGCCCGGCGTCATGAATGTACGGCGTAGCGACGATTTCAAGCAAGTCGCAATCGACGCAAATGATCTCGCCCTCGATGCTGCCGGCCACAAACCCCCCGTAGCTGCTCGCGCGCTGACTTTGCGTCGGCAAAACAAAAGAAGCGGTCAAGCCGGATAACAGCATCAACACGACGACGGCCGCAATCGCCGGAACGGGCTGCAGCAGAAAGAGTTGCCGGATTTGCTCCCAGAAACCGAATCCGAATATTTCCTGATCGAGACGGCGCCGAATTTCAGCGCGCACGTGCGCCGGCGCCGGAATGCTCCCTGCGTTTTCTCGCACCAGGTCTTTGATCTTTTGTTGTGCGGTCGCTTCTTCCGCGCATCCGGGGCAGTCTTGAAGATGCCGGGACACCACATTCACTTGCGGGGTGTCAAGCTCCCGGTCGACGTAACCGGCGATTTGTTCCTGAATTTGTTTGCAGGGAGAAGTCATAAATTTTTTCAACGGCTCTTTTTCACGATGCCCTGGCGCTGGGCGTAGTCGCGCAAGTAATTTTGCAACTGCTGCCGCGCCCGCGACAGGCGCGACATGACGGTGCCGATTGGCGCGCCGATAATCCTGGCGATTTCCTTATACGAGAATCCTTCGATGTCGCAAAGAATCACCACGGCGCGAAAATCGTAGGATAGCTTGCCCAACGCGGCATTTACTTCATCGCCGAAAAGGCCGGCGTAACGTTGCTCGTCGTAATGCGTTTCGTATTTGTCGTCGCGCTCCTTTTCGGCCTCGGTATAAAAGTATTCAACCCGCTCAAACTCTGTCTGCTGCGGCTCGCGCACTTTTTTGCGATAGCGATTGATGAAGGTGTTGGTCAGGATTTTGAATATCCACGCCTTGAAATTGGTGCCTTCTTCAAACTTGTCAAAAAAGCGATAGGCGCGCAAATAAACGTCCTGCACCAGATCCTCGGCGTCGAGCCGGCGGCGCGTCATTCGCAGCGCCGTGCCGTAAAGCGCGTCCACGAGCGGGAAAGCCAGCGCCTCGAATTTACGGCGGCGCTCCTCCGGCGAAGGTTTTTTCCTTGCCATGAAACGTCCACTTCTCCTTCAGTTCTTCTCGATGAAATCGTCGACTCGAAAATGAGTTGACTTGGCTTTACTGAAGGTTACAATAAATTTGCTCAAAAGTCAAGGATTCATTCGGAAGGTCATGCCTTCGCCGTCAAAGAACGCTACAGCAATTTGTTGAGTTCGTTTTCCAAAGTATTGGCGAACGTCATGCCGACGAGGCGTTTGGCAATTCTGCCGGAACGGTCGATGATAAACGTCGTCGGCAAGCCGCGCACGCCGTAGCGATATATCAAATCCTGCGAGCCTAACAGCACCGGGTACGCTATGGGAATTTTTTCGAGAAATTCCGGCACGACGGTTTCTGGCGATTCATCGACCGCGATGCCGAGAAACTCCACGCCGCGATCACGGTAGCGTGAATAGACGTCGTTAAAATCCGGAATTTCGTTGCGGCAGGGGCCGCACCACGTCGCCCAAAAATTGACGACGACGACTTTTTGCCCTTCCAATTGCCGCAAATTAATCTCGCCACCGGCCAGGGTTTTCAAGGTAAAGTCGGGCAGCTTTTCGCTTTCGCTGACCGCATGATTGTTGCTTGCCGCCGTTTTGGCCGCATTATTTTCTTTTGTTCCGCAACCGAGTAAAGCCATGCCGCCAACGACGAGTGCCAACAAAAATTTTTTAAGCATCTTCATCAAATCCTTTTTGGTTAATAGTGAAGCTGTTACTTACAAAACATCGAAATGGCGCTAAAATATTCCTGGCGCTAAAACCGCGCTTGCAACGGTTAAAGCGGCGAAACGGCTACAGATCGGATTTGTCGACCCATTGCACCATGCGCCATTTTGCATCGCTTTTGCTCCGGCGAAATTTGAAAACGGCAAAGCCGCTGACGCTGAAACGAAAATCGGCCGCCGCGAGATCGAGCTGAAAACTTTTGGAAATCGTTTCGAGGGTGTCGCTATTGACAATGTCGCGCGAAGTAAAAACCGTGTTGAGCCATTCCAGATTGATCGAATCAAACGTTCGCAGCAAGCGCCCGGTGGTTTTTAAATCCGTCTCGCGCGTCCACGAGACGAACAGCCCGGAAGCGCCCTGGTCCGGATCGAAGTATTGAAACACGAACGCGCTGTCCAATAAACCGGCGTACAGCAAAGAGTCTCTGAAAATATACGAATATTTAAAATTGGTCAAGACTTCTTCCGGCGTTTTTTGCTCGGTGATCAAATCCGTGGCCAGGCTGCCGTCGTCCAAAGCCGGCGCAAAGGGATTCAAGCAGCTCCACGCCGCCAATCCGGCCAGCAGTCCGAGACTGAATAAAAATATGTGTTTTAAAAAAGAGTTCATCGGCTTTTTATTTTAACAACCTGCCGCTCCGGCAATTTTATTCCAGCAAAAAAAGAGGCGGGAGCTTTTCTCTTCCCGCCTCCGGCAGAATGACCTGCGAAATTTTAAAAATGGTAAAATACTTTTTTAATGATTTTTCCCAACGTGGACGAGTCGCCGCCAAAAAGATAAACACGGAGAAAACAGAGTCAACAGAGATAATAGTCAGGCATGGAAAACTCCCTCTGGCTTTGTAATCTCCGTTTACTCTGTTTTCTCCGTGTGCAAAATCTTTGCTTTTT
>Ga0073934_10003645_pt1 | contig 27768 bp, 32 predicted proteins | sample LarsenN4metaG_FD_76834 | JGI IMG/M metagenome (GOLD analysis project Ga0073934, IMG submission 76834) | Hot spring sediment bacterial and archeal communities from British Columbia, Canada, to study Microbial Dark Matter (Phase II) - Larsen... ... | reverse complement strand
TACTATGCAGGTTACAGTAAACATATAATGTGAATCATTTATTCATTTGAAAATCTGGTATCATTTGTAATTGATTAAGAAACAAGTACAGCGTTTACCTGATAGATTTCATCGGTAATAACATTGCCTCTTACCAACTTCCTCTTCCTCTCTCCCTCGCCCATGTTACGCAAACCGACTCCCTCTGACAGCAACACATACTTCTTCACACCACCATGCACATCGCGCCTCATAGGTATTCCTGATTTATCACTCCCTCCAGTGATCCTTATCTTTCCTTCCAGTCCAAGCACGGTGCCATCAAACTGATCTCCAACTTTCAAACCCACCAATGGCTGTGCCTGTCTATCCTTAAGTTCATGCATAGCGGTCTTTCCTGTCTTTGGGTTTGCAACTATTAACTTGAACGTAGCCAATTCGGCAGATACTTTTGTAATGCTATTAATTAACGTTTGGCAGTGTTAGTAGCGAAAGGTTTAAGATCATTCACACTTCACCAACCGCATTGCAGAAAGAATCTGTTGTGTCCAAGATGTGGATTCAATATGATAGAGATGCAAACATGCCATCTCATATGCCCAAACTGTGGAGCACATCTTGATTGCTCAGATAAAGGAAACTTTTGGTAGTTACATATCAAATATTTTATCCTGATAATCAGAAACTATGCTACCAACACGTTCCTCCATTCTCTTCATGTAATTATCAAAGGTATCTTCATAACCACAAAATTCACATGTCACTTTAGTCATTTCTTCGTCTACCTTTGCCCTCTTTTCACAGTTAGGGCACTTGGCATCCATGCAATATATCCATGCCTTAACTATATAACTTGTTTCACCAACACATGTGTTATGGATGTTTATTCATGGCGTGATTTTGGAAGGGAAGCAGAGTTTGTTGTAGCAAGTTATTTGAAATTGAAAGGATGGAAAATAAAATTTAGCTCATCAAGCAGGGGAGCTGCTGATATTGTTGCTAGTAAAGATAGCATGAGGTGGTGCATACAGGTTAAGGCAAGCATGAAATCTCCACATATAAAATCTGAGGAGATAAGGAAGTTGAAGAGACATGCAAGTTCAATGGTTGGTATTCCAGTTTTTGCCTCTGTCCAACCATGGCATGATGGAGTAGGAGTTTCTATAGGACAATATATGATCTTTCTTTACTCCATGAATGATTGGAGATCTTTACAAGCATAATATCTACATAAAATCTTCAAGACTCTTGCTTGAAATTCTGGCACATTCTACACATGTAGGCTTTTTTTTGATTAGGTTCATCTATGAATATATATGCCTGTTCCAACTCAAAACCTTCTTCACATATTGCACATTTGAAATCTTTTCTTACCTTCTCCACCACATGAACGACATACTTCTTTCCATTTATGATCGTTGAGAGTGGATATCTACCCATCTCGCATCCATTGCTCTATTCCAATCTTTTCCCCTGCGAGATACTTTTCAACATGTTCTATCATCTTCTTCTCATTATGCGATATTTTGCTATCCATCTCTTTGAACTGTAATGCATTTAACACAGCTTTGCCTCCAAGGTGATTGTTAAAGTACCCTCTTACAATTTTTGCTTGTTTGCTGATCCTCTTTACCTTTTCAAGCCATGGTTTGATCTCATCTTTGCTGTATAGATAATCATACCAGAATGTTTTATTTCTTCCATGCCATCTTATGAAGGAATGACCCGCAGTGACAATGGGCTCTGATAAAAACTGCAGCTCTTCATCGGGAGAGTCTGTCAACACAGCAGCAACATTATAATGTTTGAGCATCTCCCATGAACCTTCCGTTCTCCATGAGCCATGTCTGAACTCCAGAGCATAATCATATCCTGTAGGCAATCTATCGAGAAAACTCTCCACACTCTTGAAATCACTAACAGTGAAAGTAGGAGACAGTTGGATTAGGATCGCACCAAGTTTGTTTGCCTTTTTCAACGGGTATATTTTATCAAGAAACTCCTCAAAATCAGTAATTACTCCTTTTCTTACATTCAATTTTTTATTATGAGTAATATTTTCTGGAACCTTAATGGAGAACTGAAATTTGTCGGGCGTTGCTCTTACAAGCCCCATGAATGTACCTTTTGTCATCTTTGAATAAAATGAATCATAGAATGTAGAATCTATTTCAACAGTGTTAAAGAATTTTGAATAATACTGCAATCTTTTCGTTTTACTATTAGGATAAAATACACCAAGCCAGCCCTTTGGAGGAGGATCGGGATAATCCCAGCCAGAGCAACCAAGAAGCAATTCTTCCATCCCCATACTTTTCACGAATCTTGTATTAGAGCTATTTCCTTGTTGGTAATGCAATGTTTTGTACTAGATAATTAACAAGAACAATTGTGCATTCAAATTATTGGATACAGAAGCGAGTTATTTGATAGATACTTCAAACAGCAACATGCCATCTCAGACTTACCTGTATTTATAATTCAACTAAACAAAACATCCGATCTAACTAATCTATATAGGTCTATATAATGACAGTAATTCATTTAGGATATGCTTATAGAATCGTAATTTTCACTAAACTCAATGAATAAGAAACAGACAATGATAGCATCAATAGCTGCGGTAACTGCAATCGGTGCAGCGCTTTTAATTGCCGGTTTCTTGAATGCAGCGGAATCGGCAACTACCAGTAGATATAGTGCTGACCCTCTAGCACCCGGTTCTGGTGTGATCGGTACGGTGCAAAAACTGATAGTTGAAATCGATAGTCCGTTTGGTTTTGAAAAAATAACCAGCTTCAAGTTATTCCAAACAGACAACATGATGAAGGAGAGCAGCTACTACACACTAAGACTATTCGGTCCAATTGCTAATGACAAGAGGACTTTACTTACTTGGATTGCTAATGATATGGGAGAGCTACCTAACGGATTGACTACCGAACTACCAATTACAACTGGAGGAGGCAAACCTGCAAAGATGACCACGCCAAAAGAAGGCCAAATGATAGACAAAATACCACTGACTGGCAAGGTAACACTGAAACTATTGGAGGGTTACCAAGACGCATATGCCACCAGTTACGTTAGGCAGATAGAGTATTCTGGCTGCCATGTAGCCGGATACCATATGGGCACAAACTATGACGATGAGAAGGCATTCTTCAAGGATGGAATTGAACATGTGGAAGAAGTTGTTTTCGCATGCAAGAGCGTGCGATCTTTAACAAGTGCTAGTACAGATAATAGGGGCATAATAGTAGAGAGAGCATATGACGATAGCGACAGGCAAATAACAAATGAGAAAGGTGAACTGATAACATCATCAAGAGAATACAGGCAGCCTATAGTGATCGACAATTCTGATAATGTAAAAGTATCAAGTGCAAAGCAGGAGATAGTGACAAGAATTGAGCTTGATAAAACATCCTACAATACTAATGATAAAGCAACATTCACTGTGACATTCACGGACATTGATGGAAACAACATAAATCCCGATAAGGTAAGAGCAATATATGATAGCAAGATGGTTCAACTTGACAGACAGGACGTTGGTGTATACACATTCGTTACACCAGAACTTGCCAAAGCATCTCACCAGCTGATTGTGATTGCAGATAAGGATGGATTCCCAACAGACACCACATACTTATCAATCCCAATAAGCCGCATAAGCTAATTGATTGGTTTTTTTATTCAGATAACCGTGACAACAGAACTATTCAACATTGGTACCAAGATTGTTAGAAAAATTGTCAGATGCTGATATCCCCGAAATCCCCAAAATCTCCACCAGCATCTCCACTGTCACCGGCATCTCCTCCCATATCTCCACCCTGATCAGAAGGTGCCTCGTAACCCTCTGGCATTGCCTGATTCATACTCCAGCCAATCATGCTCAGCATCGTCATCCAGAACATCATATCTATTATTCCCATGAATATCATCGCTGGGATCCAACTTCTGTTCATCGTCATCATCTGCTCCAGTTGCTGTTTGTCTCCCTGCTTTGCAATCATCACCATCTTCTGCCACTTTTGTTCTAATTCAAACTTCCTTTCATGCAATTCTCTCTTCCCTTTTTCAGTTATCTTCAGTTTAGTTTTCTTTCCAAGGAATCCTTTCTTTTCTTCCCTCTCTATCAACCCTGCCAGAATTAACCTTTCTATAACAGAAACGACTTCAAATGGAGTCAAGCGAGTTGATTTCACAATCTTCTTCTCCTCATCCTTTCCTTCAGATATTGCAGAAAGAACCATCACATCTTTTGGTTCCTCTTCCATGAAGATATTTGAAGAAAGGCAATTAATTAGTGTTTTTACATACAGGCTCAACATGAAAGCAATTTGCATATAATATAGGAGCAGGTGGGATTCGAACCCACAGTGCGTTCAGATACCATTGAAGGAAAGGACTACAATATTAATCCCCCTTTAAGTTCTCTGGTCAAGAAAGACTATATGTAACTGCTGGAATTTTCCAGCGAGACAGACAAATAACTTTTGACATAAGTATTAATTGAAATAACTTGAAAGTGACTCTTATAAAGGATGACGCTCTTACTTTCGGTTCCGGTGCCTTTTCCTATTTCATTTATTCCAGTTGACTCTTCAACTGCTATAATTGCCGCAGCGATAGGTGCTGGAATATGGATATGGCAAAGTATTGAATATTCAATAAAGAAGCGAGAAAACAAAATAAAGACATAATTTTAGTGGACCGGGTGGGATTTGAACCCACGACCTCTCCCATGCCAAGGGAGCATCCTACCAGGCTAGACGATTGGACAATCGATAACAACTATCGATTTCCGGCCCGCTGTTCCGGTCCAACTCTAACCCATATTGATATACTTAATAATCTTTGTTCAACTCTGCATCAGCACTGATCTGTTATTCACAAACATGATCTTTTTATCTTGCACTAATTACTATTATGCTATGCAATATCAGATTGTAAAAAATCCGATGAGCATATTAGAGATTCAGATGAATAAAGGAGAAAGAATTACTGCAGAGGCAGGAGCGTTTGTTTTCATGAGGGGAAATATTGAGATTAAAACGCATATGCGCCAAGGAGGTTTCTTGAAAAGTTTGAAGGTAACAGCTTTAGGAGGAGAATCGTTCTTTGTCAATGATTACATTGCGCAGGAAGATGGTTGCACCTTGGGACTAACCGGTCCACCTGTTGGAGATATAGTGCATATACCAATCAATGGAAACGGATACATTGTTCAGTCAGGTGCATACATTGCTTCCACAGAAGGAATTGAACTTGATACGAAATGGCAGGGCTTCACCAAAGGTATCTTTGGAAGCGAGTTGTTCATGCTAAAGGCTATAGGAACTGGAGATCTCTTTGCCAATGCATATGGAGGAATAATTCAGAAGCAATTGGGAAGTGGAGAGAAGATGCTGCTTGATAATTATCATCTGGTTGCAATGAGCATGGATGCAAATTACAAGGTTGTAAAGGTTGGGGGGTTAAAGACAACCATACTTGGAGGAGAGGGTCTTGCAACAGAAATAACTGGACCTGGAACAGTTTACTTCCAGACCAAGAATCTGAAGGAATTGATTGACTTGCTTGGAATAGCACATAAAACGGAAACATCAGGACCAGGAGTCTCTGTAGGCGGATTCAGGTTCGGCATGTAATTTCATTTTAACAGTTTAATAGAAGATCGAAAGGATTATCTCAAATGCATAGCACCAACGGTTTTTTGGTTAATTTATCAAGATCAAAAAATCCTAACTTCACCAAAGCATTAAACACAATGAAGTATAGAGCATGGAATGGATTTGAGGTAAAAGAATTTGGCAATGTGCATATTGGTATATGCTTAACCAATAAGTATGGAGATATAGTGCATGGAGAGTTTTATGATAAAATTGATCTTAACGCATCTATAGATAAGATGGTTACATCCCTTTCCAACACTGACGGAAGTTACGCATTTGCAATACCATCTCATGATTCAATAATATTTGCTAGGGATGCTTTGGGAACAAAACCATTATACTACGCAAAAAATCCCCGCAACTTTCTCCTTGCAACAGATCCAAGAGCATTGAGCATCTTAGGATTCAAACCTAGTTCGGTATTACCCGGATTCCTTTACAGAGCCTCATTGAATAAGATAGAGCGAAAGAAGTTCAGTCCCATACAGTATGGAATGAAAAGATATGGTATGAAGGATGGTGTAGAGAAGATCACATTCTTACTTTCCAAATCAATTAAGCATAGAATTGCAAACAGGAAAGTTGTGCTTGGTTTTGGGGGCGGGATAGATAGCACGATAATAGCAAAGCTTGCATCCAATATTATTGCAGTTACTGTGTGCACAAATGATTCATTAGATCACAAATTAGGCAAGGAATCTGCGGAAATGCTTGGTGTGAATCAGAAAACTGTGTTAGTGAATGAAAAAGATGTGAAGGATGCTGTAAGAGAATTGCAGCAAGTGATGAGTTTCAAAAATGCAATGCACGCTAGCATCGCATGTATTGTTCATCTGTTGGCAAAATATGTGAAGGAGAATAAGATGGATGCTCTTATGCTGGGACAACTTGCAGATGAGTTGTTTGGAGGGTATGCCAGATACGTGCGATACTTGAAAATTTCTGAAAAAAAGGTCAAAGATGAAATGTTCAGTGATGTAAGGAATGCATATACTGATAACTTTGAGAGAGACGAGTTGGCATCATCATTCTACACCAACCTACTGCTACCATATGCTGCATTGGATTTTGTGAAATTCGCTGTAACACTTCCACTGAACATGAAACTGGATAAATCTGGAGCAAGGAAGATCATCCTCAGAGAAGTAGCAAAGAATCTTGGCATACATGATGAACTTGTATATAGAGAGAAGAAAGCGATGCAGTTCAGCAGTGGTATATACAAGATAGTAAGTAAACTCCACCTTTAGAATCTGAACTTATATAAAATGGAAGATCTCATATGCAGAGTCATGGGCAAGGTAATAAGCGATAGTGACCTGCGATACGTAGATGGCAAGGGCAATTTGTTAAGGAGCAGGGCAGAATTATCAATAGCAAAATTGTTACAATATCTTAATGTTGATTATGAGTATGATAGCAAGGTAAAGTTGAATGATGGGTCCATTGTAAATGTTGATTTCAAAACAAAGATAGGGTTGATCGAGGTTGTTGATAGTCAGGAAGATGCTAATAAATTAATTAAAATAAAGAATAATGGTGAAAGAGTAATAGCTCTTGGGCAATCAAAGTATGCTAGCAAGGTTAAGGAGATAGATTCACTATTCTCCTATGATAATGAAAACCTTCAGACAGGTTCAATATTCATCGAGGATCCATCGTTATCATTCGACTACGCGCACATCTTACCACTAGTAGAAAAATGCTCGGTATTGCATGGACATACATCGAGCATAATGGTTGAGATAATTGGAAGCATGAAGAATAACATGGTAATCGATTTTGGAGATGCTAAGAGGATAATAAAATCAACACTGAACGCATTGGATCACAAGTTCTTCATAAACAGGAAGTATTTGGTTGGCGAGGATGACGAACATTACAGGGTTGCATTTGATGGTCCGAAAGGACACTTCGATCTGAAACTGCCAAAAAACACAACGTACATGCTCAATGGAGAGGCAACTGTGGAAAATCTCTCAACAGAGATCATTAAATTGCTGGCACCAAATATGCCAAGCAATGTTGAAGCCCTAGGCGTTTACATCTATGAGGGTGTAAGCAAGGGCGCGCACATAATCTCAAAGGTCACAAAGGATGAGCGATAAGGCAATAGTTCTTCTCTCTGGAGGATTGGATTCTGCCACATGTCTGTATTGGGCTAGGAATCAAAATTATGATGTTCACGCGTTAACATACAACTACTATGATAGATGGATAAAGGAGATAGAGTCTGCAAGGAATTTGTGCAAAAATGCTAATGTGAAACTGATGGAAGTGGAGATTCCATTTGTTAAGGAAGCTTTCAACGTTCTTGGATATGAGGGAGAATACGTGAAAGATGGGGATGTTAGATGGCCATTCTACATACCGGCGAAGAACCTTATGTTCTATTCTATAGCAGCGCATTATGCTGAATATCTGAATGCAAGATGGATAGTTGGAGGGCACAATAAGCATGATATGCAATTTTACACTGATGCCACGGAAGATTACATTGACACATTGAATAAATTATTGAGAGATGGATGCATGCTCTGCAACGGCTCCCATTATCAGATCACTGCTCCTTTGGCAGAGATGGATAGACTTCAAGTTATAAAATTTGCAATTGACATGAATGTTCCTCTTGAGTTAACGTGGAGCTGCCATGTTAAGACAGAGAAGCATTGCGGTAAATGCTATGGATGCAGGTCAAGGAAGGAAGCCTTCATAAAATTAGGAATAAAGGATCCTGTAGAGTATGAGAATTATTCGTAGCCATCGATAGGGATCTTCATTCCAAATCTTTTAATCGTCTGATCCTCCATACTTGCAAAATGCTCAACTATACTCCAGTTCTTTTCAATTATCTCAACAACACTAGCAGGAACCAAGTTTCTCCAGTCTTCCTCAGTACTCTGCTTCAATGCTTCCTCATACATCAACTCTCTTACATTTGTCCCAGCAATCGTCTTCCTCTTTCCCCTCTCTGGGTTAAGACCAAATTTTTTCATAAGTAAATATTCGCTATAGTTGCCAGTGTACGATTTTCTTGGCTCTGGCACACATGATAATATATTATCTCTTAACTGCATCGCTTTCCTGCTGAAACCTATTGGAATACCGGCAATTGTTTTTCCCTGATACCCCTTGTATGGCTCTTGAAATGTGTATACATCAAGGACACGTATCTTATCATCAAAGATCGATCGCAACATCTCCCTCCTTATTTCAAAACTGAATGGAAGGCTCCTTGCATTAACCTCCCTTCCATCCTTCTTTCTAAAAATTACAGGGAAGACGTATACATCTCCCTCCTGCATCTTCTCCATAATTATTTCTTCATGAGCTTTAGTTACAGGGTTAACATGTGCGAGCCACATTATCGATAGCATGAAGCAAATCATTTAGTGAATTAATTTAAATCATTTGTGTTGTGTTACTGGTTTTGTAGGCATGCAGATATTTATAGCAGAAATATCATTGGTTTGCAATTGTTGCATATGGAGCCGAAGATAAAGGAGAAGGCCTGGGATCCCAACATAGAGCAGAGTATTTTGAAGCGTTGGGAAGACGAGAATCTTCACAAGTTTGATGCGAATAATGGTAAACCCTTTGTAATCGATACTCCACCTCCATACCCCTCTGGAAGACCATGGCACATCGGTGCAGCAGCACACTATGCTCAGATAGATATGATTGCAAGGACAGGAAGGATGCTTGGACACAACGTTTTGTTTCCAATCGGGATAGACAGGAACGGACTTCCTGTAGAGCTCTATACTGAAAAGAAGTACAAGATAAGCATGAGAAATACTGAACGGGAGAAGTTTTTGGAACTATGCAAGACTGCTCTCGATGATCTTGAGGCAGAGATGATACAGATAATGAAGAGCATGGGTCTGAGCAGTGACTTCAGCAAGTACTATCGTACAGATTCTGATGAATATAGAGCATTAACACAGGCAACCTTCATCGAACTATGGGATAGAGGTCTTGTGTACGAATCGAACAGGCCAAACAACTACTGCACTTTATGTGGCTCGACAATTGCTGATGCCGAGGTTGCCCATGAAGAAATACCCTCTCGCCTGATTCATGTAAAATTTAGGCTGAAGGAGAGAAATGGTGAGTTAATAATTGCAACTACTAGGCCAGAATTATTGTGTGCATGTCAAGCAATTATCGTGAATCCAGATGATGGAAGGTACAAGGATATTCATGACATGCATGCCGTTCTGCCATTATTCAACAGGGAGGTGGAGATTAAAACACATCCCGCAGCGAAGCCAGAGTTTGGTTCTGGCGTTGTTATGATCTGCAGTTACGGTGATCATACTGACGTTCAACTATTCAGAGAATTTGGATTGCGGGAGATAGTCGCCGTTAATGAAGAGGGGAGAATGACTGAAAATGCTGGGCCATACAAGGATATGAAGATAAACAAGGCAAGGGAGCAGGTAATACAGGATCTTGCAAACAAAGGTTTGATCATAAAAGAGGAGAAGATAATGCATAACACTCCAGTATGCGAGCGACATAAAACTCCAATAGAAATTATACCTATGAGCGAGTACTATGTGAAGCAGATAGACTTCATCCCAACACTACAGGAGATTGCAAAGACGATGAATTTCCATCCTGAGATGCACAGGCATATTTTGTTGAACTGGTTAAACTCGATAGCAATTGACTGGCCTGTTTCAAGGAGAAGATTCTATGGCACAGAGATACCAATATGGTATTGTAAAAAGTGCAAGAAGCCCAACCTTCCTTCTCCAAGTAAATACTACAGACCATGGAAAGAGGATCCTCCATTAAAGAACTGCAAGTATTGTAATGGAACTGAATTCATTGGCGATGATAGAACATTCGATACATGGATGGACTCCAGCATATCACCATTATTCGTTACAAAGTATGGAAAGGATGAGGAGTTCTTTAATGCGACATATCCGACTGCTATTCGCCCGCAGGCTAAGGATATTGTAAGAACATGGCTTCATTATACTGTGTTGCGATGCTATCAATTGACAAACAAGGCTCCATTTGAAGGTGCATGGATAATGGGCTATGGAGTTGATGAAAAGGGAGAACGCATGAGCAAGAGCAAGGGCAATGTAATAGATCCGTTTCCAATAATAAAGAAGTATGGAGCAGACACATTCAGGTTCTGGAGTGCAAGTGAAGTAAATCTTGGCTATGATTTTCGCTGCTCTGAGCAGAAAATTGCTGGAACACAAAAGTTTCTAACCAAACTATGGAACATAGCAAGGTTCATCTCCACATATCCATTGCATGATATAACCAACATTTATCCAAGCGATAAATGGATATTGGGAGAGTTATCATTGTTGATTGAACAGTGCAAGAAGGGATATGAAGAGTTTAACTTCTTCATACCTTCTACTGCTATAAGGGAATTCACATGGAATGTTTTTGCTGCTCACTATATTGAAATGGTGAAGGCCAGAGCCTATGGATTGGGATTTAATGATGAGGAGAAGGTGGCAGCATGGTATACATTGCATAAAACATTCTCTACAATACTTCAGTTGTTAGCGCCGATAGTTCCCTTCATCACAGATCAATTATGGCGCTCCCTGTACTCAAATGAGAGCATACACAAGCAGAGATTTCCAGAGGCAGCATGGAGCACTGAGCTATCAAATCTTACCAAACAAATCGTGGATTTCAACTCTCTTGTATGGAATAGCAAGAAGGAGAAGAGTATGTCGCTCAAAGACTCAATTAGCATCAACATCCCCGCAGAACTTGAGTTGTTTAGAAAAGATCTGGTATCAATGCATAACATAAAGTAATTTTGGAGCAATGCTGATTAAGAACATACAGAGTAGGTTGTGTGAGAATGAAGGCAGCGGTAATACACGAGCATGGCGGTGCTGATAAACTAGTTTATCAGGATATTGAAGATCCGAGACCGTCTAAGGATGAAGTGCTGGTTAAAGTAAAAACATGTGCAGTAAATCATCTTGATATCTGGGTAAGGCAGGGTCTTCCAGGAAAAACATTACATTTTCCTCACATACTCGGATGTGATATTGCCGGAGAGATTGCAAGCAAGAACAGGAACTTTGCTATTGGAAGCAAGGTGATGGTGTATCCGGGGTTAAGTTGTGGCAAGTGTTTCTATTGTAAAACGGGAAGAGAAAATCTCTGCAGCAGATTTTCAATAATTGGAGGTTTCAGTAATGTGCACGGAGGGTATGCAGAATATGTTAAGGTTCCATTAAGAAATATAGTGAAGATACATTCATCGATGAGTTTTGATGAAGCTTCGTGCTTGGGCGTATCTTACCTTACATCTTGGAATATGTTGAAGAGCACCAATGTAGTAAAAGGCACTACTGTCCTTGTATATGGTGCCGGTAGCGGTGTGGGCTCTGCAACAATAAAACTTGCTAGTGGTAGAGGTGCTAAGGTTATCACTACAGTTGGGGATGAAAGGAAGATTGCTCTAGCAAGGAAGATCGGGGCAAACTATGTTATAGATAGAACCAAACAGGATATAGTTTCAGAAGTTATGAAGATAACTGGCGATGGTGTTGATGCTGTGATAGACCATGTTGGTACCAGTACATGGATGACAAGTGTGTAGTGCTTGAAGCTTGGAGGCAGGATGGCTGTATGTGGCGCAACTACAGGCGAAACTGCAAATGTTGAGATCAGAGCAGTGTATAACAAGCAAGCGTCAATTATAGGGGCGTATCTTGGCACAAAAGCGCAATTGAGGGAGATGATGAAATTCATGTCATTGAAGAAGATTAAACCCGTCATTGATTCCAAGTTCATGTTGAGCGAAGCAGCAAGGGCACATGAGAGGATGGAAAAAAATGATCATTTTGGTAAAATATTGCTTAATGTTTATACACATTAACTAAAAACATCTATTTAGCCGAATATTGTAGTTTCTACATGCAAAGTATTGGAAGGAGTTTTTTACGTATAATATTATTAATTGCGATTTTTTCCTCCTCCGTAAACTCCGTCTTGGCAGCCCAGACACAATTTTGGGATTCTAACATTCATGTTGATGTTAATAATCCTGGCATGGTTGAAAAGGAAGACAGGCTCATTATTTCTGGAGTGCTTAAAGGAAAGACTGCAGATAATGTTAATGCAACACTTTCAATTACACCTTCTACAGCGTTTAGAGTGATAGGCGATTCTTCATTCTATATTCCTGAACTAAAGCAAGACAGTACATTGGGATTCACGTTTGAACTAGAAACTACTGCAGATGCAACAGAAGGTTTACACACGGTTAATATGTTTGTAACTTACAAGCATAAAGAAATTCTTGGCGATTATAGCACACAATCATTTTCCAAGGCTGTTGAAATAAATGTAAAATCATCTCCAGACATCCTATTTTCCATCAAGGCTCCCGACTCATTATTTGTAGGCGACAGATTTCCCATAACTATAGAACTGGAGAATGTTGGGGTTGATGCTAATGATGTGAAAGTGAATATCATACCGCCAAGCGGTTTTAATATCATAGGGCAAAATGTGCATACATTAAGCAAACTGGAGGCTGGTGCCAAGTCTGATCTTGCCTTTGAGCTTGAAGTACCCGAGACCATAGATAAAGCGGAGAACAAATTTCTGCAGGTAAAGGTTTCCTACTCTGATGATGCAGGCAATAATCATGAATCAACAGAAACATTTTCACTCTTGATAAGACCAAGAGGATTTCTTGAGATTGGTTCAGCTGGAGGAGTTTGGGTAGGCCCTCTTTTCATATCAATGATTGTGGGCGTGGGAAGTATAGCATCAACAACAATAGGCGTTATAATATTCGCATATCACCTCAAACAGAAAAGAGTAAAGGCAAGGGCAAGTAAAAAAAGACCTTAAAATAATTTGCGAAAGAATGAATTACCAACAATTATATAGTCTGCTGTAGTAAGTAGGATGTGAACGAATTATTACTTTCTGTGAATTTGCTAAAAGGGGTTGATTTTTGATCACACGTAATACAGCTGTAAACCAAACACCTTTAGAAAAAGATACACTAGTCGCGCAACTTTCAAACTACAATCTTCCCCATTTTGTGCTGGAAAGCGTAGCAAAAAAGTGTGATTCGACTCTAGTTAAGAAGGGAAAGATTGGAACCATACTTAGCAGCATGAACGAATCAGCTCTTGCATTATTACACAAAATATTTGTACAGTGTGAAGAAGATGAAGAAGGTGAATTCGCTGATTACAGGTTCGCTGTATTCTTGTCAAGTAGACTCCATTCATCACTTGTATTCGATCAACCTGTAACTGGTAAATCTGGAACAGTTTACAAGGTTAAAGTAGCAGTTTTTGGGGAGCAGGGATTGGTTGCCGTTGGTGAAAACAAGGCAAAGGGAGAAAGAGTTTCAATTGATGAATTAACACGTTTCAATAAGATGGTCAGGGATATAGCAAAATCAAAGGATGGACAGAATATGCTTTATGCATTTTTCAGTTCTTCTGTTGGATACGCAGATGGTTTCAATAAGATTTTTGCTCGTAACTCAAAAACGAAGACACCACCAAACAAATATGGTTTTTGCGTAGCAAAAACAATAACCCTTTTGGAGTTCAGGGATAAGAACACAGTTCAAGTTTTCATCGCTCCATTCTAACACCATTATTTGAGACTCTTTAACAGTTCATCAGCTGAGAGAATATTTAGGATGTCAGATTTGGTAGCCCAACCTCGCCTTGCCTGCGCTATACCCAACACCAGAAATCCATAATGAACTGGATGATGCGCATCTGAATCAATCACTAACTTAACACCATTCTCTATCGCCTTTCTGATAGATTCATCCCTGAGATCAAGCCTATCGTAATGAGCATCTATCTCAAGAATAGTGTTCGTATCTTTTGCAACACTGATTATCTTTTCAATATCTATCTGATACCCCTCTCTCTTGCTGATCAATCTACCAGTGGGATGGAATAAAATATCAACGCTTGGATTCTGTGCCGCTTTCACCAATCTTTCCGTTTGAACCTCCATTGGTTGCTGAAAATTGGAGTGAATCGCAGCACCTACAACGTCTAATTTGTCAAGAACATTGTTTGGAATATCAAGCGAACCATCCTTCATTATATTTACTTCTGCGCCCGATAAGATTCTGAAATTATCAAGTTTATCATTAATATCTGCAATTTTATTTACCTCTTCCAACAATCTTTGTTCATCAAGTCCATGTGCTAGTGCAAGGCTTTTTGTATGATCTGTAATCGCAATATAGTTCAGCCCAAATTTTTCCTTTGCGGCACTTGCCATCTCTTCTATGGACACTGTTCCATCTGTGTTGTTGCTATGCACCTGCAAATCTCCCTGCAAACTTCCATATTCAATTAATTCTGGTAATTTACCGGTTTTTGCAAGTTCTATCTCACCGTTATTTTCCCTCATCTCTGGCGGGATCCACTGCATTCCTAATGCTCCATAAACCTCCTCCTCCGTTGTTCCAGCTATACGTTTTTCATCCTTATCGAACAATCCCCACTCGTTCAATCTCAATCCTTTTTCGATTGCAGCTTTCCTTACTTCCACCACATGCTCCTTACTCCCAGTGAAATATTGTAATGCTGATCCGAGGCTCTCCTCTGGCACTACTAATAGATCGGCATCTATTCCGATTCTTAATTGTACAGATGCTTTATTGGATCCCTTGCTCGATACATTTTGAACCTCGGGCATGGTAACAAAATAATTCATCACCCTTTCTGCATCTTGTGAAACTACCAGATAGTCAATATCGCCTATAGTTTCCTTCATCCTTCTAACAGAACCAGCTGCTATTGCTAGCTTTACTCCTTCAACTTGTGAGAGATGAGACTCTATTTCCTTTATCAATGGATAAAGTTCGCCAAGGAGGCACCTCCCCTTTCCTTTCTTGAGAAACTGAATGCGTCGCAGTATCGCTTGCTCCTTCTTTACAGTAAAGCCTGATACTGTGCGCAACTTTCCTTCAGAAGCTGCTTTTTCCAGTTCATTCAAATTCTTGATCTGCAATTTTTCATACAATTTCTTGATAGTTTTTGGACCCAAACCTTCTACAGCAAGAAGCTCATTTACTGCAATTGGAATTTTTTGTTTAAGCTCTTCCAGATGCTTGATCTTTGCCGTTGCGATATACTCCTCAATGTTAGAGGCGATAGATTTTCCAATCGATGGAATTCCAAGCAGGCCGTTTAATCCTCTTTTCCTATACACATCTTCGACATTTTCGGGTAGGCCGGCTATAACATCTGCCGCCCTGTGATATGCTCTGGCTTTAAATAACGCATTAGGTTCATCTTCTATTTCAGTTAAAAATCCTAGCTCCTGCAACACTACTGCGATATCGTAATTCTCCATATGTGAACATCAGGAATGATAATCAATGATTTAAGATTTGAATAATTCATGTAATTGTTTGAACTATATAAAATGTGTGTTATTCATGCTATTTCTTTAAATCAAAATACAGATGCAAAATTATTGCTTTTTACAACAATATTGCAAGGATTTATCATTATTGTTATTAACCAAAAGTTTAGACAGCACAATGTTTGCACGTTGACAAAGTAGAATATATATTACGATAGTACAAGTTCAATCTGAAAACAACTTGGAAAAATCCGTTTCTCTGTTTGTTTTTTTGGTTCTTTTCATAGGTATGATGTTGGTAGGATTTGAAAGGGCAAGTGCCGCAGCGAACTTCACCATGTCTCCTACTAGCGGTCCTCCAGGTTCAAGTGTAACAATATCAGCTACAGATTTTGCGCCAAACACTAACACCTCAATACTATTTGATTTTCAGTTGTTAGAACAGGTAACTACAAATTCATTAGGCGATTTTACGGAGGCAATTACAATACCAAGCAACACATCAGTTGGCTCCCATACTATTACGGTAAATGATGGTGCTAATTCTGTTAATAAATCATTTACTGTCACAGCACCATCGCCAGCAATAACCCTCTCACCAACAAGTGGTACAACGGGAACTACCGTTACTGTCTCTGGCTCAAACTTTGGGGTTAGTAAGACCATAACAATAAAATTTGATAATAACAACATAACTACAAATCCAAACACTGTTACATCAACAAACACTGGTACATTTTCAGCAACAATTACAATACCAAGCAACACATCAGTTGGCTCCCATACAATATCTGCAGCAGATAACACAAATAGTGCATCGGCAACATTTAGCGTTGTAGTATCTGGGATAACACTTTCTGTAACTTCTGGCGGTCCTAGTAGCGTGGTAACTGTTACAGGAACCAACTTTGGTGCTAACAAGGCAATAACAATCAAGTTCGATAATACTAACATTGCAACAACTCCGTCAAGTGTAACATCTTCCGGCACAGGAACATTCAGTGCAAGTATAACTGTGCCAAGCAACACATCAGTTGGCTCCCACACAATTTCTGTTACCGATGGAACCACTACACAATCAGCCACATTTACGGTAGTCGCAACTTCGATAACGCTATCCTCTACTCAAGGCATTATAGGCTCTACAGTAACTGTATCTGGTGCAGGTTTTGTTGCAAGTTCAAGCATAACGATCAAGCTCGATACTTCAACTCTGCCAACTACACCGTCAAATGTATCCACAAACTCATCTGGAGCATTTTCTGCCACTATTACGATACCAAGCAGTACTACAGCAGGAGATCATACTATTACTGCAACTGATAGCACTGGCAAGATAGCTAATGCAACCTTCAAAGTACTTGCTGCAGGCACAATATCATTATCACCAACCTCTGGCAACCGTGGTGCAACTGTCACAGTAACCGGCTCCAGTTTCAATTCAAACAGTGCTATAACAATACAGTTTGATGATACCACACTTACAACCACACCTTCAAGCGTAACAACATCATCAGGCGGTACCTTCACAGCGACAATCAAGATCCCTATCACGGCAAGCACCGGCACTCATACGATAAAGGTTACAGATGCTGCTGGTAAGCTCGGGACAGCTACCTTCACTGTTGCTGCTGGTGGAACTATAACTCTCTCACCAACCAAAGGTATAACTGGTACAGAGATAACCGTTACAGGATCTGACTTTGCAACAAATGCACGTATAACAAGCATAGAGTTCGATGAAATAGTTGTGGCAACCACACCCAGATCGGTAGCAACAAACACAAACGGAGGCTTTAGTGCAAAGTTCCTTGTTCCTGCAGGTGTTGCAGCTGGCAGTCATATAGTGGTTGTGATAGATGATACAGGTAATGTTGGTGTTGCAACATTCACTGTGGAAGGAGCAGGAGCATCAATCACCATTTCTCCAACGAGCGGTGTTGTTGGAACACTTGTAACAATAACCGGTTCAAACTTTGCTGCTAACACCGCTGTAACGGTAAAGTTTGATGGTGTTACCTTGACAACAAACCCAATCAGTATAACAACGGCTTCAAACGGAGGCTTCACCGCATCAGTAACAATTCCCAACATCTCTACTGGAAGTCATACGGTAACTGTCACAGTAGGGTCTCAGACAGCCACTGCAACGTTTACCATTACTCAGGCTCAACCAGCTTCAATTACCATATCTCCTACTAGCGGTACAGTGGGAAACGCGATAACTATCACCGGCTCAGGCTTCCTTCCCAATAAAGGCATAACAATAAACCTTGATGGTAGCCTTGTGGCAACGGCAACATCTTCCTCTTCAGGCACTTTCAGTGCCCTCTTCACGATATCCTCTACAGTCTCATCAGGTTCACACACTATAACTGCAAGCGATGGCAACAATACAGTATCCGCTACATTATCGATAACTGGAACTAGCAGCAATGTAGTTAATGTTTCACAGGTAAAGATGGTTGATCAGACTGGCACTACACTATCAAGACCCGCTGTTGGGATGCAGGTTCTGGTTCAATCTGATGTGAAGAATACTCTTGCAACAGACCAACAGTTTGCTTACATAGTGCAGATCAAGGATTCTGGAGGATCAACTATAATGATCTCATGGATGACCGGGACACTTCCTCCTGGAAAGCAATATTCCGTAGCACAATCATGGTTGATTGAGGATGAGGGCGAATATACAGCAGAGGTTTTCGTTTGGCAGAGTATTTCCAATCCTGTAATACTGGCACCGATGCAAAAGATAAACTTCGATGTTAGATAACCTTACTTAGCATAATCGACCGCTAACTGTACAAAATATTTATGCAATCGTGCATCGTTTGAAAGCTCTGGATGGAAAGAAGTTCCTATAACATTTCCATGCTTAACGGCAACTATTCTATTATTCAATGTTGCAATAGTTTCTACACCATTCTTGGTTTCTGTAACTACTGGTGCTCTAATGAAGACGCCGTTAAAATCCTTGCCTCCTATCAATGGTATTTTTAGCTGGGCTTCAAAGGAATCATTCTGCCTTCCGAATGCATTCCTTTCCACAGTTATATCTAAAACATTAAACAGCTGCTGTTTCGTCTCACCAACTACTTTATCATATACACGCTCCGCAAGCATGATCATACCAGCACATGTACCCATTACCGGCATACCATCTTTTATGCGGTCTTTAATTAGTTGGCTTGCACCACTTAGTTTAGCCAGTGTTCCTATGACTGTACTCTCCCCTCCCGGCAGAATCAAGCCATCAACATTAACAATTTCATTGGTATACTTTACTGGAATAACACTACCTTTAACCCCCAATTCATTTAGCGCAAGGTTTGTGGCAGAAAGATTTTCCTCAATATCTCCTTGAATTGCAAGTATGCCTATCTGCACTTCCTTCATGCGTTGCTACCCCTTTCCTGCATTCTTAGATCAAGGTTCGTTGTGTCCAAGCCAAGCATAGACTTCTTTTCATCAACCATCTTCTGCGCTTCCATCACCTGCTTCGGATCATCATGGTATGTAGTAGCAATCACGACTGCTCTTGCCCTTTCCGCAGGGTCCTCGGCCTTGAATATTCCAGAGCCAACGAAGACACCATCACACCCTAGATTCATAAGGAATGCAGCATCTGCAGGTGTAGAGATTCCTCCTGCAGCAAAGTTAACTATTGGTAACCTTCCTAACCTTGCAGTTTCCTCAACATATGCATAAGAGACCTTCAATTCTCTTGCTGCTTTAACCAGTTCCTGCACATCGCCAGATTCGTAAATCGATCTTACCCTTCTAACCTCATTATTTACAAGCCTGATATGCTTAACAGCCTCCGCAACATTTCCAGTGCCAGGCTCGCCTTTGGTTCTTATCATTGACGCGCCTTCCTCCATGCGCCTTAATGCTTCTCCCAGATTCCTTGCTCCATTAACGAATGGAGTTGTAAAATCCCACTTCCATATATGACGCTCCTCATCCGCTGGTGTTAAGACTTCGGATTCATCTACCATATCTACACCACAAGCCTCCAACACTCTTGCTTCATAAACATGGCCTATCCTGCATTTGGCCATTATTGGAATAGTGATGTGATCTCTGATTTCCTCAATAACTTTGATGCTAGCAGTTCTTGCAACACCGCCAGCCTTTCTAACATCATATGGTAACTTGTCAAGAACCATAACTGCAACCGCACCCGCATCTTCTGCAATCTGCGCCTGCTCAACATTTGTAACGTCCATTATCACACCATGTTTTTGCATATGTGCAAAACCACGCTTTACTAACGTGGTACCTTTTCTTACTGGAATAGTTTCAAGTTTCTCCAGTTTTATTCCCTTTGGTTGCAGTTCAGTTGATACGAGAGATATCACAGTCTATCGATCTAATTTACGCTTCTATATTTACGTTTAACTTTAATTTAGATCAGTTTTCTTGCCATACGCTTCATAATGCGTAATTTCTTGCAGGGAAATTCCTTCCATCTTTTCTGCTGGCTCGTTTGGATGCCCAATAGGTATGATTCCAATAGGTTTCACATATTTTGGCAGTTTCAATATCTTTGCTACTTCATCATCCTTGAAGGCACCAACAAAGCATGCTCCAAGTCCTTCATTCACAACGGTAAGCAGTATAAGCATGGATGCAAATGCACCATCAACGATGCTGTAAAACTTTACTCCTCTATCACCATACCTCTTCATTACCCGATCTGTATTTGAGCATACAACGATAACAACAGGTGCTTGCGCAATGAAATCCTGACCAACAGCAGCCTCTACAAGTTCTCTTTTCACCTCTGGATCTTTAACAATAATGAACTCCTACTGTTGTAGTAGACCTGCGCTGGGCGTCCTATGGGGCATTTTGAAGTATTCTCCTTACATGCTCATCCTTAACCTCCTTCTCCTTGAATGAACGTACCATCCTTCTCTTCTTGAGAATTAGATCAAAATCCATTATTATCAGGAGGATTTCATCATCAAATATGCTTTCCCATCAATTTTCGCATATAATGCAATGACCGAAAAATATACAATTTACATATGCATATACCAATCATGAATAAGCATGGATGTGATCTGACAGCAGTAATAACATATAAATTTGCTGTAAAATACGGTATCCTTGAAACGTTATTGTCTGTAGGGTTTCTTACCGCTATAGAAGGTGTTTCTCAATGACAGAAAATGAATCTAAACCTAATGATAAGAAGTATGAAGATGCATTCAAGAATATGATCCAATCTTGGGCTGATACACTTAACTGGATACAGAATAGAACTCCTGATATACCAACTATAGGTCCCGCAGCTGGTTTATTGCGCAATTCTGTTACAATAAACGCTGAGCTTGCAAAGGCTGCAGAGGAACTTGCTGAGTTTAATAAAATGTTAACACAGTACTATGCAAAGGTTAGCACGGCATGGATGGAAGCCACTAGAAAGGTGATGACCAAATGCCCTCCCGATATAACAGATGAAAAGGCAAAGGAGCAGGTAAAAAAGATCTGGATAGATGCTTTTGAAGAAGAATTTACAAACCTGTTTGATTCGGAAGACTTTGCAGAAATTTTTGGAAAGATGCTGAAACATGAAGTGGAGTTTAACATACACATACGGAAACTTGTTGAGATTTATTCGAAAGATCTGAATATGCCTACACGGAGTGAGATCGAAAGTATTTATTTTGAAATAGAACGCATAAAGAGGAAGCTCAAGGAGATTTCAGATGCTATAGAGGAGATGTCTGGAGGTAAGAAGAAGGATCTTGCGAAGGTGTTATAAAATGAGCACAAGAGATTATTCTGACTTGTTTTCTACTATCATGCAGCAGCTCCAAGAATTCAACAGTGGTGTCTTACAAGCTTCTGATTACGCCAAGTCTATAGGGAATATAGATGTCGGAACTACACCTGCAGATATTGTTCACAAAGGTAGGAATCTACGGTTATTGCACTACAAACCCATAGTGGAGAAGACGCATCCCGTACCGTTGCTTGTTGTTTACGCTCTGATAAACAAGTACTACGCATTGGATCTGCAGCCAGACAAGAGCTGGGTGCGTGGCATGCTGAAGCATGGTTTCGATGTATACATGATAGACTGGGGTGAGGCACAACCGATAGATCGGTACCTAACATTTGATGATTATGTTAATCGATACATAGATTATTGCGTAGATCTGGTTCGGGATGCCTCAGGGCAAGAAAAGATCTCAATTCATGGTTACTGCATGGGTGGTACCATGTCCGTCATGTACGCATCGCTTCATGGCGAGAAGGTAAAGAATCTGTATGTTACTGCACCAGTGATTGATACGGAGAAAGATACTACGGTATTAGGCACTCTTTCAAAACATATAGACGCTGACTTGCTTATTGATAATTATGGAAACGTCCCTCCAAAATTCTTGTATCTGTGCTATAGCATACTTAAACCGTTCAAGCAGAATGTCAGAAAATACATGGAATTTGCTAATAATTTGCATGACAAGGATTTTGTTGAAAATTTTATGCGTGTTGAAAAATGGCTTTACGATACACCCCCAATAGCTGGAGAGACATTCAGGCAGTGGATCAAGGATATTTACCAGAAGAATTTGCTTGTTAAAAACCAGATGAAGCTTGGTGATAAACTTGTGGATCTAAGAAAGATCAATATACCTCTGCTTACTGTGGTTGCTGAAGATGATCATCTTGTATCACCCGAATGCAGTGTGCCGCTCAACTACACGGTTTCAAGTGAAGATAAGGAGTTACAAGTATATCCTACTGGTCATATAGGGTTGCTTGCAAGCGCATACTCCCAAGAGCATATAATACCTGAAATTGCATCTTGGTTGAAGGAAAGATCGTACTAGAACATCTATCTTATTTGGAATCAAGGACCTTTTCTATGGAGCGTACTATTTCTAGAGCCTTATTACCATCAACGGTTGGCTGTAATGTTACAAGCAGTATGTTATCACCTCTATAGAACGTTAGTTGTTTCAACCTCTCTCTTTCAACATAAACCATATACGTCTTTCCGTATATCTTGTTAAACATTTCATACATCTCTGCCCTCATAGCAACCTGATTAAACCAGCGTTTCTGATGAATTTCATCATCGAGGGATGCAAGGCCTTCCCTCATACCCCCCTTGATAAGCTTCCCAGCCTTATTGATAAAACCCACGAATCGTATATCCTTATTAATACTAAATATCCTGTCGCACATCTCTCCATAATCCATGATATACAATAAAGCAGGAAATTAAAAAGTCTTTAAATATAAAAAATTAAAATTTTACCATCTACGCTCTAGATGGTATAAAAGTCTGCCATGTCTTTATCAGGTTCTGGTTTATCTTTGTGAATGTGTCGATCGTATCAGTATATGTCTTAACGTTCTGTGTTGCCGCATCAACGCTTGCAATAACTGCCTTGTTGCTGGTTGTTATAGCCTTTACGAATGCATCAGCAGTTTCACTTGCATTTCTTGCTAGTGCAGCTGGGAACTTACCTGGACCCCATGTTGCATTTGCAAATTCCTTCTGTACTGTTATCGCTGATTCTGTGGCTCTCTTGAACGCTTCAGTACATTCTTGCTGTAGGTTTGTCAGCGACTGTATGTATGCTGGCTGTAGTTTTGCAATTTCGTCAATCACATTCGTAACACTTTCCTGATAAATATCAAAAGCATCTCTTTCTTGTCTTTTCTCACTCAATCTTTCCACCTCCTCCCTCTTTAGTTTGGAATTTCTGGGAATCGTCCTTAACCTTACTTCGTTCCCTTCCTTTTTCGAGGGGAACGATGATGACCTGAACAAGGTCTCCGTCTTCTATCCCCAAAGCCTCTCTTTCCGCTTCAGGGATCGATATTCTACCATTACTTTGAACAGTTGCTTTGAATATTGCATTGAAGTTAGTTATCGTCTGCAAAACATTCATGAATCCCTGCATGGTTTCGAACTGCATTGAGGCCATACGTCGTAAAAAGTCGGCCTGAGTTTCGGTGCTATTTTTCAATGTCTTCTTGAAAAGAGATACCGGATTTAGCTCCTCTTGGTTGTCTTTGCTCATGGTTTTAATTCCCTTACAATACCATTGAATACCCTATCATATATAGGTTATGGTTGTTAATGGTATATAAAAAAATAGTAAACCTAGATAAAATTCAACTACGAAGGAATTCTAGTACAATGTCACAGAATCTTTCTGGCGTTTCAAAGTATGGTGTATGTCCACATTCTTCCATTACTACCAGTTTTGAGCCTTGTATACCAGCATGAAACTTCCTTGCGAACTTTACCGGAATTAGTGCATCTTTTCTTCCCCACATAATAAGTGTTGGTACTTTGATCCTGTGAAGTCTATCTGTCAAGACAGGTGCAGCCTTACTCCCTAATACGGATGACATGAATGCATATTTGGCATTTGGCAGCTGCATTCTGTTAACAAAGTCTCTGGTATAGGTTTCATCCACCTTTCCATCGCCTGTCATTTCTTGGAACACCTTCTTGGCATTTTCGAATGTGGGATATATGGCAGCTGCGATGTAGTGTGTTAATACAGGAGTAGATTCCTTCATTATTCCAGCAGGAGAGACCAAAACAAGTTTTTCTACGTTGTTATAAGTTAAAACAGTCTCTAACGCTACATGACCTCCTAATGAAGCACCCACGAGGATAAGGTTCTTCATTTCTAACTTTTCCACAAACTTTTTTATAAAATCGACGAAGAAATCAACTGTATAGGAGATTTCAGGCTTGTCACTGTAACCAAAGCCAATCATATCTGGCGCTATTACATGATACTTCTTCGCAAGGATGGGTATAGTTTTACTCCATCTATCAGCCGAAGCACCAAGACCGTGAAGGCAAACTATATTTTTATTGGAAGTTCCAGCTTCTATGTATCTTACACGATAACCATCAACCGTAGTGAAATTTTGCCTCATCCTATAGCCTTACGATAAAATTATTTACGTTATAAACCCTTTTAATTTATATATTTTACATTGGAGAGTCAGGAATTTATTAACAATTAATCTTTTAGGAGCTGTGTTCTTCCACAATTTTTGTCAGTGTATCGCTTAGCATAGTTAGAAGGGGTGGAACGAAATCTTGTGATGCATCTGCGTTAACCCACTGGACAGTCTTCACTTGATTATCCAATGTTATTTTGAGTGTGTACCTTGTAAATTCGTTAGCATCCTCTTTAATAGCAAATTCAGATTTTGGTATAAACATAAAACCAGTGTCAGTTAATATTGCTTTCAACCTTTTCATATCCTGCTGGCTTAACTGAAACTTGGTTTGTGAGCCCTTCCCCCCTTCAATATTCAGGTTATAGTAGGCTTTACCCTTCTCGTCTATTACCAATGTCTCACTTTTGAGGGCTCCAGTTCTTTCGGTTACTCCGTAACTGATGCGTTTCATATCTTCCTTTATGTATTCTATTCTAAGCAGTGATGCTGATGCAACAGTCTGATCCCCACTTGGAGATAGTTTAGGAATTGCAATAGCAAGCGCAATAATTATTATCGCAGCAGCAACTGCAATAAGCATCTTTTTGCTAACTATCAATGTAGTAAAGAGAACTTTTTGTTATAGATATACGTTACATCAGTTCTTTGCCATCTTTTTGGTATGGTTCAAGAGTCCGCCCTCGATCAGTATCTTGCGTTGCCTTTCAGAGAAGTCAATCTTCAGGTCAGCATTACCTCCATCAATAGTTGCTTTCACCAACTTATCACCTCGTACTAAGGCCCCAAGAATATCATTTATCTTTACCACACTTCCCTGTCTTAATTTATCATAATCTGACGGATTTACAAATTCGAAAGGTATGATTCCAAAATTGATCAGATTTGCTCTATGTATTCTGGCAAATGACTTGACAAGAACTCCCTTGACACCAAGATACATGGGTGCTAGTGCTGCATGTTCTCTACTCGAACCCTGACCATAGTTTTCTCCTCCAACAATGAAGCCTCCATTCCCCTCTTTCGCCCGTTTCGCAAATGTAGGATCGAGCCAGTAGAATACATATTCACTAATAGCCGGTATGTTACTTCTCAACGGAAGTATTTTAGCGCCAGCAGGCATTATTGCATCCGTGCTTATGTTATCATCAACCTTGATCAAAACTTCACCCATTAGGTTCTGTTCCAACGATTTTTTCAATGGCAATGGTTTGATGTTTGGCCCTCTTATCACCTCAATAACATTAGGGTCCTGAGCAGGAGGCAAGATTCCAGAGTCATCTATTATGAAGCGATCGGGCCATTGAATCTGTGGATACTCACCAAGATCTCTCGGATCTGTTATCTTACCATTTATTGCGGCAGCAATACAAACTTCAGGACTTGTCAGATATACCTTATCATCTTTGGTTCCACTTCGCCCTGGCCAGTTTCTGTTGAAGGATCGTACAGAAACCCAGTTCGTACCAGGTGCAGAGCCCATGCCAATACATCCATGACATCCAGGCTCAAGCAATCGAGCCCCAGCAGCAATAATGTTGAATATGGCTCCATCTCTGGAAACCATCTCCAGTACTTGTTTTGAACCAGGATTGACAGCCATCGTTATATTTGGATGGATCTTTCTATTCTTAAGCAAGTAGGCTGTTGCCATCAACTCTCTATAGTTGGAGTTTGTGCAAGAACCTATGAGCACCTGCTGAACTTCTACACCCTGCACATCTCTAACTTTCTTGATATTGTCAGGAGAACCTGGACATGCTATCATTGGTTCCAACTCGCTGAGATTGATTTCTATATTTTCATTATATTGAGCATCAGGATCTGGAGCCAATGACTTCCAGTCATACTCCCTACTTTGTCTTCGAAAGTAATCTAACGTATTTTCATCGGATGGAAAGATCGATGTTGTAGCACCAAGCTCAGCACCCATGTTGCATATAGTCCCTCTTTCAGGAACGGATAATGTCTTTACACCTTCACCATAGTACTCGAAGATCTTGTTAACACCACCCTTCACCGTAAGCCTTCTGAGCATTTCAAGTATCACATCTTTTGCGGTAACCCAAGACCTCAATTTACCGTTAAGCTTAACGCCAACTATCTTTGGCATCTTGGTGTAAAACGGTCCTCCTCCCATAGCAATGGCAACATCTAGCCCTCCAACACCAATTGCAAGCATACCACCACCACCAGCAGTTGGAGTGTGGCTATCAGATCCGAGCAAAATTTTGCCAGGAGTAGAGAACCTTTCAAGATTTACCTGATGGCATATTCCATTCCCTGGCTTTGAGAAGTATATTCCATACTTGCTGGCAAATGTTTCCAAGAATTTATGATCATCAGGGTTCTCAAACCCTATCTGGAGAATATTATGATCTACATAGATAACAGCATGCTCTACTTTCACTCTAGGTATTTCCAATGCCTCAAACTGTAGGCAAGCCATAGTTCCAGTTGCATCCTGCATCAAAACCCTATCTACCTTGATGCCTATCTCTTCCCCTAGCTCCATCTTACCATCTACTAGATGCGATTCAATGATTTTGTAGGCCAATGATTTACCCATATGTTATCACCCTATAACTTCGCTCAGATCAACCTTCTCTGCATGAATATCCACACCACATTTGGGGCACTTCCTTGGAGGCAATTCTTCAACTGGTACCAATTCACTTCCATCAGCTGGACATTTGTTGTCAAAATACCTGTTATGAACATTTGCCGTAACGAATGCCTTCTCTTTCATACATATAAATAATTTGTAGTGGGCATAATC
>Ga0073934_10003644_pt1 | contig 27786 bp, 38 predicted proteins | sample LarsenN4metaG_FD_76834 | JGI IMG/M metagenome (GOLD analysis project Ga0073934, IMG submission 76834) | Hot spring sediment bacterial and archeal communities from British Columbia, Canada, to study Microbial Dark Matter (Phase II) - Larsen... ... | reverse complement strand
TCTCTTCCTCCTCTTCCTCCTCTTCCTCCTCTTCCTCCTCTTCCTCCTCTTCCTCCTCTTCCTCCTCTTCCTCCTCTTCCTCCTCTTCCTCCTCTTCCTCCTCTTCCTTCTCCCCTTCCTCGTCGTCGTCGAGTTCGGTGAGGTTCAGATCACTCTCGTTCTCCTCTTCCCCGACCTCCTTTTCGGGGGGCGACACCCGCTCGACCTCCTCGGCCAATTCGCGGCCGATCTCGATGGCGCCCTGGAGGTTCGACTCGGACAGGAGCCGGAACGTCTCCCGGCGGACGTTGTCGGGCAGGAACGTGAGCCCGGCTGCAAGCTGCTCGGGGGTGAGCGCCTTCACGACCGAGGCCATGTCGAACCCGGTGGACGCGCCGTTGCCGTTCGCGCTGCCGCTCGCGCTGTGGGCGGTGCTCTTGGCGCCGCTCACGGGGGCCTTCTCTTTGGGCGCCGTAGAGGAGGCCCACCCCCGTGGCCTGGATCGGGGCTTCGACTTCGGCTTCGGGGGCGACGCGTTGGCGTTGGCGTTGCCCGAACTGCCCGCACTTCCACTCCCGTTCGCGCTCCCGCCCCCGCCCATGGCGCGCTTCATGGCGATGTCGACGGCCTTACCCATAAGGTCGGCCGCCTTGGCCGCGACCGGAGACGACTCCTCGGCCTCGCGGATCTTGCGCTTGCGTTCCAGCTTGACGCGCTTCTTCAGCGCCGCCGCGCGGTGGCGCTCCTGCTCCACTTGCATGTTGAACATCTCGCGCTCGTGCGCCCGTTCGGCCGCCTGCCGGTCCATGATGAGGGTCATCTGGTGGTTCCGGAGCTGCTCGGCTTCCTTCATCGCCGCGATCCGCTCCTTGCTCTGGTTCTCGATGCTGCGTTCGTGGACCCCGAGGAGCCGCTCGGTGAGGATGAAGTTCATCCGGCGCTGGTGGTTCGTCTCGACCTGCTGCGCCTGGAACATCCGCCAGACGATCGAGAACGCGTGGTTCGCGAGGAGCCCGCCGAGATCACCCCGGCTCGCGTCCACAACATCGTGGAACGGGTCCGCGAACGACCCCGCCTCCGGGAGCCGCGGGTTCGTCTTGAGCAGGGCCTCCATGCCTGCGGCCATCTGGCGCATGTCCAGCTGCTCGCCCTCGTTCGACTTCTCTTCTTCTTCGGAGTCGTCGTCGCCGTCGTCCTCTTCCTCACCCTCGTCCTCGCCGTCTTTTTCCAGCTCGGGCTCGGGTTCGGGCTGCACGCGGGTGAACCCGCGCATGAGTGGCGCGACCGTGACCAGATCGGTCGGCTGGTCGTCGTCGCCGATCACCATGCACGAGAGCTGCACGGTCGCGTGCGTGCGCGTCGGGTCGAGGCCGTCGAGGATCTCCCGCACCCGCGTGACGAGCTGCGTCGCGAAGTCCTCGGGCTCCAGGTCCCCAACCTCCAGCTCCTCCACCGTCGTCGTCACGCCCGGCCGCCGGCCAAGTTGCACCCGGATCGCGTGCGGCCATTGGCCCAGCTCCGCGTCTGGTCCCATCCGAGGGAACAGGGCGATCGTCCACGCCCGCACCGCCTCCCAATCACCGCTCCACGACACGCTCACCTCGCGGGGGGCAGTATACCGATCTGTAGTCCCCGAGGCTACGCCGACTAGCTCGAATCCGAGCAACGCGGGCGTGACGAGCACGATTGAACAGGAGCGCGAACAGGCGAACAGCGCGTTTGCCTCGTTTCCGCAACTAGCCCCGAATCGAATCGCACAATCAAGAAATTCGAAATGGTGGAAGGTAGAAGGGGGTCCAGATAAACAGAGGTGGGGGGCGGATCGAGCGAACGCCCACTTTCAAGAGGAGGCTCCGGGGTGGGTGAAACGCACAGGGGAGAGGGGGCTCAGGAAGGCCCTTAGAGAGATAAAGTAAGAGATTAGGTGTATTTGCCAATATAGCAATATGTATCTAAGCCTCTATCGCCATTTTGGCGAAACCCCTTGAATCGTGTTTGACAAAAAACTCACATTAGTTTTCACGTTCTCTACCATAGCGGCACAAGTCCAACTAGCCCTTCGGCGTGACAAGAAATGTCCGCAGAGAAATCGGTAGGTGATCGGCCTCCCCCGTGTTCGACACGCCCTGGTATTGTGGAGGTTCCTCCGTCGAAGGTTAGCCCCTATTTGTATGGACCCCTTCTACCTTCCACCATTTCGCATTGCTTGTTTGCGCAGCTCGTGGTAGAACGAGTTGCACGCGCCGCGAAGAAGGGCACGATCATGGGGTTGAGCGACTTCGACCAGAGCCTGATCCCCGACGAGATCGGACGCGACAGATCGGCCGACGTTCTGCTCGCCGAAGCCGCCGGGGTGCGGAAGGTGGAAAAGCCGCCAGACCCGGAGACGCCCGGAGAGGTCATCAAGACCCTGGTCAGGCGCTACAAGGGGTGGGGTCCCCGCCGCTGGACGCGGGTCACGTGGAGGCTCGTGGAACCCTTCACGGCAGCGCGCCTGTGGGGCATCCGGCATCCGGACCTCGCAGCCTTGCCCTCGAACGACCCGGGCTACCACGGGTGGCACCGGCTCCTGCTTGAGGGGCCTGCTCACACGGCCTACTGGAAGTGGGTCACGTGGACCGAACAAGCTCTCGGCCGCAAGCTCGGCCCGGCAGACTACGACCGTCCGATCTTCTCCATCACGCCCGAGGGCCGCGAGCCAATGACGCAGCGGTGGTTCCGGGCGGTCGAGGAGTCCACGGTCACGTTCGAGGAGCTGGCCCAGATCACGCGGGCCTACGCGAAGGAGCGTGAGGTCCACCCGGACCCGGCCGTGTGGCCCCTCGTACAGAGAGCCCTTCGGACGCGCAACCCCGGCGCGGTCGTGGTGACGCCGAGGCCCTACGCACCCTCGCAGGAGTCGAAGGCTGGTCGGCCCGTGGCGCCGCTCCTCTTCCCCGAGGCTCTCAAGCCTGCGTGGTCGGTCATGAAGGACCAGTACATGCTGGGCACGCTCGCCTCGCACAAGAGCCGGCTAAACCTTGTGTTCGACTTCATGGCCCGAGAGGGCCGCGCGCTCCCGAGCACGCCGGGCGAGGTGGTGGCTCTTTGCCTGGACGCGGCTCGCGCGAAGGGGTGCACGCGCGTGGACTCCCTCGTCGCCTCGTGGCGCGCCCTCGCGCGGGCTGCCGCCAAGGTCGGCATCGACCTGCCCATCCCGCCGAAGGGCGCTGTCTGATACCCCTGCACTCCCGCAAAGCGATCACCCTTGCCTCAACTTCTCGAAGAGCAGCGTGGGCGTGTCGTTCGGGTGCACCAGGTTCCGCATCGGCATCGACCGCCGGGGCCTGTACGTGCACCGAGTCTTCAGGTCTTCAGGTCTTCGGAGTCTCCCTCCCCGGCAACCATACGCACCCGTACGCGCAACCACACGTGCTGGAGAGCGACACGGACGCACCCGCTCACCGGGGCCAAGACCACGCGAAGGTGGATCCTACTTCTCATTCTGCTGCGACATCCAGTACACGACGGCCGCGAGAATGAGGCCTGCAAGGATGCCCGCGACAAGCATCGTCGTCGGGTCCGCGCGGGACGGCGCGGGCGCGGCCGCCGAGATCGGCTGTGCGGCCCCTACGGGGACGAGCGCGTACGCCGGGTCGACTTTGGCGACAGATGACGCGCCCGCGGCGGCAAACCCGTCTTGGAAGCCGCGCCGATAGTGATCTTCCGCACGGTCGGCGGCCGCCCGTAGCCGCCGGGCGACTGCGCGGGCGTCGCGCGCGTCCTTCACGTTGCCGATGGTGATGAGCCGGCCCACCGCCCCCGTCCTACCACACGCGCCCGCGCGCCGCCAGAGGCGGCGTGGGAACACGCGAGGAGAAGAGAACGTGGACCAACCGGTGCACCGGGTCTTCGGGGCCCGTGCGGCCCCGTCACCGACGAGAGCGTCAGCTCTTGCCGAAGTCGTCGTCCTCGCGGTTGGAGGCGCCCCGCGGCCCGACGAGCACCTTGTCCTTGTCGCCGTCGTCGTCGTTCCTCGTGATCTTGGTGACGTGGGACGTGCGGACGTACCGCTTCTGGCTACCGTCCGGGCCCGCCACGTCCACGGTCCCGAGGACCCCCTCGTCGACCAGCGTCTCGACCACCGGGAGCAGCTCGCGGCGCAGCGTCTTCGTGGCCTTGAGCAGATCGCCCCACGAAATCCCGATCCCGTCCTTCGGGACGCACGCGAGCACCTTCGCCTTCACGCGTTCGCTCGCGGAGTAGCACACGGCACCGGCGAGCTGCGCCACGGATTCGAGCTGGATGTGGTCGATCGTCCGCGCCGCGTAGGTCACGTCGTCCATATCGAGGAGCACCTTGCCCGAGTACGACAGGATGCGGAACGGGTCGTCGTCAGGCGAGTTCTGCGGGAGCATGCCCTCGCCGAGCATCCGGTCGATAGCGAACAGGGTCGCGAGCTTCTGCGAGAGCGGGGTGATGGCGCGCTCGTACGAGGACTTGATAATCGACTCGTCCTCGGCACGGAGCTTCGCATCGAGCGACCGGCACCACTGCGCGAACGCGTACGCGGGGGTCTCGCCGTTCTTGTTCGGGGTCTCGTTGTCAACCTCGAACAGGACGCCCGGCGGGCACGCAACGAGCCGCTGGAGCGTGGAGACGAGCGCGTCCCGGCTGGCTTTCGCGGCGGGGCTGCTGTCGGGCTCGCCCACGGCGAGGAACCGGGTGCGCCTCGCGCACACGATGAGAAACCGCGGGATGAACCCGCCCTCCCAGTCGCTCGGGGTCGTGTGCTGCTCAAACCACGAGTAGTTGATTGCCCCCATGAACGACAGGCGGTAGTTCTCGACCCGCTCGATCCGCTTCGAGAGCGCGCGCGTGAGCGGCGTGCCGTCAAACGCGTCCGTGAGCGCCTTCTTGAGCGTTTCGAGGTACTGGCCCTTCTGCATCTGGTTGAGCATCCGGGACAGCTCCTCCTCGACGATGAGCTGCATCGGCCGCTCTGCAAGGGAGGCCACGAGGCCCTCGGCGCTCCCGGGGGAGTCCCCGACGCGCTCGGGGCACACGGCCCGAAGCAGCTCGCGGCCGCACCTGAGCGACCAGGACTTCCGCTCGGCTCCGGCGCGCCCGATCACCATCGTGAACAGGTTGGGCGCGAAGCTGCTCGCGCCCATCTCCATGCCCCACCGCGGGGGGCACGCGGCGGACAGAACCGAAAGGGCCACCGCGAAGTGAAACCCCGCGGGCGCGTCCGTCTGCGTGACGGCCCACTCCATGTACGGGCGGATGAACCCGGACCGGCGGGGGATGAACGGCTCGAAGGACTTGACGTATCTCGCCACCTGCTCATGCGACGGGGGCACGAGCCTCTTGGGTTGCGACATGCGGACGACTCCGGTCGCGGCGAGGGGCCGCCGCGCGTGATCTGCTCCTCTCGACCACGGCCCGAGGGCCGCTTCCACCGCCGTCCACGGTAGCCCGTGCGGGGTCGAACGTGCAATCGTAGTCCGACGGGATACGGCGAGAGCTTCGACCTGCCCGGCATCCTTGGGGTAGGATCGGGGTTAGGATCAGGGGGTCGCGCCCTGGCAGCCAAGCTGCACGACCACGGGGACGCGGACAGGAGGTGCCCTTGGCCGCCGACTTCAACATCAGCCTCACGAACCCGAGCGCCAAGGACGTGCAGATCGGCGTCCGGAAGATCCGGGCCGGGCGAACGGTGACGTTCCGGCGGGACCGCCTGTTCCGCGGGCCGCAGTCGCTCGGAGACGCGGCCATTCCGCGGGGCCAGGACCCCGTCCAGCGGACCATCGACGACCTCGCGGACGCGATGCAGGCCGGGCGCGCTACGGCGGTCGTTGCGGGCAAGATCATCAACCAGCGCATGATGCGCTCGTTGCTCTCACCCGACGGCTCTTCGCCCGTCATCGCCGTCTCGGGCCCCACGACCGTCGAGGACGGCATCCAGACCATCGTCTGTACGAACAACACGAGCGGCGTCTACACCGTCACGCTGCCGGACCCGCGGGACCACGAGGGCGACGTGATCCACATCATCGTGAACGGCCTGCAGCCGGTCCTGTTCGTGGCGTTCGGCTCGGCCGGGATCGTGGGCGTTCGCTTTGTGGGCGGCACGCTCACCGCGCGGCCTGGTCGGCGCCTGACCGTTATCGGCGACACGCTCGCGCCGGAGCTCGGCACCGCCATCTGGCGCGTCATCGCGGACAGCGACCGGGGCGACCGCCAGCTCGTGACGGGCGCGGCGGCGATCGTTTCCCCGTTCGCGTCGTTCGTGTCGGTGGTCCCGCCCGGTGGCGGGACCGTGCTCGCGCTGCCCTCGATCGCGACGACGGAGTGGGGTCTGCTCTCGATCAAGGACGACGGCGGCACGGCCGCCGCGAACAACATCACGGTGGCCGCGGCGGCTGGCGAGACCATCGACGGCGCGGCCACCGCCACGATCACGGCGAACTTCGGAGTCCTGCGCCTGCAAGGCTTCGGGCTGAACTGGAGCGTCGTCTAGTCTTCACCCCTCCCAGCCGACGAGCCACACGACGAGCGCTGCTGCACGAACCTCCGGAACCCGTTCGGTATCACGCCGCGGGGGCCCAGATCGGACCGATCGCGGCGATCACCTCGGGCACGCTTCCGCGAGGTCCGCAGCTGATCGCGCGGGCGACGCGCGGCCGCGCGACGTGCCGGAACCCCGCGCGCGGCGAGTAGAGTTCGTTGCGCACGACGGGCAGGTCGTGGTTCGACAGCACCACGACCGCTCCATGGAACGCGGCCTTGCGGGCGGCGAGCGCGAGTCGCCGCTGCTCGCGGAGATCGAAGGGCAGCGAGCAGTAGCCGGTGAAGCAGGCCGTCTCCGACAGGGGCACGTAGGGCGGGTCGCAGTACACGTGGTCGCCCTCGCGCGCGATCCCGATCACCTCGGCGAACGGCGCGCACCGGATCTTCGCGTCCCCGAGCAGGCGCGACACCGCGCGGAAGTGGTCGGGCTCAGGCAGCTTGAGCTGCGCGTACTTGCCGCACGGGACGTTGAACTCGCCCTTGCGGTTCTCGCGGTACAGGCCGTTGTACCCGGCGCGGTTGAGCCACACGAAGCGGGCGGCGTGCAGCGCGCCCTCGAACGGACCGCGGTTGTAGCTCTCGCGCACGTCGTAGTAGCGGTCGCGCCAGTCCTCGGACGGCAGGCCGCGCAGCGCGTCGAGCACGCCCTCCACGTCGTCGCGCACCGCGCGGTGGACCGCCACGAGCTTGTCGTTCGCGTCCGAGAGCACCGCGCGCCGGACGCGGCCCGTCTCGCGCAGGTAGAGGTACACCGCCGCGGACCCGACGAACGGCTCGAAGTAGGTGCCTGCACAGCCTCCGCCGAACGCCTCCGCAATCTGCGGTGCCAGCCGGGCCTTCCCACCCGCCCACTTCAGAATCGGCTTCATGCGTCTCCTCGAGGTTCGGAATCGACGCTACCACGGAAGATCTACGGGCGAGCAAGATCATTCGCCCACGCCTACGATTCGGTACCCTCGAAAATCGATCTCCACCCTTGACAATCGATCGCCCGGGCTGAAGAGGCGTCAGCTTGCCCGCCGTAGTCCCGCGGACTACACTGCGGCGTCATGCGCGGTATTCGCCACCATCTGGTCCCCGAGCGGCCCATCGGGACGGCCGGCGCACTCAAGCTCTGCCAGATCCCGGGCGTCCGGCTCACACAGGGTAAGCTGGTGGTCCCCGGGCACGCGCTCCCCATCGTGGACCGCGCGTTCACGGAGCAGGGCATTCGCTACCGGAGCACGAAGGTCGTGAAGGGCCGACAGGCCAAGGTGCTCCCGTTCGGCGACGACCCGTTCGAGAGTCTGGAGCGCGTGAGCGAGGAGGCGCGCGCGAAGGCCACGCCGTATCAGCGCGCGGGGCTCGCGCGTTTCTTGAGGTCGGGTGGCGGCATCGCGGCGTGGAGCTGCGGAAGCGGAAAGACTCTACTCGGGGTCGCGTTCGCGGCGGGCCATCAGGGGCGGACGCTCGTGATCTGCCCCGCCGGCTCCGTCCCGCAGTGGGCAACCGAGCTGCGCCGGTGGTCCACGCTGTCCGTGCACCCGGAGACGACCGGCACCGCGTACGAGCTGCGGAGAAGAAGCCCGCGCCCTGTGCGAACGGTGAGGCTCGTGCACCGGGAGCCGTTGCGTGAACGTGCGCGTGGTGGCGACGAGGTCGCGCTTCGCCTCCTCTACCTGCTACCCGAGCTGAACGAGGTCGCCGTGGCGCTCGGGGGCGGCTGGGTGCGCCGGGACTTCTTCACGGACGAAGAGTGGACCGTCGTGAAGAAGGGTCTAAAGGATGGCACGTTCGAGGCGGGGGAAGAGGCGGGGACGGTGCTGTTCGAGATCGTCGGCGAGCGCGGCGTGGTCGGCGTGTTCACCGACGAGGCTGAGGCCGAGGAGGAGCGCGAGCGGTTGAACCGGGGCCGCCCGCTGCCAGCCGACGTGGACGTAGTCGTGGTTGGATGGTCGCTCGTGACGGCGCGGCTAGAGGCGTTGCTCGCGTGGGCACCAGACGTAGTCGTCATCGACGAGTGCCACCGCGCGAAGGACCACAAGCGGTGGACAGCGACCGAGGCCCCCGACGGCACGGTCCAGTACACGCGGCTTCCGACGACCTCAGCCAGCGCCCAGGCCGTTTGCCAGCAAGCCGGAGCTGTACTTCTCCTGACGGCTACCCCGCAGCCCGACCGGACGCGCGACTGGTGGGGACAGCTCGATCTGCTCGACCCGTTCGGGTTCGGGACGTTCCACGCCTTCTCGGCCCGCCACTGCAACGGCCACCAGGGCGAGCACGGCTGGAAAAGCGAGGGAAGCAGCAACGAGGACGAGCTGAAGGAACGCATCGCGCCGTTCCTCCACCACGTCACGCGCGCCGAGGCCGCGAAGTACCTGCCGCCGCTCCGGCGAAACATCGTGACGCTTTCGCTCTCGCAGCTCGTGGCAGCCAAAGCCGACAAGGACGTGATGAGGGAGCTGGGCGCGTTCGGGAAGGGCGTCCAAGGGAGGGTGCAAGCGGAGATTGCGCTCGCTGCCGAGCAGAAGCGAGGCTGGATCGCTAACCGCACGACCGCGCTTCTCAAAGAGAAGGCCAAGGTCGTCGTGTTCACCATCCTGCGAACGAGCTGCGACCGGCTCGGGCGCGCCATCGCGAAGGCCAACCCCGAGGTGAAGGTGTGGGTCGGCCACGGCGGCGAGAGCATCGAGGACCGGCGCGCGATGCTCTTGGAGTACGCGGCCCACCCTGGACCATGCTGCCTTGTCGGGACCATCGCCTCGTGGGGCGAGTCGCTCGACGGTCTCCAGCACACCGACTACGGCATCATCGGCGGGCTCACGTGGAACCACGGGCAGCTCGAGCAGATGGAGGGTCGGTTCAGCCGCCACGGCGGGCGCAACGTGGTGCTGGAGTACCCCATCGCGGGCGGCACCATTGACGAGATCATCCTGCGCCGGGTGCTCGCAAAGCTCGATGATGCGCTCGTGATGCTCCCGAACGCCGAACTGGAGCGGATGCGCGCCGACCTGTTGCAAGAAGGAAAGGAGGACGAGCTGCTCGACGAGATGGTGCGGGCCTTGGCCGAGCATGAAGAGACGTTCGCGTTCGGTGACGGAGGAGACGGCAACGAGGTACGCCGAACGTGAAGGCGATCTGCGCATAAACAAGCGGTTGAACAAGGAACTGTAGAATACTCGACCTCCCGCCGTTGACGGCTGTAGTCTCGCAGGCTACGGTGCGGGCGCCGGTCGGAAATCACGCCTCAACAAGCGTCTCTAGACGCGGAGGTCACATGAAGGTCATCGTCGCCCCCTCGCTCGCGCTTGCCCGGTCGGTGCACCCCGCCATCACCATCGAGGCCGAGTACGGCTCCGTGGTGGTGGAGGGCTCGCGGTTCACGGCCGCGCACCACCAGCCGGACGGGCCGTACTCGCGGTTCGCGAGTCCGGCGCCCTGCAACAACATTCGCATCCCTCCCATCGGAGAGGGGGGGACCATCCTGCTGTCGCACGTAGATCTGGACAGCTTCGGCGGGGCGCTGCGCGCGATCGCGGAGCACGACATCTTCACCGGCCACACCGCCTCGTTCTGGGATCTGGCCGAAAAGGTCGACCTCTTCGGCGCACACAAGGTGATGACCTTTGGTGCCAGTGAAGAGGATATCCGCGCTCTGTACGCGTACTGGGCCTGGGCGCAGCAGAACGTGCCGCGCCTGGCGCGCGACCAGATCAGCGACGTGACGGAGGTCACGCTGCGCGTCGGCGACGCTCTGGAGCAGATCCTCAACGGCAACGAAGATCTGCTCACGAAGGGCGACGCCTTCCGCGAGGCGGAGACCGATCTAAACCGCAGGACCTTCGTGAAGAAGGTGGGCGGGGTCCTCGGGCGCCAGTCCGAGGGCGAGTTCGTGAACCACCTCTACACCTCGCCCGACGGCGAGCTCTGCCGCGCGGTCGTGTCGTGGGACCAAAAGGGCGGCGCGATCACCGTGTCGCTGGCCGACCCGATCCCCGGCGTGTCCTGCCGCCAGTTCGTGCAGGACCTCTGGGGTCCGGAAGCTGGCGGCCACGACGGCATCGCCGGTAGCCCGCGCGGTCGCAGGATGACCGGGGTGGACTGGCACCACGCGATCATCCGCTTCTCCGACCTGCTCGGAGAGATGGAGTAGCTGCCAACCTAGTCGTCCGTTCTGGGAAGGACCTGTGCACCGGGCAGCGTCGTATTTCCCCTCCCAAACCAATTCCGCGCGCGCGGGGGCCCGCGACCGGCTGCTGCGCTCGATCGCGGCTGTCCTCAAGGAGGTCCTGTGAGCAAGAGCACCACCACCCCCGCCGACATCACAGCAGCCGAGGCCATCCTGCTCCTGTCGGGTCTCGCCGCCCGGTCGCGCGTCGCGAACACGGACCGCGTAGAAGTGCTGGAAGTGCTCCTCGAACGGGAGAAGCGCCGCCTTGTGCTCGACGCCGTCAAGGGCCGCCACGCGCGGCTCTTGAAGAAGCTGGAGAAGAAGAAGACCGAACAGCCCGCGCTCCCGCTCATGGCGCCCACGCCCGCGCCGGTCGAGACGACCGAACCGGTCGAAGCGAAGGCGGCCCCAAAGAAGGCCAAGCCGAGCGACCCGAACGTCTGGAAGTGCACGAACCCCGAGTGCGGCCACGAGGGCCCGCCCGAGGACTTCGGCTGGCGCACGCAGAACGGCCGGCGCTACCGCCAGCCCAGGTGCACCCCGTGTCGCACCGAAGCCGCGCGCAGGACCGCACAGAAGGCCCGCGCCTGGAACAAGGGCGCGAACGGGAAGAACACGAACACCGGAGCGCCCGACAACGGTGGTGAAGAGAGGGAACACGCCGGCGTCGCAACCAACGGCAAGAAGACGAGCGGGCGCTCCGGTGCGCGTGACCCGGATCGTAGCACGACGAAGAAGAACAAGGGAGAGCGGGCAAAGGCCGCTGCCCAGGGTGGGAACGGGTAGGGCGCGGCCCGCGACCCCCGAGTCGTGTCCGGGAGGGAACGGCTCGGGGGTCGCACTCGCGAGAAGAGGGAAAACTCGATGGCTGACGTGAAGGTGGAACTGGCGAGGTCCGAACTGGATGCGATCGTGCAGGCGCACATCGCGTCAATGCTCTCGCCCGCCAAGCAGTCCACGCCCGCAGAGGCGAGCGGGGGCATGCCCACGCTCACGCCCGCGGAGGCACGCGGGAGGCTCGTGAAGGCGAACAGGAAGCAGAAGCGGGCGCTGCTTCGCCGCATGACGGATTCGGAGAGGCTGGCGGTGTTGCGGGAGTCGGCGCGGATCAAGGCCGAGCCGGCGGCCAAGGCGAAGGGGGAGGGGACGTGAGCACCGAAGAGGTGACGGCGGCGCAGATCGCCTCGAAGTTCGAGGCGAACGGTCACCTTCTCGGTGAGAAGACCCTCACGGGCTCCGCCCACGGCAAGGCCGTGTTCGAGCAGTACGTCCACCAGCTCGCGAAAGAGGCTCGCAACGAGGGCGGCCAGTGGGGCGCGTCGCACAGCCGCGCAGCCCGCGGCGAGCTGTCCGGCCACTGGATGACGCCGCGCGAGACGCTGGAACATGCGGGCGACATCCTCGATCGGCTGGACCTTCCGCGCTTCGCACTCGACGCCGCCGCGTCCCCGGGCTCTGCGGTGTGCATGGAGTGGTTCGGCCCGTTCCACTTCGATCAGCGCCGCCGGGACGCGCTCAACAAGAGCCTCGCGTGGCAGAGCAAGGGCTCGGTGTGGTGCAACCCGCCGTACGATAAGGTCCGCAAGTTTGCGCAGAAGTGCGCCCACACGGCCGCAGCGGCTGATGCTCCCGCCGTGCTCATGCTCGCCTATGCCCGCACGGACACCGTCTGGTTCCACGAGGCCGTGGACACGGCGACGGCCGTGTGGTTCCGCAAAGGGCGCATAACGTTCATCGACCCGGTGACGGGGAAGCCGGGCGAGACCGCGCCGGCCCCGTCCGCGTTGTTCCTGTTCACGCGGGCTCCGCTGAAGACGGACAACCTGCCCGACGTGGGGGTAACCGGGCCGTGGCGGCTCGCACAGTTCACCCGGGGAAGCAGGCGTGAGCCGCACATGGCGTAACCCGTTGCGAACCGAGAGGACTGATCATGTACGTCGTCATCGAAGGCATCGACGGCTCGGGGAAAACGACGCTCGTGGACACGCTGCGGCCCGTGCTCGGGAAGCTCTGCGGCGTCAACAACGTGGTCTTCCACCGCGAGCCCTCGCCGCTGTCCGAGGCGCAGATCTACTTCCAGAACCGGTCGAAGGGGGGCCTGTACCACCCGATCGTCGCCGCGGGGTTGATGGTTGGCGACCGTACCGAGACCGTGCAGTGGGGCCGAGCCCTCATGGCAGACCGAACGAAGCTCCTCGTCTCCGACCGCGGGTTCCTCTCGACGTTCGCCTACCAGGGCATGGACATGGCGCGGATGGTCAAGGACCCCGACCAGTTCCCCAAGGCCGTGTGGTCCGCGTTCGAGATGTTGTGGGATATGCACACGGGCATCCCACTCCCCGACCTGACCATCTACCTCGACTGCCCCCCGGACATGGCGCTGATGCGCGTGGCCGACAGGGCCGAGGGCGAGCACCTGTCGTGCGAACAGGTCGAGCAGGCGTGGCACGGGTACATGGCCGCAGTCTCGTACCTGCGCGACAAGATGGGCACCGAGTGGATGCGCGACCACTTCCTCGTGCTCCCGGTCACCGAGACGATCGCGGCTGGCGGCGCACGTGACGAGGCTGCGCGTGACGTGACCGTGCTCGCGCAGATCGTCCGGGCTGCTGTCGAGGCCGCCCTCACGCAGCGTGGGGAGGTGTGCTGATGGCTGAGCACGTGATCGAGATCATGGACAACGAGCTGTCGAGCACGAAGGCCGGCCCCTACGTGTACGACCCCCGGAGCGGCCGCACGGTGTACCTGCACGCGGGCGGTGACGCTGATTCGATGCCCCCCGAGGTGCGGCTGGCGATCGGCGTCCTGCTCGCGGCCCTGCGCACGGCCGGCCCGGTCGTGCAGGCCCACTTCGGGAACAGCTCCTCCTCGATCAAACTGGTCCCGCGATGAGCACGCGCTGCACGCTCGCCATCGGGGAGAGCTTCCACCTGTACCGGGAGCTTCTCGAAGACAGTGGATCCGTCTACTTGACCATCGAGCACTGCTCCGCGTGTCACGGGGAGCAGACCATCCGCATTCCCGGTGACGTGTGGGAGGCCATCCGCAAGGTCCGCACGTCCTCGTTCGACCTCGTGGACGTTTCGGACGAGCAGATCCAAGAGCGGGCCGAAGCGCACGTGGACAAGGCGCTCACGGAGCCACCCCAGCTCCAGTGGCTCCGCCTCCCGGGCCCCGAGGGTGCTCCGCGTGAGGAGCACGTCCGGCTCACCGTCGAGGAGCTGCTCGCGGACCGTGAGCGCCAGCGCGGCATCCTCGACCGTGCGAAGGGTCACACGGTCTACAAGCAGTTCTGCGACGGCAGCGTGAACCTGGACATCTCGCCGGAGATCATCACGCAGGACACCCCGCCGTGGCCCCTCTGCGCCGAGAACAAGAAGAAGGAGAGCACCATGGAGATCCTCCACAGGGGCACGCCCCCCGGCGAGCGGCTGTGCCAGGGCACGTGCGCCTACTGCGGCACCATCGTGCGATTCGTGGCCAACGAGGGCGTGCCCTACTCCGACCAACGCGAGGGCGACTGGTGGACCGTGAAGTGCCCCGTTTGCCCCGATCGGACCATCAACGGGTACCTCGTGGTGCCCCCTGCGAGGGAGCGGTGATGTCCGACGACGGCAACAGCAACGGCAACAGGAACAGCGCGCCCACGTGGCAGGCGTCGATGTGCGCTTCGGCGGAAGCCCGCGCGGCCGCAGAGGCGCGCATGGTCGAGATCGAAGCAGAGGCCCGCGCGAACCCGTGGCTGCTCTGGTTCCTCTCTCGGCGCCAGATCGGCCTCGCGGCTGGGCTCGTCCTCGTGGGCCCGTGGGAGGAGGTGCGCTCAGGCGACGAGTGGCGCAGGTTGGACAGCGCAGGCGGGACGACGGGCTCCGTCTACCGGTTCGGGCGGATGAAGAAGTGGCGGGCCCGCGTGAACTACACCCCCATCGACCGCTTGTTCGAGACGCGAGAAGCCGCGATGGCGGCCGTGGACGCGAGGCTCGCGAAGCGCGTCAAGAGCATCGTGATCCTCGATCTGGTACCCGCCGGCACGCCGTGACGACGAAGAAGAAGCCGGTGAAGAAGCCGGTGAAGAAGCCGGTGAAGAAGCCGGTGAAGAAGCCGGTGAAGAAGCCGGTGAAGAAGCCGGTGAAGAAGCCGGTAAAGGTGTCGTACGAGGTTCGCCTGCCGGTCGAAGGAGGAGAACGCGCGGCTGTGTGAGCGGTGGACAAGCGGAAGGAAACGCAAATGAGGACCATCAAGACGTACGAGGTGAAGGTCGGGACCGGCGGGGTCGAGATGCCACGCGGCGCGCGCGTACTCACGGCGCTCGTGCGGATGGAGCCCGTCCCGCACGCCGAGAAGCCGAACGAGGTCGTGGGCTACCGGCAGGCCGTGTGCGTGCACGCGGTCGTGGACCCCACGCTGCCGATGACCGTCCGCAAGGTGGTCGCGCTCATGGTGCCGCCCGGGGCCGAGCCGCCGCTGCTCGACGACGACATCGACTCGTACGCGTTCGTGGGTCGAGTCGAGATCGGACCGTTCGCCGTGTTCGTGTTCGACGGCGGCGAAGTGGTCGGGGCTGGGGGGACGCCGTGACCGGGGCCGAGTTCGCCGGGCTGTTGAAAACCCGAGTCAAGGGCGGGGTCCGGTTCCGCTACTTCGTCGCGGACGAGTTGGTCTACGCCTGCGACGACGGCTAACGCCGACGTTTCTCACGGTATGATGCGGGCCCAGAACAAGCATCCCGGGGGATCATCGTTCGGCCTCCGTTACCGTTCCGCTACGTCGGTCACAGAATCAGCGAGGAGCACGACCTGGACGACGACCTCGGCGAGCCGGGGCGGCGCGGCGTTTCCGATTTGCCTATACTGCGAACACTTCGTCCCGACGTAGCCATCGGTCGGCAGGTCTTGCAGTGTGGCACATTCCGCGATGGTCAATCGGCGCCGTCCGGCCCCGACGTGCTCACCCCGAGCTCGACGCTGGCTACGGTTGCCAGCCCCCTTCTGCTCCTCCGTCGCCGAGACGGTCGGGCTCGGCCGGTCGAGCAGCACGGAGGCGTTCGCTCGCGACCCGACGGCTCGACTCGGCTCGTCGGGCGGACTGGCCCGGTGCCACCAGGGCGGGCGGACGTGGTCCGGGACCTGCGTCACCGTGAGGGCGGGCTGGTCCACGCTGCGGACGAGCGGGCCACGTACGACCCCTCGCTGTCGGCGCCCCTTGTTCGACCCCTCGACCACCCACGGCCCGGCGTTGCCGACCTGCGCGGCGGTCACGGTCGGGGCGGGCTCGTCGGTGAGGACGCGATGCGTCCGCTCGTGGCTCGCACCCGCGCTGTGTGGATTCGTCCCGGCGCCGAGGACATCGAGGACACCGAGCCCGAGCGCCTGCCGCATGGTCACCCACGGCAGCGGGCGACCGGGCCCGTGTGTCGGGGTGGGCCACTCGATCGGGTGCGGACCGCAGACCGTGATGATGCGACGCCGACGCTGCGGAACGCCGTAGTCCGCGCAGTCGAGCAGGCGATGGCCGACCCACGGGAACAGGTGGCCGAGCCCGTCGAGGATGACGGCGAAGTAGCAGGCCGGGCAGGCGTCCGGGCGGGGGAACATCGCCGAGCACCCGGCCTTGCGGGAGTGCATCCCGAGGCCGGCGACGTTCTCGATCACGAGCCAGCGCGGCGACGTGCCGGCCTTCCGGGCGCGGTCGAGCAGCCGGAGCAGGTGCGGGTAGCCGTCCCGGTCGTCGGACGCCCCACGCCGCTTGCCCGCCGACGAGAAGGGCTGACACGGCGGGCTCGCCCACCACAGGTCGACCGCCGGCAGATCGAGGACCTGCGCGAGGTCGACCTCGACCACCTCGCCGGGAGCGAGGGCGCGGTGCGAGGCGCACGCGTCCGGGTCGCGCTCGTACGCGGCGACTACCTCGACGCCGGCCCGATGCAGGCCGATGCTCGCACCGCCGCACCCCGCGAACAGGTCGATCGCTCTCACAGTAGCTCCAGTTGAACGGGTTGCACCCCGAGTTCGGCCGGCGTCTGAGCGAACGTGTGTGTCGGGAAGTTGCTGCGATACGTCGGCGGCCGGCTTCCACACGTCGGCGGCGAGCACGATCTCGAAGCCGGCGCGACCGAGCCCCAGGGACATACCGCCGGCACCGCAGAAGAGGTCTACGACGGTCGGTCGGTCGGTTCCCGGCATCGTGCGCTCCACGGCAGGTCGGGAGAGTCCCGACGCCGGGAAGCTTAGCGCGTCAGCGGCGGCGAGCCAACCCGATGCGATCGCGATCGCCGGGCTGACGTGGGCCGGGCGCGGGGTTGCGCGTGATCTTGTGCGCGGTGGTTGACGCCGTAGTGCTACGAGGCTAGGATACCTTGTAGCATCGGGGTAGGGAACGTGAACGACGAGGACCAGCCGACGATGATCCGTCTCCCGAAGTCGCTTCTTCGACGTGCGGAGAAGCTCGCGGAGCAGGCGGCCAAGAGCGAGGTGGTGGGCTTGCTCGGCACGAAGCCGCGCCGCCCGGACATCCTGCGCTGGGCCATCCGCATCGGTCTCGACGAGCTGGAGCGCAACAACCTGTCGGCGCTCCAGCTCACGCGGGAGCCGGAATGAGCGGCGGATCGTACGATTACGCGTACCACGGCGTGGCCGACATGGCCGACGCCCTGGAGCACCGCGACGCCAAGTGGGCCGACGGACCGGCCGGCGGACAGGTGTACGACCACGCCGGGCGGCGGATGCTCTCGGTCGAGGAGTCGGCCCCGATCCTCGCGCGCGCCCGCGAACGGCGCGCGTGGTTCGCGAAGCTGCTGCGGAAGGTGGCGAAGGCCATGCACGACATCGAGTGGGTCGACAGCTCCGACTACGGGCCCGGCAGCGAGGTGGCCGCCATCGACGCCGTCGAGGCGTTCGTCCGGGACGGTGGGCCGTGATGAGGAGCGAGGGCGCAGCGAAGTCGGGCTCAGGAGGTGGAACGTGAGCCACGGCTTCGAGGTCGGCATCACCGACACGGACGAGTGGAAGGACGCGCTCGACGTGTGGCTCGACAAGCTCCACCGGAAGCTCGACGAGCACTTCCGCGCGGCCGTCGGGGCCCGTGACGCCACGCTCACGGTCGAGATCGAGCGGGGCGAGTGGACCCGCGAGCGGCTGCACGAGTGGGCGCAAAGCGAGGCCGAGACGTTCGTGGCGAGCGAGTCGTCCGCGCCCGCTGGGGCAGAGCCGTGACCGAAGACGAAGCAAGGGGAGTCATCCGTTCCGCGGCGAACGCCTCTCGGCCATCGGTATGCCGAAGGTGAGGAGTGGAAAGACCTGCTGGGCGAAGCCGCAGAGGGACGACGAGGAAGTCGAGGAGGCGTGCGACATCCTAAGGGGGAGGCAGATGAAATCTTCGCTTCCCACATCAGAAAGGGGGCTGTTCGGTGAAGAACACCTGCACGCTGTTCGGGGTCGATGTGAATCCGCCGGAGGTCGCGCCGTGACCATTCGCGAGTTCATCGCGAAGCTGTCCAAGCTCGACCCGGAGCTGCCGGTGGTGATGTCGCCCCTGGCCGTAGTCGAGCTGCGCTGGAAGGCGTCCGACGCAGGGAAGCCCCCGGGGTGGGAGAACGACGCCCCGGCCGGGTGGGTCCTCGGCGAAGGCAAGGACCGGATCTTGTGGCTCGTATGCCGCGGGACTCCCGAGCACGAGATCATGCGCTCGCATGAGAAGGCGGAGCCGTGAACGCCGAGCGCGAGAAGGCGGAGCCGTGAACGCCGAGCGCGAGAAGGCGATCAGCAAGGTCAAGGTGCTGCGCGCCATCGCCGCCGACCAGCAGGGGAAGCCCGAGGGCGAGACCGCGGCGGCCCTCGCGGTCCGGATCGTCGAGAAGTACGGACTCACCGACAAGGAGCTGGGCGAGAACGTCGTCATCGAGCGGGCGGCCGCGCCCGCCGGGCGCGAAGTGTGGCGGTACGTCCTGCTCATGGTCATCGCGCGGCACTACGGCTGCGACGTGGACGGCATGGATGTCGTCGGTCCCGCGCGCGAGGTAGCGTGGGCCCGCAAGGCGTACGACGACGTGGCCGGGTTGGTCGAGCGCGCCCACGCGGCCCATGTGGCCGACGAGGCTCGACGGGAGGGTGACCTCGGACAACTGCTGCTCGGGACCGGGCGGTGGTCCGACTTCAACTGGTCGCACAACGACCCCGACCGCGCGCGCCGGGTCCGGGAGAGCTTCGGCGTCACGGCGGCCGCGGTGCTCCAAAAGCGGTTGCAGCGCGAGGCCACGATGATGCGCCGGGTTGACCTCATCGTCGCGGGGTCGCTGCGCCGGGTGCGCGCCGAGATGCGCGGCGAGGTCCAGATCGAAGACGTGGAGGCCGTGCTCGTGAAGTACGAGGGCGGCGGGGCGGACGGGGAGGTCGTGATCCCGCGGCACACGCACTTCCCGAGGGCCGAGATGCTGATCGAACGGATGCCGTGGCCGCCCGTGGGGGTGCCGAGATGAACCAGAAGTACAACCCGCCTGACTACCCCCCACGCGCGCGGCGCCGCAAGGTCCCCGCAGAGGAGGTAGTCGAACCCCTCCTCGTGGCCGGCCTCTTCGCGGGGATCGGAGGAATCGAGTTCGGGCTCGCACGCTCCGAACACCGTTCCGGGTTACTCTGCGAGATCGACGAGGCGGCCCTGGAAGAGGAAGGGAGATGAGCGCGAAGCAGGACAGGGAGGTGGGGGTCGTCGTGAGCAAGAACAGGCAAGCCATCGACCCCGAGCGTCGCGAAGCCATCTACCGGCGCTGGCTCGGCAACGTGGACGGCTTCACGGCCAACGAGAAGGAGATGCTCATGGAGCTGGTCAACGTGGACCCCGAGCGGTTCGTACACATCAAGGGCGGCTGCTACGCGCCCGTGCTGATCCGGCTCCTCGTGCGCTGGGCTGCACAGAACGGCTACGGGACGCAGCACCACGGGGGGTCGTCGTGAGCGGCAAGGACTTCACGACCTGCCCGGTCGACCACGCGTACGCGATGCGGGACCTCCCTCCGGTCACGTTCGACCCCGAGGCGGCGCGCGGACTCACCACCGACGAGATCCGGAAGCGGTGGCCGCGAGGCTACTGGACCTGCCCGGAGTGTGGGTCGGTCACTACTCGGTATGCGTCGACAAAGCACTACTTCGCAGGGGACTGGTGATGAACGCGAACATCCAGTGGACGCCCGAACGCCGCAAGGCCGCCCAGGTGCGGTGTGGCCAGCCGACCCTCACGCCCCTCCCCGACCGGCAAGACCTCTCGTTCGCGCTCATGGAGATGGACCGGCTGAACGAGCACATCCGCGTTCTGGAGATGCAGCGCGACTCCATCGACGCCGAGCGGCGCAAGGTGGTCGAGGAGTGCATGGCGCTCCGGGTCGAAGCGGCGAGGTTCCGCGCCGAGGCCGAGCGGTGGCGCCGCGAGCACGACGCCTTGTTGGAGTCGTTGCCCGACGATGACTAGGCGGGCAAGGCCCGCGTCGCGCATGCTCGTGGTCGAGATGTGGAACCGGCTCGCGCAGGAGTGGACGGCGTACCGCCGCTACCGCACCGAGGCCGACCGGGAGAACGCGCTGCGCGGGCTCGCGCGGGCCCAGCCCCGCTGGAAGTTCCGCGCGGCGCGCTAGGGCGAGTCGAGCTTCGGGAACAACCGCACCTTGAAGTCCACCAGCTCCTTGACCCACGCGTCCCACTCGCGCTCGGGCATGGTGCGAACGGTACGACTCGCGGCCCACCGGAAGCGCACCTCGCCCCCGGCCGAGCCGAACACGACCGCGACCCCGATGAACCGGAGCCGGCCGCCATCCGTTCGCCCGTAGACGCGAAACGGGACACCCGGTGGCTGGTCACCCGGACCGGACATACTAGCTTCATACCACTTGAGGCTCGCGAAGTTTTGGGACTCGAACAGCAGTGGCCCCGACGCGTGGTCGTCGACGTAGACGCTACCGCCCATCGCGAACGATCTGTGGCGGCCGCCACGCGCGCGAGCGACTCGGCCATGAACGTGGTCCATCCCGCCAGGTCGCCTTGCTGCTCGAGCCGCCCGCGCTCCTCGTAGATCTCCCTCGGCCCGCTGCGCCCTAGCACCCGCCCGAGCCCGACCTCCGCCGGCACGTCGAGCACGATCGTGGGGTCGGGCACTCGGAACGACATGATATATTGGGGTCATGACGCACAAGGGGCTCATCTCCAAAGACCTGTCCGGCTCCGACCTGCGCCTCGCCGACCTGTCCGGCGCCGACCTGGTCGGCGCCGACCTGGTCGGCGTCGACCTGCGCGGTGCCAACCTCGATTACGCCAAGCTGCGCAGCGCCGACCTCGTCGACGCCCGGCTGGACGGCGCCGACCTCAGCGGCGCCGACCTCGCCGACGCCAAGCTCGCCAGCGCCGGCCTGCGCGACGCTGTCCTGCGCGACGCCGTCCTGTGCGGCGCTGACCTGTACCTCGCCGACATCACCGGCGCCGACCTGCAGGGCGCCGATCTGCGCCGCGCCGTCATCATCGAGGCCAGACTCGTCGACGCCAAGCTCGGCAACGCCGATCTGTCGGGCGCCGACCTGTCGGACGCCGACCTGCGCCGCGCCAACCTGCGCGGCGCCAACCTGCGCGGCGCCAGCCTCAACAGCGTCGACCTGCGCAGCGTCGATCTGCGCGGCGCCGATCTGCGCGGCGCCAACCTACGCGGCGCCGATCTGCGCGGCGCCGACCTACGCGGCGCCGATCTGCGCGGCGCCGACATCACCGGCGCCGACATCACCGGCGCCGACTTCACCGGCGCCGACATCACCGGCGTCGACTTCACCGACGCTGACTTCACCGACGCCGACATGGCGTAGCGCCCTGTGCAGATGGGCGCGTGACCCCACGAACGGGGCAGGGAAAGTGCGAGCGAGCGGGCGGTGCTCCTCGGCCGGAACGGCGCCGGCAAGTCGACCCTGCTCGGCCCGCGAGGCGGGACTTCTTGCTCCTCGACTCAGCGATGCTGCTACACGAGGTCGCGCTGTGGCTCGCCGGGCCCTCGCGCGGCAAGGCCGGCTGACTGCGGGTGCTGCTCGCGGGCGGAGCCACCTGCGCCTGCTCCCGATCAGGGCGTCGCGGTGGTCCGGCGCGGGGAGCAGTTGCGGGTCGCGGTCGACCGGCAGGGCTCCTGCTCGCCCTCGGGGCCGCCGCTTTCGGGGCCACCCGTCGGTTCGGCATGGTTGGTAGAGCACCGGCCTTCGAGCCGAGGGTCACGGGTTCGAGTCCCGTGCGACCCACTACGCTGGCCCTGAAGCGGAGTCCAGCAGGTGATCGAGGCCTCGACAAGCTGTTCACCGACGTCGTCGACACCGGCGCCGGTGAATGGGGGTCTCGCGTTGCTCGTCGTGCCCGGCAAGGTCTCGTGCCACGACGGGCAGAGCCCGTCGGTGTTACGCTTGCGGCCATGCCGATCTTCCAGTGGATCGCCGCCATCGCGACCGCGCTGTTCGCCGTGAACACCGCGTACGACATCGGCGAGAAGGCGGGCCGCGTGAGGGAGCGCCACAAGCTCAAGCGCGAGCAGCGCCGCGCTGGCCTCCTGCCGCGCGACGTGGCGAAGGAGTTGGAGCGCCGAGTTGGAGGCCGCGTGAGCGTGGGCCGCGAGCCGTCGGGGGAGATCGTGCTCGCTGTCTTTCGCCCCGACCTCGTGCCGCCGCCCGTGTTCGGGGGCTACCGCGTGGTTCCGCACCGGCGCGAGCAGCGGGCTACTCTCGCGGAAGCGCCCCTCGTCGTGCTTCCGTCGGCGGCAACGGGTATGATCGTGATCGGGCGCGCACGGTAGGAGGCTCCCATGCGGCGGATCGGCAACATCAACGCCATGGACATCCGGACCTCCATCTACACGTCAGCCTCCCACGCGGGTCCGTCGAGCGAGGTCGTCCCGTTGCCGTACGACCCGGACGCCGACGACGAGGCTGGGCTATTCTTCATCCCGCTCATCGGCAAGGGCGTCGCGGCCGCGGTCAAGGCCGTAAACAAGGCCACCCGGGCGGCCCGCGCCGCGAAGCGCAGTGCGAAGCAGGCCGAGCGCAAGGCGAAGGTCGCCGAGCGGGCCGCCCGTGCACCGGGGGCAGGCCCGGTCGAAGCGCAGGAGGCAGCGAAGAGGGCCCAGGCGGCCCAGGCCGAGGCCGCGCGACTGCGCGCCGAGGTCGAGCGGATGCGGCAGGCCGAGGCAGCAGCGAAGGCCGAGCTGGCCCGCGTGCACGCGGAGGCGAAGCGGAAGCGCGAGGCCGAGCTGGCGGCGAAGCGCGCCCGGAACCCGCGGACGCGAGCGGAGCAGATCGCCGCGGCGCGCGCGAAGCAGGCGGCATCGAAGCAGCAGACGGCCCAGGACCGCGCGGCCGCGCTGTGGCCGCTCCCGGTGAAGTCGGCGTTCACGCTCGAGAAGGGGCGCCAGGAGAACGCCGCGCACCTCGCGTACTTGAAGCAGCTCGGGCTCGCGGGCGTCCGCCCGGTGCCGCACGCTTCGGACGGTGTGGACGTGGGCGCCCTGTTCATCGACACGGACGGCTACCGGCGTCAGCACGGCCCCGACGCGGACTGACTGGAACATGACGACGGAGTCGCCCCGACAGAGGATGCTCACGGCCCTCGACCACGTGGCGGCCGAGCTGGAGGCGAGCGGCCACCGGGCGTACGCGGACCGCGTCCAGATCGCGCGGTCGCTCGTGGCAGAGGACACGTCGGACCGGTCCGCGCTCCGGACCGTCGTCCTGTCTGCCATCGACGCGGTGCTCAAAGCCGAGGCGACACTTGGGGGTGAGCTGGTCCAAGTGCTCGCGGACATGGCCGACCCCCCGCTCCACGAGGGCAAGCTCGGGCCGAAGGAGCTATCGCGCGCCCTCGCGGTCATGGTTGCGATGCCGGACAGCACCGACCGCAGGAGCATCGGAGACTCCCGAGCGGACGTGCTCGCGTCCGTACTCTCGGCCGAACCCGCGCCACGGGTGGCAGGCGTCCTGCGCGAAGCGTGTGTGCTCGCCAAGGAGGCTGGTGCTACGCACTTGGAGGCGGTGGCGCGGCGGCTGCAAGAGCAGCAGGAGCAGGAGGAGCGGCGCACCACGCTGGCGCACCGGCTCGGGGAGGGACACCGCCCTTCGGGCTCGTTCGAGTGGGCGGCGGTGCTGAAGTGGCTCGCGATGGTGGCGGTGGCGGTCGGGGTCCTGACTTCGTTCGCGAACGCGCTCGGCTCGTTGAGGGTAGGTGCGCTTGCACTGGCAGAGTGGGACTAGCCCTGGCCCCGCGGAGCAGGGATCGAGGTCGGAGGCTGATGATGCTGACGAAAAAGGAGAGCGGCAAGCCGCGAAAGCTCCGCAAGGGCGCCGTGACGGGGGCTCGGATTGCCCAGCTTCTCCGCGAGGAGGGGCCGATGCCGGCGAGGTCCATCGCGATGGACCTCGGGATGGACGAGAGCTACGTACGCGTCGTGTGCTGGCAACTCACGCAGGCCGGCTTGCTTACGGCCAAGCAGCACCCACAACCCGGCACGCCCGCGATCACCGTGTTCGCTGTCGTATGAGGGCTGATCGGGTGATCTGCAAGCCTCATCTGCACCCCTTCCCCGCTGTGGTCTCTGGGGTTACACTTCCGGCTGCGTGGGGCGGAGCCCCGGAGTGCACGAATCGGCGGCATCGAGGTGAACATGAGCGACGAAGGAACGGAGTTGGGGAACGGGCTCGACCCGGCGGCCGCTCTTGCGAAGCTGGTGGCCGCGAAGGGTGACCCGTCGGCTCTAACGCCGGACGCGTTGCGAGCGGGTGTGCAGGCGCTCGGGTTCGACCCGTCCACGCTCGCCTCCATGCTCGCGGGCAACAGTAATGGCGGGGTGTCGGCTGGCGGGGTGTCGGCCGGCGGGGTGTCGACCGTAGGTGCACCACCCGCGGCGTCGCTCCCCATCGGCGCGGTCATGGAGCCGGGCGGGGGCATCGCGGCACCCGGCCTGGCGAACCCGAACCGGGCGGCTGGCGCGGCCGCGATCCGCAAGCGGAAGAAGGGCGACGAAAAGAAGGACAAGGCGGTCCGCGTCGACCAGTTCCTCAACAAGGCTGGCGGGATCATCGGGCAAGTGATGGCGCAGGCGTTCGGCGAGATGCCTGTCATCGTGGACATCCGCGCGATGCCCGAAGGCGTGGCCGTGGCGATCTCGCTCCCCGAGGACGAGGAAGACGCCGAGGAGCGCCTGTACGCCGCGCAGGCTCCGGGGGGGCGCCTCGGCGATCTGTTCCTGCACGTGATCAACGAGTCGTGCGCCATTCTCGACAGCGCAGCCGACGACGAAGAGTCCGGCAAGCACGTCAAAGGCGAAGACGACGACGAGGGCTGACCGCAGGCAGCGGGGGGTGGTGGGTGACGGACGAGACCGAACGGGCGCGCGTGTTGTCGCGCTCGTGGGACCTGTACCACGCGATCAAGGCAGGGGGCGGCCTGCTTCCCGCCGAGTCGGCGGCGCGGCTCTGCGGGCCGCTTGCCGAGCGGGTGTTCGTGTTGGGAATCACGTCCGGGTGGCTCATTTTCGACACGGACGGGGTCTTGCCCGGGTTCCGCATCGTGGACAACAAGCATCCGCTCTCGAACGAGCGTCTGCCGCCGCACGTGCAGCGGATGATCGACGAGAGCGCACAGCACCTCGCAGCCGAGCTGCGGAGCGAAGGCCCACAAGGAGAGCCGAAAGGGCTCCGCGCGCGTCTTGGTCGATTCGGCCGCGGGCTCCGTGGGGCGCTCGTGGGCGGCGCCGCCGGGGCACTGCTCGGCGCCTGGGTGTTCGGCCGGCGGCGGGTCGGCCGAGTCGGCGTGCGCCCGAGCGTGGTGAGCGCGCTCACGTTCGGGGTGGCCCGGTGCGACTGCGGCGCCGTGGTCATCCACGCCCGGAACGCCCGCACGGGGGCCCCCTTCGCGTACCTGCACATGGGCGGCGAGGACCACGGAGGGGGCGGCGGGGGTGAGGAGCTGGAAGACGAGGGTAAGGACGGTGTGGACGAGGACAGCGTGCACGGCGTGGGCGAGAGCGCCGAGGTCGCGGTGGCCGCTTCGCTCGCGGAGTACATCCGCCGGTCGGCTGCGGAGGCGTGATGCCTTCTTCTCCGTCGCGTTTGTCGCGCGCGCGTGTTCGGCCCTCCGGGCAGCCCGAGCAGTCGTCGATCGACGTGACGCTGGAAGCGCCGAACATGACGGTCGCGTTCGGCGTGCTCCGCATAGACGTGATGAAGCAGATCACGGGCAAGTCGATGGAGGACTGGCTCAAGCCCGTGCTCACGGGGAGCAGGGTGGTGGGCGACGAGGGCGCGCGCCGGGAGTACACGCTGCGGTTCAACGAGGGGGAGGGGTTCGAGATCCCGGGCCTCCTCGCGGCGCGCAACCGCCGGGGCCAGTTCGTGCTGGCGATCCCACTCCAACATGCGGCGAGCTTCGGTCACCACTTCGGCGTTGAGGGCCGAATCGTCGGTAGTCTCGCGGAGTACACCCTCCCGACCGACGGCAGCCGGGTTGTCTCGTTCGATACGCAGCTTGGCGCGGTAACGATCTCGGCCGAACAGGCGAGCGTGCGGGGCAGGAACACTTGAACACGCCGTTCGGGTACATGGACGACGCGTAGCCCGCATCGGTACGCTAGCGGCGTCGGTTGCTGGTCCGCTACTTCGCCGTAGCGGAACTGCGCCGAAAGAAGGAGTCCCCCGTGGCGCACAAGATCCGCTCCGTTGTCCTCCGGGTGAAGAAAGCCTGCAAGAAGTACAAGATCGTCTCTGGCAAGGACGTGGAGGTTTTTAACACCGAGCGGGCGTGCCAGTCGGCGCTGAACCAGATCGTCACCCAGTGGAAGGCGTACGGTATCCAGCGCCTCGTGGTCGTGATCGGCGACAAGGCGTGGGCGTACAAGCGCAACGCCGACGGCTCCTACTCGATCGCGCAGATCCCGGTCCCGCGCCGAAAGGCGAAGAAGAAGAAGAAGACGACGGTCTCGGAGGTGACTGCGTCGAAGCCGAAGCGCAAGCGGAAGAAGCGGAAGGTGAAGTCGGAGTCCGCCCAAAAGTCGACCGCGAAGGCGACGACGAAGAAGCCTGCGAAGCGGAAGAAGCGGAAGGCGCGCAAGAGCAAGAGCAGGGCGAAGACGGTCGTGGCCGCGCTGCCGAGCCCGTCGTCCGTGCCGCGCAACGGAGCGGCCGCGGAGGTCCACTCGTGAAGCGCGTCGATCTGCGACTCGGCCCAATCGCCGGGGTGGGCTCCACGGGCCGCCCCCGGATCCTGTGGAAGCTCGTCCAGTTCGTGAACGGCACGCCCCACGGCGAGGTCGTGTTCGAGGGCAAGGCGGCCACGAAGACGAAGCCGGGCGTCTCCGCCAAGGTCGAGGCGCGCCAGCAGCTTGCCATCGCGCTCGGCCGCGCCCTCGACGAGGGCTTCATGGTGCACGCGCTCTCGATCGACCAGACGGGCGCCGGCTCCGAGGCCGACTACTACCCCGACGGGACGATGAAGAACGTCAAGCACGTCACCGTGAAGGACGGCTACCTTGGCCCGCGGTGCTTCGAGCTGCCCTGGACGACCGTCGAGAAGGAGCGCCGGACGAAGAAGCTCCGCGCGCCGCTCGACGAGAAGCCGAAGACGCCCGCGGCGAAGCCGAAGCCGAAGCCGAAGCCGAAGCCGAAGCCGCCCGCGGCGAAGCCGAAGCCGCCCGCGGCGAAGCCGAAGCCGAAGCCGCCCGCGGCGAAGCCCCCGAAGGCGAAGTCGCTGCCGGAGTCGATCAAGGCGTACATGAGCGCGACCGACAACGGCGAGGCCATGGACAAGGTGCTGTCGTGGGTCGAGCGGAACCCGAAGCTCCGCGGCCCCGTGGCGTCGTGGATCGGGAAGAAGGGCAACAAGAAGCAGAAATCCACGTGGGCGTCCGCCATGAAGAAGCTCATGTCCGCCGCGCCCCCGGCCGCTCCGGCTCCACCCCCGCAGCCCAAGAGCAAGACGCCGGCTCCACCCCCGCAGCCCAAGAGCAAGACGCCGGCTCCGCCCCCGCAGCCCAAGAGCAAGACGCCGGCTCCGCCCCCGCAGCCCAGGACGCCGCCGCCCAGGCCGAAGACGCCCCCGCTTCCGCGCGAGCGG
>Ga0073934_10003643_pt1 | contig 27792 bp, 26 predicted proteins | sample LarsenN4metaG_FD_76834 | JGI IMG/M metagenome (GOLD analysis project Ga0073934, IMG submission 76834) | Hot spring sediment bacterial and archeal communities from British Columbia, Canada, to study Microbial Dark Matter (Phase II) - Larsen... ... | reverse complement strand
GTCGACCCGGCTCGCGTGCCGTTCGAGGACGGCAAGGCCCGGCATGTCGTTCCGGTGGATCTGTGCAGGATCCGCGAAGTCACCGCGCGCGAAGCGCCTCGCCTCCGCGGCGAGATGCCCGCGAACGAGCGCGACCTGCTCGTCGTCTTCGGCGTCGTCCGCGACGACGATCTGCACACCGCCCGTCGAAGTCGCGCGGAACACGTGCGTCGTGCGATCGAGGTCGAACGGCATCACTTCGGCGCCACGCGCCGCGACCTCCGCCCGCCGTGCATCGCCGTCGCCCGTTGCGCAGGCAGTGAGCAAGACGAGCGCGCAGCCCACGCACGCGATGCGAACGAGCATCAGACGCGCCGAGCGAGGAGTTGGCCGGAACCGCTCGCGACGAGGCGCTCCGAGGCAGTCCAGACCTCGGATCGGAAGGCGACGAGGCCGCGGTCGGCGATCGGCGCCGTTCCCATCGTGAGGAGCCACTCGCCGAGATCGTCGAGCCGGTGGAACTGCACCGCGAGGTCGAGGTTGGGCGCGACCCAGGAGCGGTCGCGACCGGGGTGCGCGCGGGTCGCGGCGGGGAACGACGGCAGGTCGGCCATGACGAGTAGGCGACATGCCTCGAGCACCGGGTCGTCGAACGTCGCGGTCGGCACGAACCGAAGCCACTCGGCCCATTCTGGAGGGCCGCCCGAATACTGCTCCCAGTCGTCGATCCAGCCGAGCGGCTTGCCGTCGAAGTTGTACCAGAAGGGGAACGGCGTTTCCTCGGCCGTGTACTCGGAGATGGACGCGTGGTCGTCGGGGTGCCCGTGCGGGTGCAGCGGCGCGTGGTCGTGCACCACGACGTCGCCTTCGGCGGCGAACCACGCCTGCGCGTCGAGGATCGCCGTACCGTCCTGCGCGATGGACGCGGTCAGCGCCGCTGTTCGCTTCGACGCGCGCCGGACACGCACCGCGATGTCGAGCACGTCGAAGCGAGCGGGCGCGAAGAACTGGCAGGAGAACGACGCGGGCCGCAGGCCCGCACTCACCTCGGCCGCGGCGGCGCGCAGCGCGACGGAAGCCACGTAGCCTCCCATCGGTCCCCAGATCCGCCAGTCCTCGCTGAGCGTCGCGGTGTAACGGCCGCCGCCGCCTTCGACCCGCGTGTCTTTGTCGAGGTCGCCCATTCGACGAGACGCTACCGGCGGCCTGCGAGTGCCGGTCCGGATTATCCGGGGTTGGTGTCGAGATGGCGGCGGCCCGCGCGAACGGCCTGGCTCGCGGCGTACGCCGGGGTCCGCAGGGCGTTGAGGAAGCCGAGCGGCACGATGGTCGCCGTCGCGCGTGTGGGGTCGAAGCGCACGTCCCCGCCGACGACCTCGTCGAGCTCGACGCGAGCAACGGGTTCGCGCGCGCCTGCGGCCGTCACGATCGCAACGTCGACGACGACCCGCGCGTCGGCAAGCCGGTCGAGCGTCAGCCCGGACGGCCCGACGCTGGCGACGAACAGGACGCGCTCGCCGTCGAACCGGTACGGCAGGAGGGTCGACAAGCGCGACCGGCTGAAGTCGATGCCCGGCACGACGAGTCGTGACAGGGGTCCCGGGCCGGAGGACGCGAACAGCAGGTCGACGTGCCGGCCCGGTCCCGACGCGTCGACGACGCGCAGCGCGAGACCGTTGACGTCGGGGACACGCGCCGGCAGACCCGCGCCCCGCGAGAAGCGCGCGACGACGGCGGGAGCCTCGCGCTCGGCGATCCCCCGCCCGCGCTCCGTCAGGCGGGCAGTCCCGCGCATGACGACGCCACGCGGGTGCATGGCGCGTGCTCCACGCAGCGCCGCCGCGAACGCGAACACGCGCGCCGTCGCGTCGCCCAGCCAGCGTGGCACCGGGACGTTCGCGCGCGCGGGCGTCGGGGTCGGCCGGCTCGTCTCCGAGCGGTTGAGCACCTGTGCGTTGAGTCGCCAGAGTGTCTCGGCGTTGCGAGTGGCGACCACCGCTCGGGTCACTCGCGCGAGCACACGCGTCGCCCGGTTCGCAACTTCCTCTTCCATGACGACGTTCGTGCCGGTGCTGTCGGGGTGGAGGACGAACCGCACGGTGGCTCGCAGACCGCGGATGTGCGCGTCGAGCTCCAGCCGCAGCGGAGGCTCCGAGACCACGACATCGGTGGTGTCGGAGACCTCGACCGGTCCCGTTCCGAGCGTGTGGTGCAGGCGCGTCCCCGGCCGGGGAAAGCCCGGCTCCGTGTGCCTGATCTGTTTCGCCCCGACGACCCAGTCCGCGTAGCGGTCGCCGTCGGCCAGCACCCCGAACACCGCGTCGGGCGGCGCATCGATGTGCATCTCGGTCCGGATCACCGACGCGTCGGTGGCAGGGATGTCGGCTCGCACCGCGAGCGACTACCCACGCAGCGACCGTGCCCAACGTGCCACGTTCGGTCCCGCGCCGGGACTGCGCCCTAACGTTGCGCCCGATCCGTACCCCAGCGACGAAGCGGAGCTCCGCGTGCCGTCGATCGACGAACAGGTTGCGCAGATCATGCTCGGCGCCGAGTTCGGCGACGAGCAGCTCGCCGCGACGATGGAGCGCGAGCTGCACGACCGCATCGCGCAGTCGCAGCGGACCGGTACGCCGCTGCGGGTGTACGCCGGGTACGACCCGAGCAAGCCCGACCTGCACCTCGGTCACTCGATCACGATCCGCAAGCTTCGCCAGTTCCAGAACTTCGGCCACGAGGTGTTCTTCCTCGTCGGCACGTTCACCGCGCTCGTCGGCGACACGAGCGACAAGCTCGAGGGCCGGCCGCGGCTCGACCGCGAGACGGTGCTCGCCGCGGCGCGGACCTACGCGGAGCAGGCGTTCACAATTCTCGATCCCGAGCGAACGAAGGTCGTCTACAACAACGAGTGGCTCGACCGGTTGAGCGCGCACGACCTGTTCGAGCTCGCGACTGCGTTCACCGTCCAGCAGTTCATGGCGCGCGACAACTACCGGCGCCGCGTCGCTGCCGGCGACCCCGTCGGGCTCCACGAGGTGCTGTACCCGCTGCTCCAGGGTTACGACGCGGTGCACCTCCGCGCCGACGTGCAGATCGGGGCGACGGAGCAGCTCTTCAACATCATGGCGGGCCGCCGTCTCCAGGAACTGCGGGGCCAGCGGGGGTGCATCTGCATCACCTACCCGGTGCTCGTCGGGACCGACGGCAAGGACCGCATGTCGAAGAGCCGCGGGAACTACATCGGTCTCACCGAGGCGCCGACCGAGCAGTACGGCAAGGTCATGAGCATCTCCGACGACACGATGCGGCAGTGGCTGCGGTTCGTCACGGATTGGACGCCGGCGCAGGTCGCACAGCGCGTCGGCGCGCTCGACGATGGCAGCGTGCACCCCATGGAGCTCAAGAAGGAGCTCGCGGCGGAGGTCGTTCGGATGTACCACGGCGACGCGGCCGCCCACGCAGCGGCCGCCGAGTTCGCGAACGTCCACCAGCGCGGCGCGCTGCCGACCGACATCGAGACGATCGACGCGACCGCGTTCGAGACGATCGTGGACCTGCTGGCGCGGCTCCCGACGGTTGGGTCGAAGCGCCAGGCCCGGCGCCTCGTCGACGACGGCGCCGTCGAGTTCGCCGGCAAACGGGTCGACGATCCCAACCTCGTCGTCGAGCACGAAGGCGTACTGCGCGTCGGCCCTCGCCGATTCTGGAACGTCCGCGTCCCGCACACCGACAGCCGGACGTAGCACACCGCGTTCGCAGCCGGCCCTCAGCGATCGGCGAGGACCGCCGCGAGCACCGCAGCCTCCGCGCGCAGGCGAGCGGCGTGGTCCGTGCGGCCGGCGCGTTCGAACGTCGCCTCGTGTTCGTCGCGCTCGGCGATCTCCCGCTGCACGAGCGCACTCCGCGCTCGGGAGCGGGTTCGGGCATCGCGCCACGCTAACGGGTGGGGGTACCCGGTTCGCGCTCGTTCCCGGAGACGGCATCACATCACGGAGGTCTCGCACGGAGGCCTTCGTGAACGCTGGCGCGCCGCGCGCGTCGCGGTCACACGTCGCCGAGCCCGATCAGCAGGGCACGCAGGAGGCGGGCGAGCTCACGCTGTTCGCGGGCGGTGAGCGGTGCGAGGATCGCCCGCTCGGTGTCGAGGTGCCCGCCGACGACCTCGTCGACCAGCGCCCGGCCCGAGTCGGTCAGCCGCACGAGCACCTTGCGCCGATCGGTCGTGCGGGCCCGCTCGACCAGGCCGCGTTGCTCGAGGCGGTCGATGCGGTTGGTGACCGCGCCGGTGGTGACCATCGTCTGGCGGACGAGCTCGCCGGCGGTGAGCTCGTACGGCTCGCCCGAGCGGCGCAGCGTCGCGAGCACGTCGTACATCCACGCCTCGATCCCGTGCCGAGCGAAGTTCTGCGCGAGGCGCCGGTCGACCAGCATCGACAGGCGCGACACCCTCCCGATCACCTGCACGGGGAAGGAATCGACGTCGGGCCGCACGGCTGCCCACTGGCCGACGATCCGGTCGACGGCATCGCTGCGGTGCTTCGCCATGCCGGCATCCTACGGGAAGATCGGTTGACGTTCAGTATCTTTGTATTAAGATACTGAACATGAAGACGATGCTTGCGACCATCGGCGCACCGGTCGCCTGGGGCACGACCTACGTGTCGGTCACCGAACTGCTGCCCGCGGACCGGCCCCTGCTCGTGGCGGCGATGCGCGTCGCGCCCGCGGGGATCGTCCTGGTGCTCGCCGGCCGGTGGACCGCCCGCCGCCGGCCCCCGCGGATCGAGTGGCGATCGACCGTCGCGCTCGCGATGGCGAACTTCGGCGTGTTCTTCCCGCTGCTCGTCGTCGCGGTCTACCGGCTCCCCGGCGGCGTCGCGGCAGCCGCCGGAGGGCTGCAGCCGCTCCTCGTCGGCGCCCTCGGCTGGGCGGTCACCGGCGCCCGCCCGCGAGGGCGCGACGTCGCGATCGGCGCCGTTGCCGCCGGAGGGGTCGCGATGGTGGTGCTCCGGCCCGGCGCGGGCTTCGACCTGGTCGGCCTCGCAGCCGCGGTGGGAGCGAACGTGTCGTTCGCCACCGGCGTGGTGCTGACCCGGCACTTCGGTGCACCCGCCGACCGTGTCACGGCAACCGGCCATCAGCTGCTCGTGAGCGCGCTCGTCCTCGTCCCGCTCGCGCTCACACTCGAAGGCGCGCCGCCGGTGCCCGGCGCGCGCGAGCTCGCCGGCTACGCGTACCTGAGCCTCGTCGCGACCGCGCTGGCGTTCGTGCTGTGGTTCCGGGGCATCGAGCGGCTGCCGGCAGGCGCACCGCCGCTGCTCGGGCTCGCCTCCCCCGCGACCGGAGCGGTCGCGGGCTGGGTCGTCCTCGGGCAGGCTCTGTCGCCCGTGCAGCTCGCCGGCTTCGCCGTGACGCTCGGCGCGATCGCCTCCGGCGCGCGCCTGCGCGTGCCCGGCGACTCGGGCGGGACGGTCACAGGCATGCGTACACGGCGTCGACGAGCGAACGATTGCGACTGTTCTGCCAGCGCGGCTTGACCGCGTTCATCGAGTATCCGAACGCGAGGCCGGCAACCGGGTCGGCGAATCCGAGCGCACCGCCCGAGCCGAAGTGCCCGAAGCTGCCGGCGTTCGGGCCGAACGGCCGGTCGGGACGCGTCGGCTGGAACCCCAGCCCGAACGTCACCTCACGTTCGAGGAAGGGGCACCAGCCCTCCGATTGCGAGCGCGTCGCCTCCGCGAGGACGTCGGGGCCGAGGACGTGTACGCCGTCGAGCGACCCACCGGCGGCCAGCGCGGCGTACAACCGGGCGATGGCGCGCGCCGTGGCATGGAGGTTGGTCGACGGCACCGATGTCGCCCGCCACGCCGCGGTGTTGACCACGCCGAGGCCCGAGAAGCCAGGCGGGTTGAAGTAGCACAGCACGGTCATCGCGTCGTCGTCGCGGACGTCGTCGGGGAGCGACCAGTCGCCGGTCGGCGGCACCGGCGCTTGCCACACGATGTCGGCGCAGCATCGCTGCTCGCCGGGCGTGAGACCCCACGCCATCTCGAGACCGAGGGGCCCGGCGACCTGCGCGCGCAGCCAGTCACCCGGCGTCCGGCCCGTGACGCGCCGGGCGAGCTCGCCGGCGAGGTATCCGTAGGTGTTCACGTGGTAGCCGTGGCGCGTTCCGGGTGGCCACCAGGGTTCGGTCTGTGCGACCGCGGTCGCCATCACCGCCCAGTCCCAGAGCGCGTCGTTGGTGAGCCGGCGCCGGATGGCGGGCACGCCCGCGCGGTGACACAGCACGTCGCGCACGGTTGCGCCCCGCCGCCCCGCGAGCAGCTCGGGCCACCAGTCCGACGCCGGCCGGTCGAGGTCGAGCGCGCCCGCCTCGACCAACTGCAGCACCGAGAGCGCGACGATCGGCTTGCCGACCGAGTAGACGTTGACGAGCGTGTCGCGCTGCCACGGACGAGTGCGGCCCTCGTCGGCCCACCCTGCCCAGATGTCGACGACGCAACGGCCGTCCACGACGACCGCGCACGCGGCACCGATCTCGCCGATCTCGAAGTTGTGCCCGAACACGTCGCGGACCGGCTCGAAGCGCGCGTCGCACGTCCCGTTCACCGCCGGCACGTCCCGGCACATTACGAGGTCCCCCAGACGAGGTACCCGTACGCTGGCCGCCGTGCCGGCCGACATCGAACCGCCCGCGCTCGCCCGCCTCGTCGACTTCGCGGAACGCCCGAGGACGCGCGACTGGAGCCTGCGCGCCGCGCTCGTGCGTTACGCACAGCCGGAACCGCAGCGGGTCAACGACCTGCTCGAGCTCGTGCGCCGGGTCGAGTGGGCGCTCGGTCAGGACGCGAGGGCCCTTGCTCACGACGGCGAGGAGTTGTGGTCGGCGCTCGATGCGGGGGACGCGAGCGGCCCCCACGCGCGCCTCGTCGGCGTGCTGCGCGCCGCACGGGACCTCGACGGCCTCGGCGACCTGCTGGCGGCATGGGCGCTCGACCCGGCGCGTGACCGCCCCGACGGCGAGGTCGACCGCGTCATCGCGGGCGTGGCGGAGCGCCTCGACGCGCTCGGTGTCCCGCGCGAGGAGCGGGCGAGGCCACCCGGCCGGCGCGGCTGACGCGGGCACAATGGGGTGCCGTGGACGACTTCGTGATCGCACGCAATCCGGACCCGGAGTCGTCGCTGCCCTACTTGCTGCGCGTCCCGGTCGCGTCACGGGCGATCGTGCTCAAGGCGCGCGAGACGTGGCCCCGGACGGCGAAGGTGTACTGCCACCCGGCCGACGAGTGGCCAGAGGATCCGGACGTGATCGAACGCGTCCGGGTACGGCAGTGCAGGCGCCGCGGCGCCGCGATCGACCTCGTGCTCGAACGGGCGCGTGAGAACCGATCGCAGTTCGTGTTCGCACGTGCCCGCGGCCGCGAGGTCGTGTTCTGGCAGAGCGCGCGCACCGCGCGCCAGGCTCGACCCGACGTACGACTCCCCACGGCGCGCGCCTCCGGTGAGCAGCTCGAGATCGTCGTCGACGCACACGAGCGGTACTCGTGGTCGTTCGGGCAGCAGCAGTGCACGACCGTGCGACGCGCGTTGCGCGTGGGCGACTACGGCGTCGAGCTGCACGGGATGCTGGTCGCGGTGGTCGAACGCAAGAGCCTCGCCGATCTGGTGTCGACGGTGACGACGGGCAAGCTCCGCTACGTGCTGAGCGATCTCGCGACGGTGACGAGAGCCGCGGTCGTGGTCGAGGACCGTTACTCGTCGCTGTTCAAGCTCGACCGCGTCCGTCCCGCGGTCGTCGTCGACGGGCTCGCCGAGGCGCAAGTGCGAGTCCCGACGGTGCCGATCGTGTTCTGCGAGAACCGAACGCTCGCGCAAGAGTGGACCTACCGCTTCCTCGGCGCCGCCCTCGTCCACGCCCGAGACGACGAAGCCGCGCGAACACGTGCCCTCGCACTGGTTCCCCCCGGGACCGAGACGAACCCGAGCACGGCGCACGTTCGTGCGTGGGCGCGCCGGGCCGGCATCACCGTCCCGGATCGCGGTCGCCTGCGGCCCGAGGTGTGGGCGGCGTACCGAGCCGAGCACCCGGAGCTCTGAGCGCGGCACCTCGGTCGGCGCCGACGCGTTCGCGGCGGTTCGCCCAGCACGCACGCATCAGGTCGAGCACGAAGCCGATGCCGCCGCGCATGACTTGTGGCGGGTCGCCGTCCTGGCGCAGCACGGTGACGTCGGTGCCGTCGTCGCCGTGGACGACGCACGTCTGGTGCATGCGCCGGCGCCTCGGGTGCTGCGACGGGCGCAGCGTGACGGATCCGTCGGCGTCGAGCGGCGCAGCCCACCCCGCGCTGTCGAGGACGATCCCCACGCAGCCGTCGGGCGGAGCGAGCCACACCGGGATCTCGCGGGCGGCGCCCGACCAGAAGGGTACGAGCGAGAAGCCGTCGCCGCGCAGCCGGATGCCGAAGAGCCGGGCGGGGTCGGGACACGGATCGAGCGCGAGCACGCGTTCGTCGACCGCGAGCGCGAGTTGGTCGGAGAAGGCATCGGTCATGGGACCTCCCGAGCGGTGTGTGCGGAGACGGGGACGGCGTCCGCCGTCGCGTCGGGCTCGGGAGATCGAGCGCTCGCGGCCGAACGTACTCCGCCGGCGCACGCGAGGAAAGGGCCGCCGCGCGATCCGGCTCACCGCATCCGGCCGGCGTCGAGCGTGACGACGTGGTCGGCGCGGGCGAGCGCGACCGGGCTGTGCGAGACGACCAGGCACGTGAGGTCGTCGCGCTCGAACAGCCGCCGCCACAGCTCCGCTTCGGTCGTCGCGTCGAGCGCGGACGACAGGTCGTCGAACACGAGGAGCTCGGGTCGCCGCACGAACATGCGGGCCGCCGCCGCCCGGTGGAGCTGCCCGCCCGACAGGCGGACGCCGCGCGACCCGACCAGCACGTCGAGGCCGGCGGCGAACGCCTCGATGTCGTCCTCGAGCACGGCCGCGCGGACGCCGTCGTCGACGTCTCGTGCTGTGACCGAGTAGCCCGCCACGATGTTGTCGCGCAGCGACTCGCTGAAGAGCCTGGGTACCTGCGGCGTGAACGCCGCCCGGGGCGGGACGAGGAACGTCGCCGGGTCGACGATCTCGCCGTTCCAGCGGATCTCGCCGCCTGCGCGTGGGAGCAGGCCCAGGACCGCGTGGAGCAGCGTCGTCTTGCCGGCACCGACCCGACCGGTGACCACGGTCACGGTGCCCCGCTCGATCGTGAACGAGATGTCGGAGACGCCGCGCCCGCTCAAGGGGTGGACGGCGGTGACGCCGGCGACGTCGAGTCGTACCAAGCGGTGACGCGGAGGCGGCGACGATGGGTCGGGCAGCCGGTCGCGCAGGTACACCGGCGCGGGCGCGACGATCGCCGACGGCGGCGCGCTCGGAACGAGCGCGTGCATGCGCTCGATCGACACCGCCGTCCGCTTCAGCTCGGTGACGACCCGCCCGATCTCGGCGGGCAGGTACGTGAGCTGGTCGAGGAACACGACGAACAGCGCGAAGTCTCCGACCGAGAAGGTCCCACGACGGATGCCACTCGCGCCCACGAGCAACACCACTCCGGTGCCCACGTGCACGAGGTGGTAGTTCATCGAGTTGACGATCTCGCCGAAGACACGGTCGCGGATCGAGAGCCGCCGGCGCCGCTCGCCGATCTGCTCCAGCCGGTCCACCACGCGCGACTCGGCACCCGCCACCCGGATGGCGAGGTGCGAACCCAGCAGCTCGCCGAGGAACCGGGTCAGACCGGTCGTCGATTCGAGGGCGGCGGCGCCGTACCGGCTCGACCGTGTCCCGAGCGCGTCGCTCACGAGTGCGGCCGCGATGACCGGCGCGAAGGCGACCGCCATGAGCACTGGGTCGATGGCCGCCATGACGACCACCGCGACGACCGCGAAGGCCGCCCGCGCGACGAGGTCGCAGATGCCGTCCATCGAACCGCTCGTGATCGACGGTGGGTCCTCCCGGAACCGGGCGAGCGCCTCGGCCGGTGGCATCGTCAGGCCGCGCGCGCCGTAGGCATCGAGTAGTCCCGCGAACAGGTTGCGCTGGAGCAGCGCGTGCGACTTGTACGAGAAGCCGCTCCACGCGCGTGACACCGCGAGCTCGGTCACGACCTCCGACAGCTGGAGCGCCGTGACGAGCACCACGGCCGTCCACGTGTCGAGCCCGGCATCGCCGCCGAACGAGTCGAAGAACGCCCGCAGCGTGACCCCGAGCGCGAGCGGTATCCCGCAGTAGAGGACCGACGCGAACGCGACACACGTCCAGAAAGACGCCGCGGTGAACCGGATCAGCGCGCGGACGAACGCCACACTGTTCACGCCAAGACCTCACCCGACCCGGTCCGCACGAGCTGCGCGAGCCGCGAGGTCGGATCGGCCGCGAGCTCGTCGCGCCGCCCGAACTCGACGACCCGGCCGCCGTCGAGGACGACGACCGAGTCGGCGCGCGCGACGGTGCTCAGCCGGTGCGCGATCACGACACCGGTGCGGCCTTCGAGCAGACGAGTGATCGCGTGCTCGAGCAGCTCCTCCGTCCGGGGATCCAGGCGCGACGACGCCTCGTCGAGCACCACGACACCCGGGTTGCGCAGGAATACCCGCGCGAGCGCGACGAGTTGCGCCTCCCCCGCCGACAGGCCACGCGCGGTCGGCCCGAGCAGCGTGTCGAGTCCGTCGCCGAGATCGTCGAGCCAGCCGTCGAGCGCGAGCGACGCGAACACGGCGCGCAGTGCGCGGTCGCCGACGTGCGGATCGAACAGCGTGACGTTGTCGCGCAGCGTCGCGGCGAACAGCTGCACGTCCTGGGTGACGAACGCGACGCGTTCGCGCACGTCGCGGAGCCGGCAGCGACGGACGTCGACGCCGCCGAGCCGCAGGGACCCGGAGGTCACGTCGTGCAGGCGGAACAGCAGCCGCGCCGTCGTCGTCTTCCCCGAACCCGTACGACCGAGGAGCCCGAGCACCTGCCCCGGCTCGAGACGCCACGACACCCTGTCGAGCACGAGCTCGGTCCGGTACGCGAACGAGACGTCGTCGAGCTCGACCGAGAGCGGCCCCGAACCGAGTGCGGCGCCTTCGCCGTCCGCGACTGCCGGCCGCGTGACGAGCAGCTCCCGTACGCGCACGATGCCGCCCATCGCCTGCTGGAAGCTGTTCATGTGCCGCGACAGCCGATCCAGCGGCACGCGCAGCAGTGTCGTGTACCGCACGATCATGAAGACCGCGCCGATCGTGAGGGCGCCCGAGTCGTGGAGCACGACGCTCAGTGCCAGCGCAGTCGACGCGCCCACGACGAAGAGCGCATTGACGATGTTCGAGAACAGCGACCCCGCGAGCACGCCGCGCCGGCCGCTGCGGTAGCGGTCGCCGAGACGTTCGTGGAGGCGGCGCATCGTGTAGCTGTCCGCGCCGTTGGCCTTGATGTCGGGCAAACCTCCGAGGCGCTCTTCGAGGAACGAGCTCAGCTCGGCGTTCGCGCGCCGCGCGTCACGAGCCCGCCTCCCGACGAAGGCCCCACCGCGCGCCATGAACACGACGGCCGCGGCCGAGGAAGCAGTGAGGACCCCGCCGATCCGCCAGTCGGCCCACCAGACGAGCACGAGCACGCCGGCGAGGAAGAGCGCGCTGCCGGCGACGTGGACGACGAAGCGCGCGAAGAAACCGGCGATCGCGGAGACGTCGCCGTCGATCCGTTCGATGAGCGCTCCCGGCCCGTGCTCGGCATGGAACGAGTCGTCGAGCGACAGAACGTGGCGAGTGAGGTCACCCCGCAGCGCGTTCGTCGTCCTCCAGCCGATGTCCTCGGCGACGTAGGTCTCGGCGACCGACGCCGCCTGCGCCAGCACCGCGGTGCCGAGGAACGCGAGGGCGATCGAGACCAGCCTCGACGTCGAGGCGCCCGCCTGCGCGTCGTCGACGAACACGCGCACGAGCTGGGGATTCGCCAGTTGCAGCGCCAGGCAAGTGAGGAGCAGCGCAGCGAGGAGCACGAGGCGCCGCCGCTGCGGGCGGAGGTAGGTCGCGACGAAGTCGCGGTCGAGTTCTCTAAGCACGAGGCGCTCCTGTGGTCAGCACGAGATCGGACTCGGGTGCTGTCCAGAGCCGCCGTTCGGTCCGCGCCGCAACGGCGCCGGGGTGGGAGTCCGCTACACGGGTGTGCGGGCCGGCGAGACGGGGGCCTGGACGGAGCGCGATGTCATGTCTCGGACCTCCGGGTCGCAGTGCTCCGCGCAACCTAGCCGCCGCCGAGTCGCGCGGCGCCGAATTACTCTCGGCGGAGAATCCATCAACTTGGTTTGATCGATCTTCGATGACCAGCTACGGTCGAGCCCATGCGGTCGACGGGTGCCGAGCCCGCACCAGCACCACCCGCGTTCGTGCAGCTCGTCGCCCACCCGGTGCGGTGGCGCCTCCTGCGCGAGCTGTCACGCAGCGATCGCGCGGTGCGCGAGCTCACCGAGCGCGTCGGGGAACCGCAGAACCTCGTGTCGTACCACCTCCGCCGCCTGCGCGACGGCAGCCTCGTGTGTGCACGCCGCAGCGCCGCCGACGGGCGCGACAGCTACTACGCGATCGACTTCGAGCAGTGCGAGCGACAGCTCCGAGCCGTCGGTGAGGCGCTGCACCCGGCGCTCCTGTTCGCACCGATCACACCGGGCGCATCCGCGCCGCCGCGCCGGCGACCGCGCGTGTTGTTCCTCTGCACCGGCAACAGCGCACGCTCGCAGATCGCCGAGACGCTGCTCCGCCACCTGTCGGGCGGCCACACCGACACAGCGAGCGCGGGAAGCCACCCCAAGCCACTGCATCCGAACGCGATCCGCGTCATGCGCAAACGCGGCTTCGACATCAGCGGCAACCGCACGAAGCACTTCGACGAGCTCACCGCGCAGCGGTTCGACCTCGTCGTCACCCTGTGCGATCGCGTGCGCGAGGTCTGCCCCGAGTTCCCGCGCCAGCCCGAGCTCGCACACTGGAGCATCCCCGACCCCGCGCGGGAGGGAACGACGGACCGCCAGTCGTACCCCGCGTTCGAGCGGACGGCCGCCGAGCTCGAGACCCGGATCCGGTTCCTGCTCCCGCTGCTCATCAACACGTCGCACGTCAATTAACCCGAGGAGGTCGGCAGATGTCGACGGCTGAGACAGTCAACGTTCGCTACATGGTCGACGACGTGGAGGAGGCGATCCGGTTCTACACCGCGCTCCTCGGTTTCGAGGTGATCAGCAACGCCGCGCCCGCGTTCGCCGACGTCAAGCGCGGGAACCTGCGCCTGCTGCTCGCCGGGCCCACCAGCTCCGCCGGGCGGCCGATGCCCGACGGCACGAAGCCCGGTCCGGGTGGCTGGAACCGGATCCACTTCATCGTCGACGACGTCGCGGCCGAGGTCGCGCGGCTGCGCGATGCGGGCGGCCGGTTCCGCAACGACATCGTCGAGGGCCCCGGCGGCAAGCAGGTCCTGCTCCAGGATCCCTCGGGCAACGTCGTGGAGCTGTTCCAACCGGCCGCCCATCGGATCGGCACCTAGGGTTCCGCTCGTGACCGCCCTCGACCTGCTCGATCCCGAGATCGCCGCCGTCGCCGCGCTCATCCCCTTCGACTCGCTCGACCACGAGACGCTGTCGACCCTGCGCGGCCTCGACACGGCACGTGTGCCGGTGTCCGACGCGGTCGAACGCACAGACCATGTCGTCCCGGGCGAGCCGCCCGTAGCCGTGCGCGTGCACCGGCCGAAAGGACCCGATGGCGCGCTGCCGTGCGTGTTCTCGATGCACGGAGGCGGCTACGTGATCGGCAGCCACGACATGGAGGATCCGCTGTTCGACGAGCTGTGCCCCAAGCTCGGCGTCGTCGCCGTCTCGGTCGACTACCGCCTCGCACCCGAGACGCCGTACCCCGGACCCCTCGAGGACTGCTACGCCGGCCTCCGGTGGACGTTCGAGCACGCCGGCGAGCTCGGGATCGACACCCGGCGCGTCGGCATCATGGGCGTGAGCGCGGGGGGCGGTCTCGCCGCCGCGCTGGCGTTGCTGGCACGCGACCGGGGCGAGTTGCCGATCGCGTTCCAGCTCCTCGACCAGCCGATGCTCGACGACCGGCAGGTCACGCCGTCGAGCCGTCGCGACGGGCTGCCGGTGTGGAGCAGGGAGTCGAACGCGTTCGGCTGGCGGTCGTACCTGGGCGAGCTCTACGGGCGCGACGACGTACCGCACACCGCGGCGCCCGCGCGCGCGACCGACCTCTCGGGCCTGCCGCCCGCGTTCGTGTCGGTCGGCACGGTCGACGGTTTCCTCGACGAGGACGTCGACTACGCGGCGCGGCTGAACCAGGCCGGCGTGCCGACCGAGTTGCACGTGTACGCGGGCGCGTGCCACGGCTTCAACCAGCTCGCGCGCGATGCGCCCGTCTCGCGGCGATGCCGGCGCAACATGGAAGACTGGCTCGCCAGGCAGTTGGACCGTGGTGACTGATCGGAAGCGGATGAACGTCGTCGTCGTCGGGGCGTCGAGTGGATTGGGTCGGTGCATCGGGGTCGACCGCGGGCAGCGGGGCGACCGGGTCGCGTTGCTCGCCCGCCGCCACGACCGGCTCGCCGGCGCCGCAGCCGACGCCGGACCCGACGCGCTCGCGATCAGTTGCGACGTCACCGACGAGCAGGGGTGCCGGGCGGCGATCGAGGAAGCGGCCGAGAAGCTCGGCGGGATCGACGCCCTCGTGTACGCGACCGGGATCGGACCGCTCGCACCGCTCGAGCGTGTCGACGCGGCGACCTGGAGGCGTGCCTTCGACACCAACGTCGTCGGCGCGGCGATCGCGACCGCGGCTGCGCTGCCCTCCCTGACCGCGACGCACGGCGCAGCGGTGTACCTGTCGTCGGTGAGCGCGTCGCTCACGCCACCGTGGCCGGGGCTCGGCGCCTACATCGTGAGCAAGGCCGCGCTCGACAAGCTCGTCGAGGCGCTGCGGGCCGAGCATCCCGGCGTCGGGTTCACCCGTCTCGTGGTCGGCGACTGCGCAGGCGGAGAAGGCGACGCCATGACCGAGTTCCCCCGCGACTGGGATTCGCAGTACGCATCGGAGATTGCGCCGACGTGGTTGCAGCGCGGCTACATGAACGGGGGCCTCGTCGACGTCGCGGAACTCCTGCGCGTCGTCGACGCAGTCCTGCGCTGCGGCGCGACGATCCCGTCGGTCACGGTGACGCCGCGCCCACCCGCGTGAACGCCCGCTCCGACACGCGCCCGAGCAGCTTCGTCAACACCCGGTACGGGACGTTGCCGTAGGGCCACTGGGTGACGATCTTGCCGGTCTCGGACCGGAAGTAGTTGTTGCTCGCAGCCCACGACGTGCCGGGCATCTTCGACTGGAGCCAGCGGTACCACCGATCCTCGAAGCGTTGCTTCACCTCGATCGCAGTCACGCGCTCTCGGATCATGCGCTTCACGGCGCGCACCGCGTACTCCGCCTGGCTCTCCAGCATCATCACGATCTCGCCGCCGTTGGTCCCCGGCCCGTACAGCATGAAGAAGTTGGGGAAGCCGGACACCGTGATGCCCAGGTAGGCGCGCGGCTCTCCCGCCCAGTGCTCGTGGAGGCTCCGGCCTCCCTTGCCGACGACCTGCAGGCGTGCGAGGTACTCCGCGGCCTTGAAGCCGGTCGCCAGAACGACGACGTCGACCGCGCGCTCCACGCCCTCGCTGTCGACCAGCCCGGTGGCCGTGAGCGCGGTCACGGCGCGCGGGACGAGCTCGACGTTGGCCTGCTTGAGCGCGCGGTAGTACGTGCTCGCGACCACCGGCCGCTTCCCCGGATACGGATAGGTCGGCGTGACCGCGTCGAGCAGGTCGGGCCGGTCCGCGAACTGCCGAGCGATGTACGCGCGGCAGAACTCCTCGCGCTGCGCGTTGGTCTTGGTCCCGGGCCGGTAGAGCAGCCCGCGCCAGAGGTTCTTCTCGAGCGCGTACCGCTGGCGCAGCCGCTCCCGGCGCCGTCGCCAGGGCCGGGCGAGCGCGGCACGTTCGGCTGCGTCGAAGTCTCGCTCGCCCTTCGGCACGACCCACCCCGGTTCCCGCTGGAACACGTACAGCCGTTCCACGATCGGTTGGATGGCGGGCACGACCTGCGTCGCGGACGACCCGGTCCCGACGACCGCGACGACCTTGCCGGTCAGGTCGTGTTGGTGCTCCCACCGTGCGGTGTGGAACTTCGGTCCGCGGAACTCGTCGAGGCCCGGCCACTCGGGGAGGCGCGGGACGTTGAGGAACCCGACCGCGCTCACGAGGACGTGGCACTCGTCGACGGCGCCGTCGGCGAGCCGAACGTTCCACACGTGCCGGTCGTCGTCCCAGATCGCCGATTCGACCGCGGTCCCGAGGCGCAGGTGGGGGCGGAGGCCGAACGCGTCGACCGTCTCTTCGAGGTACTTCTGGAGCTCCGCCTGACCGGCGTGGGTGCGCGTCCAGAGATGGGGCTTGAACGAGTAGCAGTAGAGGTGCGACGGCACGTCGACCTCGGCGCCCGGATACGTGTTGTCCCACCAGGTGCCGCCGACACCGAGCGACGATTCGTAGATCGTGAACGTGTGGACCCCCGCCCGGAGCAACTTCACACCGGCCGCGATGCCGCCGAACCCGGCGCCGACGACCACGACGCGCGGTGTCCCCGCCGGTCCGAACAGCTCGCGCGCCGTCGGCCCCGTCACGCCGTGACGATCGGGAGCTTCAGCCAGCCGCGGGTGGTGGACGTGTGATCGAGCACGGCGCGCTCGTAGTCGACCTCCCAGTCGGTCCAGCGGTTGAGCACCTCGTCGAGGACGACCCGGCCTTCCATGCGCGCGAGCGCGGCGCCGAGGCAGAAGTGCAGGCCGTAGCCGAACGCGAGGTGGTGGTCGATGCGGCGGTGGATGTCGAACGCGTCGGGGTCGCGGAAGTGGCGCTCGTCGCGGTTCCCCGAGGCGTTCAACAGCAACATGATGCTGCCGGCGGGAACCGGCTGCCCGTAGTGCTCCACGTCGCGCGTCACGACACGCGCCTGCACCGGCGACGGGCTCTCGTAGCGCAGGATCTCCTCGACGGCGTTCGCGACGAGCGTCCGGTCCGCGGCCAGCTCGCGGCGCTGGTCGGGGTGGTCGGCGAGGAGCTGGCCGGTCCACCCGATGAGTCGCCGCGTGGTTTCGTTTCCCGCCCCGGCGAGCAGGTTGACGTACATCAGCACTTCGGTGCGTTCGAGCGTCCGGGTGATCCCGTGCTCGTCCTCGAACTCGGTCGTCAGCAGCTTCGTCGTGAGGTCGTCGGAGGGATGCTCGGCCCTCCAGTCGACGTAGTCGGCGAACGTCTCGGCGATGGCGTCGACGTCGATCGGCTTCTCGGTGTCGAGGTGGAGGCGTTCGTCGGCCGCGTCGCGCATCGCGATCTGGTCGGCCTCGGGGATGCCGAGGAGCATCCCGATCACGAGCATCGGGACGACCGCCCCGAGGTCGCCGACGAAGTCGAACCCGCCCGCGCCGACGAACTCGTCGAGCGCCCGCGCGCAGAACTCGCGCACGCGGGGCTCGAGCGCGTTCATCGCCTTCGGCGTGAAGACCCGTGACAGCAGCAGGCGGTGGACGTCGTGCTGCGGCGGGTCCTCGAAGAGGACGAGCCCGGGCGGAAGCTCGATATCGGCCTTGATGAGCTCGAGGATGCTGCCCTTGGCCGACGAGTAGGTCTGCCAGTCGACGAGACCTCGCTCGACGTCGTCGAAGCGGCTCAGCGCGTAGAACTCGTGTTGTTCGTTCCAGTACAGCGGCGCCTCGTCGCGCAGCCGCTTCCACACCGGGTAGGGGTCGTTGTCGATCTCCACGTCGTACGGGTCGTAGCGGAGCATGCCGTCGCTCGTCGTCGTCATGTCGTCGTCATGTCGTCGTCATGCGGCGAGATCCTCCTCCCGCAGGGTCGTGACGCTGATGTTAGAACAGGGCGCCGTCGCGCAAGGCGGCGAAGAACGCATGCACGTCGGCGGCGAACAGCTCGGGCTGCTCCATCGCGGCGAAGTGCCCGCCGCGCGGCATCTCCGACCAGCGCACGACGTTGTAGCGCCGCTCGACCCACGACCGCGGATAGCGCACGACCTCCTTCGGGTAGCGCGCCACCCCTGTGGGAACCGCGACGTAGTCCGGCGCGGCCGACTCGGCGTTGCGGTGCTCCCAGTAGAGGCGCGCCGACGATGCCGCCGTTCCTGTCACCCAGTACACCATCACGTTCGTGAGCAACTGGTCGCGCGTGAAGGCGTTCTCGGGATGCCCGTCGCAGTCGCTCCACGAACGGAACTTCTCGACGACCCAGGCGAGGAGACCGGCGGGCGAGTCGTTGAGCGCGACGCCGACGGTTTGCGGTTTCGTCGACTGCTCGAGCGCGTATCCCGACTCGTCGCGGGCGAACCGCGCCATCGCCGCGAGGTCGGCCTTGTCGGCGTCGCTCAGCTCGACCGCCTCGTCGGGCCGGTCGGCTACCGGCATGTTGAGGTGCAGACCGACGCAACGGTGGCCGTCGAGCGCAGCGACGCGGGTGGCGACCTGCGCGCCCCAGTCGCCTCCCTGCGCGCCGTATCGCGCATATCCGAGCCGGTCCATGAGCGCGGCGAACGCGCGTGCGATGCGCCAGGTGTCCCAACCGCGCGTCACGGTCGGCGCCGAGAAGCCGTAACCGGGAAGCGACGGCGCCACCACGTGGAACCGCTCGGTCAGTCTCGGGACGACGTCGAGGAACTCCACGACCGAGCCGGGCCACCCGTGGATCAACAGCAGCGGCAGCGCATCGTCGCTCGCCGAGCGCGCGTGCACGAAGTGGATCGACTGCCCGTCGATCTCGGTGAGGGAGTGGTCGAGCGCGTTGATCCGCACCTCCTGCGCGCGCCAGTCGAATGTGGCGCGCCAGTAGTCGACGAGCTCGCGTAGGTAGCCGGAGGGAACCCCGTAGTCCCAGCCCGCGCCGTCGACCTCGTCGGGGATGCGTGCATGGCCGAGCCGGCGGCGCAGGTCGTCGAGGACGGCGTCGTCGACGTGGAGCGTGAACGGGTCGATCACGACGACCTGCTCGTCATGCGAGCTGGGGCCGCATCCCCGGCCGCGGGCCGTCGAGTTGCCGCTCGTCGCGCCGGATCGGCGTGCCGTTGACGAGCACGTGGCGCAGGCCGGTCGGCTCCTCGGCCGTCAGGCGCTCGGCGTCGGCCGGGAAGTCGCGCACGCGCCGGATGGGACCGGTTCCGACCGTGCGCGGATCGAACACGCACACGTCGGCCCAGTTGCCCGCGCGCAGGTAGCCGCGGCGCGCGAAGCCGAACATGTCGGCCGGCTCGCCCGTGAGCTTGCGCACGGCCCGTTCGAGCGGCATCACGACGCGTTCTCGGACCCACCTCCCGAGCAGATCGGTGGGCAGCGGCGCGTCGCAGAGCTGGTCGACGTGCGCGCCGGCGTCCGAGAGGCCGAGTGCCACGTGCTCGTGCGTCAGGAGCTGCGCGACCGCGTCGGGGTCGTCGTTCGCGATGTACGCGCGAAAGCGCGTCGCGAGATCGTCGGCGACTGCGACCTCGCAGAGGACGTCGAGGGGCCCGCAGCCGCGCTCGCGCGCGAGGTCGCTGACCCGCCGGCCCACGAGCTCGGGGAAGCGATCCGATTCCGACACCTCGAACGTCTCCCAGCGCGGCTTCATCGGCGAGTGCTCGAGGTCCTCGGCGGCGCGTGCTCGCCAGCCGGGGTCGCGGTAGGCGGCAATGCGCGCGTCGCGGTCGCGCTGCAGCAGCTCACCGAACACCCTGCCCGTGTTCAGGCTGTACGGGTCGGCCATCGTGAACTGCATCGTGAGGGGGCGGGGCGTGACCTGCGGCCACACCTCCTTGCCCGCGGCGAGGGCCTGCTCGTGGAGCGCGAGGGGCTCGAGGTGCTTGCCGCCGGGCGCGGCGAACATCGGGTACGTGAAGGGCCGGCCGACGCGCGGCTGCCAGTCGTACACGTCGGCGTAGCTGCACTGCGGTCCGGGCGTGATGAGGACCACGCCTCGGCCGGCGGAACCGGCCGCCAGGAAGAGCGCGTCGACCTCGTCGCGCTCCGCATAGCGGCTGGGGACCGGCTTGCCGTCGATCCCACGATGCGCGTACGAGAAGCTGGTCGAGAACCCCGCCGCTCCGGCCTCGATGCCCTCGCGGACGAGCACGCACATGCGTTCGATCTCGTCGACCGTCGCGGCGCGCTCGTATGCCGCGTCGCCCATCACGTAGAGCCGGAGCGGCGAGTGGCCGACGTACGCGGTGAAGTTGAGGACGGTCCCGCGGCTACGAACCGCATCGAGGTACTCGGGGAAGGTCTCGAAGTCCCAGGCGATGCCGGCGTGCAGCGTCGCGGGGTCCATGTCCTCGACGTTCTCCAAGGTACGCACGATGACGTCGCGGTGCTCGGGTCGCGTCGGCGCGATGGCGAACCCGCAGTTGCCGGCGACCACCGTCGTGACGCCGTGGTACGACGACGGCCGCAGCGCGGGATCCCAGAAGACCTGCGCGTCGTAGTGCGTGTGGATGTCGATGAACCCCGGGGTGACGGCACAACCCGACGCGTCGAGCTCGAGCTCGCCGCGCCGGTTCGGTGCGATCTCACGGATCACGCCCCCGGCGATCGCGACGTCGGCAACCCGGCCCGGTCCGCCGGTGCCGTCGTAGACCGTCCCGCCGCGGATGACCAGCTCACTCATGAGCGCGCTCGCTGCCGTCTGCCGCTGGATACACCATGAACTCCAGGAGGTTGCCGTCGGGGTCGCGCACGTAGACGCTCGTCGCGGTCTCGCGGCGGGCTCCCTGCCGCTCCACCGGACCTTCGACGACGACGGCACCGGCCGCGTCGAGACGCTCCGACAATGCCGCCGGCGACCCGTCCCACACGAAGCACAGGTCGCCGCACGGCGGGCGGGCGGCGGGCGCGCGGAGGTCGAAGCCGCGCTGCCACAGCTCGGGCCGGTGGAAGTTGATCATCTGGTTGCCCGCGTAGACCGATACGACGGCGCGCTGCTCGGCGATCTCGAATCCGAGCGTACGGTAGAACGCGATCATCTCGTCGGTGTGCTGCATCGGCAGCGAGACGTGGTCGAACCCGTGGATCTCAGGACACATCGCCGAACCCGTAGAGCCGCGCGCAGTTCGCCGCCGTGACCTTGCGGCGATCCTTCGCCGAGAGCGTTCCGAGGGTCGACTCGATCGCCTCGCGGGAGTGCGGGAACGTGCTGTCGGTGTGGGGATAGTCCGACGCCCACATACACGTGTCGGCACCGAGGAGCGGGATGAGCTGCGCACCGAGCGCGTCCTCCTCGAACGTCGCGTAGACCTGCCGCCGGAACAGCTCGCTCGGAGCGATGCTCGGCGCGTAGTCGAGCTTGTCGCCGAGGCTCTTCCACTCGAGGTCCATGCGCGCGAGGAAGTACGGCAACCACCCGACGCCCGACTCTGCGAGGACGAGCGTGAGGCCCGGGTGCCGTTCGAGCGCGCCGCTGAACACCATCGTCGCCAGCGGCTCGTCGAGCTGGAGCGGCAGCAGCGAGGCGAACGCCGCCGACTGCCACTTCCCGATGCGGTAGCTCAACCTCGGCGACGTGCCGCCCCTGATGTGGAAGCTGATCGGCAGACCGGTCTCCTGCGCGGCCGCCCAGAGCCGGTCCCAGGCGCGGTCGCCGACGTCGACGTCGAAGACGCTGACGATCGCGCCCCGGTGGCCGATGCTCGCGGCCCGCTCGAGCTCCGCAGCCGCGGCGGCGGGCGAGTGCGAAGGTAGGAACGCGAGCACGCACAGTCGATCGGGTGCGACCGCGTTGAACTCCTCGATCGCCCAGTCGTTCCAGGCCGAGTAGCACGCGTCTTGGAGCTCCGCGTCGGCGATGGCGAAGCCGAGGGAGAGCGGGCCGTAGATCACCGAGGCCCGGAGACCGTCGAGGTCGAGGTCCTGCAACCGCATCTCGGGCGTCCCGGCCCGGTAACCGTCGTCGTCGATGCCCGCCCGGCCGATCGCGTTGAGCTGTTTCGCGAGCGTGGACTTCGGCGACCGTCCGCTGCGACCGATGACCGCACCGTCGCAGATCCATACGAGCTCGCCGTCGCGCGCGACGACTCGCGGGCCGCGCTCGACGAGCGCGCTCGGAAGTCGCGACTCCCACAGTTTCGGCGGGACCGCATACAGGTCGAGGTGGTCGTCGCACGAGTAGATCGCGCTCATCGCTGGTCGCGCTCCTTCATGAGGACGTCGCCGAGCTTCGGCGGCGGCGGGCCCGCGGTCGTGCCGCCGTCGACGGGAAGGACGATCCCCGTGACCTGCGCCGCGCGGTCACTGGCGAGATACAACACGGCGTTCGCCACGTCGGCAGGCGACGCCATGCGCTGGAGCGGCTGCATGAGCCTGACGATCGCCTCCTGGTCGTACGTCGCGTTGATCGCCGTCGGGACGTGCGCCGGCGCGACGCAGTTCACCCGCACGCCGTGCTCCGCGACATCGATCGCGATGCAGCGCGTCACGTGGACGACGGCGGCCTTCGCCGCGCGGTAGGCCATGAGCCCGCCGCCCGCGTTGATCCCGCCGATGGAGGTGGTGTTGACGATCGAGCCGCCGCCCTGTGCGGCCATGTAGCGCGCCGCTCGCTGGCAGCCGACCATCACCCCGAGGAGGTTGACGCGCAGCAGCGCGTCGAAGTCTTCGAATTCGTCGTCGAGGAAGCGTCGACGCCGGCCGCCGATGCCCGCGTTGTTGCACATGATGTCGAGCCCGCCGAAGCGCTCGACGGCGAAGTCGACGGCCGCCTGCACGTCGCCGGCGTCGGCGACGTCGGTCGGCACGAACGCGGTCGCGTCGCCGATCTCGGCCGCGGCCTGCTCGCCGCGCTCGACGTCGACGTCGGCGACCACGACCCGGGCGCCTTCCGCGACGAAGCACTCGACGATTCCGCGGCCGATCCCACCGGCCCCTCCGGTCACGACTGCGACCTTGCCCGCGAGCTCGCCCGTCATGGCGGTCGGCTCAGTCCTCGATCCAGTAGTCGGGAACCGTGTCGACGCCGTGGCGCGCGAACACGGCGTCGATCTCGGCCAGGTCGGCGTCCGCGATCGACCACCCGACGGCACCGACGTTGTCTTCGAGCTCGCCGACGTTGCGGCAGCCGACGAGCGACGTGCTGACGGCGGGGTGCGAAGTCGTCCAGCGCAATGCGAGCTGCGGAAGGCTCTTGCCGTAGCGGTTCGCGATCTCGCGCAGCTCGTTCACGGCCCGGACGTTCTCGGCGAACGACTCGGGCCCGAACAGCGCTTCGAACATCTTGATCGATCCCATCTTCCCCTGCCGTGCCCGCCAGTCCTGCGCGCCGAAGTCGATGTCCTCGGTGAAGGTCCCGGCAAGGAGGCCGTACGCGAGCGACCCGTATGCCATGAAGCCGACACCGTGTTGCTCGCAGTACGGCAGGATCCCGCGCTGCATGCGGCGATCGAACATGTTGTAGCCGTACTGGACGACGTCGATGCGCCGCAGCTTCATGCACTCCTCGACCTGCTCCGGCCGGAAGTTCGACACGCCGACGAACCGGGCCTTACCGGCGCGGACGATGTCGTCGAGCGCCTGCATCGTCTCCTCGAACGGCGTGAGCGGATCCGGCCAGTGGACGAGGTACACGTCGACGTAGTCGGTCCCGAGGTTCTGGAGGCTCTTGTCGATCGACGCGAGCGCGCGGGTGCGGCTGCCGTCGCGCAGGTTCGGCCGGTCGCGATAGTTCATGCCGAACTTCGTGACGACGATCGCTTCGCCGCGCCGGCGGCCGAGCGCGGCACCGAGCGCGCGCTCCGACGCCCCCATGCCGTAGCCCTCGGCGGTGTCGAAGCAGTTGACGCCGAGGTCGAGCGCCCGGCCGACCGCCCGGGCGAACTCCGCCGCGTCGACCTCGCCGTACCCGCCGCCGACTTCCCAGCAACCGAAGCCGACGGCCGAGACGTCGAGCCCGGTCCGTCCGAACGGCCGCCGTTCCATTCCACCCCCAGGTCAGCGTGCTAACACATGCGTCACTGCGACCGTATCATTGCGGGGAGAAGTTCGGAAAGGCGCGGCCGTCGCCCTGCGCGCGCAACTAACGGTAGTGTCACGACCGGCAATCCCGAGGAGGCCCATGGCCCAGGACGAGCGAGTCGCGGTCGTGCGCCGCGCGCCATTCTCCGACAACCCCCGCGTGGGGGCCAGGGGGCAGCGCACGCAGCAACGGATCCTCGACGCGGCGCTGCGGGCGTTCGGCGAGGAGGGTTACCACGCGTGCAGCATCGAGCGGATCACGAGCCTGGCCCGGTGCTCGCGCATCGCGTTCTACCAATACTTCGCGAACAAGGAGGACGTCTTCCGCGAGCTCGCGGGCCAAGTGGCACGCCAGGTGAGCGCCTCGACCGAGACGCTCGACCCTCTGACCGACGATCGCGCCGGTTGGGCCGCGGTGCGGGCATGGGTCGCCCGGTACGCCGAGATCCACGCGCGGTACGAGCCCGTGTTCCACGCGTACGAGACCGACGACACGCTCGCCGCCATCGCGGGCGGCACCGGGCGCGAGACCGTCCACCGGGTGCGAGCTCGGCTCGGGACGACCGCCCTGCCGCCCCGGCAACTCGACGCGGCGATCCGGCTGCTCCTCGAGTGCCTCAACCACACGCTCGACGTCGCAGGGGTCCTGCGCTCGGCCTCGGCGACGGCCTACCCGAGCGATCGCGTCGAGGTCGCCCTCACCGACGTGATCCACCGCACGCTCTTCGGCGCGCACGAGGGCGTCAACGTCCACGCGCCAACAGGATGTCCGCCGCCCGCGCTGCACATCGGACGCGAGATGCTCGACCTGCTCCGGCGCGACGGCACCGGCGCCGAAGCGTCGGGCAACCGCGTCTTCGACGCGCTGGTGGCGTCGGGTCGCGAAGTCTTCGCCGCGCGCGGGTACCACAACACGCGCGTCGACGATCTCGTCGAGGCCGCCGGCGTCTCGCACGGCGCGTTCTACCGCTACTTCCGCAACAAGGACGAGCTCGCGCGCTTGCTGAACGCGCGCGCGGTCCGGGCGGTCGGCGCCACGGTGACGGAAGTTCCCGACGTGACGGGACTCGACGGCCCGGCCGTCCGGATCGCGCTGCGGCGCTGGCTTGCGCGCTACCACGCGACGCACCTCGGTGAAGCGGGAATGCTGCGGGTCTGGGTCGACGCCTCGCTGCAGGAGCCGGCGCTGCGAAGGGAGTCGGCACCGCTGCTCGACTGGGGCCGGCGCCGCATGGCGCGCTACCTGCAGTCGCGGGGGTTCGGTGACCCCGACATGGATGCCGTCGTCATGGTCGCGCTCCTCGGAGTGTTCGGTGCGCGGCAACGACCGTCGGCCGACGTCGACGCGGCTGCGGTCGTCGTCGAGCGCGGACTCCTCGGCCGGTGACCTCGGGTTTGACGGGAGCAGATGTGAGCGACGACTTCGCAGCGGTCGACTTCTTCCGGGCCCGCCAGGTGTGGCAGGACCCGTACCCGTACTTCGCATGGCTGCGCGAGCAGGGTCCGGCGTGGCGCGAGCCGCACCACGGCGTCGTGATGGTCACGGGATACGCGGAGGCGGTCCGCGTCTACAACGATCCCGAGACCTTCTCGAGTTGCAACGCGGTGATCGGACCGTTCGCCGACTGGCCGGTTCCGCTCGAGGGCGACGACATCAGCTGGATCATCGAAGAACACCGCGACCGGCTCCCGTTCAGCGACCAGCTCCCGACGTTCGACCCGCCCACGCACACGGCCCACCGCGGGCTCCTGATGCGGCTGATCACGCCCAAGCGCCTCAAGGAGAACGAGGAGTTCATGTGGCGGCTCGCCGACCGCCAGATCGACGAGTTCCACGCGAACGGCACGTGCGACTTCGTGCACGACTACGCCAACCCGTTCACGCTGCTCGTCGTCGCCGACCTGCTCGGCGTTCCCGAAGAGCATCACGAGCAATTCCGCGCCGAGCTGCAGGGCGACCAGCGCCCCGACCGGCGACGCGAGGCCGGCCAGGCGATGGCACACAAACCACTGGAGTTTCTCTACGAGCGCTTCACGCGCTACATCGAGGACCGGCGCCGCTCGCCTCGCGCGGACGTCATGACCGAGCTCGCGACCGCGACGTTCCCCGACGGCTCGTTGCCCGAGGTGTCGGAGGTGATGCTCATCGCGTCGAACCTCTTCGCGGCCGGCGGCGAGACGACTGCACGCCTGCTCGGCACGATGCTGCGGTACCTCGGCGAGCGCCCCGACCTCCAGCACCGGCTCCGCGCCGACCGGGACCTCGTCCCGGCGTTCGTCGAGGAGACGCTGCGGCTCGAGACGCCACTGCACACGCAGTTCCGGCTCGCTCGCCGCGCGGCGACGGTCGGCGACGTCGAGCTCGCACCCGGCACGACGGTGATGGTGTGCAACGGCGCGGCGAATCACGACCCCCGCGAGTTCGACGATCCCGACGCGCTGCGCCTCGACCGCGTGAACGGGCGCCACCACCTCGGATTCGGCTTCGGCATCCATACGTGCGCAGGCGCGCCGCTTGCCCGCGCCGAGGCGCGAGTCAGCCTCGAGCGCATCCTCGACCGTATGGCCGACATCCGGATCTCCGAGGCCGCGCACGGCCCGGCGGGCGCGCGCCGATTCGAGTACTCGCCGATCTTCCTGCTGCGCGGCCTCGAACACCTCCACCTCGAATTCACGCCCGTGGGAGCTTCGTGACCGTGCTCGCACCCGAGCGCCGGCCGGAGCTTCGGGGCGCGGTCTCGGAGGCCGACGAGCGCTTTCGCGACACGTTGCGCGCGTTCCTCCGCCGGCATCCGCCGCCGCGCGGCGTCGCAGTCGCGACGACACCGGAAGCGGCGGAGGTCCTGCGCGGCTGGCACCGCACCTTGCACGCCGGCGGATGGGTGGGAGTCCACTGGCCGGTCGAGCACGGCGGCCTCGGCGCCACGCCGGCGCAGGTGGCGATCTACCACCAGGAGCTGGCGCGCGCGCAGGCTCCCAACCTGCTCGCGCGAGCCGGGCTCAGCATCGTCGGCCCGACGTTGATGCTGCACGGCACCGACGAACAACGGCGGCGGTGGCTCCCGCGGATCCTCGCGGGCGACGACGTGTGGTGCCAGCTCTTCAGCGAGCCCGACGCCGGCAGCGACCTCGCGAGCCTGACGACGCGCGCGCACCGGCACGGCAGCTCCTACGTCGTCAGCGGGCGCAAGGTGTGGTCGTCGTACGCCCGCTACGCGAACTGGGCGATCGCACTCGTACGCACGCACCATGACGCGCCGAGGCACCGGGGCATCTCGATGCTCGCGATCCCGATGACGGCCGACGGTGTCGAGATCCGCCCGCTGCGCCAGATCACGGGCGAGCACGAGTTCAACGAAGTGTTCCTCGACGACGTCGAGGTCCCGGTCGCGAACCTCATCGGACCGGAACACGACGGTTGGCGCGTGGCCAACACGACGCTCGGCAACGAGCGCGGCGGCTCGTTCGTGTGGAGAGAGCAGGTGCTCCACGAGCTCGCGATGGACCGCCTCATCCGGGCGTGCCGATCACGCGGCCGCACCGGCGACCCGGTCGTGCGGCAACGGCTCGCCCAGTCGTGGATCGAGGTCGAGCTGTTTCGACTGCACAACTCCCGCACGTTGGCGCGGCTCGCCCGCGGCGACGAGATCGGCCCGCAGTCGAGCGTCGTGAAGCTCTTCTGGGCCGGCATGAGCCAGCGGTTCTCGGAAACAGCC